>Ga0306922_10000860_pt1 | contig 26180 bp, 23 predicted proteins | sample sta12Cox44000082_FD_203758 | JGI IMG/M metagenome (GOLD analysis project Ga0306922, IMG submission 203758) | Lab enrichment of tropical soil microbial communities from Luquillo Experimental Forest, Puerto Rico - statoxic.12C.oxic.44.000.082 (v2)... | ecosystem: Environmental > Terrestrial >... | reverse complement strand
TGGCTACCTGCCGTGAGCGCTGCCCAGTCGCGCCCTTGATGCAAAGGAAGATTTGTCATGCACAGGAACCGAGTCGCGGCCATGCTAGCCATCGCCGTGTTTGCCGGCGCCCTCGTGGCCGCCGGGTGTGTATCGGCCGCCACCAAGCCAGCGACCGCCGCCCCGGCCAGCGGCCGGGCCGCGGCGGCGACAGGCGGCACCGCCAACATCATGATCTACGCCGTCAACACCGACGGGGCGTACTGGCACGCGATCATGTCCGGAGTGATCGGTGACTACGGGCCGGCCGTGAGCATCTACCCCAACGGCAAGGTCGACCCGGCGTACAACAGCGAGATGGAACTACGGCTGACCCACGGGTCGTTCCGGCTCAGCATCACCGCCCTGGACAAGAAATTCGTGAAGGCGGCCGCCCACGAGCCCGTCTACCCGAGGACCTGCTCCGACCTTGTCAGTGTCACCGGGACCACCCCGATCGTGGCGGGCTCGGGCACCGGCGCCTACCGCGGCATTCGCGGCAGCTTCCCGGTCACCCTCACGCTGAACGAGGTCGAGGCGAGGCCGTGCCACTCAAGCCCAGGCGCGTTCCGCGCACAGTTGATCACGGTGACCGGCTCGGGGACCATCTGGTTCTGAGGCATCGGAACCGGCAAGGTGAGCAGGGCAGGCAGCCAGCTGGCCGCCGCGCGGTCGTAGCGGTCAGCGTGCTGCTCGCCACCACCATGCCGCCGCGGCGAGCCGCCGTCTGGCCCGAGCCGCCGACCGGCCGCGAGCTGGAAGTGCTGCGGCGGCTCGCCGCGGGCAAGTCAAATGCGACAGCGCCCGGCACCGAGATCCGCCTCTTCGGCGACGCCGCCGCCTTCCAGCTCATCCGGCTGCGCTGCGCTCGGGTGCTGCCGCGTCCAGCTCGGGTCCGATTTCGATTCAGCCGGGGCCGCGCTGGCGGACGCGGTTGGCGAAGCGAGTGAGCACCCGGGGCCCAGCCCACCTGCCGAACAGGCCGAGGGCGGGGGCAGCGGCTCGCTGGGCGGGGATGCGGACGCCGCCGAGGAAGGCAAACCTGGTTTGCTGGCCGTCGGGGACGGCGGCTAGGCCGCCGAGCAGGAACCGGCTGCGCATCACGCACCAGCCGGGGCGCAACACGATGTCGAACCCGGCGCGCAGCCCGGCGTAGCCGCGGGCGCGGGCCTCCAGCCGCTCCCCGTCGCGGCGGGTGATGGTAAAGGAGCGGACGTCGGGCAGGTAGGCCGGCAGTTCGTGTTCCAGATCGGCGGCCACGGCCCACACCTGCTCGAACGGGGCGTCGATCACGGTTTCGGCGACGAACGCGCCGGGCGCCGCCGCGGCCAAGACGCGCAGCCGGCGGATGGCGTCCAGGTCGGCCACTGGCCAGGTCATGCCTGCCACCCCTTCCGAAAGCTGGCCCGGGCCCGGGCCAGCCGCGATTTCACCGTACCGGCCGGGACGCCAAGCAGCGCGGCGGCGGTGCGCTCGTCGAGGCCTTCGAGGTCGCGCAGCATCAGCACCGCCCGGTGCTCGGGGACCAGCCGGGAGAGCACGTCCTGTATGTCGGCGGCCAGCATCGGGTCGCCCGGCGCTGGCAGGTCGCCTAGTTCGGCGGGCTGCTCGCGGGCGGCGCGGCGGGCGACCCGGACCGCCTCGCGGACCGCGATCGCCCGGGCCCAGCCAAACAGCGCCGCCGGGTCGCGCAGCCCACGCAGCCCCCGCAGGATGGCGATCATCGCCTCCTGCGCGGCGTCGTCGGCATCCTGCAGCGCGATCGGCCCGCACCAGCGGCCGACCGCGGGGGCGAGGGCGTCGAGCAGCTCGGCCATGGCCAGCCCGTCCCCGCGCTGCGCGGCGCGGACCAGCCCGGCCAGCTGCGCTGCGTCGGTCACCCGCCACCTCCTTACCTGCAAGAGGCTGTTCACCGCGGAAACGTTCCACGCTGTGAACCATGCCACACCGCGGAACCGAACGGCGGGCCCGCCACTCTATCCGGGCATGACCACCACGACGCTTCCCGCAATCACCCACCGCTACCTGACCGCCAACGGAGTGCGCCTGCACGTCGCCGAGGCCGGTGCCAGCGGGCCGCCGGTGCTGCTGCTGCACGGCTACCCTCAGCACTGGTACGCCTGGCGGCACATCATCGCAGACCTGGCCGCCGACCACCGCGTCTACGCCCTGGACCTGCGCGGCGCCGGGCGATCTGACGCCCCCCGCCGCGGCTACGACACCGCCACCCTGGCCGCCGACGTGCTCGCCGTGCTTGACGCGCTGGGTCTGCCGTCCGTGACCCTGGCCGGGCACGAGTGGGGCGGCTGGCTCGGCTTCCACCTGGCCCTAGCAGCCCCGCACCGGATCACCGGGTTCGTCGCGGTGAACGCCCCGCACCCGTGGCTGCCACACCGCAGGCTGCTGCCGCAAATGTGGCGGTTCTGGTACACCGCGCTGCTGGAATACCCGCTGCTCGGCGCCTGGGTCATCCGCCGCACCGGGATGCTGGCCTGGCTGCTGCGCCGCGGCCGCCCCGGCCTGCCCGACGCCGACGCTACGGTGTTCACCGGCCCAGCCCGCGAGCCCGCCCGGGCCCGCGCCGGACAGCAACTGCACTGGCAGGTGGTGCTCCGCGACATCCCCCGCCGGGTGCTCGGCGGCTACCGGCACCGCCACCTGTCAGTCCCGGCCCTGCTGCTGGCCGGGGCGAAGGACTTCGCGCTGTCCCCGCGCAGCCTCACCGGCGCCGGGACGCACGCCGACGACCTGGCCGTCCGCGTCATCAGCGGCGCCGGGCACTACCTGCCCGAAGAACAGCCCGGCATCATCGCAGCCGCGATCCGCGAAATGGCCCGGCGATGAACTCGGCGCCGCTGGCTGGTCTCGCAAGCTGGAGAACCCTTCGAGGCAGCTGGTGGTGGTCATCGCGCACCGCCTGCAGCGTTAAGCGCGAACTCCCCGGTCAGGAGGCATTGGTATTTTGGTGCACTCGGTCCTCGGACACATAGGGGTTCAAGTCCCTAGGGACACAAACCCCAGGATTCGGCAGGTGCCTGCGTGCGAGTCAACACCTTAGGGGCAAGCGCCTCTATCCTCGCGTCGGCAATGCGGGTCACGGTAAGCGGCGCGAACCCCACTCGGCCACAACCGCATCGATAAGGCCGTGGCCTAGGCCGTGCGCTAAGTTTGCCTCCATGCCCAGGCCGAGCGGCCACCTTGCGAGGCGGGCACCGGCATCTTGCGCCGCGCTAGTTGAACGTCACCATCAAACTGGCGTGATCAGGCCATCCATCGCGAGCAGGGCCGACCTAGCCGTTCGTCTGTACCTCGAACTCGGTTCGCGCTCCGGACAGCGCATTCTCGTGGCACGGCAGGTTCGACTGCGTCACCCCTGTCGGCCTGCCTGACCCGGCGGCGCGGAGGCGGGCTGAGACCGCTACCTGGCCGCGATCCCGCACCCTAACCGCGCCACACCGGGCCCTGGATGAGCACCCCGTTGTGGATGAGAAAACTGCGGACCACATTGGCGTTCACCACTGCCTGCTTCCCGGCCCAGCCTTGCTCCGCGGTGAACTCCTCGAGCCAGTTGTTGATCGTTTCCCTGCGCTTGACGCTGAGGAACTGCTCTCCCGTCGCCTTCTTGCGCAGGATGCAGAAGGCGACAAGTTCATCCGGCTGTTTTTCCACCCTGGCGCAGAAAGCCGCGAGAATCCGCAGCCTCTGCTCGCGAACCTCCGCCGGGTCGTTGTGGTGGCCCGCGCTGGCCGCCCATTGCTTGACCGACGAGTGTGATTCGATGTGCTGATCCGTCACAGCGGCAGCCCGAATCGCTCGGCCAGCTGCCTGATCTCCGCCCTCCGCTGGCTGGCGTCGGCCGGCATCGGTTCCTGGATCATCCCCTCACGCTTGAGCCGCTCGGTGGTCTCAGGAATCTCCTGCCACGGATTGCCGTACTGGCCACGGTAGAAGCTGTCCGACAGCGCCCGGCGCGGCCGCTGCCCGCCGCCCTTGGCATCCTCAGCCGGGTAGCCGACCAGCAGGATCCACATCGGAACCCAGTGATCCGGCACCTTCAGGACGTCCTTGACGCCCGCGGCATTGAACGCGTGCAGGCCGACGCCGAGGCCCTCGTCGACGCCGGCGAGCATGGCCTGGGCGATCGCCAGCCCCGTCTCCACTGATACCGCCCAGACGGTGGCGATCTGGTCCTTGGACATCGGCTCGAGGACCTGGGGATAGACGAGATTGTCCACGTAGGCGTGCGTCCAGCCGTGGGTTACCGGGAGCGCGCCCAGGTCCACCAGTTCCTTGAGACGGCCCTGGGCGCCGTTGACGAAGCTCGTGTCGCCGTACCAGAAGATCGTCACCGGCGCGAGGTCGATCTGCACCGTCGAGGTCGGCGTCTTCATCGCTTCGCGGACCTCGTCAGAAAGCTCATCGCGATAGCAGACGATGGCCTTCGCGAAGTCGGCGTTGACCGCCCGTGAAGCACGGTTGGCCGCCTCCAGCATCACCTGGATCTTCTCTTCCTCCACCGGCCGGTTGGGATCGAAGAACCGGATTGTCCGCCGATTGCCGACGACCTGCTTGAATTCCATGCCTGCCTCACTTTCGCCTGTCGCGGAGCCTTACGTGGAAAGCACTGTGACGACCATCGCCGCCGCGTCGGTGCCGAGGAATCCGCCGCCATTCTGGGCGAGCGCCACGCGCGCGCCGGCTACTTCCCGCTGCCCGCACCGGCCGCGAAGCTGGTCGGTCAGCTCGACGAGCTGAGCGCACCCGGTCGCGCCGATCGGATGCCCTTTCGACAGCAGGCCGCCGCTGGGGTTGACCGGCACCTGGCCGCCGAGCCGGGTCGCCCCGGAGGCAAGCAGTGCCGGTCCCTCTCCCTCCCCGCACAGGCCGAGTTCCTCGTAGGTCATCAGCTCGGCGGGAGCGGCCGCGTCATGCAACTCCACCACGTCAAGATCGCTGGGCCCGACGCCCGCCTCCTCGTACGCCGCGTGCGCCGCGCGCTCGACCGCGCCCGGTTCGCCGGGATTCCGGTCCCGCCCGCTGACCAGGGAACAGGCCCGGACTCTGACCCGGGCGCCCAGCCGCCGGGCCGCCTCCGGCGAGCAGACGACAAGGGCCGCCGCACCATCGCCGATTGGAGAGCACATGAGCAGGGTGAGCGGCGGCGCGATCTCGCGGCTGGCGAGCACATCGTCGACCGTGACCTCTGTGCGGTATTGCGCGTAGGGATTGAGTGCCGCGTGCCGGTGGCTCTTGACCGCGACCTCCGCGAAGTCCTGCTGCGTGGCGCCGCTGTGCTTCATATAGGCACGGGAGTTCGCCGCGTAGATGTCCATGAAGAACGAGCGCTTGCCCGCCGCGCCGCCACGCGCCCCGGCTGGCAGCGAATCGGCCTGTTCGGGAAGCGGAGAGCCAGCCGACCCGGACGATGCCCACTGCTGCAGCTCAGCTACCTGCTGCTGATCTACGGCTGTCCCGATCGCGGCGAACGAGCGCGCCCTGTCTTCGTGGGTCAGTTTTTCTGACCCGATGGCGAGCGCCACGTCGGCGGCGCCTGACCCGACCGCCATGCAGGCGAGATAGAACGCTGAGGACGCCGACGCGCAGGCGTTCTCAACGTTCACCATCGGCACGCCGAGCAGGCCGGTGTAGCGCAACGCTGCCTGGCCCCGGATCATCTCCTGGTTGGTGAGGAGCCCCGCTACCGCGTTGGAGAAGAACACGATGCCGATGTCGGCAGCGGTCACGCCCGCGTCCTCCAGCGCGCCGTTCGCCGCTTCCTCCGCGAGCGTCCGGATCGTCGTGTCCGGAAACTTGCCAAACCGGGTCATCGCCGCACCAGCGACGTAAACCTCATGCATCAGCCACCTCCTGGCCAGACATCGCCGCTCATGTGCGCTCCACGCGATAGCCGGACTCCTCGCGGTCCCATGTGCCTAGAGTGATCCCGCGTGCCTTCAGCGCGGCGTACTGAATGCGGTGCGTCTCCGTCTTGGGCAGCGACGCGACAAACTCCACATAGCGCGGGATGGCGTAGTGCGCCATCTTGCCCTGGCAGTAGTCGAGGATCTCCTCGGGCTTCGGCTGCTCGCCCGGCTGCGCCACAACGGCGATCTTTACCTCGTCCTCCCCGAGTTCCGAGATCACGGCGTGCGCGGCGCTTTCCAGTACCTTCGGGTGGGAGTTGACGACCGTCTCCACCTCCCAGGCGGAGATGTTCTCACCCAGCCGCCGAATGGACTCCTTCTTCCGGCCGCGATAGTAGAAAAAGCCCTCCTCGTCGTATTCGGCGAGGTCGCCGGAGTGGAACCAGCCGCCACGGTAGGCCTCCTCCGTCGCTGCGGGAAGGTTCTCGTAATAGGTCGTCGGACCCGCCGGATGGCGGAACGCGAGTTCGCCCACCTGCCGCGGTCCGAGCGGCCGGTCGTCGGTGTCCACCACGCGGAACTCGACGTCGGCGATGCCGGACCGGCCCATGGAGCCGACCCGGCCGGCGTCGTTCAGCAGGATGCCTGGCGAGTCGACCATCCCGAACCACTCGATGATCCGCACGCCGAACCGCCGCTGGAACTGTTCCCAGCGGTCGGGCGGGCAGCCGGCCGAGAGCACCACCCGGACCTGGTGGTCCCGGTCTCCCGGCCCCGGCGGCTGCTTCAGCAGGATCGAGATCATCCCGCCGAGCGAGTTGAACTCCACGGCCGCATAGCGCCGGCAGTCCGCCCAGAATCGGGACGCGCTGAACCGCGGGGCGAGGGCGAGCTTGGCGTCTAGGATCATCGACCCGATCGCCGACACCAGCAACGCGTTCCCGTGGTAGAGCGGCAGCGGCGTATACATGGTCTCGCCGGGCCGCACGCCAGAGACGCGCAGCAGGGTCTGCAGCGGTGTGGTGTCGTACTTCGCCGCGACCACGCCTTTCGGCGGTCCGGTCGTCCCTGAGGTGTACATCATGCCGACGCTGCCGGCCGACTCGGCCAGTTCCACCTCGGGCTCATGGTCAGCGCCCGACATGAGCCGGTCGAAATCCCAGTCGGCGCCATTGCCCGCGCGCCCGTCCACGACCACGGTGTGCCGCAGCCCCGTCAGGTCGCCAGCCACCGCGGCGAGCGCATCCCGCAGGTCATCGGTGAAGATCACGGCCGTCGCCCCCGAGTCCCTGAGGATGTGCTGCAGGGTGGGGCCGCGCTGCGAGATGTTCACCGGCACGGATGCGGCGCCGATGAACCCGATGCCGAGGTGAGCCCAGAGGAACTCGGGCCGGTTACCCATCAGGATGGCAACCCGCTCCCCTGGGCCTACCCCAAGCTCGAGCAGCCCGTTCGCCGCGCGCTGGGCGTTCGACAGCACGTCCTGCCAGGCGACCTCGGTGTCCTGCCACTTCAGCCAGGTGACACCGGGGTGCTCGGCGACTCGCTGCCTGATGATCTGCTCGACTGAGCCCTGCGCGCGCGCCACGCGGCACCCTCCCTGCTACGTGTGCCACTCCTGCATGTGCCGCCGGATGGCGGGAGTCACCGTCGAGCCGTCGTAGTAGCGCTCATAGAACGCAGGGTCGACGTGATGCACGACCGCCCCGAAGTTGCACTGCATCGGGTTGAAGTAGGCCGGGCACTGACCGTAGTGCTCGACGCAGTAGTCCACGTAGGCGACGCACGCCTCGACAGCCCAGTCGGAGACGCGAGTGGCCGGGTCGTTCACGATGGCCCGCACCGTGTCCGCAGTGAACGGACCGCCGTGACGGAGCATCCAGTTGTCGTCGCCGCGCGACATCGTGCGGCCTTCGCCGTACTTCTCCTCCATCATCGCGGTCATCACCGCACGGCCGTCCGGGTAGCGGGGCGACGGCACGTACGTCGCCTCCTTGATCCCTTCCAGCCCGAAGATCTTGAGCGCGCCGGATGCGGCCGGGGCACGCTCGTTCAGCGGCTCGGCCCGGAACCCTAGCCCCCGGGCGAGGTCGGGGTACGCGCCCATCAGGATGTCGTCGAAGTACCCGCAGAAGATCCAGTTTCCGAGCCCCATCGCCTCCGCGGCCAGCCGCATGTTCTGCACGTACGAGCCGGGAGGGTAGGTCTCGACCTGGAAGATGAACTGCTCGATCTGGCTGATCGCCACCGGGAACTCGAGCTGGCCCTCCTTCACCCAGGGACCGACGCCGGCGGGCTCCATGGTCCGGTCGTCGATGAAGTACAGGTGCCAGGCGTCGAAGAGGTTCAGCATGACGCTGAAGTACAGCCACCCGATGTCGGTGATCGGGATGAACCAGGTCTGCCCGTCCCGGTTGAGGTTGAACTGGTAAGGGCCGAACAGCGAGGCGTTCGGGGCGCCAGGCATACGCAGCCCCCAGTCGATATCCGGCCGGTGGTCGAGGACCTGATGCATCCCGCCGCGGTACCAGTCCAGGACCTTGTGGTAGTCCTCCTCGCCCTGGATCTCCACCGCGCGTTCCCGCTCATCGCCGGGGTTGTAGATAAAGGCACCCTGGTCCTTGATGATGAGCAGATCGTGGGCGAACGAGTTACCGGGCGCGGCCGCGGTCCGCCCGGCGATCGTGACCAGCTCGTGGAATCCGCCGTGCACGGCGATGTCCCAGTGCGCCATGCCGTTAGGGCCACATGCCGACCACGCGACGATCGCTTCCTCCACCTCGGTGAGCGGAAGGACCTGCTGGCTTGAGGTGAACGCGAGAGGCCCGGCTTCCTGGCGGATGCTCCGCCCGGTCGCGCCGCGGTGCTCCTCCTGGCCGCTTTCGATCGAGTAGCCGCATGCGACGCGACGGCTGCGCAGCGTCGCGAGCAGTTGCGGGAGCGGCCGCGTCTGTTCGAAGTAGCGCCGGAGCTGGCGCTTGTCCTCCTCGGTCAGCGGCGACGTCTGCGGGGGATGCGCTGTCACAGACATATCAGCCTCCTCATTGAGGGCTCTGTGAATTGGGGGCCCATGGTTCCGCCCGCCAAGCGCTTACCTCCATCCTCACCCTGCGCCGGTCGGAGCTGTCAAGACGTGAGGGCCGAGAATGAGAAAGCGTTGGCGAGGCATGGGGTAGGCAGCGGCCTTTGCCAGTCAGAGCCGCTACGGCCCGTTCAGTATGAAAATCGTCGCTTTCCACGGCGGGCACGTGCGATGGCGCCCGCGCCGACGACCTCATAGCTCTGGCATGACCGCCTCAGTGGACAGCCGGCCTATTGTGGACCGCTTTACCCCTGGTGCCTACGATGGGCGTGGTGTTTCCGCGAATCGTCCTTCTGTCCGGCGGCTTCGGTGGAGCGCGGCTGGTCACCGCACTGAGCAAGTCCATTGCTCCCGGCCACCTGAGCGTCATCGCCAATACGGGCGATGACCTCACATGGTTCGGCATGCGCATTTGCCCGGACGTGGATGCCATCCTCTACTCGCTCGCGGGTCTGTGGAACGCCGAGACGGGATGGGGGCGCCGCGGCGAGACCTTCCAGATCCGTGATGCCCTCACGGACCTCGGCGCGCAATCCTGGTTCAATGTCGGCGATCTGGACCTCGCCTTCCACCTGCTGCGTACCGAACTGCTGAATTCCGGCAAGACGCTGACGGAGGCGACCAGTGAACTCGCGCGCCGGCTGCGGGTGCAGGGAGTGACGTTGATTCCTGCCAGCGACCAGCCACAAGAGACTCACGTCGTGCTGCAGGACGGTCGGCTGTTGCATTTCCAGGAGTGGTACGTAGAGGAGGGCGCGCATCCTCTGGTCCGGCAGGTACGCGTACCGGAAGGGCCCGCTTCGCCCGCCGCTCTCGACGCTCTCCGTCATGCTGACACCGTCATCATCGGACCGAGCAACCCGGTCTCCAGCATCGGCCCCATCCTCAGCCGGGACGGGCTGAGCGACCTGGTCCGGCAGGCCCAGGTCTGGATAGCGGTCTCTCCCGTGGTGCTGAGGGCCGAGCCGCCGGACGCCGCCATCAGCCATCACGCGCGCGCCCGCCAGCGCCTGCTCGCCGCCGGAGGAGCCGTGGACACGCCGGACGACATAGCCCGACGCTACGCCGACCTCGTCCAGTACTACGTGCTTGATGAGGCGGATTCCGCCCGGGTACCCGACATCGAGCGACTGGGTCTCCATCCTGTCACCTGCGATCTGCTCGACCCCAGGGAACTAGCCCGCACGTTGACGGACCTGAGCTTGACAGTGCCGTCGTTACGTGACCACAGTGCTGGAAAGACCTCATCGCGTACCTCACCCGGACCATGCTGCGCGTTGCTCTCGTGACTCCCCTGTCCGGCTCGCTCGGCGGCTATGGCCGGGCTGGGGCGGACGCGCTGGCACTGTGGGCAAGCTGGCACAATGACCGGTTCCGGCCGTGGATCGAGTTGACGGTCTTCGACACTCACCCGGACCCGGTCGCAGCGCTGAACCGCTCCAGTCAGGTCGCGCCGGATCTTCTGTTCGGACCCTACGGCAGCGGTCCGACCGCGGCCGTCGTGGGGGCGACGTCCAGGCTAGTGTGGAACCACGGCGGGGCATGGGTACCGGCAGCGGGCAACCTCGTCACGGTCCTCGCGCCGGCGGATACCTATTTCCACGGAGCGATACGAGCAGTGCGGAATGCGGACACAGGAGTCCGCACGCTCTGCGTACTCTCCAGCGAGACGGGGTTCAGTGACGCAGTGGCCCAGGGAGCTGTGGACGAAGCCACCCGGCTTGGGCTCCGGGCTATCAGCGGAAGGCTGCCGGGCGGCGCTCATCCCGCCGACATGCTGCTGGTCTCGGGACGATTCGCGGCCGAAGTGAACGCCGCCGGCCGACTTCTCCCAGGAAACTGGCGTGCGGCGGGATTCGTGGGTGCGGGGGTCGAGGAGGTCCTGGCTGGGCTCGGCCGGGGCCGCGAGGGACTGCTTGGGCCCGCGCAGTGGCTGGCGGAGGCAGCGCCGCGACCCGATGATGGTCCGACAGCCGACGAATTCGTCGCCGCCTATCGTCACCGCGCTGGCGGTGAGCCGCCCTACCCCGCCGCGCAGGCCTTCGCTGCCGGGGTCATCGCGACGCGATGCCTCCGCGAGGCTGGGACCGCAGACGACGACACTCTGCTGGCCGCCGCCTGCGACATTGAGGTCACCACGATGTTCGCGCGGTTTCGACTGGATCCCCGGACCCGCCGCCAGGTCGGGCACCAGGTGCTGACTGTTCAGTGGCAAGACGGCGTGCGGCGCGTGGTCTGGCCGCCGGAACGGGCGCAGGCACCGCTACGGTACCCGCTGGCGGTCACCCGGCACGGTTCCACGGGCCGGGGGGCCTGACGCGAGGCGAAGCAGCGCGTACCAGCCGGGCGCGTGGTCCGAACTGGCAGGTGATGCCACCGCCCATCCTGAACGAAAATGATCAATCAGAACGGAAGATGGCGTCTCATTCCCGGCCACGCTAGTCACCCCGGATCACCGGCTACCACCATCAAGCACGAACGCCGTGGCCAGCATGTATGGGCTTTTTGGTGCAGTCGGTCCTCGGACACATCGTGATCAGTGCCTGACCTGCGGATATGCCATTGGACAGCACTTCGCAACAGTCAGATGAAGGCTATTTCCGCAGGTCAGGACCATGGGGGTTCAAGACGGGTCCAAGTTGCGGAACGGTAACAGCGATCGCTCACCGGCCCCGGACTTGCGGGATTCCTGTGGAGCGTGTGCGCAGGGAGCGTAGTCCTGGAAGGCGCCGGGCGGATGCGCCCTGGCTGGATGCCGACTTTCCAGGGCCAGTCGCGCCGCGCTCCGGTCGGCGGCGGATAGCCCGGCAACTCCCGCAAACCCGTCACGGTATCCGTCACCGATAGTGACCACAAACCTGTCGCCTTCTCCACGAGGCGGACCTCCCGAGTATGAATCGCGGTCAGCGCGGTCCGCACACCGTCGTCTGGGCGCATATCTACGGGTTCGGGGTGGCCCGGGCCGTCGCGATGGCGTCAGATAGCGAGCCCGAGGCCGCCGTCTACCAGGAACGTCTGGCCAGTGGCATAGCGGGTCGTGATGAGCGCGAGGCAGGCCTCGGCAATGTCCTCTGGGGTGGCCACGCGGTGCAGCGGCGCGACCAGCTCGACTCCGGCTCTGCGATCATGCCACTGTTCGGTCCACGGAGTGGCGACCAGGCCTGGTGCGACGGCGTTTACGCGAACCCCGCCGCCAGCGTGCTTAGCCATGATCGCGGTCAGGTGGCCGACAGCGGCCTTGGACACGGCATAAGGCAGGGAACTGCCTGTCTGCCGGATCCCGGCCAGCGAGGTGATGTTGATGATCCAGCCGTCGCCGGCGCGGCGCAGCAGCGGCAGGGCAGCCTGGCTGACCAGAAAGGTCCCCGCCACATTGATACGTAGGACCTTGTCCCAGTGTCCGGCTGTGACGGCGTCGATGTCATCCAGCGGCACGTCCACCGTGACCCCGGCGTTGTTGACCAGCCCGTCCAGGCGGCCCCACCGCTGCTCAGCCGCCGCGACCAGGGCAGCGGCCGTGGCCGGGTCGCCGATGTCGCCCTGGACGTACACCGCGTACGCCAGCTCAGCGGCCATGCGCTGGCCCGCTTGGGCCGACGATGCCGAGTTGACACTATCCCGGCGCCGAGGCCGGAAAGACGGCGGGCGACCGCCGCGCCGATACCGCTCGATGACCCGGTGACGATGACCGCCTTGCCAGTGAGGTCCATGCCGGTTCCCCTTCAGCTGGCCGGAGGTCCGCTCAGCCGCGAGCCTAGTCCATAGCCGTCCGCCTGACCGGCTGGGTGGTGCTGCTCGCGCATTCAGTTGCGTCGAAGGACGGCCGCGCTGATGCACGCCATATCATGCTGAGTCCGGCTAAACGTCCTGGACTCTGTGCACCGCGGGACCTGTGTTCATGCTGACCTGCTTAAGCACACAATCAGGATCACACACCAGATGCTGGGCTGCCTGCTGGGCGGCGACGACGCCAGCCAGTAGGACCGGATGCCCGGACGAGGTCTACCTGCGCAGCCACTTCCTCGTGCTGAACACATACCTGATCTTGCACCACCGGGCGTTCTTGGACTGTACAGACCGGCGCGAGCAGGTTATCCGCGCGGTCGGCGGTGCCTGCTCGGTACTGCTCACGCGACCGTATTGAGGCAAAAGTTAGTCGCTGCCGACGCTAGCCAGAGCCCGCGCCAGCTCGCGAGGCGCGGGAGTGAGGGCCTTGCGGGGTGCCCGGAAGGCGGCTGGAGGGTGGCCCGTGGACCGGCTGGGCCACGCTGATGTGCGGTTCATCCCGGCAGTCTGGGAATCGACCAGATCGAGGCCTAGGTATTTGAAGGCCGCCGCGGGGGAACCCTGGGGCCGCAGACCCTCAAGGTACCAGTGCCACCTCCTCAAATCGCTGCGCCAGAGCCGGACGAACGTCTGGCACAGCTGCGGAGTGATCTGGGCGAGTTGCGACTGGGCGGCTCGGATGGAGTCAGCCGCCCTAGCAGCTTCCTCCCGCTTCGGCGCGTCCACCCTGCGGAGCGCTTTCAGCACGCGCTCATGAAACTCCGCACGCCTGTGAATAAAATACCGCCAGTAATCAGCATCGACAGTCCAGATATCGTCACCGATATCCAGGCGCGCATAGAGGCCTTCGGCCAGCAGATCGCCTAGCTCCTCGCTGGCGGCCCGCATTGGGTGATAATAGGGGTCATAGCTTCGCTGCCTGGATTCGCCGACCCTGGCGATCTTGTGGCTGGCCGCTTCCTTGGCAAAGAAGAACCAGTCTTCGTTGTAAATATTCGGAAAGAACGCCAGGTCGTCCCGATCACATTGGACTCCCATGCCGCTGGCGCTCGCGAAAACATCTTGCTTGCCGTCGCCGCCTAGTCGGTTGGCATGGCAGACAACGGAATTATCCGGGAAATCCACTGGGATAAGGGCACTGATGCTGTGGCCTTCCAGCGCCTCCGCCAGCTTCGCCACCGCACTGGTGGCGATACCGTGGATGTCGTCATCCAGGAACATTAGCTTCTTCCAGCCGAGAAGCCGAGCGAGAGCCAGCCCTAGGTTGCGCTTCACGCTCAAGTCGGGGTTCCGGCCCAGGTTCGCGGCGGCGAGCTCGTCATTCGCGGACGTCCGGAAGTCCACCCTCAGCGGATCACCTGAGGGGATGTCGGCCGCGTAAGCTTCGACCCCCGACCGAGCGGCCATCTTGACGACCGCCTCCTTGTACGCTCTGCCGCTGCACAGGACGAAGAGTGGCGTCCGTGTCCTGCTGGCAAGGTCAATGCTGGACCGCAACCGCGCGGCGGGCCGGTGTGTCGGCACCACGATGGCGTCAAACCCCGCGCGGACCAGTGCCCGGCGCGGTTCGTCTAGCAGCGCGGCATGTGACTCGCCCTGCTCAGGAACCCAAGATGACGTCACGAGTCCTTCAATTCTGCCTGGTCCTTCGGGGGCCAGCTAAACAGGACCGTGCCCGGACTTCTCAGAGCAGGCCTTACCGTCTTGCCGCCGAACACCGGCACTCGCATCAGGATGACAAAGCGGTCAGAGCTGGAGAATGTTTCCTCAACGTACTTTTGGTTGTCATCTCGGACCGCGGGATCCGTCAGGCTCAGCACGGCTCCGAGCACGCCCCGGGTATGGATTCCGTTACAGTAAGTCAGTGTCCGTAGCTCGTTGTATGGATTCGGCAACCGTGCCAGCATGCCTACGTCATTCAAAAGCACACCGGGTTTTCCTAGCGTTCCCGGATCGTCGTTCTGCCACTTAGGCAGGAACTGTTCGGCCTTGTCCGAATCGTCTCCCACGACGAAAATTTCACCACTAGGAATGGTAGCGTCCTCCACCTGCTTGACTGGCAGATCGAGCATTTCATTCAGCCGGCGTGTCACGTCATTCCAGGCGATCCCGCCGAGTACCACCAGGTGGTTGTCTAGGTCCTCTGCGGTGGGCTGCCGACGTAGCGTGACGGGCTGATCTGGATTTGCTCTCCACAGGTGACCGTTCAAGGCGAACAGCGCATCAAGGTCGCCGTACGAATAAAGGTCGGAGAAATTCGGGTTGTCCTCGTCACTCAGCGGCCCGAGCTTGAGCTCATCGCTCTTCCTGAGGTCAGAGCAGATGACGGTGATCGGTGCATCGAAGCGCCAGAACTGGCGCGCGGGAGCGGAGCCGTCGGCGTCCGCTTCCCGCAGGTGCAAGAGTTCCTGCTCTAGGTTATGCCGCTGCTGCTCTTCGGCCGGGTCGAGTTGGTCCGTCCGAAGAAGATGCGGCCCACCCTCCAGTGAACGCTCAGTGGCGAAGAACAGCGCATACGCACGGAGACGGCCCGGCGGGGGCAGAGTGGGCGCACCGACGTTTTCCCATGACGACAAGGTCGAGGTCGCGACCGCCTCGTCCTGCGAGAGGGCTCGGGCTAGTTGCGCCTGGGTGAGCCGGACACCGGGGAAACCGGAAAGGCGCAGCTCACGCAGGCGCCTAGCGAGGGACGCCCCCATGTCTGACGGTCCCGGCTCGGCCACGCCTCCCCCTAACCTGCGAACTTCACGCGATGCTATCGGATCACGAACACTTTAGTGCACGGCCGCGCAAGTTCATATTTTTCCAGTAACTTCGACAGATTCTATCGTAATTTCAGTCAATCTTGGTAGCGTCATCCGGTAGGACAGACTTCTACTAGTGTATTGCTAAATTTCACCTAGCCTCCTTACCCTGGTTGCAAGGGCCGGAGATCGGCAGTTGCTCCGCCCCCGGCACCAGATCGTGTCTCGCGGAAGCCCCGGCCAGGGTGATGGCACCTGTCACCAGGTAGGTCGTGCTTTACCGAGGGCGCATGAACAGCACTGGTCCTGTAGACAGACTGATCGAAATCTGGGCGGACCCCCGGATCAGGGGACTCGCCCGGCGGTGGGCGGGTAGGGCCGAGACGGCCGACGACGCGATGCAGAGCACCTTCGAGGTGATCGCCAGGCTTCCGCACCTCACCGAAATCGAAAACCTCCGCGGATACTTCATCCGAGTCCTCCGCCGGATGGTCTACCGTGAACTAGGTCAGCTGAACGCGGTCCTAGCCGACGACTTCACCCGGATCGCTGAGGAACGCCAAAGTACCCTCTCTTTCGAGGATGACGTCTGTACGTCACTGCAGGGTGGGGCTCGGTACGAGCGGTTCTGCGGCGAACGCGACCGCCTGGTGCTCAAGGTTTCAGCTCGCTCGGCTGACCCGGCCCGATATCAAGCAGTGATCGGCGATGCCGCCGAACAGATCTTGCAAGCCGGCTTGCGCGGCGAGCCCAGCGAGGCCGACCTGCCTCCCGCGCTGCGGGCGGCTTACCCTGAATACTTCGCTCAGCCGGGCGTTTCGGCGAACACATGCGATCAGCGTTGCCACCGGGCCCGGAAGGACGTCAAGAAGCTGCTTAAGGCCGTTGTTCTCCGGAGCGAGCTTTCCGGAGATTAGTGCGAGCGGCATGTGTCAGGTTCGACATGCCTTCTTCTCCTCTGTTTCAGGCCGTGACCTGAGGAGGCAGAAAATGACCGTAGAAGCCACCGTCGACTATGCCGAACCGAAACCCCAACGATCTGATCAAACCCTGCGAGCGCAGGCAACAGCCACGGTCATACGACTGCTGGGACTGCACCCCGAGGTCAGCAAGGAAGTGCAGGAGATCTGGCGCACGCGTGTGCACCTGCAGGAACTGACCAAGCGCAGTGAAGCGGCCGATCGCGTCGCGGCGGAAACCGCCCAGTACGAGGCCAACCTGACCATCAAATTCGATCCAGCTGGCCAGCGGTCCTTGGGCTTCGGGCTGGGTATCGCCCTGGTCATCGCGCTGGTGATCCTTGACGCCTTCCCGCTGAACTGGGCCGCGCAGGCGTTCGGGCTCGACCCTGACGGGACCTCGCTCGTCACGTTCATCCTGGTCGTCGCGTCCGTGGGGGCCATGCTCGGCTTCGAGCTCACGCGCGCCCGGACCGGCCGGCGTCGTGCGCTCACGGCCGTGCTCGTGGCGGGGTATCTCGCTTTGCTAGGTCTACGCACGGAGTTCTTGGCTACCGTGTCCACTGGCTCGCTGCTCGTCGCCTTCCTTCAATCAGCCCTGCTGACCGCGATCTCGGCCGGCCTGGTGTGGTGCGGCTCCGCCGTCCTCGCCCGGACCCGGTTCCTGCATCAGTCCCGAGCGCGCGCCGCCGCGCAGCGAGCGGCCAGGCTCGGGGAAGAAACGCGCGCCGCGCGGCTGCTGGCCGACGACACCCTAGAGCGCAACATCGCTGTCCTGCACCGCATGCTTTTCCAGTGGGCGCTCGACGTGGCGCCACCACAAGGCATCGACCACGCTCAGTGGAGCGGCGCGCTCGACGGCGCTGTCCACGAGCTCTTCCGGGCGCCCTGACCGGCGATGGCCGGCCAGTACTGGCCGCCCCACGCTCATTGTGATCCTCACCCACTAGCTCAAGCTCAGCTCAGCGTGCCGCCAAGCCGGGATGCAGTCCCAGATTCTTCCCGGAGACGCTGGCGAACACCACCATCATGGTGTGGAGTGATGGTCAATGACTGACCTCACGCTGAGCTTTGCGCCAGAGACTGGACAAGTGGTCGTGCAAGGGCCACCCGCTGGTGCGGCGGGGGCAGTCCCACTGGTCCCTGTGCCAGGCCTGGAACTGGCCTTCGACCGTGTCGACGGCCGCCTGTCCCGTGTCGTCGTTGATTTGGCCGGGGCAGACGAGTCCGGCGTGGTGGATGAGATCACCCTTGATGAGCGGGTAGCGACGATGCTTACCCGATTGTTCGGCGCGTCAGCGCCCGTCCTGATCTTGAGCGTGGCGACAGCGGCACGCGGGGAGAGCCGGGACGCGCGGCTGCGCTCTCCCGAGCCTGACCTGAACGGAGCGTTGTCGCGGCTGGCTCGTCTCGAGTCCGCCCGGGTCACCAGCCCGCTCCAGCCTGGTTCCCCGTGGTGGGCGGCCGAGACGGCCGCCCTCGCGGAACGCGCGGGCCTTCCTGAGCTGGCGCTGGCCGAGACCCGCCGGGCCATCGTCCCCCTGCTGGGGCGACTGCAGGGCCGCGACCCGTTGCAGCTTCCGGAGGAGGCGGTAAGCGCGGTCCGGACGATAGCCGCGATCGGTGCGGCCACCGAACCCGACACCGCCACCCGGCTGCTGTCGGCGCTAGAGTCGCGATCTGGGTCACCGCCTGCCAGCCTGCCCGCGTCCACCTTGGACGTGGCCACGGAGGTGGCGGCCATCAACGAAGAGGCAGGTTCTCAAGCCGGGCTGCAGTGGACGCTCGATCCCTGTCTCCTGGGATCTGGCAGTCCGTTTCGGCCCGGGTTGTCACCGTATTCCGATCTCGTTGTCGGCCAGGCGCGTGATCAGGCCGGGACCTGTCACCTGACCATAGCGGCGCAACTGGCGAGACCAGCCGATGTCGGTGCACTTAGCCGGTACCTGGTCCGGGTGGTGGATCCCGAGGTTCGTCGCATTCTGGCGCAGGCACCCTTTGGCGATGCCTTGGACCCATCTTCTGGCCGGAGCCGGGCGGAGCTTTCGGTCGCTTACCCGCTCGACGAGCTTGAGGAGAGTTGGATCGAGGTTGTCGCAAGCAAAACGCAGCCTGTTCTAAGCGCCCGGGGCTACCGGTCCAGGCGGGCGCTGCGCTGGGCCGATGCCGCCCTGCGGGCGGAACGGGCACCGCGGGGCCTGGCCCTGCGGGCGGCAGCTGCTGACTGGGCGGCGCTGGCCGCGGCGGCCTGGGAGCGAAGCCGCCGCGACTGGGCGGCGGCCGGCGACGACAGACGGGCGCAGCTGGCCCGCCAGCGCCGGGACGCCTTCGAGCTGGCCCGGTATGCCCCGCGCCGATCGGCCGCCGCTTCGGGGACCGCGGAACCGGCCCCGGCGGACGGCCTAGCCTGCCTGGCCGAGTTTCTCGGCGGCTAAGAGCGAGGCAGCCCGGACCGCCATCCTGGCGGTCCGGGATCCTGGCTAACTTGGCCGGACGAGGGCACTAGTCAAGAGACGGCAGCCGTCTTCTCGGTTACCACGAGAACCCGCCGGTTCGCGTCTGGAGATCCCATGCCGAACGAGTCAGTGGCGCCGTGTCCCACGATAATGAGCGAAGAATCCGGAAGGCCGTTTTCTTCGAAAAAAGATGCGACATTACTAGCGCGCTGGTAAGAAAGGACATAGTTAGCCTGAGCTGTACCCAGGGTCGAGGCATAGCCGTCGATCACGACGGTCACCCCAGGCCCGCGCAGCTCCGGGACGAGTCGGGTGAGTTGGCTGACGGCTTTGGCGTCGAGGGCCGCGCTGTTGTTCTCGAACAGCACCGGGGTCGAGACCGTGTCGGTCCCGCCCCCCTGGCCCAGGTCGGCCGAGACCAGCGCGGCAAGCTGGGCGGCGGTTACCTCAGGCCCGACCACGGCGGCCTGGGCCGCACCAGCCGCCAGCAGCTCGGCCTGCGCCGCGCTGGCGGCCGCCGCGGTCGGCAGATCCTGGGTCACGGTAATGACCTCATCGCCGTTCAGCTCACCCGCCGGGAGCGTGCCGTTCAGGTCGTCGGGGTATAGAACGATCACCCTGCGGTTCGCGAAGGTATCGCCAGTATCCTGCTGCAGGCCAGTCATCGCGCTGGCGGCGACCGCGCCCTCGGCGGCCAAGCTGCCCTCATCTCCGTGCGTGTCAGCGAGCGCGGCGATGTGCTGCGCGATCCGCAGTGCGCTCACCCAGGCTGATGTCCGCTGGCGGGTCTGCTCGGCAGCGGCACGAGTATCAGTGGCCCGCTGGGCGCGCCACGCCGTCAGCCGCTTGTCGTATTGCGCGGCCTGATAGGCGGTTTGACCGCCAGTCGGAGCCAGCGGCTGGCCGGGCAGGATGATCTTCGCCGGAGCCGGGGAGTCGGACGCGACGACCGTCGTGACCGGAGTACCGGCCTGCAAGATCCGCAAGTCTTCCCGCGGCCTGGCGGTGCTGGACACGAGGGTGGCCAGCGATGGCCAGGGTGCCGGGCCCGCCAGGACCGCCAGCAAAGCCGCGGGGACGGCAGGCTGCGTAATGGTAACCGCCGGGCCGACGCCCGCGGCGCCCGCGCTGGACAGGTTGCAGCCAGCCAGGAGGGCGACAGCGCCGACCGCGGCGCCGATGTGTGCGGCATGGTGCCGGAACCTTCTCATTGGCATCTGCTTCCACGCGATCCTGCCCCAGGTGGCAGGACATCCGATGGTGTCTCGCCTGGAAGAGGCCGCCCCGCACCGATCCTGACAACTGTGTAAGCCACTGACGAACTGGTGCTTATTGCTATCGAGAGCGACCTGCGCGAGAAGGGCACCGCTGTGCAGCCAGACCACCAGCAGACGCCGGAAAGCATCGTCGTGAGCCTGCTGGACGAGCATCCGGAAGCCCTGGTCCTGCTGGCCGAGGCAGGCCACCGCCGGGCCCTCGCGGCGTGCTCAGCGGCTGATGCCGGGTTGATGTTCCGAGCGGCCCAGGCCGCGCGTCTCGGTTACGAAGAGCTGCGGCACCGGATTGACCCCCGGCACCAGCGACCGGTCGATTTCGGCGCAGCACTGCTTTGCCTGCTTGTTCTTGCGGCCGGGATCGCCGTTCTCGACTTCGTCGAGCTGAGCGGCCTGCTCGGCGGACTAATGTCGGCAACGTCAGCGCTCGCGGCCACAGTGGTCTGGCTGACCATGAGCTGGCTCGGCGCGCTGGCCGCGCGCCAGCACCGCTGGGCTGAACTGACGCTCATCGCCACGGCGGCCGCGCTGCTAGGACTGCTGCTGATGACCCTGTACGCGTTCACTCCGCATCGGGGGTGGCCGGCCATCGGCGAACATGCTTCGGGGAGCACGGTTGCTGGAGTTCTATTCGGGGTCCTCATCCTGCTGCTCACTGTGGGCGCCGGCATACTGATCGCCAACCTGGAGCCGCCCGGCCTCCTGCCTGCCAGGCGCCGCTGGCGGCGGGCCCAGGGCGCCTACGAGGAGGCCGGGGCAACTAGCCGGGCCGACCAGGAGGCCGACGCCATCGCCACGCACGCATGGCTGGGGCTCGTACGGGTCTGGGCGACCGCCATCGTGCCCGGTGAAGAGCAGCTCATCGCGGAAACGGCCGCCCTCGCCGCGGCCATGATAGAAAGCGGCTGGTCCTAGCGTTACTGCTTCATACGACTCATCTGATCCAGCTATGCCTATGACTGTTGTGCTATAGGTCGTATCCTGACCGTTAGCCTTGCATAGGGCTGATGTTGGCCTGCGAAGGGAGCGGAAGGCTTGGCGAACCATGCCCAGGGGCCTGAGGGTCCCCTTCCGGCGGGGGAGCCGCCCCTCCAAGGTGACGCCAGAGTCTTGTACCGTGCCATACGCGAATGCATTCGCACATCGCCCACGGCCTTCAGCATGACGCCGGAAGAATTCAGGAAGAAGTCGGCCGATCATTGGCAGCATGAAGTTAGAACGGCAACTTGGGCAGTAGTCGAAAAGGGTGCGGAAGTCGTCGGCATAGCCGTCGCCAGGCACCCGGATCCTGAGGAAGACGCGGATGTCGACCAGGACAGAGCGCGCTTCATCGAGTCCACCTGGATAAAACCCAAGCACCGGCGAAGCCGGATGGGAAAGCGGCTCATGGAATTCCTCTTTGAGGAGGAGCGGCGGAGACATCCGCAAGTCGACCAGTTCTGGCTGTGGGTTTTTGACGATAACAAAAGCGCCATAAGCTTTTACAACCAGATGGGATTCGAGTACACCTTCGTGTCGAAGAAGCATGAGCCGAGCGGCCGGACAGAGCGCAGATACCGGTATACGTGGAACTCGAGCTTGACCCGGGCAAGCGGGCGTACGGCAGCCAATGAGACCTACCGGATCTTGAATACCGAATAACGGCTCCTGCAGCGCGAGGCCCATCAGTCGTCCGTCGGCCGCCACTCCAGATTGTCCGGCCTGACCCGGTGCCGTCCCGCGCAGCGCACCTGCCTCTCGATCGGCTGCAGCTCGGACGACCCCACGAGCGCGACCGCCGGCCGCGTAGCCACCGCAGCACCGACTAGGCCATGACCCAAGCCGTGGGCGACGTTCGCGGCGAGCGTCGCGAAGATGCCCAAACCAAGTAGCCGCCGCACCAATGCATGCACCGGATGCCAGCCGCGCCGAGTCCAACATCACCATCGACTGCCATAGATCAGCCCGTCTAGCGTCAATTGGATCATGCATCCAGTCCAGCCGGACTCATTGTCCGCCTGCACCACGGCACTCGCGTGCTCGTACGAGACAACCGCAGCGACCGCCGCGACGCCGACCACGGCCAGCGCTGTTGACCACCGGATAAGTCGATCGGTCACATTCATAGTGCACCATCGCTGAACAGCGAGAACTCCGCTGTCAGAAGCCATGGGCTTTTTGGTGCAGTCCCCCCTCGGACACACATACAAGTCACTGACCTGCGGTTATATGCTTCCCGGTATGGTCCAGGTACGCAAAGCCGCAGGTTACAGACATGGGAGTTCAAGTCCCTCCCGGACACCAGCCCTTTATCCATGCCGCGATGACGCCAGTCCCGCGGCTGACCCCATTGAGGCGCGCCGAATATGCGGCGGGCACAGGCGCCCGGCCCCGGGGCGCTAGCGACACTCAGAACATCCACTTATGGCCGTGTCTCCAGCGCATCCTTGCACCGTGCGGTGACGAGCACACATATTTCACCGGATCGCTTCGAGCATCAGGGCGTTGAGGTCGGAGCGGCGTCGTGCGCGGCTCGGGACGAGTACGGCGAGAGAACTCGTTGACTCAATCTGAATCAATCTGAATCAATCTGACCGATCCGCATCGGAATGGCCGGTCTACGTCATAGCATTCTTCATAGTTCGTCGCGATTCAGGATGCATGGGGGTGCTGTGCCTGCTGTGGACGGGGAGCCGGACGTGCTGCTAGGCAAGCGCCGCCGACTCGGTGCTGAGCTGCGGCGCCTGCGAGAGCAGGCCGGGCTGTCGGGCCGACAACTCGCGGACCAGATCGGTGTCAGCCAGTCCAAGGTCTCCCGGATCGAGTGCGGGGCTGCCCTGCCCAGCCTCCCGCAGGTAACCGGCTGGGCGGCAGCCGTCGGCGTTTCAGGGTCGGCTGCAAGCAAGGTCATGGCGCTAGCGGATGTTGCCTACGCTGGGGTGGATCCCTGGGACGCGGCCTTGAGGGAGCGTTCTAGCCTTCAGCCGGACTTTCAGGAGGCCGAGGACCGGTCTCGTGCCGTCCTGGTCTACGAGCCGACGCTGGTGCCGGGCCTGCTGCAGACGGCCGAGTACGCCCGCCGCGTGTTCACCATGTTTGACCCGCCTTACGCCGGGTCCGACATCCCGGCCGCCGTCGCTGGCAGGCTAGACCGCCAGGTCGGGATGTTCGACCCGACGCGGGAGTTCGCCTTCCTCATCACCGAGGCGGCCCTGCGATGGCGGCCAGGACCGCCTGGCCTGATGCTCGCCCAGCTCGACCGGATCACTTCGGTAAGCACGCTGGACAACGTCACCGTCGGGGTGATACCGCAATCTGTGCAGGCGCTCACGCACGTGCCGCACGGGTTCACGGTGATCGAGTCGGCCGACCCGGAGGAAGACGCGCTCGTTTTCGTTGAGACGGTGCACGCCAACCTGACCGTGAGCGACAAGGGACAGGTCTCCCTCTACCGCAGGCAGTGGTCGCTGCTGGAGAAAACGGCCGTCTACGGCCCGGAAGCGCGCGAACTGCTCACTAGGATCGCCGTCAGCGTCCGCGACACCCCGGGCGAGGACGGCCTGTGAAGGCGGGTGCCCCGAGAGCGCCCAGGACGTCCGGGGGCCGGGCCGGTGCCGGACGTCCTGGGACTGGCGGGTCAGCGGAGGATGTCCTGCAGTATCAGCGCCAACGAGCGCAGCATAGACGCGGCGTACTGCAGCGTGCTCCGCGCCCGGGAGTCGCCCCGGAGCCGGTTACGGAAGGCCATGTACTCGGCCCGGGAGAAGACCAACCCTGGCTGCATGGGGTTCTTGGTGTCCCTGAGGACGAAGCAGCCCGCGATGTTATCCACCTGCACACATCCCCCGCCGCCGTTACAACGGCGCAACTCCGGCCAGCTGTCTTCTCCGGCGGTAGTCCTGCCCCTAGGCATAAGCCCTGTCCCTTCTTTTCGGTATTGCTCGACGATCTCTCGAACAAGACCACTGTGATTCAGCGCGGTATGTGTCCCGGTGCGCCGACCGGTGCGATTCGGTACACGCTTGGTACGCAACCCGGTACGCAGGAGGTCTGATGACGACACGCTTCGAGATTCTGGGCCGCGTGGCCGCGCGCCAGGACGCCCGGGCAGCCGACCTGGCCCCGCAACAGCAGTGCCTGCTCGCGGTCCTGGTGATGGCAGGAGGCACGGTGGTGGGGCGGAGACGCCTGCAGGAGGCCCTGTGGGGTTTCAAAGAGCCGTACCCGGAGCACGGCGTCAAGGGGATAGCGGCCGAGTTGCGCCGTGAGTTGCGGCGGGTGTCTCCCGACGATGATCCCGTCCCTGCGTGCGGCGGCGGCTACCGCCTGCTCGTCACGCAGGAGCAGGCGGACGTCCTGCGCTTCCGCAGCAAAATTTCCACCGCCGAGTGTGCGAGCGGCCCGGCGCGCCTTGAGCATTTGCGGGAGGCACTACGGGAATGGGGGCCGGGAGCCGGGCTGCGCGGCGGGGAGCCACTGCTCAACCTGGAGGGCCAGTGGGCCGATAACACCCGGCACAGGCTAAGGACGGACTACCGGGAGGCTGTGCTCTACTGCCTGACGCAGGGGATAAGCCTCCGGGATTACGACTTTGTACTGCGCCAGTGCGAGCAGATCGACAGTGACGACATTAAGGCGCTGCTCGACGAGAAGTTCGTCACACTCTGGATGACCGCCGCCAGCGGGGCCGGGAACCCGGCCAAGGCCCGCGAGGTCTATCAGCGGGCAATGGAAGCGACCTCGCGCGCAGGCGTGCCGCCTGCCCCCTCCTTGCACAGCCTGGACGCACAGCTCAGGGCCAACGGCCCCCGCCCCGAAAGGTCGCCAGTGCCAGAACCACCGGAAACCGGTCCAGCACCAGCGGACACCCGGACAATGAACGTCACCGCCTACTACGGCAACGCCTTCGGGGCAATCGGCGATATCCACTACCACGAGACGGACGGCAAGCGACTGCCAGACCCGCACGTAGTTCATGACAACAGCGACAACGACACGAGTGACGCCCAGTGAACCCCGCCACCGGACAGCCAGGGGGCAACGCGCTAGTCGTCACGGCGGTAGCCGGGAATGCCTACGGGGTCATCGGCGCGGATATCCACGTCTTCGGCAACGGCACGCCGGTGTACCTGCTGTTCGAGCACCACCGGTTGCGCAACACCGATCCGCGCTGGCTGCGGGCGCAGCCGAGCCGAATGCTGGACGCGCGGGCCGAGGTCGTTGAGTTCACCGGACGCGAGGCAGAACTGGCCGGGCTCGTCGCCTGGCGAGATGCCCAACCTCCGTTCGCCGTTCGGTGGCTCCACGGCGAGGGCGGCCAAGGCAAGACACGGCTCGCCGCCCGGCTCGCCGCGGACTCCGAGCGCGCCGGCTGGAAGGTTGTGGACGCCGTCCACGGCACGGATACCCATCCCCCGGCACGGGACAGCCAGGATCTGCGTCTCGACGGCACGAAGGGCGTCCTGCTCCTGATCGACTACGCAGACCGATGGTCCCAGACCGATCTGAGCTGGTTGTTCCAGAACACGCTGCTTTATCGAGGTGTTCCCGCACGCGTGCTGCTGATCGCCCGGTCAGTGAACGCCTGGTCGGGGGTTCGCGGCATGCTAGCTAGGAGCGGCAGGACCCCTGACATCTCCGACCAGCTTCTGTCGCCTTTGCCCGGTGACGGGACTGCCCGCCGTCAGATGTTCATGGCGGCACGCGACTGCTTCTCCCACCTCTATCCCCAGGTAGCCGAGCCTGCCGCCATTAAGCCGCCTGGCCCGCTGGCTCATGAGGCATTCGAGCTCACGCTCGCGGTGCACATGGCTGCCCTTGTCGCGGTGGACGCTGCGGCTCACGGTCGTAAGCCACCAGCCGACATGCTCGGCCTTACCGTCTACCTCCTGGATCGCGAGCACGAGAACTGGAGGCAACTGTACGAAAACGCCGATCGTGGCCTTGACTTCCACACCTCGGACCAGCTGATGGCACGAGCGGTCTTTACCTCAGTTCTCACCGGCCCGATTGCGGCGA
>Ga0306922_10000858_pt1 | contig 26192 bp, 24 predicted proteins | sample sta12Cox44000082_FD_203758 | JGI IMG/M metagenome (GOLD analysis project Ga0306922, IMG submission 203758) | Lab enrichment of tropical soil microbial communities from Luquillo Experimental Forest, Puerto Rico - statoxic.12C.oxic.44.000.082 (v2)... | ecosystem: Environmental > Terrestrial >... | reverse complement strand
CCATGAGCTGAAGACGCCGGTGGGTGCGCTTGCCCTGCTCGCCGAGACCATGGAGGATGCCGCCGACGATCCAGAGGCCGTGCGCCGGTTCGCCAGCCGGATGCGGCAGGAAGCGTCCCGGCTCACCTACCTGGTTCAGGACCTGATCACGCTGTCCCGGATCCAGGCGGCCGAGCCCATCCCAGACCCGCGGCCGGTGGACGTGGCCCCGCTGGTGGCCGAAGCGCTGGACCGGTGCCGGATGAAGGCCAGCGCCCGCGGCATCGAGCTGACGGCCAGCTGTGACGACGGCCTCACCGTCCTCGGGGACGAGGACCTGCTGGTGACTGCCCTGCGGAACCTGCTGGATAACGCGGTCGCCTACAGCCCCGAGCGGACCCGGGTGGCGGTCACGGCGGCCATGGACGGGCTGGATGCGGCTGAGATCACCGTGGCCGACCAGGGTATTGGCATACCGGAGCGGGATCTGGAGCGGATCTTCGAGCGCTTCTACCGGGTTGACCCCGCGAGGTCCAGGGCCACCGGCGGGACCGGCCTGGGGCTTGCCATCGTGAAGCACGTGGTTGCCGCACATAACGGAAAGGTGACGGTCTGGAGCAAGGAAGGCCAGGGCTCGACATTCACCCTGCACTTGCCCGCGATCAGCAGTACCCCGACCGCCGACGGCGCCCCTGCCGCTGGCCTTGCACAACCCGTCAGGGAGGCAGTCAAATGACACGCGTGCTGGTGGTCGAGGACGAGGAATCGTTCAGCGACGCCCTCTCTTACATGCTGCGCAAGGAAGGCTTCGAGGTGGCGGTCTGCCCGACCGGGCCAGACGCCATCGAGGCGTTCGACCGGAACGGCGCCGACCTGGTGCTGCTCGACCTGATGCTGCCGGGGCTGCCTGGCAGCGAGGTCTGCCGGACGCTGCGCGAGCGGTCCAACGTGCCGGTGATCATGCTCACTGCCAAGGACAGCGAGATCGACAAGGTGGTCGGGCTGGAACTGGGCGCGGACGATTACGTCACCAAGCCGTTCTCATCCCGTGAGCTGGTCGCGCGGATGCGCGCCGTCCTGCGGCGCCGCGGCGAGCCGGAGGAAGCTGGCGCCTCTGTGCTGGAGTCTGGGCCGGTCCGGATGGACGTGGACCGGCACGTGGTGACCGTCCGCGGCGAGCAGACGCAGCTGCCGCTCAAGGAATTCGAGCTACTCGAAGTCCTGCTGCGGAACGCTGGCCGGGTGCTGACCCGGATGCAGCTGATCGACCGGGTCTGGGGCGCTGACTACGTTGGCGACACCAAGACCCTCGATGTGCACATCAAGCGGCTGCGGGCGAAGGTGGAGACGGACCCCGGCAACCCGCGGCACATCATCACGGTGCGCGGCCTGGGCTACAAGTTCGAGCCGGTCAGCTGACCGGCTGGGGTCACGCGGCCGGCGAGGCCGACGCGGTGGCGGCTGGGGACGGCGAGGGGTGGGAGTGCTTCCTGGTCCCGCTCAGCGGGGTGAGGGACGGCGTGGGTCGCGGCGGTACCGGCGCGGGCGAGAAGGTCGAGAAGAACTGGGCCCGCGGCATCACCGGCACCTCCATGCTCACCGCCCCCGCCCGCAGGAAATGCAGCACGATCCGGATCACCTGGCCGCCGCGGACCTGGTGCAGCAGTCCGCGCAGGACTACTTGCGGGGCCGGGCCGGTCAGCAGCACCGACTGGTTGGTGGCGAGGCCCACCCCGCCGGCCGGCAGCTGAACCCCGAGTGCGGTGCCTGGCGCGGTCACGGCGAGGAGCCGGTCCGGCGTGCCGCTGTTGGCGATGGCCAGGAACAGGCCGGCCGAGCCGCCAGCCGGGAGCGACGCGGCGGGCGGTGCGCCCAGCACGAACACGTTGTTGACCCGGAGCACGTTGTCCACGATCGCTGACGCCCCTGCCGTCGGCGGGTGCCAGTGCTGGGTGGGAGCAGCCGCGCCGGCCTCACAGCCGGCGATCGCGAATGCCAGGCCAGCAGCCATGACAACAACGAGTACGCGCAACGACGCGGCGCTGCGGTTACTGAAGATCACGCGTGCTCTCCCCGGCCGGTGCTCCACCTGGACGCCGCACAGCGTACTCCCGCCCGGTGTGGCTGCCGTGCGCCACCCCGCGCCCGCACCGCCGCCGTTCCCGGTGCGCTAGCCCGATCTGCGCGGTGCTGGTCAGCTGGCGGTGGAACGGGGCGAGTCAGTGACGGCGCTGGCTGGCCGCGTTGCCGTACCGCCATTGCTGGGGATCAGCGCCCGCATCTGCGGCGCCAGTGCGAAGCCGTGCCCGTGGTCAGCTACCACACTGGCCACCGTCCCGTCCAGGTTGACCAGCACCGCTGTCAGCGTGATCGGGTGGTACGCGGTGTTGAGCGCGTCACCGGTGTCCGCCACCGCATGCGACTGGCCCAGCAGCACGTGCCGGACCAGGCCGGCGACCTGGACGCCCTGCAGGCCGACGACGTAGAGCTGCACGCCCGCGCGGTCCGCCTCCTGGGTGAGTTGGTACAGGTGACCGCACGGGCAGCCGGGCGGGACCAGCGCCAGCACCGTACCCCGCAGGTCGGACAGCGGCACCAGGTTCCCGCCCACCATGACCAGGGCGGGCGGCAGCGGGCGGCCGGGCTGGCCGGCGGTGGACAGGGCGACCCGCTCGCCGGTGAACACCGTCAGTAGTGTCCCGGCCAGCAAGGTGAGCGCGAGGCAGCCAGCCAGCAGCGGGAGCACCATGCCGTCGCGCGTCAGCGGGCGGTGCCAGCGGTGGGCCCGCCGGCGCCAGCGCAGCGAGCGCAGCTCACGGTAGTACGCCTGCACGTCACGGTCGAGCTCCCGGGCGTCGTCCGGGATCTCAACATCGATCGGTGGCAGGCCAAAATCGTCCCGGCCAGGCTCACCGCCAAGGTTCACGCGCATCTCTCCGGCATGGGCAGCCACGTCCTCACCAGTATGTGCCCGGGGCCGCCCCCGCGTCACCGACTGGCGGTGTCCGCTGGGGAGTGGCTGGATCGGCTGGCATCCGGCTGTCACGCCACACGCACCCGCCGGATCTTCTGGATCGGCTAAAATTGTCCCGTGACCTGCGCGTTTACCGCCAAGCGCGGATTTTCCGCCGCCTTCGGCATGGTACGATTGGCTCAGCGGAAGGGGTATGTGCCACATGACTTTCAAGGTCGGCGACACCGTCGTCTACCCCCACCATGGGGCTGCTCGCATCGAAGAGATCGAGACCCGTTCGATCAAAGGTGAGGACAAGGCCTATCTGGTTCTCAAGGTCGACAAGGGCGACCTGACTGTACGCGTGCCCGCGGACAATGCCGAACTGGTAGGTGTACGCGACGTTGTGGGCCAGGAAGGGCTGGAGCGGGTGTTCGAGGTGCTGCGCGCCCCGCACACCGAGGAGCCGACCAACTGGTCGCGGCGCTATAAGGCCAACCTTGAGAAGCTGGCCTCCGGCGACGTGAATAAGGTCGCCGAAGTCGTCCGTGACCTGTGGCGCAGGGACCGGGAACGCGGGCTGTCGGCCGGTGAGAAGCGAATGCTGGCCAAGGCGCGCCAGATCCTGGTCAGCGAACTAGCGCTGGCCGAGAAGACCAACGAGGACAAGGCCGAAGCGCTGCTCGACGAGATTCTCGCGTCCTGACCAGCGCCCGCTGATCCGGCCGGGGCCGTCACGTGGTCACCGATCCGCCCCCCAGGGTAGGTGTCGGCATTGACGTCCATCGGCTTCGTTCCGGCCTGCCCCTTCATCTGGCCGGGCTGCTGTGGCCGGGCGAGGACGGGCTGGCCGGGCACTCCGACGGGGATGTGGCGGCGCATGCCATGTGCGACGCGCTGCTGTCGGCGGCCGCGCTGGGCGACCTGGGTGCGGTCTTCGGAACTGACGACCCGGCCTGGTCCGGCGCGTCCGGGGTGAGCCTGCTGCGAGCGACAGCGGAGCAGGTCGCCCGGGCCGGATTTGTGGTGGGGAACGTCGCCGTCACGATCATCGCCAGCCGGCCACGGATCGCTCCCCGGCGCGCGGAAGCGGAGCGGGTCCTCTCCCAGGCACTGGGCGGGGCACAGGTCAGCGTTTCCGGGACCACCACCGACGGGATGGGCCTGACCGGCCGGGGTGAGGGGATCGCCGCCATCGCGACCGCGCTCCTGCTCCCGGGCTGACCCGCCCGCACGGGCTTAGCCGGCGGTGACCGTGCCCTCGACCGTGCCGAACCCGATCATCACCCCATCCGTGCCCGGGGCGGTGGCACTGATTCGGACCACGTCGCCATCGGCCAGGTAGTCCCGGGTACTGCCGTCGGCCAGGGTCACCGGCCGGGTCCCGTCCCAGGTGAGCTCCAGCAGGCAGCCGCGTTCACCCGCGCCGGGGCCGGACACTGTGCCGGACGCGAACAGGTCGCCGGTGCGCAGCCGTGCCCCGTTCACCGTGGCGTGAGCCAGCTGCTGGGGCGGAGTCCAGTACATGCGGCGGAACTCCGGCCGGGCCACCAGCTGGTCGTTGATGGTGATCTGCAGGGTGATGTCCAGCCCCCACGGCTCGGCGCAGTCCAGGTAGGCCAGCGGCGGCGGGTCTTGCCGCAGCGGCGGCACCCGGGCCGCCTCCAGCGCTGCCACCGGCACCACCCACGGTGACACCGAGGTGGCGAAGGATTTTGCGAGGAATGGCCCCAGCGGCTGCGTCTCCCAGGTCTGCAGGTCGCGTGCGCTCCAGTCATTGACCAGCAGGAAGCCAAACGCATGCTGCCGGAACTCACCCGTTGCCACCGGCTGGCCGGGCTTGGTGCTGACGCCGGCCACGAACCCGACCTCTGCCTCGAAATCCAGCCGCTGGCTCGGGCCGAACCTGGGGACAGACCTGCCGGTGGGCAGGTACTGGCCATGCGGGCGGATGACCGGGGTGCCGGAGACGACCACCGAGCCGGCCCGGCCGTGGTAGCCGGCCGGGAGGTGCAGCCAGTTTCGTGGCAGCGGGGGCGAGCCGGGGCGGAAGATCTCCCCGACCGTGCTCGCGTGGTCACGTGAGGAGTAGAAGTCCACGTAGTCGGCGACTTCGAACGGGAGCCGGAGCTGCACCGCGGCCGCGCTGGCCAGGTGGGGCTCGACCCGGCGGCGCTGGGCTGCGTCGGTGAGCAGGGTAGTGAGGCGGCTGCGGACTGCCTGCCAGGCCGCCGGGCCTGCCGCCATGAAGCCGTTCAGCGCGGGCGAGTCGAACCAGCCGGCGGCAGGCTGCGGCCCCTCGCCGGGCAGCAGCCCGTCGCTGGCCAGGCCTGCCAGATCGAGAACCTGGTCACCGATGGCGACGCCCACCCGCGGCGACCCGCCCACCGGGGCGAACACCCCGTACGGCAGGTTCTGCACTGGGAAGTGGCTGTCCGCCGGCACCTGCAGCCAGGACGTCGCGGCCGCGGTCACTCGCCATCCGCCTCCGGCGCATGGGGGTTGGTGGGCCCACCGAGAATCCGGTCAAGGAACGGCTCGGTCGTGCCCGGTGGCGCGGTCGTGTCCGGCGGCCGGGGCCCTGCGTCGGCAGGCGCGGCGGCGGCGGGGACCGGCCCAGTGGGCGGAGTAGGTGCGGTCCCCCCGGGTGGGGTAGTTGCGGGGGCGGTCTCCGCGGGCGAAGTGGTTGCCGGGACAGCCCCTGCCGCCGGGGCGGCTGCGGAGGTCCCGTCCGGAGGGGGACCCGCGGCAATCTGGGTAGTTCCGGTAGGCCCGTTGGCGCGAGCTGGCCCGGCGGTTCCGCCGGGCGCCGTGGGCTGGGCTTCGTAGCCCACCGCCGGTCCCCCAGCCGGGCGCTCCTCCGCCGGCCTGCCGGGTGGGCGGGGAGCGGCGTCGTCCCGCCTCGATGTACCGGTGCTCTCCGGGGAGGTAGCCGGTCCTGCGCGCTTGCCGCCGGCAGCCTCCTCACCGGCGGTGCCAGCATGTACCCCGGCTGCCCCGGCGGCCGCTGCCCCGGCGGCCGCTGCCCCGGCGGCCGCTGCCCTGGCCCGTTCCGGTGGCTGCCCGTTCCGGGGCTCCATCAATTCCTCGATGCTGGAGCGCGGTGCGCCCGGCTTGGCCGGCCCGCTGCCGGGACTGCCTGCCCCGCTGGCAGCGCCGGGGGTGGCGGCCGCCACGCCGTCACCGGGAACGGCCGGGCCGGCCGCGTCGCTGGCGGCCTGGATCTGGCGCCAGTGCCGGAGCATGGCCAGCAGCATCCCGAAGCCCAACAGCAGCAGGGCCCAGGGGAGGACGGCTGCCACTGCCCGGGTCGGCTGGGCTGGCAGGCTGATGTGCAGGGCGTACACGGCATTGCCGGCGGCCAGCGCCGCCAGCAGCAGGATGAGGCATGCCCACACGTAGCACCGGGTCCACACGCCCGCGGTGCGCAGCGCCAGCGCGGCGGCGCCGGACATGACCAGCATTGCGTCGAGAATGACCGGGTACAGCCGGGCCAGTTCGGGGGTCACCCCGGCGTTCAGCGCGAGCTGATGTATGCCCTGGTAGGACAGCACGAATGCGGCCGCAGCCACCAGCACCAGCCCGGCAATGACCGCAGTGAGCGCGGCCGCACGGAGCTGTGGGCGGGGTTCGCCGGGCGGCAACTCCGCCGCCCCGGGATTGTCGCTGGTGTGCACTGCCGGTCCTTCCTGCCCGCTGCCCGCCCACCGGTAGCCGGGACTACGCGCATCATGCCCGCCCAGCAGTCGCCAGACTGGCGGGCGGTGGCGGGGAGTGGCGTGCGGCTGGGCTGTCATTACCTGGTGGGGGAACGGCCACGATGGCCGGGGGCCGCACGGAGGTTCATGCCTCAACGGAGACGATATGCCGTACTGCCGGGGGATCGGGGGAGATTCGCCGCCGGCGGTTCCGAGCGGCTCCGTGCGCACATCCCACCGCCCCTGGTGATCATGCGGTCGGGTCGCGCGGCACCATGCACCCATCCGCCGTGGTCAGCGCGGCCCTGGCCGGGCGGGCGGGAACGGCGGGCACTGCCCAGTCTGTGCCAGCTAGTTTCATGATCACGGAATCCTGCAGTCACATCCCCTCCGCGGGTCCCGTGATCATGGGCGCGGCAGTTATCGCGAGCGGCCGGCGGCGGGCCGCCGGTAGCCTTGGCCCGTGACGCTCCGCTTCTACGACACCGCCGCGCGCAAGGTGCGCGACTTCGTCCCGCTGGTGCCTGGGAAGGTCTCGCTCTATCTGTGTGGCGCCACCGTGCAGGCGCCACCGCACATCGGGCACATCCGGTCCGCGGTGAGCTTTGACGTGCTGGTCCGCTGGCTGAAGGCGAGCGGCTACCAGGTCACGTTCTGCCGGAACGTCACCGACATCGACGACAAGATCCTCCGGGTTGCCGCCGCCGAAGGGGTCCCGTGGTGGCAGGTGGCCCTGCGCAACGAGCGGGCGTTCGGCCGCGGCTACGACGCGCTCGGCTGCCTGCAGCCAGAGGTGGAGCCGCGGGCGACCGGCCATGTGCCGGAGATGATCGTGCTGATGCGCCGGCTGATCGACTCCGGCCACGCCTACGCCGCCGGCGGCGACATCTACTTTGACATCAGCTCCTGCCCGTCCTACGGGTCGCTGTCCGGCCAGCGGCCCGAGCACATGCTTGCTGCTGACGACAGTGACACCGTCGGCGCAAAACGCGATCCGCGGGATTTCACCCTGTGGAAGGGCGCGAAGCCAGGAGAGCCGGCCTGGGAGACACCCTGGGGCCCGGGCCGCCCCGGCTGGCACCTGGAGTGCTCGGCCATGGCCACCAAGTACCTCGGCCCGTCGTTCGACATCCACGGTGGCGGGCTGGACCTGGTGTTCCCGCACCACGAGAACGAACTCGCCCAGTCCCGGGCGGCGGGGGATGGGTTCGCGCAGTACTGGCTGCACAACGGCCTGCTCGGGATGGCCGGCGAGAAGATGAGCAAATCGGTTGGCAACTCGCTGCTGGTGGACGCGGTGATCACCCGGGTGCGGCCGGTGGAACTGCGCTACTACCTGGGCCAGGCCCACTACCGGTCCGGCCTGGAGTACTCGCCGGACGCGCTGGCCGAGGGGGTGGCCGCTTACCGGGGGATCGAGGGCTTCGTGCTCCGGGCAGCCGAACTCACCGGGCCGGGCCAGGACAAGGGCGGGGAGGACACGGCCGGCGGGGGATGGCCGGCCGCCTTCGCGGCCGCACTGGACGACGACCTGGCCGTGCCGCAGGCGCTGGCGATCGTCCACGACGTGCTCCACACCGGCAACAACGCGCTGGCGGCGGGGGACGCCGAGGCGGTGGCCACCGCGCTGGCCTCGGTCCGCGCCATGCTGGGCGTGCTCGGGCTGGATCCGCTGGCGCCGCCGTGGGTGTCCCGGGCGGGCGACGACGACCTGCGCGGCGTGGTTGAGGCCCTGGTCACCATGGCACTCGACGAGCGGCAGGCGGCGCGGGCACGCAAGGACTTCGCCGCGGCGGATGCGATCAGGGACCGGCTGCAGGCGGCCGGCGTGATGATTGAGGACACCCCGGACGGGCCGCGAACCGAGCTGAAGCGATGAGCCCAGCGGGCAAGCCCGGCCCGGCCGGCGGCCGGGCCGCGGGCGGTGGCGGCTGGACCAAGTCCGGCAAGCCGCGCCCGGGCACCGGCGGGCACGGCAAGCGCCGGCTGGAGGGCAAGGGACCCACCCCGCCCGCGCGTCTGCGGCCCGGCCACCCGGCCCAGCGCCGCGCCGCCGCGGCCGCGGCGCGAGGGGATGCCGAGCCCGGGGCGGGGGCAGCGGAATCCGCCCGGGCGCGGCGGCAGGGACCGGCCGGGCGCGGGGGTGAGTCACCGGCCGGCCCGGGCCGGGGACGGGGCCGGGCGGCCGCCGGCCGTTCGGCAGGCAAGCCTGAGAAGGCCGGCCGGCGGGCACGCGGTGCCGGTGACGCACCCGAGGTCGTTGCCGGGCGGAACGCGGTGCTGGAAGCGCTGACCGCGGGAGTGCCCGCCACCGCGCTGTTCGCCGCCCAGCGGCTTGACTCCGACGACCGGGTCCGGGACGTGATCGCCCGGGCAGCGCAGGCCAGGGTGCCGATGATCGAGGCCAGCCGCCCCGAACTGGACCGGATGACCGGCGGCGCCATCCATCAGGGCCTGGCACTGCGGATCGCTCCTTACCGATATGCGCACCCGGCGGATCTGACCGCGCGGGCGGCGGCACAGGGCCAGACCGCGCTCGTGGTTGCGCTGGACGGGATCACCGACCCGCGCAACCTGGGTGCCATCGCCCGGTCGGTGGCGGCGTTCGGCGGGCATGGCGTGCTGATCCCGGCCCGGCGGTCGGCCCGGGTCACCGCCGGTGCCTGGAAGGCGTCGGCCGGATCCCTCGCCCGGGTCCCGGTGGCCCAGGCGCCGAACCTGGCCCGGGCGCTGGCCTCCTACGCGGAGGCGGGCCTGTTCGTGGTCGGGCTGGACGCGTCCGGCGGGAACAGCGTGGACGATCTGGAGGTCGCCGACGGCCCGCTGGTACTGGTGGTCGGCTCGGAGGGGCGCGGCCTGTCCCGGCTGGTGGCACAGCATTGTGACCTGATCGCCGGGATTCCGATGGCGGCCACGGCCGAGTCCCTGAATGCGGCGGTGGCGGCCGGGATCGCCCTGCACTCGGTGGCCGTCCGGCGTGCCCCGCGGCGGTAGCTGGGCCGGCCCTGGCAGCAGCCGGATCGTGGCTGGCGGGGCCGGCGGCCGCGCGCTATCGTTCGCAATGTGAACAAGCGGGGCGGGACGGCCAGCACTGATGGCCCGGCCGCCAATGGTAGTGCGGGCGTGGCCGGTGACGGCGGCGCGGGCCTGGCTGGTGACGGCGGCGCGGGCCCGGCCCGCCCGGCAGCGGGCGGGCATGGCCGCCGGACCGACTTTGTCCAGTCGCTCGACCGGGGCCTGGCCGTTATCCGCTGCTTTTCTTCCGAGCACCCGTCACTGACACTGTCCGAGGTGGCCGAGCGCACCGGGCTGACCCGGGCAGCCGCCCGGCGGTTCCTGCTGACCTTGCAGGAACTGGGCTACGTGGGCAGCTCCGGGCGGCAGTTCTCGCTCCGGCCCCGGGTGCTCGCGCTCGGGTATGCGTACCTGTCCTCCTTCAGCGTTGCCCAGATCGCCCAGCCGCACCTGGAGGACCTGGCCGAGGAACTGCACGAGTCCTGCTCGGTGAGCGTGCTGGACGGTGACGACCTGGTCTACGTGGCGCGCGCCTCCGCCAACCGGATCATGACGATCGCGCTCACGGTCGGCACCCGGCTGCCGGCCTACCCGACCTCGATGGGCCGGGTCCTGCTCGCCCACCTGCCGGCCGACGAGCTTGAGGCCTACCTGAGCCGGACCGAACTGCGCAAGCTGACCGAGCGGACGGTGGTGGACCCGGCCGAGCTGCGCACCATCCTGGCCACCGTCCGCAGCCAGGGCTGGGCGGCGGTGGACCAGGAACTGGAAGCCGGCGTCCGCTCCATCGCAGTCCCCATCCAGGACAGCTCGGGCAAGGTGGTGGCGGCCATCAACGCGAGCGCGCACGCGGCCCGGGTGCCGATGCGGATCCTGGAGAAGGAGTTCCTGCCCCGGCTGCTCGACAGCGCCAGGCAGATCGACAGCGAGCTGGCCACCCGGCTGTCCAGCGGCGCGCGGCCGGTCAGGTAGAGCCGTACTCGAATATTAGTTCTATAATAGGCCGGTATGGCGGAGACATTCCAGGAATCGCTGCTCGACCTGGCCGCCCGGCCCGGACCGGGGGCGCTGGCAGAGTCGGTCCGCAGGCGGGCGCTCGGGCACGGGGCGTGGCTGGACATCAGGCCGGGCTGGCTGGCCGGCGCGGACGCGCTGTTCGGCCGGCTGCTCGCGGCCGTCCCGTGGCGGAGCGAGCGGCGGATGATGTACGACCGGGTGGTGGACGTGCCCCGGCTGGTGTGCTTCTACGGCGACGGCGAGCCGCTGCCCGATCCGGCACTCACCGCCGCCCGGGCGGCGCTGGACCGGCATTACGGCCCGGAGCTGGGCGAGTCTCTGTGCACGGCCGGGCTGTGCCTGTACCGGGACGGGCGGGACAGCGTCGCCTGGCACGGCGACACCATCGGCCGGGGCAGCACCGAGGACACCGTGGTCGCGATCGTGTCCCTGGGCGCGCCGCGGGCGCTGCTGCTCCGGCCCCGCGGCGGCGGCCGCGCGCTGCGCTATGACCTGGGGCACGGCGACCTGCTGGTGATGGGCGGCAGCTGCCAGCGCCGCTGGGAGCACGCGGTGCCCAAGACCACCCGCGCCACCGGCCCCAGGATCAGCGTCCAGTTCCGCCCGCGCGGGGTGCGCTGACGGCGGGCAGCAGGGCGACGTCGAAGTGGACGGCGCGGAACGGGTTCGGCAGCCCGTGCTCGGCGGCCCGGGCCGGGTCGTCAACCACCGGGAATTCCCGGACCAGGCTCTCCTTCACGCCAAACACCGCGTCCGAGCCGATGTAGCGGCTGCCGGCCACAAACAGGTGGGTGGCCACCGGCCGGTAGCCCGGCGCGGTCACGATGAAGTGGATGTGCGCCGGCCGGTACGGGTGGCGGCCGGTTACCCGCAGCAGCTCGCCGACCGGGCCGTCATCGGGGATCGGGTAGTAGCTGGGCACGATGGTGGTGAACCAGAAGCGGCCGCCCGGATCGGCGGTGAACAGCCCGCGCAGGTTCAGTTCCGGCTGGATGCCCGGCTGCTGCACGTCGTAGAACCCGTCGGCACTGGCCTGCCAGACGTCCACCTGCGCGCCTGCCAGCGGCTCCCCGCGGGCGCCAGTCACCTGCCCGGTGACCAGGCACGGCTCACCCTTGCCGTCCAGCGAGATGGTGTCACCGAGCGCCCGCGGCGGCGAGGCCACCACATGGAACGGGCCGGTGACGGTGGACTCGGTGGACCCGCCCGCGGCGCGGTGGTTGATCGTCTCGACCAGCATCGACACCCCGAGCACGTCGGACAGCAGGATGAACTCCTGCCGTACCTCGTCACACCGGTGCCCGGTGGCGGTCAGGAACTCGATCGCCTGCCCCCATTCCGCTTCGGTCAGAGCCACCTCCTTGATGAAGGCATGCAGATGGCCCACCAGCGAGGTGAGCACCTGCCGGAGCCGGGGCGGGGCACTGGCGAAGCTGGCCGCGACCACCTCCGCCGAGTGTTCCTCGGTGAACAGTTCTGGTTCCATGCACGGCATCTAACCAGTGCCGCCGCCTGCGCCGGCCGGGCAACCGCCAGTGGCGCCACTGCCATCTCCCCGGGCACATGGGCCCCACCCGGGCCGCTGTGCCCGCGGCAGGCGGCCGCACCGGAACCCGCATAGCATGACGTACGTGTAAAGGAGGGTGCAGGTTGCGGCCCGCCCCTATCCGTGCGCCGCACCCGCGAGTGATACTCCAGATAACGAAACGAAAACGGGGGCAGGGAGGTCACGCCGGTTTGGCGAGCAGGAGCAGGTGGATCAGCAGGGGCCTCGCCGGCCTGGGCCTGACCGTGATCGGGGTCATGGTCGCTGCCTGCGGGGCGCCGCAGTTCACCTATGTCGCGAATTCCGCCTCGCAGACCTACTTCAAGGTGCCGAACGGCTGGCACAAGATGAGCGATACGGCGCTGGCCCGCGCGCTGGGCGGGAGCAACTCAGCCACGATTCCCAACGGCGTGTGGTCGGTAGGTTACGACGGCAGCGCGGTCCCGTCCGCCGCCCACATCCTCGGTGCCTCTGCCACGCAGCCGTTCGTACTGGCGCTGGTCGAGCCGCTGAGCGCGGCCGCGATGAACGCGATGTCCTACAACACGCTGCGGGACGTGTTCCTGCCGGTGACCCCGGCCGACCGGCAGAGCGCCGCCGGGCGGGGCTTCGGGCTGACCGGATTCCACCTGCTGCAGGATGCGGTGCTCACCCCTGGCCAGGGCGTGCACGGGGTCCGGGATATTTTCAACTACACGTTCCCGAACGGGAGCACTGACACGTTCGACCAGATCGCCTTCACCAATGCCAACGCCACCAGGCTCTATCTGCTCGTGCTGCACTGCACGGCCAGCTGCTATACCAAGCACGCGAGCGAGATAGACACCGTGATGAAATCATTCACCGTCAGGAGCAGCTGATGACTATAACCCCCGTGGGCCCGCCGGAGGGTCTGGTCCCGCCCGGCGAACGGCCGCGGGATGAGGACCGGCGCACCCGCAAGCCGCTGGCATTGTGGGACCGGATCAAGTTCCTGCTGCTGCTCACCCTGATCTGGTTCATCCTCGTCTGGTCGGTGATGGCCAACGACCCGGAGATCGGGTTTACCGACGCGATGCGGATCGAGGCCCGGTCCGCCACCTGGGTGTTCGTGCTGTTCGCGCTGGAGGCCCTGCGCCAGATCCACTTCCTGATCAGTGAGCACTGGGCCGGCTATCACCGATTCTGGACCCATACCGTCTTCGGCGGGACCGACCGGCTGGCCCACCGGCGGCTGTCCGACTGGACCAGGTTCCGGCTCCGGCGGGTGTTCACCTGGGTGCTGTGGATCGCAGTGTTCGCGGTGGTGGCCGGGAAGATCCTGCACACCACGCCGTTCGAGGCACTGCTGGCCGCGCCGCACATTATCTGGCATGCAATCCCCACGTTCCTGCAGTACATGATCTACATCTTCCTGCTGCTCATTCAGTTCGCCGCGCTGTTCTGGTTCCTGTCCCGCGGCGGGGTGGACGTGTACTTCCCCGACGACATCAAGACCCGGTTCTCCGATGTCTGGGGCCAGGATCATGTGCTGGCGCGGGTGCAGGAGAACATCCTCTACCTGGAGCACCCGGAGCGGATCGAGTCAAAGGGCGGTTATGTGCCGGGCGGGATCCTGCTCTGGGGACCGCCAGGCACCGGCAAGACACTGATGGCGGAGGCGGTGGCCGGCGAGACCGGCAAGCCATACGTTTTCGTGGATCCGGGCGCGTTTATCAACATGTTCTTCGGCGTCGGCGTGCTGAAGGTGAAGGGGCTGTTCCGCAAGCTGCGGAAGCTGGCCCTGCGGTACGGCGGCGTCATCGTCTTCTTCGACGAGGCAGACTCGCTGGGCAACCGCGGCTCGCTCGCGCAGGGCGGCCCCAACGGCCCAGGCATGGCCACGCCGGCGCCGCACCAGGCGCCCTGCAACGGCTTCTCCTACCTGTCACCCGACGTGCAGTGGGCGCTCTTCGAGCGGTCCATGCGGCCATCCATCGAGGACGTCCCGCGTGGCCGCCGGGACCGGCAGATAATGCCGGTCGGCGGCGGCGGCGGCATGGGCGGCGGCGGCGGCATGGGCACGCTGCAGGCGCTGCTCACCGAACTGTCCGGGCTGAAGAAGCCGCGCGGGTTCATCAACCGCCATGTGCGCCGGGTGTTCGGCATGCGGCCGAAGCCGCCACCCAAGTACCGGATCCTGGTCATGATGGCTAGCAACATGCCGGAGGCGCTGGATCCGGCGCTGCTGCGGCCCGGCCGGATCGACCGCATCTACAAGGTGGGCTACCCGTCCAAGGCCGGCCGGGTCCGGACTTACGAGGGTTACCTGGCCAAGGTCCGGCACGAGCTCACCCCCGACCAGGTCGACAAGCTGGCCGTCATCACCCCCTACGCCACCGGCGCCACCATCAAGGACATGGTCAACGAGGCGCTGATCACCGCCATTCGGGACGGCCGGGACGTCATCACCTGGCAGGACGTCATCCGGGCCAAGCAACTCAAGGACCTCGGCCCGCCGGAGGATGTTGAGTACATCGAGCGGGAACGGCACGCGGTGGCGATCCACGAGGCATGCCACGCGCTGATCGCCTACCGCACCCGGCAGCACATGGAGATCGACCTCGCGACCATCGAGAAGGGCAGCACCTACCTCGGCATGGTGGCCAGCATCAAGCCGGAAGACCAGTTCACCGGGTGGCGCAGTGAGTATGAGAGCGACATCTTGGTGTCGCTGGCATCGCTGGCCGGGGAGAAGATGTTCTTCGGCGACGACAGCTCGTCCGGTGTGTCCGGGGATCTGGAGTCGGCGACCGCCGTGGCCTCGTTCATGGAGGGCTTCTGGGGCATGGGGAACACCGTGTCCTCCTACTCCACCGCCCGCCGGCTGGAGGTGGGCTCGCCCGGCGGCGGCCAGGTCGGCCAGAAGAAGGGCAACGCGGAAGCGGAGATGCGGCGCGCGCTGGCCGACCGGATCGAGGACAACCTCGACCGGCTGCTGCGGCAGGTCAGCGACATCCTGCGGGACAACCGCGGCGAGATCCTGTGCATCGCGCACGCGCTGGAGACGCACAAGACCCTCACCGGGGAGGACATCGCCGCTATCTTCGAGCACAGCGAGGGCCCGCTGGTGGACGGGCGGCCGTACGGGGACGCGGGCTTCGTCCGGCAGCTCGAGGAGTACCACGCCAGCGCGGTGCAGGCGCACCGTGAGCACAGCAAGGTCCGCATGACCATGCCGGCCGCGCCGAAGCCGCTCTGGCTGCCCCAGGGCGTGGCCAGCACCCCGGCGCCGGACCAGCCCGGGCGCTGACCGGCGGATGCGGGCCGCCTACCGGGTGCGGCTGGTCGCCAACCTGGTCAACGGGTCCACCCTGGCCGGTGTCCTGGTGGCCGCCGCCGGGCGGGCCCGGCTTGCCCAGGGTGAGGACGGGCTGCTGATCGGGGAGCGGTACCGGCTGCCGGTGCCGCCCGCCCCGGCGTTCACACTCGGGAACGTGATCCTCACCAAGGCCGGCCGGGACGAGCTGGCCCGGGCGGAGGCGCTGCTGGTGCACGAGGCGCGGCACGCGACCCAGTTCGCCTGCTGCGCAGGCCTGCTCCTGCTCCCGCTCTACTTCCTCGCCGCGGCCTGGTCCTGGCTGCTCACCGGCGACTTCGGCGCGCGCAACGTCTTCGAGCGGCGGGCCGGGCTATCGGGCGGCGGGTACGCCGACCGGCCGCTGCGCCCGGCGGTGGCCCGGTGGCTGGCGGGCCGGGCCGGTGGCGGATCCGCCGGCCGGGCATGAGGTTCCACCGGGTGCAGGTGCTGCGCCGGCTGCCCCATCCCGGCCGCGGCTTCACCCAGGGCCTCATCGTCACCGGCGGCACCGTCTGGGAGAGCACCGGCCAGTACGGGGAGTCGGCGCTGCGCCGGTACCCGCTGGGTGCCAGCGAGCCGGAGGCGTGCGCGGCGCTGCCGCCGGAACTGTTCGCGGAGGGTATCTGCCTGGCGGGCGGGGCCATCTGGCAGCTCACCTGGCAGGAGCGGACCGCACTGCGCTGGCATCCGGACTCGCTCCAGCTGCTGGCCACGATCTCCTACAACCGGGAGGGCTGGGGCATCTGTGAGGCCGGCGAGTACCTGATGACCAGCGATGGCAGCAGCGAGCTGATCCGCCGCGACCCGCAGACGCTGGCATCGCTGGGCATGGTCAGGGTCCGCTGCGAAGGCGAGCGGGTGGCCGGGCTGAATGACCTGGCCTGGGCCGGCGGCCGGATCTGGGCCAACATCCTGGGCCGGCCTTACCTGGCCGGGATCGACCCTGGCAGCGGCGAGGTCACCGACATCGTGGACGCGCGGCGGCTGGGCGAGCGGCACCGACGGGATCCGCAGGCGGTGCTGAACGGGATCGCGGCGCTGCCCGCAAGTGGCGAGTTCCTGCTGACCGGTAAGCGCTGGCGGTTCCTCCACCATGTCACCCTGATCCCCGGCCGGGCCCGGGGACCGGCCGCCGGCCTGCTGGCCGGACAGGACACGCGCTAGCCCCAGGCCGCTCTTTCCAGCACGTAACCGGCGGCGAGCAGCCGCTCCTCGCTACGGGCGGCTGGGCGGGCCTAGCCGTCGCTGGGCGCCAGTGCGGCCGGCTCGGCACTGGGCGTGCCCGCTGCGGCAGGCCCCTCCGGCCCGGCCGGCCACTCGCGGATAGCGGTGGCCAGCAGGTGGGGCACCAGATCGGTGGACCGGCGCACCACCCAGGCGGTGCCCTTGGTGGCCAGCCAGCCGAACTCGGCCAACCGGCTGGGCGGCGGGTTGTGCGGCTCGGCGTCCGGCGGGGGCCCGAGCCGATGGCCGGCCGCGGCCAGCAGGGCATGGAAGCGGCGGGCGATGAGCCGGTGCCCGCGTTCGCTCGGGTGCAGCCGGTCGACCGCCCACATCCGCCGGTCGTAGGTCTCGGGATCGTCGGCTGCGTCGAAGTGCAGGGTGCCGAACCGGTCGGCGATGCCGTCCATCACGTGGTTGAGCTGGCGTGCCCGCCAGGCCAGCGGCCGGGCCAGCGGGCCGGGCAGCCCGAGCATCCGGCCAGGGTCGGGCAGCCGCATGGTGAGTACGTCTGCGCCCGCGGCCCGCAGCGCACCCACCACGTGGGCGGCGGTGGCGGCGAAGCCATCGGGGTCGAAGCCCGGCCGCAGCGTGTCGTTGATGCCGAACACCACGCTGGCCAGATCGGGACGGAGCTGAAGTGCCCTGGGCAGCTGGGTGCTCTCGACATCAGCTGCCCGCCCGCCGCTGGCGGCCAGGATATGCAGGCTCGGCTGGTCCAGGCTGTCCGCGAGCAGCACCGCCCAGCCCCGCCAGCGCGGCCCACCCGGCCGCACCGGGCGGACCGGGTCGCCGATGCCGAGGGTGATCGAGTCGCCAAGCGCGGTGTAGGTGGTCATGCCGCCGCCTTGAGCTGGCTGTGGGCCTGGTGGCCGGCCGTGAGTACCGCCTGGTAGTGGCCGATCAGCTCGTCACAGATCGGGGCCCAGCCACGGCCGAGCATGACCCGCCGGGCGGCGCTCCCCTGTGCCGCCCGCAGCAGGGGGTCGGCGGCCAGCCGGGCCACCGCCCCGGCGAGCGCGTCCGCGCTGCCCGGCTGCACCAGGAACCCGGTTACCCCATCCGCCACCAGGTCGAGCGGGCCGCCTGCGGCCGGTGCCACCACCGGCAGCCCGCTGGCCGCCGCCTCCTGCAGCGTGTTGCCGTAGGTGTCATGCGGCCCGGCGTGCACGAAGATGTCGAGGCTGGCGTACAGCGTGGCGAGCTGGTCGCCGTGTGCCGGGCCGAGGAACAGCGCGCCTGGCAGCGCCTGCCGGGCGGCTTCCTCGGCCGGGCCGCCGCCGACGATTACCAGCCGGACCCCGGCCAGCGACGCCACCCCGGCCAGCAGGTCCAGCCGCTTTTCCACGGCGAGCCGGCCGACGTAGCCGGCGATCACCTCACCGCCGGGCGCCAGCCGGGCACGCACCCGGGTACTGCGCCGGGCCGGGTCGAACCGGCTGGTGTCCACGCCGCGGCCCCACAGGTGGATCCGTTCGATGCCGTGGGCCGCCAGGTCGGCGGCCGCCGCGGTGGACGGGGCAAGGGTCCGGCCGGCCGCGTTGTGCAGCTGGCGCAGCCGCCGCCAGCAAATCGCCTGGCCGACCGGACCGGTGTGATACGCGCGGGCGTAGGCGGCCATGTCGGTGGCGTACACCGCGACGACGGGCAGCCCGAGCCGCCGGGCGGCGGCACTTCCGCTGGCGCCGAGCACGAATGGCCCGGCGAGGTGGACCAGGTCGGCACCGTGCGCGGCGATCTCGGCGCGGATGCTCTGCCCGGGCACGCCGATCCGGAAGCCGGGGTAGAGGGGAAGGGCGACCGACGGTACCCGGGCCACCGGGTAGCCGAAGGTGCTGTCCGGCCGGCGCAGCCCGCTGGCTGGCTCGGGCGCTATGACCAGCGGCTGGTGGCCCCGGCTGAGCAGGTGGTCGGCGACCCGCATCGCGGTGTGCGCCACGCCATTGACATCGGGGGGGAAGGACTCGGTGACATATGCGATCCGCACACCTCTAAGTTCGCCGGCCAGTCCCGAAGGGACGGGCGCGGCACCGTGACAGCCAGGCGAACTGTCAGTGACATCTCGACGTCTGTGCGCCACCGGCCGGGGCCAAGCTGGCGCTGCGGCCGTATGTCTGTAGATATTGACAATTTCTTGTCCGAACCTAACCATATGGTGAGGAACCGAGGGGGCCCCGCGCCGGACTGCTGGCCGGCGCCGCCCGTTGGCCCTGTATTCCCCCGTCTTGGCGGCTCCTGTGACAGGAGGTCGGAAGTGGCAAGTGGAGAGGTAACGGGGGGAACGTCGCCCCCTGCCGAGGCCGGACGGCTGTTCATCAGGCAGACCTCGGGCCTGGTCCGGGAACTCGGCATCCCGGCCGCCATCGCCATCTCGCTGGCGGCAGTGGCCGTGGTGAACACCTTCATCAACTTCAACGCGGGCCTGACCACCTTCCCCCAGGCCGATTTTTACCTGCCGCTGCTGGTAGCCGCGGGGATCTGGCTGATCGCCATGTTCGCCTACCGCTACCTGCTGCGCGCGGTGCCCCGGGCCGGCGGCGAGTACGTCTACCTGACCCGGATCGTGTCCCCGGTGGTGGGGTCGATCGCGGGCCTGGCCACCGCCGTGGTCTTCACCTACGTCCTGTCGACGAACGCGCACTTCGCGGCGCAGTTCACCCCGTTCATGCTGAGCGGCCTGGGCACGGTGTTCAACAGCAGCAGCCTGACGAACGCCGCCAACACGGTGACCAGCACCGGCTGGGTGTTCGGGATCAGCCTGATCGTGATGGTGATCGTCGCGCTGCTCTCGCTGTACCGGGTCAAGATCGTCGCCCGGATCATCCTTGCCCTCATGGTGCTGCAGCTGCTGGCCTTGGTGGTACTGATGCTGGTGCTGGCCTTCAACTCCAAGGCCGACTTCGCCGCCGCGCTTGCCAGTTACAGCCACCGTCCTGGCGCCTACACGGCGATCATCGCCTCCGGGAAGGCCAGCGGGGTGGTGTTCGGCACCGCGATCGCCTCCGCCATCTGGATCATCCCGTTCATGGTGCTGAACTACAACGGCGTGCTCTACTCCTACTACGTCGGCGGTGAGCTGCGGCGGCCCGGCCGCACCTACCTCTACGCCTCGGTCGTCAGCCTGGCAGTTCTGGTAGTGCTGTGGGTCGGCACCTGGGCGCTGCTGCGGGCCCGGATCGGGCTGCCGTTCATGCAGGCCCAGGCCAGTCTGGGGGCGAGCAACCCGGTCGCCTATGGGAAGATCACCAGCCTCAGCCCGGTGGCGGGCGGCCTCGGCTACGGGATGGTCCTCACCTCCAACCCGATCGCCAGGATCCTGTTCGCCACCGCGGTGCCGCTCGCGGAGATCGCGGTCAACCTGGCGTTCGTGACGGTCACCACCCGGGTGCTGTTCGCCCAGGCCTTCGACCGGCTGCTGCCGGTCAGTGTGGCCAAGGTGGGCGAGCGCAACCACGCGCCGAACGTGGCCATCGCGATTGTGCTGGTCGTGGGTGCCGCGTTCTGCTACGTGACCAGCTACGTCAACCTCGGCAACATCGTGTCCCAGCAGAGCCTGTTCTTCGCGCTGATCCTGCTGGCCGGCGGGGTGGCCGCGGCCTTCCTGCCGTCCCGGCGGCCGGACCTGATCACACATTCCGGCGCGTCTGAGGCCGAGCGGCAGTCGTTCCTGCGCAAGGTCGCCACGGCCGGCTGGGTCACCACCATTCTCGCCCTGTTCGTGGTCATCGAGATCCTCATCCACCCGTCGGTCTACGGCAAGTTCAGCGTCCCGTCGACCATCACCCTGATAGTGGTGCTGGGCGCGGGACCGGTGATCTACGTCATCGCCCGGGCGGTCCGGCGCCGGCGCAACGCGCTGGACATCTCGCTCGCCATGCACGAACTGCCGCCGGACTGACGCATGCCGGTCTTCCGCCAGCCGAAAAAGAGGCGCGCCCTGCGCCTCTTTTTCGCGACCGACCTGCACGGCTCCGAGGTCTGTTTCCGCAAGTTCCTCGCCGCCGCCAAGGTCTACGAACCCGACGCACTCATCCTCGGCGGCGATTTCGCCGGCAAGGCCCTGGTCCCAGTGCTGCGCCGGGGCGAGTCCTGGACCGCCAGCATGGACGGCCAGGAGATGACCGTGCCGCTGGCCGAGTACGACCGGCTGGCCGCCGACTTCCGGAAGCGCGGGTTCTACCCGGTGCAGATGGACGACGACCAACTGGCCCGGCTCAGATCCAACCCGGCCGAACTGGAGGCGCTGTTCCAGGCCGAGATCGAGGCCCAGGTCCGGCGCTGGTGCCAGCTGGCCGCCGAGCGGCTGGACCCGGCCGTCCGCTGCATCATCACCCCCGGCAACGACGACCCGGCAAGCGCCGACCCGGTGCTGGCCGCGGACGAGCGGGTGGAATTCCCCTCGTTCACAGTCTGCGAGCTGGGCCCGGTCACGATGGCCAGCCTGGGCATGGTGCCGCCCACGCCGTGGAACACCGAGCGCGAGGCGCCGGAGGAGGAACTGGCCAAGCGGATCGACGACATGCTCGAGCCCCTCCCCGAGGGCACCAAGCTGCTGCTCAACTTCCACTGCCCGCCCTACGGGTCCACCCTGGACGACGCGCCCGAACTGGACGCCAGCCTCAAGCCGGTCATCCGCGGTGGCCGGCCCAGCATCGTGCCGGTGGGCAGCCACGCAGTCCGGGACGCGATCAAGAAGTACCAGCCGGGGGTCGGGCTGCACGGTCACATCCACGAGTCGCGCGGGGTGCAGAAGATCGGCCGGACCCTGTGCCTCAACCCGGGCAGCGACTACTCTTCAGGCGTGCTGCGGGGCGCGGTGGTGGATCTCGCCGAGGACGGGACGTGCCTGGACTTCCTGCTGACGACCGGATAGCCGGGGTGGCCGGCGGCCCACTGGCCGACCCGGTGGCCGAGACCCGGCGGCTGATCGCGCTGGCCGGCCAGCAGGGCCTGCTGCTGCGCGCGCTCGGCGGGGTGGGCATCCTGCTGCAGGCACCGGACGCGCAGCCGCGGCTGCCCCGGCGAGTCAAAGACATCGACCTCGCCGCCGCCCAGGGCACCAGCAAGGCCACCGTGGCCCTGCTCGGGCAGGCCGGCTACCACGGCGAGGAGATGTTCAACGCGCTGCGCGGCTCCCGGCGGCTGCTGTTCCACGATCTGGCCAACCGGCGTCACCTGGACGTGTTCGTGGGCGAGTTCGCGATGTGCCACACCCTCCCGCTCACCGCCCGGCTGGACCGCGACGAGCTGACCGTGCCGCGGGAGGAACTGCTGCTGACCAAGCTGCAGATCGTCGAGCTGACCGGCAACGACCAGGGCGACATCTACAATCTGCTGTTCCACCACGACGTGGGGGACGGCGCCGGGGCCCAGATCGGTGCCGCCTTCATCGCCGGCCTGTGCGCCCGCGACTGGGGGCTGTGGCGCACCTGCCAGCTCAACATCGAGCGGTCGCTGGCCAACCTGCCCGGCTCCGGGCTGGCGCCTGATGAGCAGCAGACGGTCGCCGGCCGCCTGGCATCGCTGAAGGACCGCATCGACGCCGAGCCCAAGAGCATGAAATGGCGGCTGCGCAGCCGGGCCGGCGACCGGGTCCGCTGGTACGACGAGCCCGAGGAAGAGGATCCGGCGGGGATCTAGTGCGGCCCGGCGGGCGCCGGGGCGGCAGTGAGCCGGGACATGCTGGTCGTGAAGGCATACCGGGATGCCCGGTACAGGTGCTGCGCGAACTCGACCGGCCGGCCGTTCTCGTCATAGGCGGTCCGCTCCATGGTCAGCAGCGCGGCGCCGCGAGTCTCCTTGAGGATCCGGGCCTCGGTGGCGGAGGCGTTCTTGGCCGACATCCGCTGGGTGGCCGACCCGAGCCGGATCCCGGATGCCCGCAGCAGTTCATACAGGCCGTGCTCGGCCAGCATCTCGCTGGACAGGTGGACCAGCGCGGCGGGCAGGAAGTTGTGCATCAGCGCGATCGGCTCGCCGTCGGCCAGCCGGATCCGCTCCAGGCTGATCACCAGCGCCCGTTCGGGCAGCTGCAGCGCCCGCGCCACCCGCTCGCTGGCGTGGCTCACCTCGTTGCGGATCACCTGCGTGGCCGGCCCCCGCCCGGCTGCCACCAGGTCGTCATACAGGCTGGTCAGCTCGACGTCCCGGTCGATCTTCTCCTTGGCGACCAGAGTGCCGGCCCCGCGCTTGCGGACCACCAGGCCCTTATTCGACAGGTACAGGAACGCGGCCCGGACGGTCGGCCGGGACAGGCCCAGCCGCACCGCCAGATCCGCCTCGTTGTCCAGCCGGGAGCCCACCTGGAGCGTGCCCGAGCGGATCGCGGTCTCGTACTGCTGGGCAAGCTGGAAGTAGAGCGGCACCGGGCTCGTCCGGTCGATGACGATGGCATCGGAGACGGCGGTGTCGGGTTCCGGTAGCACGCTGATCGGCGGCTTTCTGCGCGTTAACTCATTTGTACGGACAATGTCATTATCGCGTAGCTGGCCCGAGTAGCAAAGCCTGCCATGCGCGCTGGTCAGCCGGGCCGGGACGGGCGGTACCGCGGCCGCTGGCGGCGTTTGGCATCCTCGTAGGCCGCGCGGGCGACCCTGGTCGCGGGCAGTTCTGAGACCTCCGCGACCGGCACGTCCCACCAGGCATCCGAGCCCGGGGCGGGCACCGACGGGTCGGTCTCGATCTGGATCACCGTGGTCTGGCTGGCCGCCCGTGCGGCCGCCAGCGCCTTGCTCAGCTCGCCGACCGAGGCTGCCCGGACCGCGTGCGCGCCCAGGCTGGCCGCGTTCGCCGCCAGGTCGACGGGCAGGAGGCCGCCATCCAGCTGGCCGGTCGCCGGATCGCGGTACCGGTAGCGGGTGCCGAACCCGGCCGACCCGATCGACGCGGACAGGCTGCCGATGGACTGGAAGCCGTGATTGTCCACCAGCACCACCACCAGCTTGATGCCCTCGGCCAGGCAGGTGACCAGCTCGGCGCTGAGCATGAGGTAAGACCCGTCGCCCACCAGCACGAACACTTCCCGGTCCGGGGCGGCCAGCTTGACCCCGAGACCGCCGGCGATCTCATAACCCATGCACGAGTAGCCGTATTCGACGTGATAGCCCTTGCTGTCCCGGGTGCGCCACAGCTTGTGCAGGTCGCCGGGCATGCTGCCGGCCGCGCAGACCACCACGTCCCGCGGCTCGCTGGCCTCGTTCACCGCGCCGATCACCTCGGACTGGGCCGGGAGCGGCTGGTGCCCCAGATGGTAGGCGCGCTCCACCACCGCGTCCCAGGCCGCCGCGCGCCGGCCGGCGGCGGCCGTGTAGGCCGGGTCGGCGTGCCAGTCACCCACCGCCGCGGCCAGGTCGGCCAGGCCCGCCCGGGCGTCCGCCAGCAGCGGCAGCGCGGACAGCTTGGCCGCGTCCGGTGCGGCCACATTGAGCCCGATGAACCGCACCGCCGGGTTGCTGAACAGGCTGCTGCTCGCGGTGGTGAAGTCGCTCCAGCGGGTACCGGCCCCAATCACCAGGTCCGCCTCGGCGGCGATGGCATTGGCGGCGGTGGACCCGGTGGCACCGATCGCGCCCACCGCCGCCGGGTGGTCGTAGGCCAGCGCCCCCTTGCCCGCCTGGGTTTCGGCGACCGGCACCCCGGTCCGTTCGGCGAACCGGGCGAGCTCGGCGGCGGCGCCGCTGTAGTGCACCCCGCCGCCCGCCACCAGCAGCGGGCGCTGGCTGGTGGTGAGCATCGCGGCCGCCTCGGCCAGCGCCTGCGGTTCCGGCCGGGGCCGGCCGATCCGCCACACCCGGGGGGCGAACAGCTCGTCCGGCCAGTCGGCCGCCTCCACCGCGGTGTCCTGCGGCAGGGCCAGCGTCACCGCGCCGGTCTCCGCCGGGTCGGTGAGCACCCGCATCGCCGCCAGCAGCGCGGCGGGCAGCTGCTCGGGCCGCCAGATCCGGTCGAAGTACTTCGAGACCGGGCGCAGGCAGTCGTTGACCGAGACGTCCAGGCTGCGCGGGTCCTCCAGCTCCTGCAGCACCGGGCTGGCCGGGCGGGTGGCGAACACATCGCCGGGCAGCAGCAGCACCGGCAGCCGGTTGACGGTGGCCAGCGCGGCCCCGGTGACCATGTTGGTGGCGCCCGGGCCGATCGAGGAGGTGCAGGCGAACGCCTGCAGCCGGTCCTTCATCCGCGCGAAGCCGGCCGCGGCGTGCACCATCGCCTGCTCGTTGCGCGCCTGGTAGTAGCGCAGTTCGTGGCCGGCCGCCAGCAGCGCCTCACCCAGCCCGGCCACGTTCCCGTGCCCGAAGATGCCCCAGCAGCCGGCGAAGAAGCGCTGCCGCTCCCCGTCCCGCTCGGTGTGCTGGGCGATGAGGAACCGGACAAGCGCCTGGCCGACGGTCAGTCTCACGGCCGCTCCAGGTGTGATGTCATCGGCACCCGCGGGTCCAGCCGCTGGTCCGGCCAGGTGCCCCGGATCCAGGCATGGGCTGGATCATCGCAGAAGGCCATCGTCCGCTCCGCGGCCGGCCCGGCCAGCACGTTCAGGTAATACAGGTGGTAGCCGGGCGCGGCCATGGACGGGCCGTGGTAGCCGTAGGGCACCAGCACCACGTCGCCGGTCCGGACCTCGGCCAGCACGTCGATCGGGCGGTCCGGGGACGAGGCGTAGACCCGCTGGTAGCCGGTACCCGGCCCGGCCGGGCCGGCCGCGACCTCGAAGTAGTAGATCTCCTCCAGCACCGCCTCGCCCGGGCGCGGCTGGTCGTGCTTATGCGGTGGGTAGGAGGACCAGTTGCCGGCCGGGGTCAGCACCTCGACCGCGACCAGCCGCTCGGTCTCGAAGGCCGTGGGCGAGCAGAAGTTGTTGACCTGGCGGGTCGCCTGCCCGCTGCCCCGGATCTCCACCGGCACCTGCTCGGCCGGCCCGTACCGGGCCGGCCGCCGCCGGGTGGCCCGCGCCCCGGGCAGCGCGAACCGGCCGCCCGCGGCCGTCATCACGGTGGCCGGCGTGCCCACCGGCAGGTAGGCGAAGTCGGTGACCCGGCTGAACACGTCCGCCCGCCCGGCCAGCTCGAATTCCTGCCCGTCCACGCGCACTCGGCAGCCGCCCGCCAGCGGCAGCACCAGCAGCTCATCCGGGCCGGCGGGCAGGTCCGCCTGGCCGCCCGGGGGCAGTTCCAGCACCCGCAGCGAGCAGTACTGCCAGCCGCAGTCCTGCTGGGACAGCAGCACACCGAACGGCCCGGAGCGGCAGGACCCGGCGGACAGGTGCCAGCCGCCCGCCCGGCCCGGGCCAGGCTCGCCGGCCGGCGTCACAGCAGGCTCACCGCCACATCCACGGCGGCGGCCACGTCGTCGCCCGGCGGGAAGAGCAGGTTGCGGCCGACCACCAGGCCGCGCATGTTGGGCAGCTGCAGCGCCTTCTGCCAGCGGGCGAACATCTCATCCGGCCGGTCG
>Ga0306922_10000857_pt1 | contig 26207 bp, 29 predicted proteins | sample sta12Cox44000082_FD_203758 | JGI IMG/M metagenome (GOLD analysis project Ga0306922, IMG submission 203758) | Lab enrichment of tropical soil microbial communities from Luquillo Experimental Forest, Puerto Rico - statoxic.12C.oxic.44.000.082 (v2)... | ecosystem: Environmental > Terrestrial >... | reverse complement strand
GTGCCCAGCGTGAACAGAGCGACCGGCAGGATCGCCGCGACCACGAGTGTCGCTCTGACGCTCAGGCTCGGGGTGCTGCGCACGCGCAGAGGCTCCTGGCGGAATCGCCCGACTACGCCCCCGTATCGGTGGGCCGGCGCGCCGCGTTGATGCGCCGTTCGCGCCGCGCTGCGTCAGGCGCGCCGCTGCGCGCCGGGTGCGCTTTCGCGGTATCGTGGCGACGTGTCGGAGCTCGTTGCGCTGCGGCGCGCGCCCCGCGCGAGACGACTGCTCGCGGTGCCGGTGGTGCGCACGGGCGCTGCCGCCGCCGAGGTGGCCGGGCGCGCGCGGATCTACCTCGCACCGCTCGAGTCGGCGCTCGACCTCCGAGTCCTGCTGGCGAGCCTGGCCGCCGCAGGGATGCCCGTCCCACGCTGGGTCCCGGTGACACGCGGTGGTGTCGAAGAGCGGGAGCTCGCGCAGGCGTTCCTCGCCGGGGAGCCGGCGCTGGTGCCGCTCTCGCCGCCGCTCGCCGGACCCGATCGGCTCGCGCGGCTGCTGGCGGCCGCGCAGCGCGCGGGCGCCGAGGTCGACCTCGTGCCGGTGGAGGTGCTGTGGGGCCCGGTCGAGCGGCCGCCCTCGCTCTGGAACCTGCCGTTCGGCAACCCGTACGACCCGCCCGAGTGGACCCGCTGGCTGCGGCTGTTCCGGCGCGGCTACGCGCGCGTGGTGGTCGGGGTCCCGGGCACGCGCACGGCGCTGGAGAGCGAGACGCACGCGCACGGCGACAAGCTCGCGCTCTCCGCGTTCGTGCGCGTGCAGGCGGTGAAGGCGCTCTCGCTCGCGCAGCGCGCGGTGTTCGGCGACCGCTACAAGGTGCCCCGGCTGCTGGTGGAGCAGATCATCGCGGAGCCGAGCTTCCGCGATCGGATCGCGGCAACGGGGGCGACGCTGGGACTCACTCGAGACGAGTCACTCGGCCGTGCCGAGCGAGCGCTGCGCGAGCTCGGCACCAGTCACAACCTGTTCGCGATGGAGCTCTTCCGCCGCTTCACGCGCTGGCTCTACACGCTCGCCTACGAGCCCGAGATCGACGTCGATGCCGGCGAGCTCGACAAGCTGCGCGAGTTCGGTCGCCGCTCGCCGCTGGTGTTCATCCCCTCGCACAAGAGCAACTTCGACCACGTGGCGCTGTACTCGCTCCTGGCTTCGTCCGGCTTCCCGCCGCCCCACACCGCGGCGGGGATCAACATGGCGTTCTTCCCGATGAGCCGGATCCTGCCGGGCACCGGTGCCTACTTCCTGCGCCGCAGCTTCTCCGACGATCCGATCTACAAGGAGTCGCTGCGCGCGTTCATCAACACGCTGGTGCAGCACCGCTTCCACCAGGAGTTCTTCATCGAGGGCGGCCGCTCGCGCTCCGGGAAGCTGTTGCCGCCGCGCTACGGCATCTTGAACTACGTCGTCGACGGGGCGCGCCGCCACGACCTGGGCGAAGTGCTGTTCGTGCCGGTGGCGATCGCCTACGACCAGATCCTCGAGCTGGCCGAGTACGTGCGCCAGAACCTGGGGGACGAGAAGGAGAACGAGAGCTTCCCGTTCCTGCTGCGGCAGATCCGGGCCGCGCGTGCGGCGAAGCTGGGACGCATCCACATGCGCTTCGCCGAGCCGATCTCGCTGCGCGAGTATCTCGACCGCACCGGCGACGAGAAGCTGGTGGTCGAGAAGCTCGCCTTCCGCATCGCCAACGGGATCAACGCGGTGACGCCGCTGACGCCGGCGTCGGTCAGCTGCGCGGTGCTGGTCGGCGCCGGCCGGCGCGCGCTCAGCCAGGGCGAGTTCGAGGCACAGGTCGGCCGGCTGCTCGACTACGCGCGCGAGCGCGGCATCGGCATGACCGCCGAAGTCGCAGCCGGCGCGCGCGCCTGCGTCGAGACGGCCGCGCGCGCACTGTCCACGACCGGCGTGCTCGAACGCTACGACGGCGGCGTCGAGCCGGTCTACTACGTGGGTCCCACCGGCCGCCACGCAGCGTCGTACTACCGCAACACCGCGATCCACTTCCTCGTCAGCCGCGCGATCGCCGATCTCGCCGCGCGCGCGGCCGCGGCGGATCCGCAGGGGCGCGACATGCGCGCGCTCGCGCTGCGCCTGCGCGAGCTGTTGAAGTTCGAGTTCTTCTTCGCGGAGCGCGAGCCGTTCGCGCGCGAGATCGAGCGCGAGGCCCAGCTGCTCGTACGCGAGCACGCCGCGAAGCTGCGGCCGCTGCTCGCCGCCAGCCCCCGCATCCTGCTCGACTTCCTCGAGAGCTACTGGGTCGTCACCGAGACCCTGCGCCGCCTGCCCGCCGCCGCACCGACACCGAGCGCCGGCGTGCTGCGCCGCTGTCACCAGATCGGCCGCCAGCTCCTGCTGCAAGACCGCGTGCAGTCCCCCGAGCTCTTCTCGAACACCAACTTCGCGAACGCCCTGCGCCTCCTCGAAAACCTCGGTGCCGCCGAGCGCGCCCCCGGCGGCGTCCGCCCCGGCGCTCCCGAACGTCTCGAAGAGCTCGCGAGAGACCTCGAGCTGTTGATCCGGTTGGCTCGCGACTGACTCACCGAGTGACTCCTATTCCGAAGTAGGAACGCAAGCGAGCGCCGAAGGCGGAAGCGCGCAGCGAGGCGAAGCCGAGCGAAGAGCGGGTGGCGCGGCTTCGCCACGCCGGGCCCCGCTCAGAACAAACAGAAGGCGGAAGCGCTGGCGCCGGATCCCCCCCAAGTCCCGTGCGCCTGCGCTCCCGCCTTCCCTTGATCGCTTTCTTGCCGGCTGGCGGGCCGCAAGTTCACTTCATTGATCGGCAGCTTGGGTCTGGACTTGAGCAGCGGCGCGGGAGGAGTCGGTGTACCGGGCTAAGCCCGCGAGCGCATTGCGGATCTCACGCGAGAGCACGGAGCGGAGGAGCCAGCCGGTGCCGGGGACGAGCGGGCGGAAGCGGATGGTCCAGACCACGCGGGTGCCGCCCGCGGCGGGCTCGAAGCGCACTTCGCCGCCGTGGTCGCGGATCGGCGCGCCGGCGATCAGCCGGTAGCTCATGCGCGCGGGCCGCTCCCAGGCGGTGATCTCCTCCTCGATCGCCATCCCGCGCGCGCGGACCACCCGGATCGCGCCCAGTCCGCTCGGCGGCGGATCGCCCTGCTGGCGCAGCACGACTTCCTTGACCCCCGCCCAGCGCGGCCAGCCCAGGAAGTCGGAGTAGACGTCGAACACGCGCTCGCGCGGCGCGGCGATCTGCTGGGCGACCTCGATCTGCATGGACGGGCATCCTAGCGTGCGGTATCGAGAGCGCGACGAAGGGGGGCCGTTGGGGAAGCTCGCGCTTGCTGCGTTCGCACTCGCGCTCGGACTCGCGCTGCGGGCGAACGCGGGTCCGGATCCGGGGGGCGCGCTGCGGGCGCTCGGAGCGACACCGTTCCGCGTCGGCGGCGACGCGATCGCCGCCACCGGGCTGGTGGGCGCGGCGACGGTCGGGCTGTGCGGCGACGGCCTGGCGCTCCTGGACGCGAACCGCCTCACCCGTCCGGTGCTGTTCGGCTTCGTGAGTGGCATGGTCCGCCGCGCGGCGCTCGGCATCTCGCAGGGGACGACCGGAGCGATGGAGGGGCTGCGCGCGGAGGACGTCGAGCGCTTCCCCGAGCCGGCCCCTGCCTATCTCGAAAATGCCCCGGGTGCGGGCCGGCTCGACACCATCCTCACCGGTCTCGGCTCGCTCCAGCTCGCGCTCGAGGACGCCGCCAGCGGGCCGGCGCTCGCGCTGCTGCGCGCGGTCGGTGCGAAAGACGCCGCGAGCGGGGTCTTCGGCTGGTCGCGCGACGAGCGCATCCGGGTGCTCGGGCCCCTGGTGCACGAGCCGTCCGAAGAAGAGGAGTGAGTCGATCGGCTACGCTCTCGGCGTGGCCTCGGATCCCGGCAAACGCAGCGTCGAAGCGCTGGCGCTCCGCGACGGCGCGCTGCGCACGCGGAGCGACGCGCTGGTGGTCGAAGAGCCGCTCGAGATCCGGCTCGATGACGAGCCCCTCGCGGTGACGATGCGCACGCCCGGCCACGACGTCGAGCTGGCTGCGGGATTCCTGGTCACCGAGGGCGTGGCGCGCGACTTCGGGGCGGTCACTTCGATCGCGCACTGCGACGGCGAAGGAAACACCGTGCTGGTGCGCAGCGAGCCCGGATCGCCCGGCATCGTGCCGCCGCCGCCGCGCGCCTTCACCGCGACGTCGGCGTGCGGGCTCTGCGGCAAGGCGACGCTCGAATCGCTGCACGCGCGGGCGCCGGCGCTGCACGCCGATCCTGCGCAGGTCGACGCCGCGGTGTTGCGCGCACTGCCCGAGCGGCTGCGTGCCGCGCAGCCGCTGTTCCGAGACACCGGGGCGCTGCACGCCGCGGGGCTGTTCTCGCTCCAGGGCGAGCTCCTCTGCGCACGCGAGGACATCGGCCGGCACAACGCGGTCGACAAGGTGGTCGGCTGGGCGGCGCTCGACGGCCGACTGCCGCTCTCCGGCTCGATCCTGCTGGTGAGCGGGCGGATCGGCTTCGAGATCGCGCAGAAGGCTCTGGTCGCGGGCATTCCGATCACGGCCGCGATCTCGGGCGCCTCCAGCCTGGCGGTCGACCTGGCGCGCGAGAACGGCCAGGCGCTCGTCGCCTTCCTGCGCGGCGAGGCCCTCACCGTCTACGCGGGCAGCGAGCGGATCCGGCTCCCCTGAGCCTCGGCGCGCAGCTCCTGGGCCAGCTCGCGCAGACCGCGCGGCGCCTCGGGGCGCAGGTCGATGCGCTGGTAGTAGCGGTCGGCCTCGCGCCAGAGCTGGCGCTCGGGGTGGGGCGGATGGAACAGGTGGACCACGCGCGCGCGGTGCCAGAGCGAGATCGGCTGCACCCCGGCGAGCAGGAGCCGGTTGCGCAGGTCGGAGTCGTCGCGCGCGCTGTTGCGGTAGGTCGCATCGAAGCCGTTCACGGCGAAGAAGCTGCGGCGATCGACGGAGAAGTTCAGCCCGAGCAGACGCGGCCGGCGCGGGCGACGGAGCGCGATGTAGGCCAGGCTCTTCGCGTGGGTCCACCACAGCCGCGTGCGGGTGTGCAGCGACGGCGCGCGTTCGAGGCTGCCCGAAGCCACGTGCTCCGGCGTCACCGCGCGCGTCTCCCGCTCGGAGAGCCGCACGTGTCCGCCCACGATGAAGGCGTTGGGTCGCGCCGCGGCCAGGTGCTCCGCGACGAAGCTGCGCGACGGCACGCAGTCGCCGTCCGAGAAGATCAGGTGCTCGCCGCAGCTGTGCAGCACGGCGCGGTTCAGCGCGGCGGACTTCCAGAAGCCGCGGTGCGGCTGCCAGACGTGCCGGATCGCGAGCCCCGAGCGGCGCACGTGGGCGTCGACCACCTCTCGCGTCTCGTCGCGCGAGCCGTCGTCGGCGACCACGATCTCGAACTCGCGCTCGGTCTGGCCGGCGTAACCGCAGAGCGCGAGCGCCAGGAGCCGCGGCTGGTCGAAGGTCGCGAGGATCACGCTCGCCCGGATCGGCACGGTGCTCAAGGATACACTCATCGGTGTGCGAACAGCATGCCGTTTGCCGAGCGCCCGTCCCAGCGCAGCTCCACCCGATACCCGCGCGACTCCAAAAGCTTCTGCAGCTCTCCATGCGCCACCGGCGAGGCGTCGTCGTGGAACTCGAGCGCGATGGCGCGGATCCCCGCGAACAGCGCGTCGGGCAGCGCCGGCAGGATGCGGCCCTCGGCGCCCTCGCAGTCGAGCTTGAGGAAGTCGACGCGCTCGATGCCGTGCTTCGCGAGCAGCTGCGGCAGCGTCGCCACCCGCACCGGCAGCGATTCGCCCGTGGCCTGCGCGTGGTCCGCGCCGAACAGCTGGTGAGTCGTGCCGCTGCGCCCGAGGAAGAGCGGCAGCACTCCGGCCGCGTCGGCCACCGCGCACTCCTCGACTTCGGCGCCCGCGGCGCCGTTCGCGCGCAAGTTGCGCCGCAGCGACTCGGCGTTGTCGGGATGGGGCTCGATCGCCAGCACGCGCCCGCGCGTCCGCTGCGCGGCGTACACGGCGAAGGCGCCCACGTTCGCCCCGACGTCCACGACATTGTCTTCCGGGCGCAGCTCGAGGCCGCGCGGGGTGTACACGTGGCGGTGGAACACCGGGGTCACCACGCGCAGCACGTTCACTCCCTCCGGCGACTCGAACACGGTGCCGTCGCGCAGCAGCGCACGCCGTGGCTTCTCGCCGGCGGCGCGCGCATGCGCCAGCTCGCGCCAGTTGCGGTAGCGGCGCGCGTAGCGGAGCGCACGCAGCGGATTCATGCCGAAGCTCTACGAAGTGCCGGCCCGGCGGTCAAGCGACGCATCGGATGTTTCGCATAAGATCCGGGAGGGAGGACCCCCATGAAGCTGTACGACAGCTCGATCGCCCCGAACCCGCGCCGCGTCCGCATCTTCCTGGCCGAGAAGGGCGTCTCCGTGCCCGTGGAGCAGGTCGACATCGCGAAGGCGGTGAACCGGCAGCCCGAGTTCCTGGCCAAGAACCCGTTCGGCGGCGTGCCCGTGCTCGAGCTCGACGACGGAACGTTCGTGGCGGAGTCGATCGCCATCTGCCGCTACTTCGAGGCGACGCACCCCAGGCCCGCGCTGTTCGGCGAAGGCGCGAAGCAGATCGCGCTGGTCGAGATGTGGCAGCGCCGCATGGAGCTGGGCCTGCTCAGTCCCGTGGCGATGTGCTTCCAGCACACCAGCGAGTTCTTCAAGGGCCGCATCCCCCAGGTCGCGGAGTGGGGCGAGCTGAACCGCAAGGGCGCGCTCACGCGGCTGGCCTGGCTCGACGGCGAGCTCGCCAGCCGCAAGTACGTCGCGGGCGACAGCTATTCGGTCGCGGACATCACCGCGCAGGTCGCGGTCGACTTCGCGCGTGCATCGCAGATCCGCATCCTGCCCGAGCAGAAGAACCTGGCGCGCTGGCACGCGGAGCTCTCGGCCCGGCCATCGGCGAAGGCCTAGGCCTAGTTCGAGGGCGGTGCCGGCGCCGGCTCTGCCAACAGCTCGCGCACCGGCCCGCGGACCGCTTCGAACCAGACGGCGTGCCCGTCGGGCGAGAGGTGCGTGTCGTACCTGCCGGTGAGCGGCTGGTCGCGCTTTGCGCGCATCGGGGGCAACAGGTCGACCACGCGGTCGATCTCGGGGATCGCCTGGAGCTGCGGCACGAACTCGCGCGACGACATGTCCATGTCGATGTCGCCCGCGAGCTTCGGCAGGCCGTGCACCAGCACCGAGCCGTCGGGGTCCTTCACCTGGGTCACGTGCGGCACCACCGAGACCAGCATGCGCGCGCCGTGGCGGTGCGCCTCCTGCGCGATCTCCTCTAGCCCGCGCGCGGTGCCGTCGCGCAGCGCCTTGCCGAACACCGAGCGGCGCACCACGTCGGGCACGCCGTAGATGCCCACGTGGCCGGGATCCATGAAGCGCCGGATCGCGTAGCGCCCCGCCACGTAGAACTGCGAGTGCGACTCGAGCAGGGAGTTCCAGGGGTAGAACCAGTCCCGGATCGCCTTCTCGTCGAGCCCGTCAGGAAGCAGCCGCACCGGCTGGTACTGGACGTCCAGCGCCTTCGGCAGCTTGTCGGGGTCGTCGGTGAGGTCGTTGCCCAGGTAGAGCGAGACGATCACCAGGTCGTAGTGGGCCCCCGGCGCTTCGAGGCGCTGGCGCGCCATCACCACGTACTGCGACAGGTAGTACGCGGCGACCCCCGAATCGTCGGTACACGCGCCGGTGTCGGCATCGATCCGCGCCCACACCGTCTGCTCGTACGGCACCGCGAGCGCCTCGGCGTAGGAGTCGCCGATCGCGAGGATCCGCTTCTTGCAGTCCGTGCGCGGCGGCACGCCGCAGGCCACGCGGTCGCCCTTCGCGTCGATGCAGATCTCGACGTCGCGCTCTCCGGTGTTCGCGACGATGTGCACGTCGGGGCGGTGGCGCCAGGCGATCGAGGGCTCCTGAACCCACAGGCTGGGGATCTTCCGCGGCAGCACCTGCGGCTGGAAGATGCGCACGAGCAGCTCCATCAACCCGATGAAGACCAGCCCGAGCGCGCCGCTGAAGACCAGCGCGAACGCGATCCGGCGCAGCCTCATTCGAAGCGCCGTTCCTTCCACCAAGGGAAGAACGCAGGCATGTCGCGGCTGGGACGCTGGCGGAAGTCCGCCTTGCGCTTCTCCAGGAACGCGCCCACGCCTTCGTGCGCATCGGCGCTCTGGCCCAGCGCGCTGATCGCGCGCGAGTCGAGCTTGTGCGCCTCCATCGGGTGGTCGGCGCCCAGCATCTTCCACACCAGCTGCCGCGTCATCGCGACGGAGATCGCCGAGGTGTTGTCGGCGATCTCGCGCGCCAGCGCGCGCGCCGCGGGCACGAGCTCGGCCAGTGGGTGGAGGCTGCGCACCAGCCCGCCCTCGAGCGCCTCGCTCGCCGGGAAGACGCGGCCGGTGTAGGTCCACTCCAGCGCGCGCGAGACGCCCACGACGCGCGGCAGGAACCAGCTCGAGGCCGCCTCCATGCAGATGCCTCGGCGAGCGAACACGAAGCCGAAGCGCGCGTCGCTCGAGGCCATGCGCACGTCCATGGGCAGGGTCATCGTCACCCCGACGCCCACCGCGGGCCCGTTGATCGCGGCGATCAGCGGCTTCTTGCAGTCGTACAACCGCAGCGTGAGCCGCCCGCCGCCATCGCGCCGCTGCTCGATGCCGACGCCTTCGGCGCCCGCGCGCGCGTCGAACGTGCCCGAGCCGCTGGAGAGGTCCGCGCCGGCGCAGAACGCGCGGCCCGCCCCGGTGACGATGATCGCGCGCACCTCGTCGTCCTGGTCCGCACGGTCGATCGCGTCGAGCAGCTCGGACAGCATGCGCGCGGTGAAGGCGTTCAGCTTGTCGGGCCGATGCAGCGTGAGCGTGAGGATCCGCTCGGCGACCTGGTACTGGATCTCCTGGTACTCCACCCCTAGCTCCTCCCCGCCGCCACGCGCGCGTACAGCGCCTCGGTCTCGTCGACCCACTGCTTGGCATCGAACAGCCGCGCGACCCGCTCCCGGGCTGCGCACCCCATCGTCGCGGCGCGCGACGGGTCGTCGAGCAGCACGCGGACCGCACGCACCAGCCCGTCGACGTCGCCCGACGGATACAACAGCCCGGTCTCGCGCGGCACCACGATCTCGCGCACCCCGCCCACGTCGGAGGCGACGACCGGCAGGCCGATCGCCGCTGCCTCGCGCAGCACCACCGGGAGCGCCTCGCGCTGCGAAGTCAGCACCAGGCCCACGAAGCTGGCCATGTAGCGGGCGACGTCGCGCGAGAAACCCGCGAACACCACCCGCTTCTCGAGCTTGCGCCGCCGGACCTCGGCGCGCAGCGCGCCCTCTTCGGGGCCCGCGCCGACGATGCACAGCACCACGTCGGCGGGAAGCCGCGGCAGCGCGGCGATCGCGTCGCCGACGGCCTTCTCGGGCGAGAGCCGGCCGACGTAGCCGAGCACACGGGCGTCGGCGGGGATCCCGTGGAGCGCGTGCAGGTCGAGCGGCTCGACGCTGCCGGGCCGCGGCAGATCGACGCCGGAGTAGATCACCACGCCCAGCTCCTGGCCCCAGACCTCGGCCAGCCGCGCGCGTTCGAACTGCGAGACGAACACGATCTCGTCCGGGAAGCGGCTCAGGACCGGCTGCGCCCAGCGGTCGTTGCGCCGGTCGGCCACGTTGTGGATCGTCGCCACCAGCCCCGCGCGGAACAGACCGAGCCGGCGCGCGCCGCCCGCCAGCCCCGTCATGCGCAGCGAGTGCGCGTTCACCAGCGCGATCCCGTGCGCCTTCACCGCTCGCGCGATCGCGCGCATGCCCGCGAGCAGGTGCACGCCGCGCGGGACCGCCACGGTCGGATTGCCGTGCGCCGCGGCCTCGCGCAAAAACGGCTCGCCGAACGCGCCGATCACCGCGCCGTGGCCGCGCGCGCGCAGCTCGGCGGCGAGGCGGAGGATGTCCGCCTCGCCGCCGCCGACCTGCGCTCCTTCGGACAGGAACAGGACGTTCAGAACAAGAGTCCCAGACCGGTGGCGCGGCGGCTCGAGCCCTCCGCGCGGAACGCGTCGATCACGTGCCGGCAGATCTGCGTCAGGTGGACCTCGTCGGCGCCGTCCACCAGCCGCGCGGAGCGCGCGTTCTTCATCATCTGCTCGAGCGGCGTGTCGGACGAGTAGCCGAGCGCCCCGTGCACCTGGATCGCCTGGTCGAGCACCTTCCACAGCGTGTTGGCGACGAAGAACTTCGTCATCGACACCTCCTGCCGGAACGGCTGCTTCGCCTCGATCAGGTACGCCGAGTGGAGCACCATCAGCTTGCACTGGTAGAGCGCCAGCGCGGCCTCCGAGATCTTCCACTGGATGCCCTGCTTGTCGGACAGCTTCTCGCCGTGGAGCATGCGCTCCTCGGCGCGCGCGATCATCATGTCGAGCGCCTTCTCGATCTGGCCGATCCAGCGCATGCAGTGCGCGAGCCGCGCGGGCCCGAGCCGCACCTGGCCGAGCGTGTGACCCTGGCCCTGCGGGCCGAGCATGTTCTCGTGCGGCACCACCAGGTCCTTGATGCGGATCTCGCAGTGGTTGTGGCCGCCCGCCATGGTGTGGACGTCGCGCACGATCTCGAAGCCCGGGTTCGGCAGGTCGACGATGAACGCCGAGTTGCGCGCCTGCGGCGGATCGGCGTCCGGATCGGTGCAGGCGATCAGGATCGCGAACTTCGCGCCGCGCGCGCCGGAGATGAACCACTTGTGGCCGTTGATGTGCCAGTGGTCGCCCTGGCGCACGGCGAAGGTCTGGATCCCGGTCGGGTCGCTGCCCGCGACCTCGGGCTCGGTCATCGCGAAGCACGAGCGCACGAAGCCGTTGCACAGCGGCCGCAGGTACTTCTCCTTCTGCGCCGGCGTCGCGAAGTGCAACAGCGTGTGCATGTTGCCCTCGTCGGGCGCCTGGCAGTTGATGATGAACGCCGAGAGCGGCACGCGGCCGCACTCGGCGGACACCGTCGCGATGCCGAGCGCGCCCAGCTCCATGCCGCCGAACTCCTTCGGCATGTGCGGCAGCCACAGGCCCTTCTCGCGGGCCAGCTTGCGCAGCCGGATGATCTCGGGACCCCATTGACTGCGGTCGTCGACCTTCTCGAGTCGGGTCGCGACGGGCTCCACGTCCTTGTCGATGAACTCGCGGATCTTCGTGCGCAGCGCCACGATGTCGGGTGGCAGGCTGAAGTCGATGGCCATGGTCTTCGCTCTCCTCGGCTTTTGTGCGCGGGATTCTACCGCGGCAGGGGGGCGAGGCGCTGCACGCGGGTGCCCCGGGGCACCGAAAGAAGACCGGCCGGTTCGAGACCGGCTCGTGGTACAGTGACTCCCGTGAAGTGGGTCCCCTGGGTGCTGTCGATGGCTCTCTCTGCGCTCGCAGCGCGCTCCGCATCCGCGAGCGTCGTGAACGTCCAGTTCCACGGGGCGATCGACACCGTGCTCAATCCCGAGCTCCTCGCCGGAAGCGACATCGGGATCGGAACGCTCTTCAGCGGAGACGTGTTCGTCGACAGCACCGGCGCGACCCTGCTGCCCGCCGGGGCGGCCTATCCCGGCTCGCCGGCGGTCCTCTTGGCGGGTGCTGGCCTGACCTCGATCGTCCAGGTCGACGCCGAGGTGGGAACGGTCGCGCGCGGGGACCCCGCCCCTGCTGCCGAGCTAGTCCTCGTCGTACAACCTGCTCTACACCGGACCGGTCTCGATCGGCTCCTTCTTCATCGCCCCCGGCGACTGGATCTGGTTCCCAGGGGTTAACCCATTGAACGGGAACCCCTCGGCTGACCGCTTCGCGATCGCGGTCGCCTTCGTCGACAAGAACTCGACCCGAACGCTCGCGGACGACGTCGCGCAGGAGATCACCTCGTTCGCGAGCTGGGACGCCGCCTACTTCTTCGTGGCGTACAACCCGGGCCATACCCCCGGCGCAGCACCGCAGGACACCTTGGTGCTTGCTTCCGGTGTGCTCCTGCCCGGGCCCGGAACGTTCCCGGCTGTCCCCGAGCCCTCTGCGCTGGCGCTCGTCGCCGCCGGAGCCTCGGCGGCGCTCTTTGCGCGGCGCCTCTAGCTCACGTCCGCTCGAACCGCCCTCGCCCGCGCCAGAGGGCGATGGCCAAGGCGGCAAACGCGGCGCAGGGCACGAGGCCAACCAGGAGACCGGGCCCGCGTGGGTCGCGCACCGACCAGACCAGCATCCCGATCGCGATCGACGCGGTGTAGAGCGCCGCCCAGGGATGCAGCCAGGGGCGCATCTTCCACAGGCCGTATGCCCCGGCGGCGTAGATCGCCCAGTGCAGCGGCTCGGTGGCCTTCGCTGCCCAGCCCTCGAGCACGAAGCCGAGCCAGACCTCCTGGTCGCGCGCGACCGGCTTCCAGAACAGGTCGAACGGCAGGTAGACGAAGGTCATGAACAGGCAGAAACCCAATAGGCCCGTCATCCACCACGGCCGCGTGGCCATGGCGGCCGGTCAGAGCCGTTCGAGCAGGGTGGCCGCGGCGTCCGCGACGGAATCGGAGGCGGTCGACATCTCCAGGTTGCGCAGCCGGCTGCGCAAGAGCGACTTCTGCTCGGGCGAGAGCCCGTCGGCGACGCGGTCGATCTCGTCGGTCACCTGCAGCACGTCGCGCTCGTTCTCGAGGTCGAGCAGCCGCAGCAGGAGACCGACGTCCGCGGGCATGCCGTACGATTTCACGTACTCGCGGAAGCTGCGCAGCAGGTTGTCCTGTCCGTCGGCCTCGCGCAGCCGCTCTTCGAGGCGCAGCCGGCCGCGATCGGCCTTCTTGCCGAACAGCCGCTCTTCCACCTTGCGGCGGTAGCGCGCGGCCTGGTGGCGCGCGCGCTGTTGCCGAGCGGTCAGACCGGAGTCGCGATGCGAGCCGTTCGACCCGCCCCTCCGCCCGTCGTTGCCCGAGCCGTTGGTCGAGATCTTGTCCTGGTCACTCACGCCTGTGCGCTCCCTCGAGCGGCCGGCCGCAGGGGCCGGGTCGCAGCGATCCCGGTCGCAGCGCAACCGGTCGAGAGCCTGTTCTCCGTGAGGTTCGGGGGAATCAGGCTCCGCAGAGCGGGGCTCGGCTTTCGGCCGGCCCCCTCCCCACGCGCGTTAGCATGCCCTATCCGGCGCGCGCTGTCTCGCCCATTCTTTCGGCGCCGCGACCCGCCGACTGTTGCCTCCGCGCCGCGCGCCGTGACAGGCTCGCGCCATGGCGGACATGAAGGAGCTCGCGAGCGGGCTGCAGTTTCCCGAGGGGCCGGTGGCGCTCGCCGACGGCAGCGTCATCGTGGTCGAGATCAAGCGTGGAACGCTCACGCGGATCGCGCGCGACGGACAGAAGTCGGTGGTGGCAAAGACCGGCGGCGGCCCGAACGGCGCCGCGATCGGGCCCGACGGCAAGATGTACGTGTGCAACAACGGCGGCTTCGAGTGGCACGAGATCGGGCCGCTGCTGCTGCCGGGAAACCAGCCCGCAGACTACTCGGGCGGAAGCATCCAGCGCGTCGACCTGTCGACGGGCGCGGTCGAGACGCTCTACACCGCCTGCGGCCCGAACGCACTGCGCGGCCCCAACGACCTGGTGTTCGACGAGACCGGCGGCTTCTGGTTCACCGACCACGGCAAGACCCGGCTGCGCGACCGCGACCGGGGCGGCCTCTACTACGCGCGGCCCGACGGGCGCACGCTGCGCGAGGTCGTGTACCCGCTCGACGCGCCGAACGGCGTCGGCCTGTCCCCGGACGGCCGCCGCGTGTACGTCGCCGAGACGCACACCGGCCGCGTCTTCTACTGGGACCTGCGCGCGCCCGGCGAGATCGCGCCGCACACCTCGCCGAACCAGGGACACCTGCTCGCGGGGCTGCCGGGCTTGCAGCTGCTCGACTCGCTCGCGGTCGACTCGGCGGGCAACGTCTGCGTCGCGACCATCGTGAACGGCGGCATCACGGTGATCTCGCCCGACGGCGGCAAGATCGAGCACGTGCCGATGCCCGACCCGCTCACCACCAACGTCTGCTTCGGCGGACCCGACCTGCGCACCGCCTACGTGACGCTGTCGGCGACCGGCAAGCTGGTCTCGCTGCCCTGGCCGCGGGCCGGGCTGCGGCTCGCGTTCAACGCCTGATCAGAGCGTACGCGTGACCTTGGCGATCCCCGGCGGGCGGTCGGGATCGCGGCCCCGGGCGCGCGCCAGCCAGAACGCGACCAGCTGTCCCGCGATCGCCGCGGGGATCGGCGCCAGCCACTCGGGCGCGGGCGGCAGACACAGATCTGCGTCGGGCTCGGCGGCCACGCGCACGATCCGCGCGCCGCGGTCGCGGAGGTCGGCCGCCAGCCGGCGCACGTCGGGCGCGGCCGGGCCCTTGAGCTCGATCGCGAACACCGGCGCACCGGTCGTCGCCAGCGCGATCGGCCCGTGGCGGTAGTCCGCCGCGGAGAAGGGCTCGGCGAACACGCCGGCAAGTTCCTTCAGCTTGAGCGCCCACTCGAGCGCCACCGGGTAGCCGAAGCCTCGGCCCACCACCGCGCAGGCCGCGTGCCGCGCCGCGGCGTCGGCGAGCGAGCGGGCCGCCGCCTCGACCGCGAGCGCCCGCAGCGCGAGCCCCGGCACGCTCGCGAGCGCCGGGTCCTCCTCGCCGTTCCAGCCCGAGACCAGGTGCGCGAGCGCGAAGAGCGTGGTGGTGAACGAGCCGGTCGCGGCGATCGCGCGCTCGCCCCCGATGCGCAGCGGCACGACGTGTTCGGCCGCGCGCGCCAGCGCCGAGTCGGCCCGGTCGGTGATCGCCACCGTCGTGGTGCCCTGCTCGCGCGCTTCCGCAATCACCCGCACGACGTCGGGCGACGCGCCCGACTGCGAGATCCCCAGCGCGATCCAGCGGTCGAAGCGCGGCGCGCGCTCGTACAGCGTGATCAGCGAAGGCGCGGCCAGCGCGATCGGCACCCCCAGGCGCGCGCCGAACGCATACTTCGCGTACACCGCCGCGTGATCGGAGCTGCCGCGCGCAGCGATCAGGACTCCCGCTGGACGGCGCGCCCCGAGCTGCGCGCCGAGGTCGATGGTGCGTGCACCCTCGCGCGCGTGGAAGCGCGCCAGCACCTCGGGCTGCGCGAAGATCTCGCGCGCGAGGTCGGACTCGGGCTCCTCGATCGCGCCCACGCCGTCAGCTCACCAGCTCGCGCAGCTTCTGCACGTCGCGCGCGCTCGCGCCGACCAGCGCCCCGCGCACGCCGGGCTGGAAGCGCGCGGGGAGCTCGCCCTCGAGCGTCTCGACGCAGCCGCCGGCCTCGCAGGTGACCAGCCCCGCGATCCACGCGCGCCGCGACAGCCCCTGCGGCTCGGCGGCGATGCGCACGCCGCCGCCCACGCCATCGAGCAGCGGGGCGACCCCGATCGCGGCGCCGGCGGCGACGACCGGCTTCCACAGCGCAGCGTTCGCGCGTGCGCGCACTGCCTGCGGCAGACCGTGCGATACCAGCAGCTGCGCCCCGCGGCGCTCGGCGCGCACCGGCGCGAACGGCCCGCCGTGGTCCGCCCGCTCGGCGCCGCCGCCGCGAGTGGCCCGCGCCACGACACCGAATTGTGGCACCGCCACCAGCGCCGCCTCGACCGCGCCCTCGCGCTCGAGCCCGAGCAGGATCGCGTAGGGGCCGTCGCCGCGCAGGTAGCGCGCAGTGCCGTCGATCGGATCGATCACCACCGTCTGCGCCGAGCGGTTGGCGACGAAGGCCTCCGCGGTGGGCGTGTCCTCCTCCACGAACACCGAGACCCAGGGAAAGTGCGCCCGCAGCGCGACCAGCAGGATCTCCTGCGAGACGCAGTCGCCGTCGGTGAGCGCCGCCTTCTCGGGCGTCTGCTCGTCGGACTTGGGCCGGTTGCGGACGCGCCCCTCCAGCCAGCGCACCGCCGCGGCCGCCTGCAGCACCGGCAGCGTCATGCGCTCGACGAATTCGCGCGCACCGATGTCCCTGGCTCCGGCTGCACCCACACTCATAGGCGCGGCCCAAGGTACCCGCCCGTATTCAACTTCGCTCGGCTGTGCCTCGCTGCGCGCGGCTGCGCCGCTTGCGGCCTCGCTCAGGGCGGCCTTCGCTCGGCCTCGCATAGGCCATCGCGTCGATCGAGAGGAATCCAGAAGCGGAGAGGCAAGCGAGCGCGGAAGCGCGAGCGCGCAGCGAGGCGAAGCCGAGCGAAGAAGCGGGTGGCGCGGCTTCGCCGCGCCGGGCCCCGCTCGGCTCAGGCTCGCGGAAGCCCCAGGATTCTCTCCGCGATGATGTTCTTCTGGATCTCGCTGGTGCCGCCGGCGATGGTCTGGGCGCGGTCGCCGAGGAAGCGCTGGGCGGTGGCGCGGGCGTCGGCGGCCGCGGGGTGGTTCTCGTACAGCTGCCCATAGGCGCCGAGCAGCGACAGGTGCGCCGTCGACATCTGCTGCGCGAGCGAGGTGCCCGCGAGCTTCATCGCGGCGGAGAGGTGCGGGTTCAAGCGGCCCTGCAGTCCGTCGGTCATGGCGCGGAAGCCGGAGTACCTCGAGATCGCGCAGGCGATCGCGAGCTCGGCGATCTTCTGGCGCACGCTCGGGTCGGCCGTCTTGCCGCGCCGCTTCGCCGCGGCGATCAATCGCTGCAGCGCCTCGTCCTGGCGCATGCCGCCGGCGATGCCGTTGCGCTCGTTCACCAGTGCGTTCGAGATGATCTTCCAGCCCTCGCCCTCGGCGCCGAGCCGGTTCTCGACCGGCACGCGCACGTCGGTCATGAACACCTCGTTGAACTCGGAGTCGCCGGTGATCTGCGTGATCGGCTTCACCTCCATCCCCGGCGCGGCCATCTCCATCAACAGCACGGTGAGCCCGTCGTACTTCGAGCTGCCCAGGCCCGGCACGCGCACCAGGCAGAAGTACCAGTTCGAGAGATGCGCGATCGTGGTCCAGATCTTCTGGCCGTTCACCACGTAGTGGTCGCCGTGCCGCTCGGCGCGCGTCTGCGTGTTGAACATGTCGGAGCCCGCGCCGGGCTCGGAGTAGCCGGTCGCCCAGATGTCGTCGCCCGACAGGATGCGCGCCACGAAGCGCTGCTTCTGCGCGTCGCTGCCGAACTTCATGATCGCGGGACCGACCCACCAGATGCCCATCTGGCCGGGAACTCCCGGCGCCTTGGCGCGCGTGAGCTCCTCGTTCAGGATCGCCTGCTCCATGTCCGACAGTCCCGCGCCGCCGTACTCCTTCGGCCAGGCGGCGCCGAGGAACCCGCCCTGCTGCAGCTTGCGCTGCCACGCCTTGCCCTCGTCGAGCGAGAGCGGTCCGCGCGCCCGTGGAGCGTTGGTCTCCAGCCAGGCGCGAACGCGGGCGCGAAACGCCTCTTCAGCCGGCGCGTACGTGAGGTCCATGCGCCGAGCCTATCACGCGCGCGCCGCGCGTTTGCGCGCCGTCTCGAACAGCTTGTCGATCGCTTCGGCAGGCGCGGGCGCGTGCGCGGCGAGCGCGAGGTTCTCGTCGACGTGCTCCGGGCTGCGCATCGACACCAGCGCCGTCGTGACTCCGGGAGTGCTGCGCGCGAACTGCAGACAGCGCTGCGCATCGCTCGCCAGGCCCGGGAACGCCTGGCGGAAGAACAGCGGCATGCCGCGCGCCGCGCGGCCGTGCACCAGCGGCGCGGCGGTGAGCACAGCGGTGCCCGTGTCGCGCAGCGTCTCGAACAGGTTGGCCGGTCGCGCCTCCGGTCCGAACTGCGACGCGAGACCCTTGGCCTCGCCGAGCGCCACGCTGTAGGGCAGCGCGACGCCGCGCAGGTGGTGCTCGGGACCGCCCACGTCGATCGCGGTCTCGAGCAGCTCGAACATCGACAGGTGCCCGCGCTCGCCGTAGGGCACGAGCAGCCCGTGCCAGGTCGACAGGCCGTAGCTCGCGATCGCGCCGCCTGCGACCGCCGCCTCGAGCGTCTCGAACAGCGCCGCGAGCTCCTTCTTGAAGTCGCTCGGGCCGCGCGCGGCGAGCAGGAGCTCCGGATCCTCGAGCATGTACAGGTCGATCGTGTCGAGCCCGAGGTTCTCGCGGCTGCGCGCCACCTGATCTGCGACGAAGCGGGGCGTGAGCACGTGCACGCCGTTGGTCACGTCGGCGAGGTCGACCAGCCCCGACTCGACGTACGTGCGCAACAGATAGCGCCGGCCGTCCATCACGCTCTCCGCGTCGGCCGAGAGGTAGCCGCACTTGCTGACCACGAACACCTCGTCGCGCGCTGCGACGCCCTCGCGGAACGCGCGCGAGAGCGCGCGGCCGAGCGCGCGCTCGCTGGTCTGCTGCCGATACGAGATCGAGGTGTCGAAGACGTTCGCCCCGAGCTCGAGCGCGCGCGGGACGGCCGAGCGGTAGCAGAGGTCGTCGACGCCGCCGGGCGCTCCGGGCTTCGTGCCCAGTCCCAGTGACGAGAGCCACAAACGATCGGGCCTGCGAAAGTGCCCGGGCAGCGCGGCGAAGCGCTCGGCGAAGCGCTTCGTCCCCTCTGCCGTCGCGCGGCCAGCGATGCGCTCGGACCCCGCCATCACCCAAGCTTTAGCTCGCGGCGAGATCTAATTCGAGCTTCACGACCGCCTGTAAACCCGATACTAATCTCCACATCGTGGCCCCCCTGCGACCCGGCGCGATCCTGGCGTCTGCGCTGGTGCTGCTGTACGCGGCCGAGCTGCGCGCGGACGAGCCGGCTGCGGCTCCGCCTGATCCAGCGCCCGCTGCGGGGTCTCCGCAGACCGGCGCCACGACGGTGAAGCCCGCACCGCCCGAGCCCAAGTCCTACCCGGCACGGCTCGGGGGCGAGCTCGTGTCCGACTTCAAATGGTCGGTCAACAACCTGGTGCAGGACGGCATCGACGTCGTGAAGTCGCCGACCAAGATCCCGGACCTCGTCACCGACCCGTGGTTCTACTACACGACGGCGGGCTCGGCGGCGTTCTGGTTCAGCGCGTACTCGCTCGACGAGGGCGCGCGCACGAACTTCAGGAAGATCTCGCACAAGGACGCCGGCCACCTCGAGTCCTGGGGCAACGTCGCACTGTGGGGCGCGACGGGAGTGCTCTACGGCTACGGCTTGTTCCTCGAGGACACGCGCGCGCGGCAGTTCGCACTCACGGGATTGCTCAGCACGGCCGTCTCCGGCGGCATCACCAGCGCGCTCAAGGAGATCTTCCAGCGCGACCGCCCGCTGCAGAACAAGGGCCACCACGCCTGGTTCGACAACGGCTCGTCGTTCGTGTCCGGCGCGACCACGCCGGCGTTCGCGCTCGCCGCCGACATCGCGGAGTACAGCGACAACAAGTGGTACGTGGCGATCCCGGCCTACATCGCCGCGGGAAGCGTCGGGCTCGGCCGCATGGGCAAGGACGCGCACTGGCTCTCCGACATCGCGGGCTCGGCGCTGCTGGGCGTGGGCACGACCGAGCTGCTGCTGCACATGCACGCGATGCACGACGTCGACCCGAACCGCTTCCGGGTCTTCCCCATGTTCGTCGGCCACACCATGGGCGTGGGGGTGCAAGTCGCTTTCTGGTAGCCGCTCGTGCACGATGGCGCCTCGCGCGGAGGGGCGGCCATGGAATTCAATCTGGCGGAGATCAACGAGGCGGTCGCGGCGGCGATTCCGGACCGCGAGATGCTGGTCTGGCGCGATCGGCGCCTGAGCTACGCGCAGGTCGCGGAGCGGTCGCGCCGGCTGGCGAACTTCCTCGCGGGCCGAGGGCTCGGCGTTCGCCGCGAGCGCAGCCGGATCGCGGGCTGGGAGTCGGGCCAGGACCACGTCGCGCTCTACATGTTCAACTGCCCCGAGTACATCGAGGGCATGCTCGGCGCGTTCAAGTCGCGCACCGCGCCGTTCAACGTGAACTACCGCTACGTCGACGAGGAGCTGGTCTACCTGCTCCGTGACGCGCACGCCCGCGCGATCGTCTACCACGCGCACTTCGCGCCCACGCTCGCGCGGATCCGCCCGCAGCTTCCCGAGCTCGAGGTGCTGATCCAGGTGGCCGACGAGTCCGGCCACCCGCTCCTGCCCGGCGCGGTCGAGTACGAGGCCGCGCTCGCGAGCGCGTCGCCCGAACGCCCGAAGCTCGCTTGGTCGCCCGACGACCTCTACATCCTGTACACCGGCGGCACCACCGGCATGCCCAAGGGGGTGCTGTGGCGCCAGGCGGACATCTACGTGGCCGCGCTGGGCGGCCGCGCGCCGAACGCGGGCGAGCCGCAGTCGCTCGACGAGATCGCGGCGCGCGCGCGCGCCGGCGGCATGAAGACGATGCCGACTCCGCCGCTGATGCACGGCGCCGCGCACTGGGCGTCGTTCAACGGCTTCCACTCCGGCAACACCGTGGTGTTCCAGGGCATCACCGACCGGCTCGACCCGCACGACGTGCTCCAGACCGCGCAGCGCGAGCGGGTGAACGCGCTCTTGATCGTGGGCGACGCCTTCGCGCGGCCGCTGATCGACCAGCTGCGCAAGCAGTCCTACGACCTGGCGGCGCTGTTCGTGCTGGTGAGCGGCGGCGCCGCGCTGAACGCGGCGCTGAAGAAGGAGCTGCTGGAGCTGCTGCCGAAGCTGACCATCGTCGACGCGGTCGGCTCGTCGGAGACCGGCTCGCAGGCCTCGAACGTGAGCACCCAGGCCTCGGGCGCGTCCACCGGCACCTTCACGCTGGGGCCGGGCGCGTGCGTACTCTCGCACGACCTCGGCCGCCTGGCGCAGCCCGGGGAGACCGAGCTCGGCTGGTTCGCGCAGACCGGGCGCGTGCCGCTCGGCTACTGCGGCGACCGCGCCAAGACCGAGCGCACCTTCCCGGTGATCGGCGGGGTGCGCTACTCGGTTCCCGGCGACCGCGCGCGGCTGCGGCCCGACGGGATCCTCGAGCTGCTGGGGCGCGATTCGGTCACGATCAACTCGGGTGGCGAGAAGATCTTCGCCGAGGAGGTCGAGCACGCGCTGAAGTCGCACCCCGCGGTGCTCGATGCGGTGGTGTGCGGACGGCCCAGCGAGCGCTGGGGCAACGAGGTCGTGGCGATCGTGCGGCTGCGCCCCGGCGCGGACGTGGGCGAGCGCGAGCTGCTCGGCGAGTGCGAGAAGCACATCGCGCGCTACAAGCTGCCGAAGGCCTTCCTGTTCCGGGACGAGATCGTCCGCTCGCCCTCGGGCAAGGCCGACTACCGCTGGGCCAAGGAGCAGGCGAGCGCGGCGCCCTAGCGCAGGCGCACGCGCCAGCGCTCGGAGCCCTCGCTCGCGAAGCCGCGCAGACGCAGCTCCTGGGCCACGGCGAAGAGCGAGCGGCGGAACACGCCGCGGTCGCGCTCGAGCTCGGGGCTCTCCGGGGCACCGACACCGCCCAGTGTCACGCTGGCGATCGAGCCGGACTCGCCCCAGACGTCGGGCGCCGCCAGCTCGTTCCAGAACTTCGCGCCCTCCACGCGCGCCTCCTCGCGCGCCGACAGCGAGGCCATGTTGCGCGCCTCGTCGGCGTGGCCGTGCTTGGCCAGCAGCCGCGCCAGCTCCTCGAGCGGAGTCACCGAGCCGCCCAGCCGATGCTGGTCTCGTTCAGGATCCGCCACGCGCCGTCGGAGCACGGGCCGACGCGCAGCACCAGCGGCGAGCGCGACGGCTCGCTGGAGCTGGCCCGGGTGGCGTCGATGCGCACCTGCGCGCCGTCGGCGCTGAAGCTCGGCTCCCGCCACTCGACCAGGTGCCCCGCGGCGGCGTCGCGGGCCATGCCCGCGCGCAGAGTCTGCTTGTACTCGCTGCCGCGCAGCGAGGCGCCGCCGTTGATCTCGACGTCGGCGTCGACGCTGTAGCAGTCGGCGAGCTGCGGGTCCTGCGCGTGCAGCAGCTTCGCGCAGGTCTGGAACAGACGCTGGGCGGTGGCGAGCGGCTCCTCGCCCGCGATCGCCGCGATCGGGCCGGGCCGCTCCGAGGCGGTCTGGGTATCGACGGAGCGCTCCTGCTGGCGCCGCTCGTCCTTCGCGATCGTGACCGGGAGCAGCACCGTGTCGGCGATCGCCGAGAACGGAAGATCCACCCCGGCGAACATGATCGCGTACATCAGGTCGCCCGGGCTGAGGGCGCTGCTCATCAGCGCCATGTCCTTGCGCACCCCGCTGTACACGGCCGGGCTGCGAATCGATGGTCATGCAGCCGAGCGCGCCCGCGAGCGCGACCGCGGCGCCGAGGCGGAGCGCGCGCACGCTAGCGGACTCCGCTGGCGATCCAGGTCGCGTACGGCAGCGCGACCCCCTCCGGTGTCGCCCGCGCCGCGAGCAGCTCGCGGATCGCCGTCAGGGCGCCGCTGCGCGCGGCTGCCGGCGCCTCGCGCAGGATCGCGCCCACGGGTCCGATCTCGCTGGCGACGTGCACCGCCTCGTCGACGCTCGCCCCGAGCGACATCGCCCCGGTGCGGGGCTCGAACGCGACCTGGCGGAAGCCCGCGTGCTCGAGGATCCCGCGCACGCGCGCCGCGTCGGCGAACGCGAACGGCCCCGGCGCATCGGGCGCAGCCGGCGGCGGCAGCGGCACGTGCTTGGCGAGCGCTCCCAGCGGATCGCGCATCCAGGGGTTCTCGGCCAGCGACTGCCAGCAAACGAAGGCGAGCCGCCCGCCCGGACGCAGCGCGCGCGCCAGGTTCGCGAAGGCGGCGACGGGGTCGGCGAAGAACATCACGCCGAAGCGCGAGAACACCAGGTCGGCGCCGCCGGGCGCGAACGCGTGGGTCTGCGCATCGGCGTTCTCGAAGCGGAGCTGCGGGAGCTTCTCGCCGGCGGCGCGCGCCTGCGCGCGCTCGAGCATGGGCACCGAGATGTCGACGCCGAGCACCGAGCCCTGCGGGCCGACCCGTGCCGCGAGCTGGAGCGAGGTCTGGCCGTTGCCGCAGCCGACGTCGATCACGCGCTCGCCCGCGCGCGGCGCCGCGCGCTCGATCGCGGCCGCGCCGATCGGGCCGAGCATGCGGTCCATCTGATCGCTCTCGGCGACCCACTTCGGCCCGGCCTGCTTGTTCCAGTACTCGATCTGCTCTGCGTTGGGTCCGCTCGCGTCCATGCTGACCTCCCGTCGACAGGATTTAAGGCGATTCGGGGGCCTTGACGCCAGGGCGAAAACAAGGCGAAAATGCTTGGGTGCGATCGAGATCGGCAGCCGGACGAGTCGACCAACTGCGCGAGCTGCTGCTCGACGCAGGGTTGGCCGACCGCGTTCGCGTCGGCGCCTCGAGTCCCCCACCCGAGGCCCTCCTGCCAGGCTCGAAAACCCACCGCACGCTGGAAAGGAAGAACGATCGAACCCCCGGGACGGAGGAGACATTTTCCCCGGATGCGCTCCTCCGTCCCACTTCTTCCGAAGGGCGCCTGATCGAGCTCGGCGGCGAGCTCTCGTCGGGGCGGACGGCGCTGGCCTATCGGCTGGCGGCACTCTCGTCCGCACGGCGCGAGCTCGTCGGCTGGGTCGACCTGCCCGGCGCGCTCGACCCCCGCTACCTGCAGCGCGCGGGCGTGCGGCTCGAGGACGTGCTCTGGGTGCGGCCGCCCGAGCTCCAGGCGGCCCTGCGCTCGGCCGAGCTCCTGATCAAGGCCGGCTTCGCGCTGGTCGTGCTCGACCTCGAGGGCGCGCCGGCGCGCGAGCTCGCGCGGCTTGGCGCCGCAGTGTTCTCGCGGCTCGCGCGCGCGCTGCGCGAAGCCCGAGCCACCGCGCTCTTGCTCGGCTCGCGGGGCGCCGCGGGCGCGTTCGCGACCCTGGGCCTGCGCTGCGAGCGGCGCTCGGCGCTGTTCGACGCAAAGCTGTTCGAGGGGCTGTCGAGCCGGCTCGAGGTGCTGCGCCGGCGCTCCGGCCCGCCCGGCGCCGATCTACACTTTTCGGTGTACCACCGTCAGACCGCCGACGCGCGCGCCAGCTCCGCCACGTCGACCTGAGCCGCGCCCAGCCGCTCCTGCAGCGCGTCGAACCCGTGCTCCCGCGCGAACGCCGCCTCGCTCTTCGTGATCGGCACCAGCCAGATGAAGCGCACGGTGCGCTCGCGATCCGACAGCCACTCCAGCTCCGGAGTGAAGATCCCCGGCAGCGCGACCACGAGGTGATCCGCGCTCGCGCCGGGCAGCCAGGGGTGCCCGATCTCGAGCACCTGCCCCAACGAGAGCGGATAGCGCGGATCGCCGTGCAGGTTGGCGACCATGGCAACGAGCTTCGCGGCCGCGCGCTCGGCTCTCGGCGCGCACAGCACGAACTCGAGGCCGTAGCCGTCATCCATCGGCTCGGCCGACGCGCCCGCGCTCACGTAGAGCCACGCCGTGCGCACCTCGCCCGGCGGCGGCGCCAGCTCGAGCACCGCGAGCTCCGGCAGGTTCACCACCAGCTCGGACGCGGCGAAGTCCGCCGGCGCGATCGCACGCTCCGGAAAGACGCGCGCGAGATGGGCGCGCACCGCCGAGCCGATCTCCGCCTGCACGCCGCGCCCTCCGCGGGCGCATCCTAGCCGGGCGGCGCCTCGCCGGCGAGCAGCCCGGCGAACAGCTCCTTCACGCCTCCGACGATCTCCGGGCGCGCCTTCGCGGGCGAGCCCGCGTCGCAGGGCGGCTGTGGGTCGTACTCGATCGCCAGCTGCACCATCTCGGCCAGCTCGCGCCCCCGCATGCGCTCGACCAGGGCCAGCGCCATGTCGATCCCGGAGCTCACGCCCGCGGCGGTGACGATGCGCGGGCCCGAGAACACCACGCGCCGCAGCGTCGGCTTCGCGCCGAGCGAGCCCAGGAAGTCGAGCATGAGCCAGTGCGAAGTGGCCTCCAGCCCCGTGAGCAGCCCCGCCGCCGCGAGCAACAGCGACCCGGTGCAGACCGAGGTGGTCCACTGCGTGCGGCCGTGGATCTCGCGCAGCCACGGGATGATCGGGTCGTGCGGGATCAGCGTGTGCGTGAAGGGCGAGCCGCCGACCACCACCACGTCGGCGTCGCGCACCTCGGCGAAGCTGCGCGTGGCCTCGAGCCGCACGGCGCCGCTGTCGTCGGCGACTGGACCGCGCTTCTCGGCGACGAAGAACGTCTCGCTCCCGGGCAGTGCCGCGAGCACCTGGTAGGGCCCGATCACGTCGAGCGCGGTGAAGCGATCGTAGAGGGCGATGGCGATGCGCATGTCCTAGACCTCCGCGGCGTACGGCGGCGCGGGCTCGTACTCCATGATGTGTTGCACCTGGCGCGCCACTGCGGGCGAGTGGATCTGGCCGACCAGCCAGAGCGCCATGTCGATCCCCGCGGACACGCCTGCCGACGTGACCACGTTCCCGTCGCGCACCCAGCGGACCTTCTCCAGCACCTCGACCTCGCCGCGCGCGCGCAGCTGCTCGACGAAGCCCCAGTGGGTGGTGACGCGGCGGTTCCTCGCGAAACCGGCCTCGTGCAGCAGGAGCGCGCCCGTGCACACGCTGGTGACCCAGGTGCAGGACGCGCCTGCCTTGCGCAGCCAGTCGCAGAGCTCCGGCTTCCCGACCTCGCGCCGCGTGCCCTGCCCGCCCGGCACCAGCAGCACGTCGAGCTCCGGCGCGTCCGCGAAGGAGTGGTCCGGCAGCACGCGCAGGCCCTTCGCCGCGCGCACCGGCTCGCGCGTGGCGGCGATGGTAACGACGCGGTCTTCGGGCTTGAGCATGCGGGCGACCGTGAAGACCTCCCACGGCCCCGCGAAGTCGAGCTCTTCGACGTCCTCGAAGAGCAGGATCCCGGTGGTGTTGCCCATGGCTGTGACTCCTTTCGGTGTAGGGCTCAGGCGGCGGCGGAACGGAAGCGCGCGCGGTAGGCGCTGGGGGCGACTCGGAGCTGGCGCAGGAAGGCGCGCCGCAGCGTCTCGGCGCTGCCGAAGCCGCACAGCGCGGCGATCGCGTCGACGCCTTCGTCGGACTCCTCGAGCAGCCGGCGCGCCGCCTCGACGCGCGCCCGCTCGACCCAGCGCGCGGGCGTCTCGCCGACCTCGCGCGCGAACACGCGGGCGAAGTTGCGCGGGCTCATCGCCACCCGCTTCGCGAGCTTCGCGATGCCCAGGTCCGAGCCCAGGTGCGCCTGCGCCCAGCTCTGCAGCTCGCGGATGCGCTCGTGCTCGGTGGCCTGCGCCGCCAGCCCGACGCTGAACT
>Ga0306922_10000853_pt1 | contig 26252 bp, 24 predicted proteins | sample sta12Cox44000082_FD_203758 | JGI IMG/M metagenome (GOLD analysis project Ga0306922, IMG submission 203758) | Lab enrichment of tropical soil microbial communities from Luquillo Experimental Forest, Puerto Rico - statoxic.12C.oxic.44.000.082 (v2)... | ecosystem: Environmental > Terrestrial >... | reverse complement strand
ACACGCGGGCGATTGCGCTCGCCGGCGAGGCGATCGCCCGCTGCGGGGTCGACGTCGACATCGTCGATGTCGGCGGCGGCTTCCCGGTCAGCTACCCGGGCATGGCACCGCCGCCGCTCGGCGACTACATCGCGGCGATCGATGCCGCTGCGGCCGAACTTCCTGCCGCGGTTCGGCTCTGGGCCGAGCCCGGCCGGGCACTCGTCGCCGGCGGCGGGTCGGTCGTGGTCCAGGTGCAATTGCGCCGCGGCGACACCCTTTTCGTCAATGATGGCGTCTATGGCAGCCTCAACGACGCCGGCGCGCTCGGCTTGCGCTTTCCGGCGCGGTGCATCCGGCTCGGCGAAGCCGACCGAGTCGACGAGGAACTCGCCGATTTCGAGCTGTTCGGGCCGACCTGCGACAGCGCCGACCGCATGCGCGGGCCGTTCCGCCTGCCTGCCGACATGCGCGAGGGCGACTGGGTCGAGCTCGGGCAGCTCGGCGCCTACGGCGCCTGTCTGCGCACCCAGTTCAATGGGTTCGGACGAGTCGATCTGGTCGAAGTCGCCGACCCGCCGATGCTCGTAACGCCAGGCTACGAAGAGGGTTGAACCGAAGGGTTGGCGTAGCCCGCCCTCGCTTCGTCCTTGAGCCCACGCACCGCGGCCAGGATCGTCCGGTAGTAAGTAGGCGACTCGACCGCGAACTGTGCACGGATCGCCTCGACGGGCTGGGCCAGCAAAGCCTCCCAATCGGCGCCGGGCAGCCATCCGGCGCTGCGGCCATGGCGGTAGCCTTCGAATACGGCTCGACGTACCGGTTGACCGGGACGGGAGCGGGCGATTCTGCGGGCGGCGAAGACGGCGATCACCGCTAACCCCTTGAGCCGGTTCTGGGCATAGGTAAAGGCCACGAGGCAGGCTTCGCCAAGCGGGTCACGGCCATAACCCGTCACGACATGCAGCAGGTCGTGCATCTCGCGGCCGCGCTCGCGGAACAGGGTCACGTCATCGGACGCCGGCGGTCGCTCAATGCGCGAGGCTTCGACCAAACCCTCGGCCGATAGGTTCTCGGCGGCCATGAAGTCGTAATAGGCGCGGCCGAGCGTGCCCGCCGGCAATGCCGCAAGGCTCGCTCGGTCGCTGAGCTGATCGAGCAGTCGCCGATTTTCGCCGAGCACGGCACGGCCCGTTTCCGTCTGGCGAAAGCGCGCGAATTGGCGCAGCGTGGTCTTGCCGCGAAGAGCCTCGATCAGCAGAAATACCTGGTGGGTATCCTCTCTGTTGCGCATTAGGTTGCGCACGGCGCGGAGTGCAGCAATCGGACGCAGGCGGGTGCTCGCAGGCTGCGACATGAGCTTGGTCCTCGGTTGAACTCGACTCGATAAAAATCGGGTATACTGACAATAATGTCAATAGCGATCGCCGGGCGCGGCAAACGGCAGCGCCGCACGCCGGAAGAGGCCCGCCGACTGATCCTGGAGGCGGCGCAGGCCCTCGTCGCCAGCACCGGACCCGAGGGGCTCAGGTTGCAGGACATCGCCGCCGCGGCCGGGATTTCGCATCCGTTGATCCTGCACCATTTCGGCAGCCGTGAGGGGCTCGTCCGGGCGTTGACCCGTCAGGCCGTCGCCGAGCTGCGGGACAAGCTCGTGGCCGCGATGGCCTCGAGCGAATACTCGGTCGAACAGCAGCTCGATCGCGTGTTCGACGCCTTCCGTGATGGGCTGGCGCAGCGGCTGGCGTGGCTCGTTACGGTCGATCCCGGCGGCGGCGCGGAGGGGACGCAGCTGATCATGCGCGAAATTGCCGACAGGCTGCATGCCCGCCGCATCGCCACGGCACCGCCCGGCGCGGCAATCACCCGCGGCGATACCGATGCGCTGATCCATCTGGTCGCAACGGCCGCGTTCGGCGATGCGCTATACGGCGCGCAACTGCACCGCAGCGCGGGTTTGCCCGCGACAAGCGATACGGATCGCCATTTCCGCCTGTGGTTCGCCGCGCTGATCCGCGCGCATTCGACGCAAGATTGAAGTCCTGTTTTCCGCGGCAGGCTGATCCCAAGACAGACTCAGGCGCCGGCTACCGCGCATCGAGCGTTGCCTTGCGGGGCTCGGCGGGCCTATCCTCATGGTGAATTTCTCAACGCGAGGAGGAAAGCCATGACGGTTGTGCGGGCAGCGGCACGGGCAACGCGACGCGGGGCGGCCGCCAACTTCACCGGCGAAGTATTTCAGGACGAGGTGCTCGTCGGACAACCGCCGTCGCGCATGCGCGCAACGGTCGTCTCGTTCACCCCCGGCGCGCGTACCGGCTGGCATGCCCATCCGGTCGGGCAGACATTGTATTGCCTCTCGGGTATCGGCCGCATTTGCATCGGCAAAGGCTCGCGGCCACAGGCGATCTATCCGGGCGACACGGTGATGATCCGGCCCAATACGATGCACTGGCACGGTGCGGCGCCCGATCGCCTGTTCGCCCATCTGGCGATGTCGGAAAACGGCGAGCAGGGTCAGGGTACGGATTGGGCCGAACACGTCAGCGACGCCGAATACACGATGCAGCCTGCAGCAGACTGAGCATCGGGGTCGAGGATCCGGATGTGAGGTAGTGCCGCCTCCGACTCCCAACCACCGATCCTGGTGCAGAGCCGCGCGGCCGCAATAGGAAAAGATGGAGGAGCGCAGATGATGACGAAACGGGGCTGGTACTCCGTCGCGGCGGCGGTCGGCGCCGCGGCAATGCTGGTTGTCGCGCCCGCTCGACTCAGCGCTCAACAAGCGACCGCCGAGGGCGCGCCGCAGATCGGCGCCAACGACATGGGCGGCACGGTCACCAGCGCGAATGGGCCGGAAGCGGGTGTCTGGGTCATCGCCGAGACGACCGAATTGCCGACCAAATTCGCCAAGATCGTCGTCACCGACGATCGCGGGCGCTACGTGATGCCCGACCTCCCCAAGGCCAATTACAATGTGTGGGTGCGCGGCTACGGGCTGGTCGACTCGCCAAAGGTGCAGACCGTTCCTGGCAAGATCGTCGATATCACCGCAACGCCGGCACCTAACGCGACGGCAGCAGCACAATATTATCCGGCGATCTACTGGTATTCGATGCTGAAAGTCCCGGACGAAAGTAACTTCTCCGGCCCGAAGCGAGACGAGAACATGCCGGAGAACATCAAAAGTCGCCAAGCCTGGTTGAATATTATAAAGACCACCGGCTGCATCGCCTGCCACGGCATCGGCACTCCCGGCAGCCGCACGATCCCCGCCGCGCTCGGCCATTTCAATTCCTCGACAGAAGCCTGGGCGCGGCGTATTCAGTCGGGACAGGCGATGACCGGGATGGTCAATACGATCAGCCGGCTCGACCCGGAGCTGGCGTTCCAATATTTCGGCGACTGGACCGATCGGATTGCCAAAGGCGAATTGCCGTTTGCGCAGCCGCCGCGGCCGCAGGGGGTCGAGCGCAATATCGTGCTGACATTGTGGGACTGGAGCCGCGAGACGGCCTACCTTCACGACCTCACTCCGACAGACCGGCGCAACCCGACCGTCAACGCCAACGGCAAGGTCTATGGCACGACGGAGGACAGCACCGACTATCTTCCGGTTCTCGATCCGGGACACAATTCCGTCGCCGAGATCAAGCATCCAGTGCGCGACCCGAACACGCCGACGTCGAAAACCGCGTCGATGGAGCCGTCGCCCTATTGGGGCGCCGACCCCATTTGGGACAGTCAAACCACCACGCACAACCCGATGATGGACGAAAAGGGGCGGGTCTGGTTCACTGCCAGGGTCCGTTCGCCGGCGAACCCGGATTTCTGCAAGAAGGGATCAGACCACCCTTCGGCGCAGGTGTTCCCGCTGCAAGAGGCCAACCGCCACCTCTCGATGTATGACCCGGCGACCGGGAAGTTCACCTTAATCAGCACCTGTTTCCCGACCCACCATCTGAACTTCGCGGCCGACGCTGACAACACGCTGTGGACCAGCGCCGGCGGTCCGCAGACGCCGGTCGTCGGCTGGCTCGATCGCAAAATGTTCGAAGAGACCGGCGACGAGCAGAAGTCCCAGGGTTGGTCGCCCTTCGTCCTCGACACCAACGGCAACGGCAAGCGCGACGATTATGTCGAGCCCGACCAGCCGGTTGACCCGACGAAGGATAAGCGTGTCGTAGCCGGCCTTTATTCGGTTGCCGTGAACCCGGTCGACGGCACGGTCTGGGGTACGTCCTTGGGATATCCCGGCTACGTGGTTCGCGTGAACCCGGGGCCCGATCCGACCCACACGGCTCTGACCGAGATCTATGAGCCGCCATTGCCCGGGTATGGGCCGCGCGGTGGCGACATCGATGGCAAGGGCGTCTTTTGGGCGTCACTGGCGAGCGGTCATCTGGCGAGCTTCGACCGCAGCAAATGCAAGGTGTTGAACGGCCCGACCGCGACCGGCAAGCACTGTCCCGAGGGCTGGACACTCTACCCGTTCCCCGGGCCGCAGTTCGAAGGCATTTCAGACACCGGCAGTGCCGAGTCGAGCTATTACGTCTGGGTCGATCAGTACAACACGTTGGGGCTCGGCAAGGACGTGCCGATCGGCACCGGCAACCTCAATAGCGCATTACTGGCCCTCGTCGACGGCAAATTCATGACCCTGCGTGTGCCCTATGTGAACGACTATTTCACGAAAGGGATGGACGGCCGCATCGACGACGCGAACGCCGGCTGGAAGGGCAGTGCTTTGTGGACCACCTATGCGACCCGGACGATGTTCCACCTCGAGACCGGCAAGGGGACCCTGCCGAAGGTGGTGCGGTTTCAGCTGCGTCCTGATCCGCTCGCGCGGTAGGCCCTCACCCGCCGGCTTTGCGGGTGGCTCATCGCTAGCCCCCTCCCATTCCCTCCCCCGCGAGCGGGGGTGGTTAGGGTGGGGGCGCGGAGAGGGGCCGGGATGAGGGTGCTTTAGCGGTCGGCAACGAGCGGCAGGCCGGCGTCGCGGCGGACCTCGTTGATGATCTGCAATACGCGCTCGCGATAGGGCCGGTACTGGACGCCGAACTCCTGCACGAGCCTGCTGTTATCGATCAGGTAATTGCCGGAAATCTGCTTGCCGCCGGTTTCCTTGTCGAAGGTGATCTTGGCGTCGGGCAGGAACTCGCGCACCATATCAGCGATCTCGCCCATGCTGATCCCTATGCCGCCAGTGTTGTAGACCCAGTGCTGCGGCTTGTCGGTCATGATCACCCGCGCGAATATTTCGGCGATCTCGTCGACATGGATCGGGCAGCGCATTGCGTCCTTGTATGGAAACGAGATCGACTCGCCGCGCGCTGGGAAGGTGATGCATTTGACGTGGTCGACCGAGCCGACGATCTTGTCGTTGCCGGTGACATTGGCCGGGCGGATGGCGGTGATCTCCATCCCGTGCTTCCCGCGATAATCCTGCGCCTGCCACTCGTTGAAGATCTTGTGCATCGCGTATTGGACATGGCCGTGGCGGAAATCGTCCTCGGTCACGACGCGGTCGCCATAGAAGTGTTGCTCGCCGCTGACCGCCAATGAGCTCGCATAGGCGATGCGGTTCACGCCGCACAGGCGCGCCGCCTCAAAGCAATTGTCCATGCCGAGGATGTTGAGTTTGAACGCGACATGCGGGGGATGCTCGCTGCCGAGGTAATAGGCGAGGTTGACCACCCGTGCCGGCTTCGCCGCCACCATTGCCGACATGACGTCGTCGAACTGGCTGACATCGCCGCGCACCACTTGAACCTGCTTGCCGAGATGCCCGTACGAGGCCGTGCCGAGGTTGATGTCCATGCAGACGACTTCTTCGCCGCGCTGCGCCAATAATGGAACGAGCCGGCGCCCGATAAAGCCGGTGCCGCCGAGGACCAAAGTCGTCGTCATGAGACTTCCCTCCCTAGAGATGGCCGGATTGCCCGGTCCGACGTTAGCCCGCTTCCGTCGGCCGGGCAATCCGGCCTAATCTCGGACCAGCAAGGGGGGGCCAATGCCTGCGATCATTTTTGCCAATTGCGCGGTGCTCGACGGTACGCACAAAGAGCGCCGCGAGGATCACCATGTGCTGGTCGAGGGCGACCGGATCCGCGAAGTCTCGGACCGGCCGATCAAGAGCGATGCCGCCCGGACGATCGATCTCAAAGGGCGCACCTTGCTGCCGGGGCTGATCGACGCGCACGTTCACGTCCTCGCCGTCGATGCCGCACTCGCGCGCCTCTCGGACCGGCCGGTCACTCTGCTGACCTTGCAGGCGGCGAAGGTGCTGGAGGGTATGCTGCAGCGCGGCTTCACGACGATCCGCGATGCAGGGGGCGCCGATGGCGGGCTTGCCGAGGCGGTCGAAGAAGGTCTCGTTCGCGGCCCGCGGGTCTTCCCGTCGGGCAGCGCCCTCAGTCAGACCGGTGGGCATGGCGACACCAGACCGCGCACGCAATCGGTCGTGACTTGCGCCTGCTGCGAAGGAGGGGCTGCTTTGTCGCGCATTGCCGACGGCGTTACCGAATGTCGCCGGGCGGCGCGTGACGAGCTGCGCAAGGGTGCCACCCAGATCAAGATCCTGGCCTCGGGCGGCGTTGCCTCGCCTTACGACCCGATCTGGAACCTGCAATACAGCGAAGAGGAGGTGCGTGCGATCGTCGAGGAAGCGCAGGCCTGGCACACCTATGTCCTCGCCCACGCCTATTCGCCCGAGGCGATCCGCCGCTCGATCGATTTCGGAGTGCGCTCGATTGAGCACGGCAACCTGATCGATCGCGCCACCGCCGAGCATGTCGCCCGCGCCGATGCCTTTGTCGTGCCGACTCTCGTCACCTATGATGCGCTCCACCGTTTCGGCAAGGAACTCGGTTTTCCCGAGGTCAGCATGGCCAAGCTCGCCGAGGTGCGCGATGCCGGGCTCGGCTCGCTCGAAATCCTGAAGAGGGCCGGCGTTAAGATCGGTTACGGCACCGACCTCTTGGGCCGGATGCATCGTCATCAGTCGCGCGAATTCGTGATCCGCGCCGAGGCGATGGCGCCGTTCGACATCATCCGTTCGGCGACGATCGTCAATGCCGAGCTGTTGAACCGTGCCGGCGAGCTCGGGATCGTCGCGCCCGATGCCCGCGCCGACCTGATCGCCGTGGACGGCGACCCGCTCGCCGACATCTCCCTGCTCGACGGCCAGGGCGAGCACCTGACCCACATCATGAAGGACGGGATTTTCTACAAGACGAGTGATTAGCTGGGTCTTACCAGCGTCCGACGCTCCAGGGGCATGTTCCGGGTTCGCTAATCTAGCCTTCGTCCGTTCGTCAGGTTGTTGTACTATCGCCGCAAAAGGTCGCGCGAATGTCGACCGCGGTTGCAGGAGAGCTTCAATGAACAGGGAGGACGAAGCATGGCTGTAGAGTTTTATTCGCTCGTGTTCCCCACTATCGGCGCAATGTACACCGACACAGCCAACCCATTTGCCCGAGTGAAGGTTCGGCTGTATTTTCGAAATGTCGACAGCGACATTTACACGCCGATCGAAATCGATACAAAGATCACTTATTATCCGAATTCGACGATATCGGAGATCTATGACTCTGCTCTAACAGAGGTAAAACAGGTGATTGCTGCGGCACACGACCTGCTCGCCGATTGCAGTTTGCGACAGCTGCAGGCCCTGTCCGCGGAAGAGATGCAGCGCTCGGAATAACCTGCCCCCTGCCCACATCACTCCGCTGCGTTCTTGCGCCCATATCGCCGCACGCGCAGATCGGCCTGCTCCTTATGGCCCCAGAAGCGCTCGATGGCGCAGAGCCGGCTGCAGTATTCGCCGACCATCACGCTCGCCTCCGGGGTCTTGACCTCCTGATAGGTGCAGGTCTTTAGGAACTTGCCGACCCAGAGGCCGCCGGTGTAGCGTGCCGCCCCCTTGGTGGGCAATGTGTGGTTGGTGCCGATCACCTTGTCGCCGTAGGCGACGTTGGTCTCGGGGCCGAGGAACAGGGCGCCGTAGTTCTGGAGCCGGTCGAGCCAGCCGCGCGGCTCACGGGTCAGCACCTCGACATGCTCCGCAGCGATCCGGTCGGCTTCGCCTGCCATCTCCTTATCGTCGGCGCAGAGGATCACCTCGCCGTAATCGCGCCAGGCGACACCTGCGACATCGGCGGTCGGCAACACCATCAGCTGCCGGTCGACCTCGGCAATCGTGGTCCGCGCGAGCTTCTCCGAGGTGGTGAGCAGGATCGCCGGCGAGGTCGGCCCGTGCTCGGCCTGGCCCAACAGATCGGTCGCGCACATCTCGGCGTCGGCGGTCTCGTCGGCGATGACTAGGACTTCGGTCGGGCCGGCGAAAAGATCGATGCCGACCCGGCCATAGAGCTGGCGCTTGGCCTCGGCGACATAGGCGTTGCCGGGGCCGACCAGCATGTCGACCGGCTTGAAGGTCGCGGTACCGAGCGCCATTGCCGCCACCGCCTGGACGCCGCCCAGGACGTAGATATCGTCGGCGCCGCCGAGATGCATCGCCGCGATCGTCTCGGGATGCGGGCTGCCCTGGTTCGGCGGGGTGCAGGCGGTGATGTTGCCGACCCCGGCGACCCGCGCGGTGACGATCGACATGTGTGCGGAGGCGACCATCGGGTAGCGCCCGCCCGGCACATAGCAGCCGACACTGCCGACCGGGATATGCCGGTGGCCGAGCACGACCCCGGGCAATGTCTCGACCTCGACGTCGCGCAACGAGGCGCGCTGGATCTCGGCGAAATTGCCGATCTGCGCCTGCGCGAATTTGATGTCGTCGATCGTCTTCCGCGACACCTTGGCGACCAGCGCGGCAATTTCATCGGCGCTCAGGCGAAAGCTCGGCGGCGACCATTTGTCGAAACGCTCGCTGAGCTCCCGCACTGCCGCATCACCGCGCTTGGCGACATCGACGATGATCGTCTCGACCGTGCTCTTGACCTTCGCGTCGGCTTCTTCCTGCTGACCGGCCAACGCCGACCTCTTGATGTGCCGGGGCATGACTCCCTCCTATTCGATGATCTCGTCGGCCGTCGCCAGCAGCAAGGGCGGGACGGTGAGGCCGAGCAACTGCGCGGTCTTCAGGTTGATCACCAGCTCGAATGTCGTCGGTTGCTGCACCGGCAGATCGGCAGGAATGGCGCCGCCGAGGATCCTCCCGGCGTAAATCCCGAACTCGCGAAACGCAGCCGTAAGTTTCAACCCATAACTGATCAGGCCGCCGATAGCTGTGAATTCACGCACCCCATAGCTCGCGGGAAGCGCATAGCGCGAGGTCAACGCCACGAGTTGTTCGCGTCGGCTGGTAAAAAATGGATCGGCTCCCACGACCAGAGCACGGGCCTGCCGTTGAGTGAGGGCCGCTAAGGCGTCGTCTATCTCGGCTTCGTTCCCGGCATTTAGGACGTCGAGTTGAACCCCCTTCGCGCGCGCGGCCGCCGCCATATCAGCGATGATGTGCTCGGCAAACGCGCCATTCGGGTTTACGAGCACTGCGATTGTTCTGGCCTGAGGGACCAGCTCGGAAAGTTGCTCGAGGCGCTTGGGCATCAGCTCGACCCCTAGCAGGCTAATGCCCGTAAGGTTTCCGCCCGGCCTGGCGAGACTAGTGACTAAACCGCCCTCGACCGGATCGCCGCTGGCAAAGACGATCGGAATCGTTGACGTCGCGGCTTTCGCCGCAAGTGCCGAAGGAGGGCCCACTGCGGCGATTACGTCGACCCTCCGGGTAACGAGTTCGGCGGCCAATGCAGGCAGTCGATCATACTGGCCATCGGCCCAGCGATATTCGATGGCCAGATTTTGGCCCTCGACATAGCCAGACTCCGCGAGGCCCTGGCGGAATGCGGCTACAAATGACGCAGCCGGGTCGGCCGCCATGCTGCCGAGCCAGCCAATAACCGGCATCGCCCTTTGCTGTGCATGGGCAACCAACGGCCACGCCGCCGCTCCGGCAATAAGGGTGATCAGCTCGCGGCGGTTCATGCGCTCACCAGGCGGTCCAGCCGCCATCGAGGAGCAGGCTCGAGCCGGTGACGAGCGCGGCGGCGGGCGAGGCCAGGAAGACGACCGCCTGCGCAACCTCCCCGACCGTGCCGAGCCGGCCCAATGGAATCCGGTCGAGCACCCATTTGCGAAACACCGGGTCGTCGAAAAACGGCTTGGTCAGCGGAGTCGTGACGAAAGTCGGCGCGATCGAGACGACGCGCACGCCCTTGGGTGCCAGCTCGACCGCCATCGCCTTGGTCAACCCCTCGATGGCGTGCTTCGTCATGACATAGACGGTGCGGTTCAGGTCGGAGCCGACATGGCCCATCTGCGAGGACATGTTGATGATGACGCCGCCGCCCCCCTTTTCGCCATTTGGGGCGACCATCAGCCGCGCCGCCGCCTGGGCGATGAGAAACGCCGCCCTGACGTTGAGCCCGAGCAGCAGATCGAGGGTCGGCTCGTCGACTTCGAGAAAAGGTTGCGGGCGATTGAGGCCGGCATTGTTGACGAGGATGTCGAGACGGCCGAGACCGGCGAAGGCGTCGCGGACCGCGTCCGAGCGGGTGACGTCGAAGGGCAGCGCCCGCGCCTTGCCGCCACCCCGCGCGATCTCGCCCGCGACCTGGTCGAGTTCGCTCGGCGTCCGGCTGACCAAGATCAGCTCGGCGCCGGCAGAAGCGAGTGCCAGCGCCGTGGCGCGGCCGATCCCGCGCCCAGCCCCGGTGACGAGGGCCGTCTTGCCGTCGAGACGGAAGGCGCTCTCGTCAGCCATCCTATCCCCGGATTTCACCGGCGTAGGATTCCAAGAGGCGCCACATTTCCGGGCCGGCCTTGGCTCGCCAGCTCGCGTAGAAATCGCCGAGCCTGGCTCGGAAACTCGCAGTATCGGCGGTGTTGACCTGCATGCCTCGGCGCGCGAGCTCCTGAGCGCCGGCGGCGTTGACCTGTTCGATGTCGTCGCGTTGTAGCAGCGCGAATTTTTCGGCGTTGCGCTCGACCGCCTCTTGGATGGTGCGCGGTAAGGCAACCCACGCCGCCGCATTGGCGAGCAGGGTAAAGCCCGACCACCAATGCGCGGTCAGGCTCAGATAGGTCTGCACCTCGTAGAGCCTCAGCGACAATACGACACCGAGCGGGTCGCTCTGGCCGTCGAATTGACGCGCTTCAATGCCTCGTACATGCCGCTGAATGGCACCATGCCGGCATCGGCACCCAGGCTCTTGAAGAAGTCGGCGGCAATCGCGCCGCCGGGGCTGCGGAACCTCAGGCCGGCGAGATCATCCGCCGTGCGGATCGGTCGCACGCTGGTCGTCAGATGGTGAAAGCCGTTCTGCCAGCAATGGCGAAAGGCGTGGAGGCCGTTTTGCGTTAGCTCATTGCGAATCCGATCGCCGAGCGCGCCGTCGAGTGCAGCGAACACCGCCTTCGAATCTTTGAACGCGAACGGCAGCAAAGGCAGTGCGCTGGTCGGTGCGACCTCGCCGAGCGTCGCCCCCGCCATAAAGAATTCGAGTGCCCCGCCGCGCAGATCGGCGAACATTTTGGGGTCGGGGCCGAGCCGGCTCTCGGGAAACACGTCGAGCCGGAACTCGCCGCCGGTCTCCTGGCCGATCGCCTCGGCCATCGCGACGGCTCGCCGCGCGGTAGGGCGGCCGGCGGGCTGGTTCAGGCCGAGTCGATATTGCTTTGCGTCGGGCATCCTTTCAGCCTCTCGGCAGGCCGAGCACGCGCTCGCGTCGAGGCTATGCACAAGCGATCGTCGTGGCAAGCGCGGCCGGGCCGGGAAACGGCCGCACAACCCGGGCCGCCATGCGCAGGGGCGAAAGACCTCGCCCTCGCCGCACCGCGTCCGACTGCGCTCTCCGAGGTTCACGAATTGCCGGCAGCTTGACAAGCGGAGTACCGTAACCCACGTGGTTGCGTCGGAAGTAGACCGGAGGGGGAAACGTCCGGGATGCTCGGAGTGTCCATTGAGACGTTCACGCACAAAGGCGTGGAAGAGGTCTTTCGCTCAGGACGGTCGCGCAACATCGGGGCAGAATTTCACAAGCGCATGAGCTTGATGCTCGACGCGATCAACGGCGCTACTTGCGCCAGCGACTTGCGCGGGGCTCGCGGACTTCATGCCCTCAGGGCGATCGATCCGGGACCTTCGCGATGTCGGTCAGCGGCAACCGGCGGCTGACCTTCCGTTTCGAACACGGCGATGAGGGCGACATCCTCGGTGTTGATTTCGAGGATTACCACTGAGGCGAATACCATGACGACGAGCAGTCAGCGAACGAGACGGCCGAGCTTGCCGGGCGAGATCCTGGCCGAGCTTTACCTGGCCCCACATGAGGTCTCAATCGCCGCCTTCGCCGAGGCCTGCGGGGTCACCCGTAAGCATATGAGCGGCATCGTCAACGGCCATGCGGCGATCACCGCGGAGATGGCAGCGCGGATGGCGGCGGTGCTCGCACAACGGCTCAGTACTGGCTGAATTTGCAGAACGCTGTCGATCTCTACGATGCCCAAGTGCGCCTGGCCACCAGCGAGAAGCGACCACGACCGGTGCCGGTCTTCGGATGACCAGTTTTCGCTTCGGACAGCCGAGGGTCAAGCGTATCGCGGTGGAGGATCTCGGGCGCTGGCGTACAAGCGGGCCACCCATGTCCTTCGGCCTCCGGGAGGCGCGCTGCCGCGCTCGCCAATCACCCACGCTCAATGGCGGAAGCGGCCGACCGCGTAGAACGACGGATCGGCAAAGGGTGTCTCGCCAGTCATCATTTCGGCGAGCAGTCTTCCGGTAACCGGGCCGAGCGTGAAGCCGTGGTGGGCGTGACCGAAGGCGAACCACAGGCCAGGGTGGCGCTCGCCTCGCCCGATCACCGGGACCATATCGGGAAAGCAGGGACGCCTTCCCATCCAAGGCGCCGGCTCTAACCTCTCTCCGAGCGGAAATAATCCCCGGGCGAGTAGCTCATCGCGATTGAGTTGTATAGGGCTTGGCGGGGCGTCCCGATCGGCGAATTCGACGCCTGTCGTCAGGCGAATGCCTTTGCTCATTGGCACGAGCATGTATCCGCCATTGCCGTCATGCAGCGGGTGACTAAGCGTGGCGTTGCCCCTGGCCCGGTAATGCATGTGGTAGCCGCGCTTGACCGCCAACGGGATGTCGTAGCCCAGTGGAAGAAAGACATCATCCGACCACGGGCCGAGCGCTACCACCACCTCCGGTGCGATGATTGGTCCGCTCGCGGAGGGTAGGCTCCAGCCGGAGTTTTCCTGAGTGAGACGGCGCGCATCTCCGTTGAGAAATCGCCCGCCTCTGCGCACGAACAGATCGGCGTAGGCCTTGGTCAGCATTCCGGGATCGAACGAGGTCGGCGAGCCGCGAAAGTGTATCGCGCCGATGACCTTCTCCGATACATGCGGCTCGAGCTCGTGCAATCGCGCCCCGCCGAGCACCGTATAGTCGACCCCGTATTTGTCGAGACGCCGCGCGTCGGCGATCGCTCGGCGCAGGCTTTCCTCGGTGCGAAGACATCTGATCCAGCCTTTACGCTGGACCAGGGCACCTGCCGCGTCGCCGGCCTCGGCGATCAGAGCGTCATGCTCCGCCTCGCATTGCGCCATCAGCGGCGCCAACGCCTGCGCCGATCGCCCAATGCGCTCTGGCGTCGCGTTCTGCCAATAGCGAAATAGCCAAGGGGCAAGGCGGGGCAGCGCCGATAAGTGATAGACGACGTCGCTGCGATGGTTCATTGCATAGCTCAAGATGACGCCGAATTCGCGCGGAAAAGTATAGGGGATCACGCCCCCGCGCTGGATCAACCCGGAATTGCCGTAGCTCGTCTCTTCTCCCGCCCCTCGGCGATCGACGAGGACGACGTCGCGGCCACGCTTCTGCAGGTGCAGAGCGATGCTAACTCCCACCATTCCCGCTCCGAGCACGATCACATCAGCGTTCATTGCTGGCGTGCCGGGTCAAATTGCCCCGGTCTCTTTCAGCTCCTGAATCTCGGTCGCTGAAAGCCCGAGCCAGCCGCTGTAGATTTCGGCATTGTGCTGGCCGATCGTCGGGCTCGGCCGGGTTTCGACCCTGTCGGTGCCGTGCAGGCGTAGCGGCGTCGACGGCACGACGATCGCACCCAATTCGGGGTGATCGACGCGCTCCAACATGCCGCGCTCATGCATGTGCGGGTCGTTCATGACCTCCGGCGCGTTGCGCACCGGCGCGCAGGGAATGCGATAGGCCTTGGTGCGCGCGAACACCTCCATCTTGGGGAGAGTGCGGGTCCAGGCCGCGACGAGCGCATCGGTCTCGTCCATATTGGCGACGCGGCCGGCGTTGGTCGCAAAGCGCGGGTCGTCCTTCAGATCCTCGCGGCCCATCGCCTTCAGCAGGTTCTGGAAATGCGCCTCGGTGACGATGTGGATCGCGACATGCCCGTCGGCGGTTGCAAAGACGTTGTACGGCGCGCTATTTAGCCCGGATTGCCGGTTGCCGGTGCGTGGCGGGATCTCGCCGGTCCGGTAATAATAATCATAGCTCGCCGCCAGGGTCGGATAGACCGCCTCCTGCATCGCCACTTCGACGAGCCGGCCGACCCCGCTGCGGTCGCGGTCGTAGAGTGCGGTCACGATGCCGGCGTAGAGATGGATCCCCCCCATGAAGTCCACCAAGGTCGGGCCCGCCTTGACCGGCGGTCCGTCGGGAAACCCGGTGACGCTCATGATCCCAGAGGCCGCCTGGATCGTCATGTCCATCGCCAGATTGTCGCGGTCCGGCCCGCTGATGCCAAAGCCGCTGCCCGAGGCGTAAATCAGCCGCGGATTGGCCTCGTGCAGCCGGCTCCAGCCGACACCGAGATCGTCCATCGTCCCGGGCGAGAAGTTTTCGAGCAAAACATCGGCACGCTTGACCATCTCTTCGAGCAACGCCCGGCCGCGCTCGTGCTTGAGGTTCAAGGTGATCGCGTGCTTGTTCTGGTTCAGCATCGCGAACGGCAAGGTTGCGCTCTTGCCCGGCTCGGCGCGGCGGCGTCCCGGCTCGCCGCGCGGCGGCTCGATCTTGATCACGAAAGCGCCGGCCTTCGCCAGCAGAAAGCTCGCATAAGGCCCCTGAAAGATCTGGCCGAAATCGAGCACGGTCACATCCGACAACGGCGTGCTGGCCAATGGCGTCTTGGCTTGGGATTGCACCATCGACTCTTCCTGCATTTCTGTTGACCGGAAATTTCAGTCGCGTATCGGGTTCGCGCGAGTCATGCTAACCGCAGGCTAACCGCAGGCTCGCACGGAGGATCGAAAAATGAAATACGACGTCATCTCGGCCGACTCCCACCTCGATCTGATCTGGCTGCCGCCCGACCTCTTCACCGCCAATGCGAGCGCGGCCTACAAGGACCGCATGCCGTACGTGACCGACGGGTCGCGCGGCAAAGAGTGGGTCACCAAGAACGGTGCTACCTTCGGGCTGATGAACGGCATGGGCTCGGGCGGCCGGCAATACATCCCCGGCCAGATCCATCGCTCTGACCGGATGGCCTCGACCGGGCTCTATGACGACGGCAAGAAGGGTGTGCGCCGCATCACCGACCCCGAATTGCGCCTCAAGGACCAGGAGCGCGACGGCGTGCAGGCCGAGGTATTGTACGGCATCCTCGGTGCCACGATCCGTCTCAAGGACAACGAGGCTGCCGGCGAGATGCTGCGCATCTACAACGAGTGGCTCGCCGATTTTTGCGGTACGCATCCCGACCGTTATGCCGGCCTCGCCTGCATCCCGAACTACAACGCCGAGGAGGCGATCGGCGAGATCGAGCGCGTCGCCCGGCGCGGTGTGGCGCGCGGCCTCGAAATTTCCCGCCGGCACGATATGGCGCCGTTGTGGGACCCGTGGTGGACCCCGGTGTGGGACGCGGTTGCGGCGACGGGTCTGCCGTTGCACTTCCACACGATCGGCGGCGGCAACCGGGCCGACACCTCGAAGCTCGCTCCCAAGGTCCAGCTCGCCGCGCGCGCCGCGGGTATCACCGCCTTTCAGATGTACATGGCGGACGTGCTGTTATCGATGATCTTCTGCGGCGTGCTCGAGCGTCACCCCGGCTTCAAGGTCGTCATCGGCGAGGCCGGGATCGGCTGGATTCCCTATGTGCTCAACCGCATGGATGCCGAGTGGGAGGACCAGTTCAAGGAGCTCGATCTCAAGATGCCGCCGAGCGAATACTGGCGGCGCCAATGCTATGCGACCTATCAGACCGACCCGGTCGGCATCAAGCTGGTCGAGGAGATCGGCGAGGGCAACATCATGTGGGCCTCGGACTTCCCGCACCCGGACGGCATCTGGCCGGACTCGCAGGAATACATCGAGAAGGAGCTCGGCCATCTGCCTGCTGACACCCGCCATAAGATCGTCTGCGAGAACGCTGCGAAGCTCTACCGCTTCGTCAACTGATCGGACGCCCTCCGGAGACAGTTCGGTTAAGCCTGGCGAGGACGCCTAAGGCCACCAGGCGGAGACCGTCTCCGCCGGACTGCTGGGGTTGGCTGAAGGCCCGATCATGGCTACTGCTTCGGGGCGAGACGCTCGCTGAAAAATGCGCGGGCCTCGGCGAAGGAGTCGGCCATCGCCGCCGGGTCCTGCCCAATATAATGGCCAGCAAAGGAATGGGGCGGCGAAGGCGCATCGAAGGAGTGCAGGGCGCCCGGATAGACTTTCATCCGTAGTATGTGCCCATTTGTCTGAACCGTGTCGCGCCAGCGGGCGCAGCGCGCTACTGGTGTCCAGTCATCCGCGTCTCCGATGAGGATTAGGGTGTCGGTTTCGAGCAAAGAGGTGGGCGGGTCGCAGCCGGGATAATACGCGACCGCCGCGGCAAACACCGGCTCGTCCGGCCGGCGAACGAGGCCGGCCAAGACCGCCTTGAGCACCGCCCAGCCGCCGTGCGAGAAGCCGATCACGCCAACCCGCGCGGCGCGAACCTCGGGAGCCGTACGGAGGTAGGCGGCGCCATCGAAGCCATCACGCGCCTGCGCCTCGGGCGGCACCAGTCGCCCCTGATTGCAGACTTCTTTGACCCCGCGCGGATCGAAGCTGTCGATAAGCAGCGCCGCGAACCCCCATCCCCGCGAGACGGCGCGACCACTCGCGATAGTGTGGACCGGCGCCGTTGCAGCCATGCAAAACGACAACACCCCCGGTCGGTGCCGTACCTGGCGGTAGATAAAGCTCGGCCGGCGCGTTGCTGAGCGGCGGTCCAACTTTGGCCGGGTCAAAGACCTGTGCTTGAGCCGCAGCCGCTACCAAAGAGAGAAAGCCGAATGGAAGCAAAGCTAGACGGAGATGCACTATACCACTCGCTATTTGTGAACTTCAACCGACCGAATTATGGCCTTAAGAGCTCCAGCGAGGCCACAGCCTCGCTACCACCGTGAAGCCGCGGTGCGTCGCTGGTGGAGACCTCCAGGGTTAGCCCGGGCGACCACCCCGTCGCGAGCGTTCTGCAGCACGCTCTGAACCGAAGAGACACCTCGCCCCCCTGGCGGTCACACCATCAGCAGCACGCGGCCACCAGTTGAAGCCCCTTGCGGGGCGGGAGCCGAGGGATGCGTTCGATCATGAATTCGGGTCGATCATTGATCGCACCGAGGTCGATCTGTTCTGCCGGCCCCCGGTGCCGCTCCCAACGAGATTTCGGTTCTACCACCAGCCGCTCGTCCAGGTGGTGAGCCACGCAACGAAACGTACGAAGCACTCCATGCAGTCCCCGCCAATCCTGAGAACCCGCAACAAACGCTGTTTCGTCCGATTACGTCCTGCCATGAGTGGTTGGTCGTCCGCCATGGTGACGTGATGCCAGGATACGGTTGACGATGGGTTATGATAAGGAACGATAAGCAAAGCTCTACCGGTGCACGGTCATATGAGGGGCCGCACGATCCTACGCCTGATAGGGCTCGTCCTTGCCCTACTGTTTGTCTGGTTTCTCTTCTCACTATAAGCCGATGATCATCCCGGACATCGACCAGAAAGATCGCGTGCGGTATCGAAGTTGTGGTGCATGAGGCCACGCGGTCGTATCGGTCACGTGGGCAAAGTCGGGACCGTGATTTCGGCTGACCGTACCCTTGCTGGGTAGACTCGCGACTTGTGGTAAATGAGCCAACCTGTCGGTCATGAACCTTGACCTGACGGAAGAAGAAACCGCAGCCCTGCTCAAGGATCTAGTGGTACAAATCATACGCTTGATACCCGGTTCGGAGGGCGGCTCGCGACCCTGAGCTGACATTCGTCGGCGCTAGGAGGCCCGGTGGTAGATTATCCTGCATCAGATGGGCGAGGTTCAGCGAATAGAGAAAATCCACACGACGAGGTCATAGAATGAGGCGCCGGGATTTGATCGCTCTGTTTGGCGGCGCGCCGGTGGTGTGGTTGGCGGTCGGGGTGCGGGCGCAACCTGCCAAGACCTTTCGCCTCGGCATTCTCGTGAACACACGTAATGCCAGCGTGGACGAATTGCTCAAGGGACTACGTGATCACGGGTATGTCGAAGGGCAAAACCTGGTTGTCGAGCTGCGATTTTCGGAAGGTGCGGGAGAACGGTGGCCGCTACTCGCGAAGGAATTGGCGGCGCTAAAGGTCGACGCCATCGTCGTGCAAACGACTCCGGCGGCGTTGGCGGCGAAGCAGGCGACGAGCACAATCCCGATCGTCATAACCACCGCCATCGACCCGGTTGGAGCGGGTCTGGCGGACAGCCTTGCCCGGCCTGGCGGCAATGTTACCGGGGTGGCGTTGCTGCAACCTGAAATCAGCGGGAAAGCACTGTCGCTGCTCAAGGAAGCGGTTCCAACCCTGAGCCGGGTGGCAGTGCTGTGGAATGGGGCCAACCCAGCATTCAAGCCAGTCTGGCGAGAGGTGGATACGACCGCTCGTTCGACGGGGCTGGTGCTGTTGTCGCAGCCGGTGCGCGAACCGCAGGATTTCGGGGCCGCGTTTGCGGCGATGGCGTCACAGCGGCCCGAGGGATTTCTTGTCCTCGTCGACGCCCTTGTCGGGCAATACATGCGCCAGATCGTCGAATCTACGGTACGGCAACGCGTCGCGTCCGTGTCCACGTCCAGGGAGTTCGCCGTCTTGGGTGGCCTGATGTCGTATGGACCAAACATCACCGCCGCGCAGCACAAAGCCGCCGATTACGTCGACAGGGTTCTGAAAGGCGAAAACCCCGCCGAGCTGCCATTCGAGCAACCGACGACGTTCGAGCTGGTGATCAACCTCAATACCGCCAAGGCGCTCGGCTTGACGATCCCGCCATCAATGCTCGCCCGCGCCGACGAGGTGATCGAATGAGACGACGGCCATCAGCGATGCTTGTGGCAAGCCTAGCAGTCGTGCTCGTTGGTCTGTTCGTTGCACCGACCCCGGGCGCCCAAGCACCTGAGAAGATCCCCCATATCGGCTATCTATGGTTCGGCCCCGAGGGCAGCGATAAAGCAACGATGCTCCCCGGCTTGCAGCAGGGCTTGCGCGAGCTAGGCTACCATGAAGGTCGCGACATCGTCATCGAATACCGTTACGCGGACAGTAGTGTCGAGCGGCTGCGGGAGCTGGTCTCCGACATGGTCGCCACAAACGTCGATGTAATCCTGGCTGTCGGGGTGATCGTCGCCGCTGCAGTAAAGGAATCAACGACGACTATTCCGGTAGTCGCCGTAACTGGCGACCCGGTTGCGTCAGGCTTGGTCTCCAGTCTCGCACGACCGGGGCAAAACATCACCGGCTTCTCGTTCGTAGTGACCGAGTTCGGTGGAAAGTGGGTGGAGTTGCTCCATGAGCTGGTGCCGCAGGGCACACGAGTCGCCATGCTGTGGAACCCATTGAATGCCGCGAGCCAGGTTCTGGTGCAGGCAACGCGCGAAGCTGCAGGACGGCTCGGCCTCAGCTTTTCGTCGTACGAGGCGCGCCAGTCAGCGGACCTCCCGGTAGCGTTCGCTGCGATCACCGAGCAAGCGCCGGATGCTCTGGTCATTGACACAGATGCGCTGCTGCTCTCGCATCGTGACAGCATCGTCAAATTCGCCGCAACGTATAGCCTCCCCGCGATGTACGGCTTGCGCGAATTCGTCGCCGCGGGCGGTCTCATATCCTACGGCCCGAGCCCCTTCGACATTTGGCGTCGCGTCGCCGGTTATGTCGACAAGATCCTGAAAGGAGCCAAGCCCGCCGATTTGCCCGTCCAGCAACCAACTAAGTTCGAGCTCGTCGTAAATTTGAAGACTGCGAGCGCACTCGGCTTAAGGATCCCACCCTTGATCCTCGTCCGCACCGACGAGGTCATCGAATGAGTATCCCGTATTCGGCGATGCATACCTTTGCGAACGGCAGCAATCCACCCCGAGCGGACTCCCAGCGCGGGTACCAAGTGTCAGACTTAACCCCTCGCGATCGAGCCGGCTGCGTGTTCCGCGGGTAGCCGTAAGTCACTGCATTTTCTCGCAAAAATTTTTGCAGGCGTGAGTGACACCCTCACCGGCTTCGGCGATAACCCGAGAAAGCGGGGTAGGGGGCACCCCCCGAAGAGGGGTCCCGAACCACTTCGGCCTTTCTGTCGCTGCCCGCCCAGTCCCCATTAGGACATTTTGCGAGAGGTCGCCGGGACGCGCGCGCAAACGACGATCGGCCAAAAGGCGGGCGAAAACGGCGGGCTATCATGTGTGTATAAGCGCCCATCTGGCAAAACCGACGAGTGCGTCTGCGACCCTTTCGCGATCGCCGCGGTCGTCCTCACGCAGCCAGCCGGGGTTGACCAGACCCTCGATCGTGACCGGCGACAGCACCAGCCGCTGGACCACGATCGCACCGCGGCGGCGGCGCTCGCGGTAGAGGCGCTCATCCACTGCTGCTCGTGATAGCGGGTTCTTGGAAACACGGCGAGCGGCGGGCTGGATCTCCGTGACAACGGCCGCGAGGCCGGCCTCTGAGTTATCGCTAGCATCTCTGCTTTCAGCCCTGTTTCGCAGCAGCTTGCATTACCTGCTGCGTCATGCCCGCCCAGTACAGCATTATCATTGGCGGGAGCGGCAGTGCGCCGATGATGGGCTGTAGCGCCGCTCGCCATTGGCGAGCGCCTTTTCGTACTCCGTAAACCCGGATTAAAGCATGCAATGCTGCCATGCAGGTTGGGGTGGCCGGGTAACGAGCCTATTGCACCGTGCCGTCCCCCTTGAGCGGGACTACCGAGCCAGAGAGCTTGTTGCCTTTCAGCGCAGCCGGCGTCGCCGTAACATTCCATACTAGGGCTGTATCGTAATCTCCATCGTTACGGAAATTGTTATTGGTGATCATGATCTCCGGCGTCGGATGCGTGACGCCCTCTGCGCCGATGCCTATCGCAGCGGTGTGGTTCTCTGCCTTTGGCCCTTTTTCGAGCGTGTTGTCGCGCACGATGAGCGCGCCGCCGTTAGGGATTTCGATCAAATAGCTTGATGTGCCCTCCGGCCCGTCCGTGATGGTGCAGCCGGTCACTTCGGTGCGCACGGCCCGCGATTTGATCGAATGCGCCTGCCGGGTGTTAGAGAAGCGCGAGTTCTCGACACGTAGTAAATCGACATTCCCGATGTAGATCCCATGTGCGCACGCCCCTGCGCAAGTGCCGTTCCTTTCAAAATCGCTATTGCGGATCGTGACCGTGGTTCCCGCTACACCGCCGAGGATACCGTTTTGATTGTCGATGAACTTGACTGCGTCAACAGTCAGATTGCCCTTGTCCAAGCGAATACCCGCGCCGTTCATGTCGGGCACACGCGAGCGCGTCAAGGTTAGGTTCCGCACGGTCGTGTTATTACCCTCAATAACAAAAAGTCCTTTCCCCATGCATGTTTTGTCTGTAATCACAACGCCTGGGCCAGTGCCCTCGATCACGAGGTCGTCGGCATTCCACACCGCGCAGTCGAAATATTGGCCAGGCTCGATCTCGATATGATCGCCGTTCTTGGCAACCGCCGCCGCTGCCGACGGCGCCTTGTAGGTCTGATTGGGACCGACTTTGAGCGATTGGTAGTGCCGGCCGACCGTATCGGCGACCCGGGGCAGGGGCGAGCCGGCCGTGGACGGACCGGCGGGAGATGTTTTGGGCCGGGTCGGCGCCGGCACAGAATCCCGCGGCGCGGGGACAACTTTGAGTTCACCATTCGCGCCGCGCCGCAACTCGGGCATTGGCCCGCCGCCGGACGGCAATTGCTGCGTGGCGCCCGGCAAGATTCCAGCGACATTGACCGCGACGATGATCACCGCGAACAGGAGCCTGCTGCGCACCCGGCACCCCCGCTCGTTTAGTGCTCCTAGCCTCTGACCTGTCAACGAGCGCTTATAGGGAATTAGCGCCATTAAAACCAGCGAAACGCGGATCTTTTGGTTCACGCCGCCGTATCGGCCGCCGGTTGCAGCGCGGGGCGGCCGTCCGCCTTTGCCGCGGCGATCCAGCACGCAATCGCGTCCACTGGCGCCGGGGGCTGACCGAGATGGCGCTGCCGCGAAAGAGCCGATCGTCCCGACCTGGCGAAAGCAACCGTTCGACGACCGGTGCTGGTTGTTCGATGTCGAGTACGACGGCGTTCGCGCACTCTGCTTCCTCGAAGCAGTGGCGCGGCCACTTCGTCTCGCGCAACGGCAAGCCTCTAAACCGGTTCACGGCCCTCGCCGACGAGATGGCGCGCTGACCCACCGCGGGCGGCCTTACCCGATAATCGGCCTCTCCGACGGCCCAGGAGTGGCCTTCTCGGAGATTTCCGGCCCCCAAGGGAGTCGGCCCGCCGGCGGGCCTCAGCAATTCGCAAGCGGGGCAGCATAACAACGGGGCGCGATCAGGGCTTAGGTTGGGATCGCGATAGCCACTCAAGTGGTCGCGGCTCAAAATTGAACTGGCGTTTTGCCTTCTTGTTCGATGCGCCGCGCAGCCGGGTCGCGTAGTAGACGGGATCTGGTCCAAACGCCCCGAGCGCTTCTTCTTCCGTCATTTGACGTGGTACCGGCGCGCCGACCGCGCGTGCGAACACAGGCAGCCACGGGTTCTGAGGTATAGGGTCGCCGTGTACGACGTTGTAAGGTCCCGGAGCGCACTCCAGGGCGGCTGCCGTTGCTGCTGCGGCATCATCGATCTGCACCCAGCTCCACACACCCTCGCCTTTGCCGACAACACGGATAGGCGTGGCGGTTAATGTTAGGGGCAATCAATTCGGGAGTTTTGAGGGAGGTGAGCATGATGGGTAAAATCTTTCCTCTCTACCTGGTCGTTTGCAAATACCGCCCAAAAAACTCAAGAAGCCAATAATTATATTCGGGACCGACACTCTTTTGGAGATCGACGTGGCCGGCGCCAGTTATCGCCCATAGTTGCTTCGGATATGGCGCATTGGCGTACAATGCTCTTGTCTCGTCGATTTTGGTATGCCGGTCGGCGGTGCCGGAAATGATGAAGACCGGCTCATGGATTTTGCGTATGTGGTCGATAGGTCTCAACTGTTCCGGTTGGATATGAATGATTGGCGGCATTACTAGCAAATAAATCTTTGCAAGAAGATGCGCAATAAAGGGTAAGCCGATCCTGGCCTCGATACGGTCGCTTATAGCTGTTTCGATGTCCGGGTAAACTGATTCCAGTACCAGGGCGTCCACAGGCAGCGGTTTCGGCCCTAAAAGCGCTGCGGCTCCGCCAAGCGAAATGCCGATAACACCGACGTGTTCCGTAGGAAGGCGCTTGTGCAAGTATTCTACGGCTGACAAAGCGTCGAGACTTTCCAGAAGACCAAAAGTAATCCGATTGCCGGTGCTTTCGCCATGTGACTGAAAATCTATTGCCAATACGGCATAACCTGCACGGGCGAGAAAGCGCATCCTTTCGATAACTTGGCGCCTGTTCGATCGTATTCCATGCAAAAGAAGAATAGCGCCATGTCCTGAAACCCCGGGGACATACCATGCGCGAAGTGTGTTGCTGGACTGTGAAGAAATATCCAGCGTCTCGACATCCTTTAAGTCGGATGGCGGCGGTCCGACTGTGGTATGAACCGGAAGCGAAAAAGCGATACCCGATACAATTACTGCTGCGACGAGCAGCACACCGGACAACGCGATAGATAACAACATCCTTTTCACGAATTGGGCGTATTCGGGTAGCCGGTTTTTTCTACTACAGCTTATTGGTGTGACTCGTTCTGGAGCCGCTGTCAAAAGTGTCCGGAGATGCAGCTGGATCAATTCCGGCCGGCTCTCTCTTCCGGTGTCCGGCGTTCAATGTGAGTCGCGTCCGTTCGTCGAGGCCGGTGGGCTGACGAGCCATGGCCCTGATCTCACCGACGCCGATCGACAGCTCGGTATCTACGCCGGCAAGGTGCTGGCAGGCGCCAGCCCAAGCGATCTGCCGATCATGCAGCCGACCACGTTCGAGCTGGTAATCAATCTGAAGGTGGCGCGGGCGTCACGGCATATTGCAGGATGACGGTTCGGCGCCGGCCACGGGGGGCTGAACAGCTCATTATCAGGGTGCAGACGGCGACCCGCGAGATATTGTGTTCAGGCTACCAGTCGTCGCCCCGAGATCGAGGAGACGGCTGTTGATTACGCGCAGGTCGTTTTCTGCAGCCTCGTTGCGAGGATTTTCAACCAGCTGAAATGGCGTGCCACTCATCTCCGAGATCATCTTCGCCAGATCGATCAGGCGGTGGGTTTCAGTCATCTGATTGAAGATATTCACGCGATCGCCGCGCTTCGGCGGGTTGGCAATCGCAAGCGAGATACAACGTACCGTGTCCCGGATGTGAATAAAGGCTCGGGTCTGCCCGCCCGTACCATGCACGGTCAGTGGGTAACCCAACACCGCCTGCATCAAAAACCGATTGAGAACTGTGCCATAGTCGCCGTCGTAGTCGAACCGGTTGATCAACCTTTCATCGAGTGCCGTTTCCGCAGTTTGAGTCCCCCAGACGATGCCCTGATGTAAATCGGTAATGCGGAGTTGATCGTTCTTGTTGTAGTAGTAGAATAGCAACTGGTCCTGGGTCTTGGTCATGTGATAGATGCTGCCGGGATTTGACGGGTATAAGATCTCCAGAGACTTCGGCCCGCTGTCAGTGTCGACGGTAATGGGCAGATATCCTTCAGGAACTTTCATTCCCGCTGTGCCATAACCGTACACGCCCATTGTGCCGAGATGAACCAGATGAGTGTCGACCCCGGTGTCGACTATCGCGCACAGGACGTCGTGCGTGGCATTCAAATTGTTCCGTATCGTATATCTTTTTTCGCGCGCAGACTTCATTGAATAAGGTGCAGCCCGCTGCTCGGCGAAATGAACAATTGCGTCCGGACCAACCTCCTTCAGCAATTTGGAAAATTCGTGATATTCTTCGCCGAGGGTCAGGTTCTCGTATCGTATACGCTTGCCGGTGATCTCCTGCCAAGCAGCGAGTCGGGCGCTGATGTAGCAAATGGGTGTGAGCGACTTGACCTCGAGCTCAACATCGATCTTGCGCCGCGACAGGTTGTCGACGATCACCACATCGTAACCAATGCTAGAGAGATGGAGGGAAGTGGGCCACCCGCAAAACCCATCTCCGCCCAATACCATTACTGTCGTCATCTGTCTCTCCTGTCAGCTGGACCCCATTGATATTCGGTCACGACCTTTGGGGACGGTCCTTCCGGATCCGCGGCCGTCACGGGCGCGCTGCCCGGTCTGCCATAGCAAGTCTCGGCCGAGTGATTTGAACCGTGCTCGCCGGGGCACATATCGACAACTCCTCGAAATAGGCAGATGTATTAGTGCCCTAGATTTACAGATTACGGGCATTTTCGATGAAATAAACTGAAAGCCAAGCGAAATCGTAGTTAAGCTCTGGAGATCATTATCGTTAACGACAATTTCTAGCCAAGTTCCGGAGAGCGAACTGCTTAAATAAAATTAAGGTCAACTCCTGGTCGGGTGCCAAGGCCAGCAGTCTGCCATTCGCGCGGAACCATCCAACGGGGCGGAACGCTTGGGGTCGTGTCCCGATAGCGGTTGACGGTTACAGGAACCCTACCTTTTGAGTTTACATAGGCTGATCAGGCGATCGCGGCACTTCGACATCAAACGCGAATTGTGGGGCTGACCTAGCCCGATCGATGCACGAGGAAAATACATCTCTGTAACGTTAATTGAATTACTCACGTTTTGATTGCAATTGGCAGCGGCAGGCATGGGGGATTGTTGCCGCTGCGGCGGGTTTGTCGGGTCGGG
>Ga0306922_10000850_pt1 | contig 26272 bp, 25 predicted proteins | sample sta12Cox44000082_FD_203758 | JGI IMG/M metagenome (GOLD analysis project Ga0306922, IMG submission 203758) | Lab enrichment of tropical soil microbial communities from Luquillo Experimental Forest, Puerto Rico - statoxic.12C.oxic.44.000.082 (v2)... | ecosystem: Environmental > Terrestrial >... | reverse complement strand
CTGCGACTCGTCGGCGAGAGCGGCCATGTCGCCCGCCGCGGGCGGCTGCTCGAGCAAGCGACGGCGGCCCCTGTGCACTGAGGCGATTTCTGCCTAAACTTCGAAGCTATGAGGCGCGCGCGGGCGCACTGCGCGTTTCTTCCGCTTGCGGTTTGAACGATTCGCGCCATATCGATGCTCGTCAGGACAGGCGATGAAGGCTCGCGTCACCGTCACCCTCAAATCCGGCATCCTCGATCCCCAGGGCAAGGCGATTGAGGGCGCGCTTAAATCGCTCGGCATCGCCGGCGTGGCCAGCGTGCGCCAGGGCAAGGTGTTCGACATCGAGATCGAGGGGCGCGACCGCAAAGCCGCGCAAACCATGCTCGAGCAGGCGGCCGACAAGCTCCTCGCCAATACCTTGATCGAAAACTATCAGGTCGAACTGAAATGATCGCGTTGCGCGCCGGCATCGTTGCGATGGCTCTCGTCGCCGGCGCAGTCGCAGCCGGTCAGCAGCCGGCCACGGCGGGAGAGCCCGCGCCCCGCGCGTGGAGCGAGATCAAATGGCCGTTCCCGGTGGACCAATGGGGCACCGGCCGTGCGTTCCGCTGCCGCGCCGCCGACTGCGGCGCGGAGATCCAGCTTTACCTGCGCCCCAAGCTCGGATTCTGCAATTGCACGACGGGAGTGTCGGACGACGCGGAGCTTGACCGCGTGGGCGATCTCGAATTGCTCAGCAGCAAGTTTGACGGATTGCGCGAGGGGCAACCGGTCAGCGTCGGCTGGATGAAAGGCCGCAGCCGGCCGTATCGAGTCACCATGCCTTACGGGTCGCCGCGGACCGCCCTCGCCATCGCTTTCAACGACAAGTGCGACGTGGTGGTCGCAACCGTCGTCGCCGCCGATATCGCCGCAGCCGAGCGCGCCGCCTTGCAATTTCTCAACGGCGATCTGGTGCTGCGCTGGACCGAGCGGGAGCTCGGGTTGTGATGAAGTCCGCCGTCGTCGTTTTTCCCGGCATCAATCGCGAACGCGACATGGCGCGCGCGCTCCGCCTGGTGAGCGGCCGCGCGCCGGCGATGGTCTGGCATGCCGACACCGCCTTGCCTGCCGGCACCGATCTCGTCGTGATTCCGGGCGGTTTTTCTTATGGCGATTATCTGCGCTGCGGCGCCATTGCGGCGCGCGCCCCGATCATGGAGGCGGTGCGCACCCATGCCGGGCGCGGCGGCCTTCTCCTCGGCGTGTGCAACGGATTTCAGATTCTGTGCGAAGCGGGGCTTCTGCCCGGCGTGCTGATGCGCAATACCGCGCTGAAATTCGTCTGCCGCGACGTCTATCTACGCATCGAGCGCTCGGATACGCCTTTTACCCGCGGCTATAACGCCGGACAGGTGATCCGCGTGCCAGTCGCGCACGGCGAGGGCAATTACATCGCCGATGACGCCACCATCGCGCGGCTCGAGGGCGAGGGCAGGGTGCTGTTCCGCTATGCCGCGCCCGATGGCGAGCTCCAGCCCTCGTGGAACGTCAACGGTTCCACCAACGCCATCGCCGGCGTGCTCAACGAGCGCGGCAACGTGCTCGGCCTGATGCCGCATCCGGAGAATCATGTCGAAGCCGCGCTCGGTCCGACCGACGGCCGCGGCCTGTTCGCGGGCCTCGTCGATCACTTCAAGCAAGCGGCATGACGCGATGGCTTTCCAGCGAGCTCGGCTTTAACGCCGAGCCTGCCCGGGCCCAGTCGCGGGGAAATCAGGGCTGGGACCGTGGCTAAGACACCCGCAAAAGGTCCGCCACGAGCGCGCACCAAACCGCCCGCGTGGCCCGCGAAGCCGAAAGCTGCCAAGCGGGAGAAAATCACCCCCGAGCTCATCGCCGCGCACGGCCTCACCAACGAGGAGTATCAGCGCATTCTCGCCCTCATCGGTCGTGCGCCGTCGATCACCGAGCTCGGGATATTCTCGGCGATGTGGAACGAGCATTGCTCCTACAAGTCCTCGAAAATCCACCTGCGCATGCTGCCGACCAAGGCGCCGTGGGTGATCCAAGGACCCGGCGAGAATGCGGGAGTGATCGATATCGGTGACGGGCTCGCCGTCGTGTTCAAGATGGAGAGTCACAACCACCCGAGCTACATCGAGCCTTACCAGGGCGCGGCAACCGGGGTGGGCGGCATCTTGCGCGACGTCTTCACGATGGGCGCGCGGCCGATCGCCTGTCTCAACGCGCTCTCCTTCGGCGCGCCGGCGCATCCGCAAACGCGGCATCTCCTCGCCGGCGTAGTCGCGGGAATCGGCGGCTATGGCAACTCCTTCGGCGTTCCGACCGTCGGCGGTTTGGTGCGCTTCCACACCCGCTACGACGGCAACTGTCTCGTCAACGCGATGGCGGTTGGGCTGGCGCCACGCGACAAGATTTTTTACGCGGCCGCATCGGGCGTCGGCATGCCGATCGTCTATCTCGGCTCGAAGACCGGCCGCGACGGCATCCATGGCGCCACCATGGCATCGGCCGAGTTCGGCGAGGATACCGAGGAAAAGCGCCCGACCGTCCAAGTCGGCGATCCCTTCGCGGAGAAACTCCTGCTCGAAGCCTGTCTCGAAATCATGGGCAAGGACTGCGTCATCGCCATCCAGGACATGGGGGCGGCGGGGCTCACCTGCTCCGCGGTCGAGATGGGCGCCAAAGGCGGCCTCGGGGTCACGCTCGATCTCGACGCGGTGCCTTGCCGCGAAAGCGGCATGAGCGCCTACGAGATGATGCTCTCCGAGAGCCAGGAGCGCATGCTCATGGTGCTCAAGCCGGAGAAGGAGCGCGAGGCAGAGGCGGTCTTCAAGAAGTGGGGGCTCGATTTTGCCGTGGTCGGAAAGACCACGCCGAGCAAGCGGTTCGTCGTGCGCCACGGCGGCAAGGTCGTCGCCGATCTGCCGATCAAGGAGCTGGGCGACGAGGCGCCGGTCTACGACCGGCCGCATGTGGACACGTCGAAGAAGCCGGTCCTGACGATAGCGGACGTCGCCCCGCCGGTTGCGACCGCGGATGCGCTGCTGCGGCTGATCGGCTCGCCCGATTTGTGCTCGCGGCGATGGGTGTGGGAGCAGTACGACCACGTGATCCTCGGCAACACCGTGCAGCGGCCCGGCGGGGACGCCGCGGTGGTGCGCATCAACGATGGTCCGAAAGCATTTGCGCTCACCACCGACGTGACGCCCCGCTATTGCGAGGCCGATCCGTTCGAAGGCGGCAAGCAGGCAGTGGCAGAAGCCTGGCGCAATCTCACCGCGGTGGGCGCGCGGCCGCTGGCGCTGACCGACAATCTCAATTTCGGCAATCCCGAGCGGGCGGACATCATGGGCCAGCTCGTCGGCGCGATTCACGGCATTGCAGAGGCGTGCGAGGCGCTCGACTTTCCGGTCGTTTCCGGCAACGTCTCGCTCTACAACGAAACCAATGGCCGCGCGATCCTGCCCACGCCCACCATCGGCGGGGTCGGGCTGATCGACGACTTCAGCAAATCGACGACGCTCGCCTTCAAGCGGAAGAATGAGGCCATTTTGCTCATTGGCGAGACCGCGGGCTGGCTCGGCCAGTCGCTTTATCTGCGCGAGATCTGCGAGCGCGAGGACGGCGCCCCGCCGCCGGTCGATCTTGCCGCCGAGCGCAGCAACGGCGACTTCGTCCGCGCGCTGATCGCCGAAGGCATCGCGAGCGCCGTCCATGACGTTTCCGACGGCGGGCTCCTGCCGGCGATCGCGGAGATGGCGATGGCCTCGGGCATTGGCGCCGAGCTCAACCGGCCGCCGCTCGCCGCCCACGCCTTCTGGTTCGGCGAGGATCAGGGGCGCTACCTCCTTACGGTCGAGGCGGGGGTCGCCGAGACGGTGCTGGCGCGCGCCCGTGCGGCCGGCGTTCCCGCGCGGCAGATCGGCCTCACCGGCGGGGACGCATTGACGCTCGAAGGCGAGCGCCCCATTCTGGTCGCAAAACTGCGCGAGCGCTTCGAGGGCTGGTTGCCGGCTTATGTGGCCGGCGCAGCGCCCTGACCGTTTGCGCCTGAGGCGTTTTTCGCGGCGAATCGGTTACGCTTCGCGGTAAAATGCTGCGGGAGACAGAGCCATGGCGATGGCTGCGAGCGAGATCGAACGCTTGATCAAGCTGCGTATTCCCGATGCCGAGGTGACGATCCGCGACCTCGCCGGCGACGGCGACCATTACGCCGCCACCGTGCTCGCGGAATCGTTCCGCGGCAAATCGCGGGTGCAGCAGCATCAGATCGTCTATGAAGCCTTGAAGACCGAAATGGGCGGCAAGCTGCATGCGCTTGCGCTGCAGACCGGCACGCCGGAGCGATGATGAGCGGCGCGGGGAAGATGACGGCCATTGCAGCCGCGGCTGTCTTGATCGCGTGAGCGGCGTGGCCGCGCAGGCGCCGGAGCAGGTCAAGACGCTGGCGCCGGCCGGCGCGATCAAGCCGACCGGCACGTGGAGCCTCGGCACCCGCGCCGGCGATTTCGTCTATGTCGCCGGCATGCGCGGCATCGATCCCGCGACGAACACTCTCGTCCAGGGCGAGGAGGCCCGCATCCGGCAGGGCTTTCTCAACATGCAGGCGATTGCGCAATCGGACGGAGCAAGCCTGCGCGACTGCGTGCGCATCGTCGTCTACGTGAACGACATGGCTCGATTTCGCCCGCTGGTGAACAAGGTGCAAGAGGAGCTGTGGGGCAAGGGGCCCTATCCGCCGCGCACGATCGTCGAGGTTCACCGCCTCAATCAGGACGACATATTCGAGGTCGAAGGCACCTTTTACGCACCGGTGAAAAAGTGACCGCCACGCGGTTCCCGGCCCTTGGGCTCGCGCCTCCCCTACGCTACATATAGCTCGAGAGGTGCGGCGCAAACCTGCGCTGGCGCCGGCACATGAGGCATTCCATGGCGATCGAGCAGTTCATCAACAACGAAGTCAAAGGCAACGACGTGGTGCTGTTCATGAAGGGCACCCCGCAGTTCCCGATGTGCGGATTCTCCGGGCAGGTGGTGCAAATCCTCGATCACCTGGGCGTGAGCTACAAGGGCGTGAACGTGCTCGAGTCGGATGACCTGCGCGAAGGCATCAAATCCTATTCCAATTGGCCGACCATCCCGCAGCTTTACGTGAAGGGCGAATTCGTCGGCGGCTGCGACATCGTGCGCGAAATGTTTCAGGCGGGCGAATTGCAGGGCCTGCTGAAGGACAAGGGCGTTTCCGTGAAGGAACGCGCCGCGACCTGAGTCCAATGGCGTCTATCGTTTATTCGTCATGCCCGGCCTCGTGCCGGGCATCCATGTCTTACTTTTCTTGATTGCGGCAATGACGTGGATGGCCGGGTCAAGCCCGGCCATGACGGCGCGGATGGATCAGCGACTATGATCGTTCGTGAGTCATCTGCAGCCAGCGCGACAAGGCTGCTTCCTCCATGAGCGAGACTTCCAGCCGCGGCCCGCGCATGTCCGTGGTGATCCCGAACTACAACCACGGGCATCTGATCGAGGATGCGCTTCTCGCAATTTCGCAGCAGACGCTGCCGCCGTCTGAAATCGTCGTGGTCGATGACGGCTCGACCGACGATAGCCTCGCGCGGCTGCAAGCGTCGGCGGCGCGCATGCCGAGGCTGCGGATTCATCTCCATGGGGAAAATCGCGGCGTAAACGCCGCCTGCAATACCGGGCTCGAGCTCGTCAGCGGCGATTTCGTGCTGTTCTCCGCCGCCGACGATCGACTTGACGCCGAGACCGTCGAACGCGCCTCCGCGGCGGCGGCGGCGTTCCCGACGTCCGGGATCGTGTTCTCCGACCAAGCCGAGATGAGCGCCGATGGCGCGACGAGAAAATTGATGCCGCTCGATCTACCCCCTGAGCGCCGGCATTTTTCGCCCGAGGAGTTCGTCCGGCTCATGCAGCGCAATTTCTTCTACTTCCACGTTTCCAGCGTGTGGTTCAACGTCAAGCTTTTGCGCGCGCTCGGCGGCTTTCCGCCTGAGCTGCGCTGGCACGGCGACCTATTCGCGGCCTACGCCGCGGCCTTCGAGCAAGGGGCGACGTACGCGCCGGGCGCCGTGTCGTATTTTCGCAAAGGACAGGACTCCTACTCGTTGAGCGGAGCGCGCAGCGCGAGGCAACTCGACGTGCTGCGCGCCTGGCTCGCCGCAACCCGCCAGAGGGGCTGGGAACGGCGCCGCGCGGCCTTCGTCGCCGCAGCGATCTGGCCGGAATACAGCCTGCGCGCCATACCGGTGCTGGCGTCGGATTGGGGCTACGTCACGCCGCGGCTCCTGTGCCGGCTGATTTGGCTTGCGCTGTGGAGCAAGCTCGCACCGTTCGTGGATTCGGGCCTGCGCGATCGGATGCGCGGCGTCAGGTCGCGCTACCGGCGCGCGCGCTCCTCGACGGGATAGCGCCGCGCCAGGCGAGAGGCGGCCTTATCACTTGACCGCCTCAAGACTAATATTCGGACGAAAGGAATCACGATGCGACTCGCTGTTGCCGCGCTGCTGGCGCTGCTGGCTGTGCCTGCTTACGCCGGCGCCGCGTGCCACCGCGCCTCCTGCGGTGTGCTGGCACCTCTATACGGCCGCGGCTACGCGCCGCTCGATTGCGCCGCGACCGTTTTCCCGAAGCCGCGCTGGTGCCGCTGCTGGGGGTCGCGCCGCGTCGTTTTAACCGCGCGGCATGGCCGAGCCGTGCACCGCGTTCGGCATGCGCGCTGTTACAGTTGACGGGTTTGGACCAGCCGGTCCAATGCGTCCAACCGATGCGGTTCAGTTGCAGGCGACCTCGCCTGCTCCAAGCTTGCAGCGGAAGAGCCGTTTGCCGCCAGCATCGTGAAATGTCGCAGTGCCGCCCCGCGTTGCGGGCTTGAACAGCGCGAAGCCGAAGCGATGGTCGGAGCGGCCATAGCTCACCGTCACGCCCGCGATAGTCTCGCCGGAGAGATCGTGCTTGATCTTGCCGGCGAGCAGCGTGCCCCCGGTTCCAAGCACGAATTGCGGGCTACGTTTGTCCGCAAAGCTTAAAACCTCCGCAACGTGGATGTGTCCGGCCAACGCGAGCGCGATGCCGTCGGGCAGCTTGCCGCCAGCGCCCGCGAGCCCTTGCTGCAAGGTCGCATTGATCGTCTGGCCGCGCGGGCGGAAACCCCATACCGGACGGTGGGTGAGAAGCCAGCTGCCCGGAGCCGGCCGCATGCCTGCAAATTCCGCGGCATAAGGGCCGCTATCGCACGGGCAACTATCGGCCGCGTTACTTGAATCAAGGACAATGAACGATTGGCCTCCCACGGTAACGGTGAAGTGGGGGACCAGATCGACGCAGGGCGGTGCTGCGTCCGCCGGCCTTGGATCGAGCAGGCGGAAATAGCCCGCACCGGCGCGGCTACAGATTTCGTGGTTGCCGCGCACGACGATCCACGGCGCGGCGCGCAGCGCCGGGGCGGCGGGGGCAAAAAAATCCGCCTTCCAGCTCGGCCAGTCGTCGCCGTGCGGGCTGCGCGCGCAGCCGGCATCGGCCGGCGGACAGGCGCTCTCGCGGTAGAGATAATCGCCGACGTGGATGATCAGGTCGGGCTTGGCTTGCGCCACGCTCGCGGCCAGGCGCGCAAACGGCCAGCGCGCCGGGACGTTGCAGTCCTGGAACTTGCCGAGATCCTCGTCGTCATCCGGCCGGGCCGGCCGATTGGCCGCCTTGAGACGGCAGCCGGTGTCGCCGAAGGCCGCGATCGAGGTGAGCGCCGGCTTGACGACCGGCAGCGGCACGTTTTCGACGCCCGCAATGTGCGCAGACTTGGCGCCCGCCGTGAGCGGCAGCTCGCAGACCAGCACCGGGAATGCCGCGTCGGGCAGCGCCCGAACCTTCATCGCCTGCTCGCTGCCGTCGATGCTGATGGAGGGGCAGCGCGTCGCATCGGCGACGATAACGCGCGCCAACGCGCCCTGCGGCCCGAGCACGACATACGCAGATTCGAGCTTCGACGGTTGCGCAGTCGCCGCGGCGGGCATAAGCGCACATGCGAGTGCGAATAGACCGGCAAGGGTTTGCGGCGCTCGTCCGTCCAGTCGAGAAGCGGCGAGCACGATGGGGATCTCGGGGCGAGCGCGCCGCCGCTCAGCGCGAATAGAACTCGACCACGAGGTGCGGCTCCATCTGCACGGGGTAGGGCACCTCGCTGAACTGCGGAATGCGCGTGAGCTTCGCCGTCATTTTCGAGTGATCGACCTCGATATAGTCGGGCACGTCGCGCTCGGCCAGGCCGACGGCCTCGAGCACGATCGCCAGTTGCTTCGACTGGTCCTTCACCTCGATGACGTCGCCGACCTTTACCCGATAGCTCGGGACCGTCACGCGCTTGCCGTTCACCTTGATGTGGCCGTGACTGATGAACTGGCGCGCAGCGAACACCGTGGGCACGAGCTTCGCCCGATAGATCATGGCGTCGAGCCGGCGCTCGAGCAGCGCAATCATGTGCGCGCCGGAATCGCCCTTCATACGGATCGCTTCCGCATAGATACCGCGGAACTGCCGCTCGGAGATATTGCCGTAATAGCCGCGCAGCTTCTGCTTGGCGCGCAATTGCACGCCATAGTCGGAGAGCTTGCCCTTGCGGCGCTGGCCGTGCTGGCCGGGACCATATTCGCGGCGGTTGACGGGACTCTTGGGGCGGCCCCAGACATTCTGCCCCATACGGCGGTCGATCTTGTATTTCGCCTCGTGGCGCTTGGTCATCGCGTCCTCTGTCTTGGTTGTCGAGGATCGCGCCCTCCTCTGTTTCGGCTTTGCCGAAACCGACAGGTCTTGGCCGAAGCGGCGGGCAAGACCGCGGGTCGCGAAACGCCGCGCAGGCCCGAAGGCCCGCGCAGTGCGGGGTTTCTAGGGGCAAAGCGGGGTCAAGTCAAACCGCTTTTGCCGGCCTGTCATGTGCTTTGCTAGCGCGTCATGCGCGGGCAGAAGCGCTACTCAATCTCCTGATAGACGTCGATCTCGACGGAGCCGGGAAACAGCGAGCGCCAGGTCTGCATCGAGGCCTGCATGCGGGGATCGCTGGCGACGCGCTGACGGTTTAGCTCGATGAATTCGTGGGTTTCGTATTCGATTTCGTGAACGAAGCGCGCAGGATCGTCGACATTTTGCAAAAGCCGCATGCGGCGCGCGCCAAACGCCTCGTAGAACGGCGCCGCCGACTTCAAGAGCGAGACAAGTTGCCCGGAATTTGCACTCGGTAGCGTGAACTTGAATTGTACGGTTCGTCGCACCGTCTGTGAGTCGTTCGGCATCGCAAGCGCCCCTCCGCCAAGGTTGATTCCGGAATGCTAAGCCGGATTTGCGGCGGATGAAATCAGAAACCGCCTACCCACGCGCCGGACCGCATCCGATCATGGATTGGTCCCGATCCCGAACCGCGCCAGCGCCGCGCCGAGCGGGGCAGAGGGTAGCCGGCCGGAAGTGAACGCGAAGCGGGCGGGGGAGGGGACCTCGGCGCTGGCCGCGGGTCCGAGCAAATCGGCCACCCGCCGGGCTATGGCGGGAGCGGGATCGACGAAGGTCACCGGCCAAGGCGCGAGCCGCTCGAAACGGTCGAGCAACAAGGGATAGTGCGTGCAGGCGAGCACCACGGTATCGGTGCGCCGTCCGCCGTCATCGACGAAGCAGGGCGCGATCTCGCGGGCGATGAGATCATCGGCGACGGTCGCGCCGTTCAGCTCGTGCTCGGCGAAGGCGGCAAGCCGCGCCGAGCCGACCAGCACGACGTCGCTGCCGTTGGCGAAGTCGCGGATCAGCGCACGTGTGTATTCGCGGCTCACCGTCGCCTCGGTGCCGAGCACCGCGACGCGCTTGGTGCGCGAGACGGCGCAGGCCGGCTTGATCGCCGGCACGGTGCCGACGAAGGGCACGCGAAAGCGCGTGCGCAAATGCGGCAGCACCAGCGTCGAGGCGGTGTTGCAGGCGATGACGACGAGGTCGGGGCGGTGGGTGTCGATCAGCTCGCCCATGAGTTCGGTCACGCGGGCGACGAGCTCGGCCTCGCCGTGGCTGCCATACGGGAAGAAAGCGTCATCGGCCACGTACAGGTAGCGCGCATCGGGCCGCATCTTGGCGACTTCGCGAAAAACCGTGAGGCCGCCCAGGCCCGAATCGAACACGAGGATGGTCGTTGTCACCGGAGCGACCTCGCGCTAGCGGGATGCCGCGGACGCGACTGAGGTCTTGCCGAAGACCCGCTCGAAAATCGTGTCGACGTGCTTGAGGTGATAGTCGAGGTCGAAGTTTTGCTTGAGCTCGGCCTCGCTCAAATTCTTGCGCACGTCCTTGTCCGCGGCGAGCAACGACAAGAAGTCACCCTCGCCTTGCCAGGCTCGCATGGCATTGCGCTGCACGATGGCATAAGCCTCCTCGCGCGCCACCCCCTTTTGCGTGAGCGCGATCAGCACGCGCTGGGAATGAATGAGGCCGCCCAGCCGCTCGAGATTCTTTTGCATGTTGGCGGGATAGACCACGAGCTTGTCGACGATGGCCGCAAGCCGCGCGAGCGCGAAGTCGAGCGTCACGGTGGCGTCGGGCGCGATGATGCGCTCGACCGAGGAATGGGAAATGTCGCGCTCGTGCCAGAGCGCCACGTCCTCAAGCGCCGGCGTCACATAGGCGCGCACCGCGCGGGCAAGCCCGGTGACGTTCTCGGAGAGAACGGGATTGCGCTTGTGCGGCATGGCGGATGAGCCCTTCTGGCCTTCGGAGAAGAACTCCTCGGCTTCCAGCACCTCCGTGCGCTGCAGGTGGCGAATTTCGGTCGCGAGCCGCTCGACCGAGGAGGCGACCACGCCGAGCGTGGCGAAATACATCGCATGCCGGTCGCGCGGGATGATTTGCGTCGATACCGGCTCGACGGCGAGGCCCATCGCCTTTGCCACATGCTCCTCGACGCGCGGATCAACTTGCGCGAAGGTGCCGACCGCGCCGGAAATCGCGCAAGTCGCGACTTCGGTGCGCGCGCAGATGAGCCGCTCCTTGGCGCGAAAGAATTCGGCGTAGGCATAAGCGAGCTTGATGCCGAAAGTCGTGGGTTCGGCATGGATACCGTGCGAGCGGCCGATCGTCAGCGTCCTCTTGTGCTCGAAGGCGCGCCGCTTGAGCGCCGCCATGAGCGCGTCGACATCGGCGATCAGGAGATCGGCGGCGCGCACGAGCTGCACGTTGAGGCAGGTGTCGAGCACGTCGGATGACGTCATGCCCTGATGCACGAAACGCGCTTGCGGTCCGACGATCTCGGCAAGGTGCGTGAGGAACGCGATGACGTCGTGCTTGACCTCGCGCTCGATCGCATCGATGCGCGCGACGTCGAACTTGGCGTTCTTTCCCTTGTCCCAGATCGCCTTGGCGGCGGCCTTGGGAATGACGCCGAGCTCGGCCATGGCGTCGGCCGCATGCGCCTCGATCTCGAACCAGATGCGGTAGCGCGTCTGCGGATCCCAGATCGCGGCCATTTCCGGCCGAGTGTAGCGCGGGATCATGGGCGGCCCTGGCAAATCATGACCGCGCTGTAGCAGATCGTCGCAGCAAGCTCAATTCGCGCACGCTATTACCACTCATGCCGAGTGCCAAATTGCTGGCCGGCAGCGCTTTTGCTACTGTCGGCGAAATTGTCGCCGCTCGGTTTCGAGCACAGGGAGGCAGGCCATGATCAGATTCTCGTCAGCGACCGCAGTCGCCGCCACCGCCGCCATCGCCGCCACCGTCGGCGCCACGCTCTCCTGCGCGCAGCCGGCGAGCGCGCAGGATGAATCGGATCAACGGCTCGGCACCGTCCACTTTGCGACCTCGTGCAACGAGACGGCGCAGCGTCGGTTCGATCGCGGGATGCGGTACCAGCACTCATTCTGGTATCGGCAGTCGAAGACGATTTTCGAGGAGGCGCTGAACGCCGACGCCGGATGCGCCATCGCCTATTGGGGCATCGCGCTCAGCCTGCTTTACAACCCGCACGCCCCACCGCCGCCCGAGAGCCTTCCGCTCGGGCTGGCCGCGCTGCAAAAGGGCAAGACGCTCGGCGCCAAGACCCAGCGCGAACGCGACTACATCGATGCGCTTCTCACCTTCTATACCGACTACGACAAGATCGACCACCGCACGCGCGTGCAGGCCTACCTGAAGGCGATGGAGTCGTTGGCGCAGCGTTATTCGGACGACGACGAAGCGCAGATCGAGTACGCCATCACGTTGAATGTCGCGGCGTCACCCGCCGACAAGACCTATTCCAATCAGCTCAAGGGCGCGGCGATCTTGGAGCCCATTTTCAAGCGCCAGCCGCGGCATCCCGGCGTCGCCCACTATCTGATCCATCTCTACGATTATCCGCCGATCGCCGAGAAAGGGCTCGATGCGGCGAAGCGCTACGCGCAGATCGCGCCTGCCGCGCCGCATGCCCAACACATGCCGTCGCACATCTTCACGCGGGTCGGTTATTGGAAGGAGTCGATCGCGTCCAACATCGCATCCGTGCAGGCAGCGAAAGCCGACAAGGAAGGCGACGATGGGATGCATGGAATGGATTATCTGGTCTATGCCCATCTGCAACTCGGGCAAGACAAAGAGGCTCGGGCGGTCGTCGACGAGATGCTGGCAGCCGAGGGTTACAAGCGTTTCGCCGGTTTCTATGCCCGCGCTGCGGGCCAGGCGCGCTACGTCGTAGAGCGAGGCGATTGGAAGGGGGCGGCCGAACTCCAACCGAAGCCAAGCCCGATCGCCTATGCCGATGCCGTCACGCATTTTGCGCGCGCGCTCGGCGCGGCGCGCTCGGGCCAGCCGGAAGCCGCCAAAGCGGACGTCGCCAAGCTCGTCGAGTTGCGCGACAAGCTGCGCGAGGCCAAGGACGCGTATTGGTCGGAGATCGTCGACATCCAGCGCCAGGTGGCGACGGCCTGGGAGCTGTACGCCGAGGGCAAGTACGACGAGGCGCTGGCGGCAATGAGCGCGGCCAGCGATGCGGAGGACAAGACCGAAAAACACCCGGTCACGCCGGGACCGCTGGCGCCGGCGCGCGAGCTTTACGGCGCGATGCTGCTCGAGCGCGGCAAGGCCAAGGAGGCGCTCGCGGCCTTCGAGGCGACGCTGAACAAGGAGCCGCACCGCCTCGGCGCAACGCTTGGCGCCGCCAAGGCCGCCGCAGCGCTGGGCGATAACGCCACTGCGCGCGCCCACTACGCCGCCGCGGTCGCGCTCACCGAGAATGCCGATCCGGGGCGCCCCGAGATCGCCGCCGCCCGCGCCTTCGTGGCGAAAGCAAATTGACCTGTCCAGCGCGGGCGCGGATTACGCCAATGGACAGCGCGATGAGGCTTTCGCGTCGCCAATTTCTATGCCTGACAGCGGCTGCCAGCGCGCTGCCGATCCTGCCGCGCATCGCGGCCGCGCAAACCTATCCGACGCGGCCGCTGCGGTTGGTCATCGGCTATCCTCCCGGCGGCTCGGCCGACATCACCGCGCGCCTGATCGGGCAATGGTTGTCGGAGCGCTTGGGTCAGCCGGTCGTCGTCGAAAGCCGGCCGGGGGCGGGCACCAATATCGCGACCGAGACCGTCGTGAATGCGCCGCCGGACGGCTATACGCTCCTGCTCGTCGCGCCGGCAAACGCGATCAACGCGACGCTTTACGAAAAACTCAACCACAATTTCATGCGCGACATCGCGCCGGTCGCGGGCCTCATCCGCTTCCCCAATGTGATTGTGGTGAATCCGTCGGTGCCGGCCAAGACCGTTCCCGAATTGATTGCCTACGCGAAAGCCAATCCGGGCAAGCTCAACATGGCGTCGTCCGGCGCCGGGTCGACCATCCACGTATCCGGCGAACTGTTCAAGATGATGACCGGCATCAACATGGTGCACGTGCCCTATCGCGGCGGAGCGCCGGCGCTGACCGACCTGATCAGCGGTCAGGTGCAAGTGATGTTCGACAACGTGCCGACCTCGATCGAGTTCATCCGGGCGGGCAAGCTGCGGCCGTTGGCGGTGACGGCCGCGGCGCGCTCGCATGTGCTGCCGGACCTGCCGACCGTTGCCGATTTCGTCCCGGGCTATGAGGCGAGCGCGTGGTACGGCCTCGGAGTGCCCAAGGGAACACCCGAGGCGATCATCGACAGGCTCAACACGGAGACCAACGCGATCCTCGCCGATCCCCAGGCGAAGGCGCGCTTCGCCGAGCTTGGCGCCTCGCTCATTGCAGGTTCGCCCGCCGAGTTCGGGCAGCTCATCGCCGACGAAGCCGCGAAGTGGGCCAAGGTGGTCAAGTTCTCCGGTGCCAGGCCGGATTAGAACGGGCGCCACTGGGTCGGGAAGGAACGTCCTCAGCTCGCCAGGCGCGTGCGATCGTGCGGCGCCGTGAAATCGGCCGGCGTGCCCTTGGGGATGATGCCTAACGGATTGATGCGCGCGATCGACCAATAATTAATGACGTAATAGCGCGGCTTCACCGTCTCGGCGATGCCGGGCAGCTGGTAGAGCTCGCGCATGTAGTTTGCAAGATTGGGATAGTCGGCGATGCGCTGCTTGTTGCAGCGGAACAGCGAGAAATAGGCGACGTCGAAACGCACCAGCGTGGGAAACAGCCGCCAATCCGCCTCGGTGATCGTGCGCCCGCAGAGATAGCGCTGGCGCGCAAGCCGCGCGTCGAGCTCATCCAAGGTGGCGAATAACGCGTCGTAGGCGGCCTCGTAGGCTTCTTGCGACTTGGCGAAGCCGCAGCGGTAGACGCCGTTGTTGACGGTGGCGTAGATCGTCTCGTTGAGGCGATCGATCTCGGCGCGCAGCGGCTTGGGATAAAAATCCGCATCATCGCCGGCGATGCCGTCGAATTCGCTGTTGAGCATGCGGATGATCTCGGAGGACTCGTTGTTGACGATCAGCCCGCGCTTCTTGTCCCACAGCGTCGGCACCGTGACCTTGCCGGTGTAGCGAGGATCGGTCGCGGTATAGGCCTGGTGCAGATAATGAAAGCCGTTGACGGTGTCGGGCGTGCAATCCGGGAAGGCGGGATCATTTTCGAAGGTCCAGCCTTGCTGCCGCAATCCCGGGATCGAGTAGGCGACGGTGATTGCGCCGTCGAGCTTCTTGAGCGCGCGGTAGATCAGCGTGCGGTGCGCCCACGGACAGCCGTGCGCGACGTAGAGGTGGTAGCGCCCGGGCTCGGCCTTGAAGCCGGATGAGCCGTCCGCGGTGATGCGGTCGCGGAAGCGGCTGTCGGCGCGGCGGAAATCGCCGCCGGCCCCGGTTTCCTGGGGAAGCTCGCCGTCGCGCCACGTTCCGTCGATAAGTACGCCCACTATGCCGCCTCCCCGCGCGCGATCGCCGCGGCGTTGCGGATCATCGCGATGTTGGCGCGATAGGTCTCGGGCTTTCCGCCCTTGAATACGGCGGAGCCCGCGACCAGCACGTTGGCGCCGGCGCGCGCCACGAGCGGCGCGGTCTCCGCGGTGATGCCGCCGTCGACTTCGATATCGATCGGCCGCGCGCCCGCGAGCGCGCGTAGCCGTGAAATCTTTTCCGCCGCGTAGGGAATGAAGGCTTGGCCGCCAAAGCCGGGATTGACCGACATCACCAGAATGAGATCGACGAGGTCGATCACGGGCTCGATCGTGCTTTCGGGGGTGCCGGGGTTGAGCGTGACGCCCGCCTTCTTGCCCAGCGCGCGGATCGCCTGCAGCGAACGATGCACGTGCGGCCCTGCCTCGACGTGCACGATGATGTGGTCGGAGCCCGCCTTGGCGAAGGCTTCCAGATACGGATCGCAGGGCGCGATCATCAGGTGCACGTCGAGCACCTTCTTGGTGTGCGGGCGCAGCGCCTTCACCACGTCGGGGCCGATCGAGATGTTGGGCACGAAATGCCCGTCCATCACGTCGACATGGATCCAATCGGCCCCGGCGGCGTCGACCGCGCGCACCTCCTCGCCGAGCTTGGCGAAATCGGCGGCCAAAATCGACGGGGCGATGATGAGCGGATGCGGCATCGTGCTACGACCCTTTGCCTTTGCGCCCGCGCTTGCGCATCTGGCCTTGCGCGGCTTTTCGCATCCGAGCGGCGAACGCGCGCAGCTCGGTCGGTGGCGGAGGCGGGACTTTCGCCACTCGTCCTCGCCGTACCCGCCGCGCTGGTGGGACCGGTAGCCGCGTGTCGATCTTGGCGAACCGGCGGTGGCCTTTGATGTCCTTGCGCCGCCCCACGATGCGATAGGAGAACGCGGCGCTCGATGTGCCGCCGGCAAGCTCGCGCACCTCGAAGCTTACGCCGCCTTGGCTACGCACGTAGAGTCCGCGGCAATCGCCACGCGGCGTGAGAAAGACATGATAGTCGCCGCGCTTAATCACCTTGGCGAAATCGGCATCGAGTTTCACCGCCGCGCGCCCACGCTTGAGCCTGCCCGTGCCGAAATCCTCGAACCAGGCTTCCGGGCTTTCCATGCAAAGGAGCACGCGTTGCGTACCGTCAGGGAAAGCCGCCGCTGCTGCCTTCATAGGCCCAGCAACCGACAAGTTGCCGGCAATGTGCACGTCGCCCGCGAAGTAGCCGGCCCAGGAGCTGACGCTCTCGCCCATCACGCCGGAGTTGCCTTTGGAGAAGCCGTAGACACCTATGCTGTCGTTCGATGTGCCGATTACTCCGGGATGCGTGTCCGCCGTGCCGAAGACGCCAGCGGTAGGCGGCTTTATCATATTGCCTTGCTGCGGCGCCTGGGCGAGCTGCGGTCCCAGGGCGCCTGCGATGCCGAACACGCCGGCGGTGTTCGGAGAGAGGACCGGGAGTGAGTAGGTGCCTGCGAGGCCGACGACACCGGAACTGTTGGCTGAATCACCACGGACGCCGTGATTGTCCCATGAGGTGCCGTAGACGCCATAGCCGTCCGCCCAGGACTCGCCAAAGACGCCGTACCGGTGGCTGGACAACCCCCTGACGCCAAAGCCGAAGTCGGAAGAACCGTAGACGCCGCCTGTTATGGTGCCGGGGCCCGGATATGGGTTGCCGGGCGCGTAGCCGAAGATGCCGTAATAGTTGTCGGAGATGCCCAACACGCCGGCTTTGGCAACCCCTGTGGCTGAGCCGGCCGCATAGCCCGCGACACCGGAAGTGTCGACGGCGTAGCCCCACACGCCGGCATTGCCCCAGTCGCTTACGCCGGGCAGAAACTGTCCTGGCCGAGGCAGGGGGACGGTATCGGTCGCCCCGTAGACTCCCGCCACGTGACCCACAGCCAGCGCACCAACCTGGAAGGGCGGGAACGCCTTGCTCGGCGTAGGTCCTTTGGACTGGGCGTAAAAGCCGATGGGGTAAGAGCCGAGGCCCGACAGGGCGCCCTGTGCAACGAATGATGTGTCGGTCGTGGTCATGGATGTCTCCCCCGTGATCGATAGTAAATCGGCAGAACGACCAAAACCGAACCTACCAACACCGTTTGAATGCGTCGACCAGGCGTTGCCGATGGGCCGCGGGTCTTCGATATCTTACGCACCGAACGTCTTGGATACCTTTCGCGGCGCAGCCGCCTCTGTCAGTCGAGACTTTGAGATCGTGCGGTTGACAGGCTTAACGCAGCTTGTTGAGCTTTCGATCGATGCTGATCGACGACCTCGCGCTGGCGCGGGCTATTCACGTTCTCGCATTGGTTCATTGGATCGGCGGCGTAGCCGTCGTGACGACGATTGTTTTGCCCCGCGCACGCGCGCTGCTCGACGCGAAGGACGCAATAGCAGCCTTCGAGGCCTTCGAGCGGCGTTTCGCGTCGCAGGTCCGCGTTTCGATTCTGCTCGTCGGGCTGTCCGGCGCCTACATGCTGATGAAGGATGGCGCTTGGGATCGCCTCCAACAGGAATCGTTCTGGTGGTTGCACCTGATGATCGCGGTGTGGGCGCTGTTCGCCCTCATCGTCTACGTGCTCGAACCGCTCGTGCTGCACCGTGTGTTTCGCGAATTCGCTCTGCGCAACAAGGATCGCGCCTTCGCGCTGGCGACAGGGCTGCACGCGCTGGCTCTGACCATCGCGGCGTTTGCGCTCGGCGCCGGCGTGGTCGGCGCACACGGAGGATTGCCCTGAAAGGGATTGCTGCGCTCAGCTCGCCGGTCTGCCTGGCCAGTCGGCACAGTTGAGCTTCGTCTTGCGGACGGCGAATGTGGATCGGCCTCGCGATCCGGCCTCTCTGCTGTCGCGAGCCGGAACTAGCGAAGGAGCCTATTCTCCCTGCGCCCTGCTGAACTCATCCAGCGCTTCTTCATGTAAGACGCGGATTTGCGCTAGGTATCCTTGCGCTTCCTCGAGGAAGTGCCCCACGGCGTCCAGCTCTTCCCGATCTCGCGAGCATGGTTCAGGGAGGCTTCAAGCCCCGCGAGGCGAAATGCGGCGAAAGCGGCGAAGGCATTTCGCTTTTGTGCTCCTCCGCTGGATGACATGGCTCTATCCTCCAGTTTGAGAACCCAGCGCTGCGGGGCTTCGGTCTATTGTTTTTCCTTCCAGGTCGGCACCCGCTTCCCCCAGTTGCTGATGTGGCTTTGGCTGCTGAAGCATCCTGCTTCAGACTTGCCTTGAGGTCCTTGGGCTAGACCTGAATTGTTCTGAATCGGGCTGAAGCGCGGAGGGCTCCCGAAACGAGCAACGGGACCCAAATGATGATGCCTGCGTCCGCCTTGGTGCCGAAGGGGACATAACGTCGCGTCAAATCCCGCACTGGAAAAAGGCTTAGGGCTCACGGCGGAAGATTCGCGGGCGGCGCGGCGCTAGGAACAAGCAAGCAAAGGTACCAAGATGCGGCATGCGGTGGTTGATCCACCGACGGACTCCTGAAATTCTCGGAACCGAAGAGCGAAGTCATGATCCGAACGCCCGTCTGCGACCTCCTACAAATCGATCATCCGATCGCCCTCGGCGGCATGGGATCGGTCTATTCGCCGGAACTCGTGGCCGCCGTGTCCGGCGCGGGCGCTCTCGGGGCGATGGGCTGCCATTACCTGACGGCGGAGCAGATCCAAGCTGGGACGGCGGCGATTCGCAAACTTACCAATCGAGCCTTTGCCTTGAACTTCCTCCTGTTCGATACCGAGGAAGAGTCTTTCGCTTCCGCGCTCGCGCTGCGGCCGGCGGTGATCGCCTTTGCCTGGCCGTCCGCGGAGCAGGACGTGAAGCCCTACGTCGAGCGTGCGCACGCGGCGGGCTGCAAGGTCACGTTCATGGCGGGCGGCGTCCCCGAGGCGGTAAAAGCTGCGCGGGCCGGGGCCGACGTCATCATCGCGCAGGGCACGGAAGGCGGAGGGCACGTCGGTTGGCAAACGACGCTGACGCTCGTGCCGATGGTGGTGGACGCCGTCGCTCCCATTCCGGTGCTCGCCGCGGGTGGAATTGCCGACGGGCGCGGATTGGCGGCGGCAATCATGCTCGGCGCCGACGGCGTGCTGCTCGGAACCAGATTTCTGGCCAGCCGGGAATCGCCGCTGCATCCCAACTTCAAGCAGGCGATCCTGGAGAGCGACGGGCATGACACGTTGCTCTCCGAAATCCCGGATGTCGCGGCTGGGCTGGTGTGGCCCGGGGCGATGTCGCGCTCGCGGCGCAACCGGTTCATCGAACGGTGGGCGGGGCGGGAATGGGCCTTGCGTCAACGTCAAGCGGAAGCAAAGGCGGCGCTGCAAGCGGCGCGCAAAAGTGGCGACGTGCACGAAGCCGTCCTCTCGATGGGGCAAGATGCAGGACTTATTCACGACATCGCGCCTGCCGCCGAGATCGTCGGCCGCATCGCGCAAGACGCCGAACGCATATTGACCGGCAGGGTTACAGGGTTCATCAAAAAGTAGTTGTGGGCAGAAAAAAGGAGGCATGCCATGCCGGGGAAGTGGATCAAGGTGCGCTCGAGCGAGGGCGGCGAGTTCGATTGCTATCTGAGCACTCCTAAGACCGGCGGACAGGTTCCGGCCGTTGTGCTTGCTTGTGCGGTGCACGGCGTCGACGCGGACATTCTCGCCATCGCCGATGAGTTCGCCGCGCATGGCTTCATCGCCGCCGCGCCCGACCTGTTCTGGCGCACGGTCCCGGGCGCGCTCTCCCACGACGATGGCCGCGCGCAAGAGCGATCGCAGCCGCGGCTCGAGAAGATCAAACAAGGCGAGGCCGATATGGCCGATACGCTCGCGCGGCTGCGCGAACTGCCGGAATTCAACGGCAGCGCCGTGGCGATGGGTTTCTGCTACGGTGGCCCTTACGCCATCCTCGGGCCGAAACGGCTTGGCTACGCTGCCGGCATTTCCTGCCACGGCACGCAGATGCTCGATTACCTGCGCGAGGTCGAGGACGTCTCCGCGCCGGTTTGCATCCTCTGGGGCGATCGGGACCACCGCGCTCCGGAGGAGGTGTTGAGCGCGTATCGCGCGCTGGCATCGAGAAAGAACAATGTGGAGCTGCATATCTTTCCGGGCGTGCAGCACGGCTACATGATGCCGGGGAGTCCCAAGGCCTTCGATCCGCGGACGCGCGAGTTTTCCATGACCCGCGCGGTGGCAATTCTCGACGGCCTTCGTTCGCGAGATGAGCAAGGAGGCTTGCGCGCGGCTTCGTGACAGCCTGCAGGCGAAGCCCCGCTACCGCTCCGGCGACTTCGCGCCATTCGGAGAAGCGTCATGGCGAAATTCACCATCCAGCCGCACGGGCGTTTGCAAGAATGGATCGCGCACGAGAAGGGCTACTTCCGCGATGTGGGCCTCGATTATGAATTTCGCGGCGGACTGTCGGCGGAACGCAAGAAGGAGGTCGACGCCGGCGGCAAGATCGTCGACGTCTTTTCCGGCGCGTTCGAATCCTACGAGCAGGGCAAAGGCAACAAGGGCGTCAAGTCGGACGTTTCCTGCGCCTGCCACTGGGCGGTGAATCAGGCCTCCTCCCAGCAGATCGGAAAGATGTGGGGGAAATCCTACGTGGTCACGCCGGGCGGCGTCATGGTGCCGCCCGACGCGCCGATCCGCGGGCCGCAGGACTTGGCCGGACAAGACGTGGCGGTCGGATATCATTCCGGCAGCCATTTCACCACGCTGCAGGCGCTCGAGCCGTTCCTCGACCGCGAGCAGATTAAGCTGAAGTTCGTCGGCTCGTCATGGGCGCGGGTCAATGCCGGCCTCGAAGGCGACGTTCCGGCGACCAGCGTCTGGGGAGTAACCTATCAGGTCCTGGAGCAGCTCGGCTTCCGCAAGATCGTCGACACGACCTTCATGATCGCCTTCATGTTTCCCCATGGGGTCGAGGCGGCCGACGTCGACAAATACATGCAAGGCCTCAAGCGCGCGCAAATGGATCTCGACCTCGCGCCGGAGAAGTACAAACACTTCTACCTGAACGAAATCCCCGACCGCTACAAATCGCGGATCGATGTGCGCCGTTTCTCGAGCGGCGAGCGTATCGTGTTTTTGCCCTATGGCGAGGAAACCTACGCCCAGACTCAGGCGTGGATTCGCGAGCGCGGCATTTTCGACGCACAGCCGTCGGCCGTCGACTATGCAACCGCGGTCGCCAACTGACCTAAGACACTCGGCAGTTTTGGCGAGGTTGGCGTTCTCGATATCGCCGGCATCAACGGCTGCTACACCAACCTCGCCATGATCATGAACACGACGCGTTTTCCGATGCCCGCCGGCCGCAAGCGGCTGCCGCGTTTCCCGGACTGATCAGTCCAAGGCGCTTTCTAGCTACTTAGGTTCGGCAGGCCCTTGGGAGGCGTCCGGAGCTGGTGGGGTGCGTTCCGGGGCCCGCACGTATGGAACGGCTTGCGGGTATTCGGAACGATGGTGATCTTCGAAGTAGTGGTGGCCGCGGTGATGATGTACGCCGTAGTCGAAATAACCACATCCGTACGCCGAGTGGTGCTCACCGCATTCGCCGTGATGATGCCCGCCGCCTCGCGCTATCGCCGGTGAAGATAGGGCGAGCACTGCCGCGGTGGACCCGCACAATAACGCCGTCGTGATCGTTGCGAAGCTGTTCGTCGACATGTTGCATCTCCGTGTTTGCGCCGGAAGCATGCCGAAGTTCCGTCCCTCCCTTAACTCGGCCGGAAAGCTCCAGCGCTTGCATAGGAGCAGCATGCCAACACTCGACTTCGGCCGCTGTGATGCCAATCACGAAATGCTCGATTGTGATTGAAGGTATGATGGGAGTGACTGTACAACGTTCCGCGTGCGCCGCGGCGATAGCCCGCGGCGTTCTCAATTCTTGGCGCTGGCTCGCGCGCTGCAGTTCAGTCGCAGACTTGAATGCGCGGCCTAAACCAAATGCCGCGATAGCCATCCCAAACAGGTGCGCCTCGGGTCCAGTAGCATGTCGGCTCGACATACACGGGTGCGGGCGCGACGTAGACTGGCGCATAGTAGCGGGGGCCGCTCGCAATCGCGGCTCCAAACAATGTACCAACCGCCAATCCACCGAAAACGCCGGCGGCTACGTCACCACTTCCTGCAACCGCGATCCGTGGCGTGGCTACCAGACAAACGCTGCTTGTGATGAGCAGAGCGACCAGAAGCTTTCGCATTTTCAGCCCCTTTGAATGGGGCATTATTGTTTGCGAGGGATTAAGACAAAATTAACGAGGGCAAGACTTCGCGCAGGCAGTTAACGTCGCCGCGGTCGGAAATTGCACCGATAAGTTAGCACCGCGCCACGGTTCCGCGCTTGCCAAGCTGCATCAGAACACCTTGGGCAGCATGCGACGCCGCCGAATTGACTCACCTAAAGCAACGGCGTCATTCTGACGTGATACGTGGGAGGAACGAACATGAGCGACAGATTGGCACGTCTTGCGACTGCGGCGTCGACGATGATGGCGGTGGCATGCTTAGCGACGGGGTTGGCAGCTCAAACAGCCGGTGCGCAGGAGATCAAAATCATCAAGACGGATACCCAGATCGATGCGCTCGATCCGGGCATCCGCCTATTCGTTCGGGAAAAAATGCAGGAGGGGAACACGCGGTTCACGAACGAAAACGTCGTTCTGTTCCTGCACGGGGCAACCGGTCCGTCCACTTGCGATTTCGATCTCGGATACAAGGATTATTCATGGGCGGATTGGCTGGTGAAGCACGGCTATGTCGTCTGGATGGGCGATTACCGCAACTACGGCGGTTCGACGCGCGAGAAGGCGATGGACGAGCCGGCCGCAAACACTCAGCCGCTGACGCGCTCGTACCAGGCCTTGCGCGACATCGAAGCCATGGTGAACCACATCAAGCGGAGCCGCGGCGTGCAGAAAGTGACGCTGATCGGCTGGTCGTGGGCGCCATGCTGGCCGGTTACTATGCGTCGCTGCACAGCGAGAACGTGCACAAGCTGGTGTTTTACGCGCCGCTCTATAGTTTCAACGACCACACCAACCTCGGCCCCGGCAGCGCGCTGCAAAACAAGCGCAAGCCGTACGAGTTCAACTTCGCGCTGGGAGCATATCGGGTCGCCTCGGAAGCGGCGAACACGGGACGGTGGAACGGCGAGATCCCGGTCGAGAACAAGGACGAATACCGGGACGCTGCCGTGCCGTCCGCCTTCTGGGCCGAATGCTTGGCGACCGATCCCACGAGCAACACGCGAAACCCTCCGAGCTTGCGTGCTCCCAACGGCGTGCTGGAGGACTCGTTCTATCAGGCCACCGGCCGGCCGCTGTGGAACGCCTCGAGCATCTACGTTCCCACCCTAGTGATCGCTGGCGCCTACGACACTTGGTCCTATCCGGAGGACCGTGCAGGACTCATGCGCGATCTGGTGCATGCACCCGTCAAGCGCAGTATCTTGATCCCGGACGCGACGCATTTCGTTTTGTTCGAAAAGAATGCACTCAGTTTTTCGAGGAAGTGCTCGAGTTTCTAAAGAAGTAGCGGCTATGGACTCGTCGGGGTCATTCCTGCGTTGAGATCATCGCGGCCACCGCCGCCCGCGCAGGAAACCGCGATTGTTTGATCGAAGGCCGCGCGCGAGCGAACAATAGGCCGCGACTCGACGCCGCAGGCCGCAGCGCGGCGCGCCTTACGGCTATCCGGCGGCGGATGTTATGGTTGGCGCCCCATTAGATCTGACGGGAGGCGATTGCGATGAAGAGCATGCAACGGGACAACGTGACTTGGATCGTCGTGGTCACGCTGATTGCCGTCACCATCAATCCCGTTCTCAAGTTTATCGGGCTTTTGCCGGCGGACGTGTTTCGCAACCTCGGGATTTCCTTTCCAGGCCAGCCGCAGATTGTGTTCGGCCCGCTGATGGCGTTCTTGCTTCTGGCGTTGTTCCTGAAAACCGGCAGCGCGATGGTGTTTCCGGTGATCGGATTCCTGCGCGCTTTGTCGCTGAGCTTCGTGTTTCCGGCCAACGTGGAGCATAGCGGCACATTGCTGGCCGCCATTGTGGCGGGTGGGGCAGCGGCGCTGCTGCTGAATAATCCGCAGTGGGCGCGCTCGCAACTTTGGCTGTCGCTCCTTGCCGGGCTCTATGCGGGACTCTACGCCGCGTTCAACTATTTGAGCACCGTGGTGTTTGGACCGGCGGGTCAGACCGCCGTAATCCTCGGCTCTCCATTACAGACGCTCGGGATCGTCGTCGGCAGCTTTGTGCTGGGCACGCTGCTGGGCTTGCTCGCATGTCGCGTGATGCGGCCGCTGCAGGCGAAGGTCTTCATGGTCTCTTCACCCCGCTACGCCGCGTAAGCGGGGAGCAAATGGAAGTCCTGACGGCGAGCGTCGGCTTCTGTCTCGGCATCGCGCGCGCTTATCGGGAGATGAATAAACGCGCCCTTGCCGAGGGGCCGTTCGCCGTCGCTCACCAAAATGCCGGCGGCGATTTCGATACGCTGACCCGCATCGAGCGCCGCGAACCAGCGCTGCTGGCGCAATATCCCGGCTTGCGCGAGCTTTCGGTTGTGCGCGACGTGTCAACACTCGGCCCGGGCGACCGCCTTGTGCTGGGCTTTCATGGACTGAAGAAGGAAACGAAAGAGAGCCTGGTCGCACGCGGCGTCGATCTGCGCGACGATTTGATTTGCCCGTTCATTGAGAAGCTTGATCGTGTGGTCGAGCGGCTCGCTAAAGAGGGCTTCGATATCGCGATCGTTGGCGCCAAAGACAACCATCACTGCCGCGGTGCGAAAAAGGTCGCCGAGGAGCACGGCCGTCACTGCTACGTGATCGAGCGAACGGACGACGTCGACGTTTTGCCCAACGAAGAGGGACGACGCATAGCCCTGGTGGGCCAGGTCACCGGTAATACCGAAATTTTTGCCGAAGTTCTCGAGCGAATTCGCCGACTTCAAGCGCCGATCAAGGTCGTCAAGACCATGTGCAGCGATTCCTACTCACGCCAGAGAACCGCGGTGGAGCTTGCGCAGCAGGCCGACGTGGTCATCCTGCTCGATGACGGCGGCGGGGCGGCGCAAAGCGTTTTCGAGGTTTGCTCGCGCGTCAATCGGCGTGTGCACCGCGTACGATCGAAAGAGGAGATCCAACCGGCGTGGTTTGAAGGCGCGGGGAAGGCAGCGATCATCGGCGGCATTCTCGTGCCGGTCTGGTCGGTTGAGGACGTCGCGGCTTATGTGCAAACCCTCGGGTAATTAAGACCGCCGCCTGATTGAGCTCACGCGCGTCCAGGCTCGACCACGAAAAACCGAATGGCGTCAGACGACTCTCGCGTGGGCAGCCGGCGCCGCTGATAACGCCGACCGCCGACGGTTTTGACTCTGACAATCGAGCCGATGGGCATTGCATTTGCAGTGAGCGCACGCGACATTCGTCGTCCGCCCCCAGGGGATGCACGGTCACGCTAGGGAGAAACGACAATGTTGCGGATTGGTTTCGCGGGCATGCTCACGGCAATCATCACCGGCGCGCTCGCCGTTCCTGCGCAGGCGCAGCAGGCGGCTGCGCCGCCATTCGCCACCAGCAAGGTCACGGACAACGTCTACATCTTTCGCTACGGCAACCATCAGTCGATGTTCAACATCACGCCCGCGGGCGTGATCGCCACCGATCCGATCAGCGAGCGGCGGCCGGCGAAACCCTATATCGATGCGATCCAGGCTGTGACCAAGGCGCCGATCAAATACGTCATCTACAGCCACAGCCATTTCGACCACATCGCCGGCGGCAAGCCATTCAAAGACCTCGGCGCGACCTTTGTCGCCCACGCGAACGCCAAGGCCCGCATCGCCGCGCTCAAGCCCGATGACGTGGTCATCCCCGATCAGGCTGTCGACGGCAAGAAGAACGTCACACTCGGC
>Ga0306922_10000848_pt1 | contig 26306 bp, 23 predicted proteins | sample sta12Cox44000082_FD_203758 | JGI IMG/M metagenome (GOLD analysis project Ga0306922, IMG submission 203758) | Lab enrichment of tropical soil microbial communities from Luquillo Experimental Forest, Puerto Rico - statoxic.12C.oxic.44.000.082 (v2)... | ecosystem: Environmental > Terrestrial >... | reverse complement strand
CGACGCCGCTCGAAGAAAAACGCGGCCGTGCATGTACTGCCACCACCGAACGGCCGGCCCGTTCGACTGCCGCGGCCAGGTCATTCGATAGCGCGGCTAATTCGCTCGTCATGGAAACCCTCCTGTTGATTCCAGGATGGCGCATCGGCTACCGAGACACATCGGCCGTTCGGCTAGGAACGCCCCCCTAAAAGGAGCGGTTTTAGTGCGCGGAGCTGGATTCGACGCCGTTGGCGCCAGGCAGGGACGGCCGCCTCATATCGGCGGCAAAGTAACTTTGTTCGGCCAGGTTGCGATAAATGGCGCCGGCCATACCGGCGGCCACCGGACCGTTCACGTGGTGATCCCCAGTCAACATCACGACCACAACCAACTGGTGGCGGCCCACTTCATTAAACGAGCCGAACCAGCCCATGTGGCTGGAGGCGCGGTAATCGGTGCAGGTGCCGGTCTTGCCGAAGATGGGGTCCTCAGGATCGAAGCCGATGCGCCGCGCGGTCCCAAAATCCACGGCCGCCCGCATCCCGACTTTGATCTCGGGGATGCCGCTCTCGGTCAGGTCGAGCGTCCTTTTAATCCGCGGCGTGAACTGTTCAATTTCGGCTTCGCTGCGCGGGTATTGGAGGTAGTAGAGCGTCCCGTTGTTGGCGATGGCAGACACGAGCGCCGCCAGCTGGAGAGGAGTCACCGTGAACCCCTCGCCAAAACTCGTCATCATGCCCACGCCGCCGATTTTTGGCGGTGCCGCGGCAATTGTTCCAGGCTGTTCGTCGGGAAGATCGACCGACGCCCGTTCGCCCAAACCTAGCAACTGGGCGTAGTGAGTAACGCGCTCAAAGCCCAAAGTCTGGCCCAGCCTCGCAAAGTATTGATTATTCGATTTGGCCAAAGCGGTGGTGAGATTGAAACGCGAGCGCCGCGTGATGGCAACCGAAGTATCGGCGTCGATGATGTGTTCGCTCAGCGCCGCCACGGAGGTAACCAGCTTGATGGTCGAGCACGGCGTGAAGCCGCTCTGCAAGGCGAGTTTCTGGTTCACCATGGTGAGGATGCGGCCGTTCGACGGGTCGACCACCACGACGCTGCCCTTCACCGAGCCCAGGGCCTCCACCGCCGCCCGCCGGATCATGAGGTCGTCGCCGTCCACATTATCGCCAAGCGTCGGATCGACCGCGGGTGCCCAACGCGCCCTTGACTTGTGGACTGACGACTTGCGGAGCGACAGCTTGCGGAGCGACAACTTGCGGAGCGACGCTTTGCGCAACGACCACACACGCCGCGGCTTTTGCGCAGTTGTGACGGCTTCAGCCGTGTTCGCCAGGATACCCCCCAGCAGCAGCGGAACCAGAATCGACCTTTTCATCGAATGCACGTCCAGGCGTCACCGCGCGGAACCCGGCGACGGTTTTCACACACTGAGAGAAACATTATAACCAGAGTTGATGCAAGTTGTAACCTGATCGAACGGACCGAAAGTTCCAGTACCTCTCCCTGCCTGCCCGGAAACGCCCGACACCGCCAGAATCGGACCCGAGGCCCCTGTGGCTGAATCGGGAGGAAATCGTCAAAGCCTGTACGATCATCGAGATCCGGCGCCCCGTGCGAGCCCGAGTCCGGCGGATTTCGAGTATCATCAAATTTCCACTATGGCGGAATCTCCAATAACCCTTCGGGCGCAGGATTACGCTACCTGGTACCAGGACGTGGTCGTCGAGGGGGATCTGGCCGAACCGGCCGAGATTGTGAAAGGCTGCATGGTCATCAAAGCCAATGGCTACGCGGTCTGGGAACTGCTCCAGCACGAGCTGGATACGCGCTTCAAGGCGACCGGCCACCAGAATGTGTACTTTCCGCTGCTGATCCCGCAGGGCTTCCTACGCCGGGAAGCGGAGCACGTGGAGGGGTTCTCGCCCGAGCTGGCGGTGGTGACGATCGCCGGCGGCAAGGAACTGGAAGAGCCGTACGTTATCCGCCCGACCTCGGAAACCATCATCGGCCACTTCTTTGCCAAGTGGATTCAGAGCTGGCGCGACCTGCCGATGCTGGTGAACCAGTGGGCCAACGTCGTGCGCTGGGAGCTGCGGACGCGCCTGTTTTTGCGGACCACGGAGTTCCTCTGGCAGGAAGGACACACCGCGCACGCCACGCATGAGGAAGCCTTCGAAGAGGTGCTGCGCATGCTGGGCGTCTACGCCGAGGTGGCCGAAGACGTGATGGCCATGCCGGTCGTCCGCGGCATGAAGACCCAGGCGGAGAAGTTTGCTGGCGCGCTCCACAGCTACTCGATCGAGGCCATGATGCAGAACGGACTGGCACTGCAGGCCGCCACCAGCCACGATCTGGGCCAGAACTTCGGCAAGGCGTTCGACGTGAGGTTCCAAAACCAAGCAGGCCAGCTCGAGTACGTCTGGCAGACCAGCTGGGGTGCGAGCACGCGCCTGATCGGCGGCTTAGTGATGACGCACTCTGACGACAAGGGTTTAGTCCTGCCGCCCAAGCTCGCGCCGCTCAAGGCGGTCGTCGTGCCGATTTACCGCAAGGACCAGGAACGCGGAGAGGTGCTCGAAGCGGCGCACCGGATCGCGGCTGACGTCGGCGCTCGCGTCGATGACCGCGAAGGACAGACAGCCGGCGCCAAGTTCTTTTACTGGGAGCGGCGCGGCGTTCCGGTGGTGCTCGAGCTCGGTCCGCGTGATCTGGCTTCGGGCAGCATGGTACTCAAGCGGCGTGACACCGGGACCAAGCATTCGGTTCCACAGGCCGAGGCTCGCCGCGCGGTGGCAGCGGCGCTCGAGGCCATACAAAGCGATCTATACCGCGCGGCCAAGCAGCGCCTCGCGGCCAACACCGTGCTGGCGAATTCGATGCGCGAGGCGGAATCGATCCTGACCGACGTGACAGCCGAAAGAGGGGGCGGCAAGTTCGTGATGGCGCACCTCAAGGACGACCCGCGATGCGACGCGCGGCTGAAGGAGTTCAAAGCGACCGTGCGAAACATACCGCTGGTCGATGAGTACGACGGGCCGGGCAAGTGCATCGTTACGGGGGAGCCGGTGGAGCGCCGCGTGGTGATTGCGAAGGCGTATTAGAGGTCTCCACACGTTCTCTGACGGGAACGCCGTCACCCAAAGCTAGGACTATCGGCAACTCGAGGGCCTACGAGATCTCCAAGCGAGAGAAGCCGCAAGGCCGTCTGCTCGTGCGCACAGCCGCCGTGCGATCCCGACGAGCAATTCGCAGCCCTCGAAGCATTCGACTTCTTGGATTCGATCTCGGGTTCGCGACTGCCCGGTGGGTACACCGCGTTTCGGAACGAATCCCTTGGCGCTGCCCATTTGCGCCCGCCGGGTTGGGGTGGAGCCGGGCGATCGCCGACCGACCTTGGTGACGGGATTCTCGTCTCGGCTGCCCACCGCGCCATCGGGCTTTTTCGCTGGTCCGAAGCGTCTCACACGGACGTATCGTCGCTTGTCCTTCAGACTACGGTTGGTCGGAAAGTAGGAGGGCGGCGGAACTTAGTGGCCTGCTCGAAGCTGTAGGCAAATTTGAGCAGCACTGGCTCGCTCCAGGCCGGACCGAAGAAGGAGATCCCCACCGGCAGGCCATTGACGAATCCCGCAGGCACGGTGACGTGCGGATATCCGGCCACCGCAGCCGGCGTGGTGCAGCCAGGCCAGGTCGGGTCGCCGAGCACGAGATCGTTCAATGGCGCCGGTCCGGCCGTCGGGGCCACGATCGCCTGCACTTTGTATTTGGCGATCACAGCGTCGATGCCCTCGGCTTGGGAAAGCCGACGGCAGAGGGTGCGCGCCTGGACGTAGGCTCTGTCGGTAAGCGGCCCCTTGGCCTGCGCGCGCTCGAACAGCTCCTGCTGGAAGTAGGGCATCTCCTCCCGGCGCCGCTCGCGGTTGAAGGCGATCAGATCGGCCAAGCTGCGCACCCGCACCTTCGGGCGCTCGGCCAGGTATCGGTTGAGATCGGCTTTGAACTCATAGAGCAGAACCTCCAGCTCCTCGTTATCGTATTGACCGTGCGAGGGGAGATTCGCCGGGTCCACTAGCTTCGCTCCCTGGCGTTTCATCTCGGCAAGATTCGCTTCAAGGACCGCATCCATGGCGGCGTTGGCGCCGAAATACTTTCGTTCCACGCCCAGCCGCGCGCCCTGGAGGCCGCGCGGGTCGAGGAACCGCGTGTAATCGGGCAAGGCGTTTCCCGCGGCCCGCGTGGCTGAATCACCTGGATCGCCACCCACCATGGCATTTAACAGGAGGGCCGCGTCGCGCACGGTGCGCGCCATGGGTCCGGCGGTGTCCTGGCTGTGCGAAATCGGGATAATCCCGGAGCGGCTCACCAGCCCCACGGTCGGCTTGATGCCGACGATGCCGTTGACCGACGCCGGGGCGGTAACCGAGCCGTCGGTTTCGGTTCCCACGGCCACCGCACAGAAATTCGCTGAGACCGCGACCGCCGAGCCGGAGCTCGAACCGCATGCGTTACGATCGAGCGCGTAGGGGTTGCGCGTCAACCCGCCGCGCCCGCTCCAGCCGCTGATCGAGTGCGGGGAGCGGAAGTTGGCCCACTCGCTCAGGTTGGTCTTCGCCAAAATCACGGCGCCGGCACTGCGCAAGCGTTCCACCACGAAGGCATCGCGCGCAGCGCTCGAGCCGAGGAGGGCCAGCGACCCGGCCGTGGTGCTCATGCGATCGGCTGTATCGAGATTGTCTTTGATCAACACGGGCACGCCGTGGAGCGGGCCGCGCGCGCCCCTCAAGCGACGCTCGCGGTCGAGGGCGTCAGCAATCCCGAAGGCTTCGGGGTTGATCTCAAGCACCGCATTCACCGTCGGGCCCTTCTTGTCGAGCGATTGAATGCGCTTCAGATACCACTCGGTCGCGGCGCGTGCGGTGAAGCGGCCGTCGCGAAATCCACGTGCCAGATCGCCAAGCGTGGCTTCTTCGAGGTTAAGAGACTCGCCGCTAGCGGCGCGCGCCGCAGGCAGCGCCAAAAGAGTCTCGCGCAGAAAGCCGCGACGGTTCATGACTAAGATTATCGGATAATACGGGCAAGCTCGAGACAGGGTGAGCTAAGGTGGAAGAACGATGAACTACTACCAGCAGCATCAGTCCCGGTTCCTAGAAGGCCTGACGGCTTTCCTGCGCATTCCGAGCATTAGTACGTTGTCGGAACACAAGCCCGACATCCGGCGCGCAGCTGAGTTCGTGCGCCAGGAACTGCTGGCGGCGGGGATGACCACGGCCGAGCTGATCGAAGGCCAGGGCAACCCGCTGGTCTACGCGGAATGGCTGGGCGCGCCCGGTAAGCCGACCATCCTTTTCTACGGGCACTACGACGTGCAGCCGCCCGACCCGCTGGATGAGTGGATGTCGCCGCCCTTCGAGCCGCAGATTCGGGGCAATGACATCTTCGCGCGCGGCTCCTCAGACGACAAAGGCCAGACTTACATCCAGATCAAGGCAGTGGAAGGCCTTTTGAAAACCACCGGCAAGCTGCCGGTGAACGTGAGGTTCCTGATCGAAGGCGAAGAGGAGTGCGGTGGCGAGCACATCGAGGCGTACGTGAAGAGTAAGCCCCCCCGGCTTAAAGCCGACGCGGCGGTGGTGTGCGACACGGAAATGTTCGCGCCCGATCTGCCGACGATCTGCGTCGGGCTCCGCGGAATCGTCTACGGCGAGCTGTTCGTCGAAGGCGCCAGCCACGACCTGCACTCCGGCATGTATGGCGGTGCGGCGCCGAACCCGATTCAAGCGATCGCCGAAATCCTGTGCGCGCTGAAGGATCGCGACGGGCACATCCAAATTCCCGGTTTCTACGATCGGGTGGCCGCGCCCAGCCCCAAGGAACGCGAGGCGTGGGCGCGGCTGCCGTTCCGCGAGAAAGAGTTCACCGAACGGGAGATGGGAGCCGACGCCCTGGTGGGCGAGCCGGGCGTTCCGGTACTCGAGCGGCTGTGGGCGCGCCCGACCTTGGAGGTCCACGGCATTCGTGGCGGCTTCACTGCGGAAGGCGCCAAAACCGTGATTCCCGCTCGCGCGGTGGCCAAGATCAGCACGCGCCTGGTGGCGGACCAACGCATCGACGAAGCGACTGGGCAACTCCGGGCTGCGATCGAGAGAGCGTGCCCCAAGGGAGTCAAGGCCGAGTTCAAAGTGCTGCATGCGGGTGCGCCGTCGCTGACCAACCCCGACAACCGCTTCATTCACGACGCGGCCGAGGCCATGAAGCAGTTGTTCGCCAAAGAGGCCGTGTACATCCGCTCGGGCGGCTCGATTCCGATCGTGGGAGTGTTCGACCAAGCGCTGGGGATTCCGAGCGTCCTCATGGGATTCGGCTTGCCCGACGACAACCTGCACGCTCCTAACGAGAAGTTCCACCTGCCGAACTTCTTCCGGGGCATCGAAGCGGTGGCGCGCTACCTGGAAATCCTGGGCGGCTGATCAACGCCAGTGGCCGCGCCGGAATTCCCAGCCGCGGTGAGGCCGTTCGACCCACGTGCCGGCGACCCAGACGGCTCGCGGTTGCGGCGGGCGCATCCAGCGGCCGGCCACCCACACGTAACTGCCGCCGCGCCAATCCCAAAAGCCTTCGGTCCATACGAACCCGGGACCGGGGGCCACGCCGACCACGGCGTATCGGGGCGGGGGCGGACCATACGAGGCGAAATACGCGCCGCGAACGGCGCAGGAGCTCATGAGAGCGCCGAAACCCATTAGGGCGGGGGCCAACCATCTCCGTTTCATTCTTCAGTACCTCCCTGCCTGGTGAAACGCAGACCGCCGGAGGCAGGTTGCGCGCCTGAAGAGCGCTTAATGTTACGGGTTCTTAAGGAAATTCGAAGCCCGGCGCCGGCCGAGGATTTGAGCGGTGGGTTCGGCGCGGGTTGCCCTAACACGCTTTTTGCGGAGTTTATCCGCTTCCAAACGCGACCGCTCATGCTTTGGTTCGTCAGGACCAATCACTACCGTTAACGACCTCGGTCGATCGGTCCGCTTGACACGAGAGGGCCGAAGAAACATAATCTGCCCTAACGGGAGTGGTGTCGATCCTTTGGGGGTCAGTCAATTTTTCCAGCGCACTGGGGAGGTATGTGGATGACGGCGGTTCGTTCGATCGTATTCACTGGCTTGTTGATGAGTTCTGGCGTTATCGCCTGGGCTCAAGCCGTATCGACTTCTCAAATACAAGGGGTGGTTCAGGACGCAACCGGGCTGGCGGTCGAGGGGGCCCAGGTGCGGGCGACGCAGACCGCGACCGGCGCGACGCGGCTCGCGACGAGCTCCGCAGATGGAACCTACGTGCTGCCCAATTTGCCGGTCGGGCCGTACCGGCTGGAAGTCAGCAAGGAAGGATTTAACCAGTACGTGCAAACCGGCATCGTGCTGCAGGTGGGATCGAACCCGAATATAGACGTGCAACTGAAAGTGGGGGTGGTGACTGAGCAGGTCTCGGTGGAAGCCGACGCGGCGATGGTGGAAACCCAAGCCACCGGGGTCGGCAATGTGATGGAGAACCAACGCATCCTCGACCTACCGCTCAACGGCCGCAATCCGGCCGACCTGATCCAGCTGGCGGGGTCGGCTGTGGCGCCAGGAGGAGTTTACAACGCTTCCAGCCGCAGCTTTCAGGGTGAAGCGGGAGGGCAAGGATACGCCGTCGCCGGCGGCCAGACTACGTCCGTGGCCTTTATGCTGGATGGCGCCCTCCACAATAACCCGTTCGACAATCTGAACCTGCCGCTGCCTTTTCCCGATGCGTTGCAGGAGTTCAAGCTCGAGACCAGCGCTCTCACCGCCCAGAACGGCATTCATGGCGGTGCCACCGTCAACGCGGTCACCAGATCCGGCACCAACGACTTTCATGGCGACCTGTTCGAGTTCCTCCGCAACGACATTCTCAATGCGACCAACCCGTTCGCCGGGCCGGGCGCGGATGGACGGCGTCTAACGGACGGTCTGAAGCGCAACCAGTTCGGCGGTACGGCGGGCGGGCCCATTAAGCGAAACCGGCTGTTTTTCTTCGGCGGATGGCAGGAAACATTCACGCGGCAGCAGCCCGCTGCAAATCTGGCGTTTATTCCCACCGCTCAAATGATGAGTGGTGACTGGACCACGATCGCCTCACCAGCCTGCAATGGAAATCGGCAGATTATTCTGGGCGCCCCGTTTGTCAATAACCAAATCGCCCCTGCGTTGTTCGATCCCGCGGCGCAAAGGATCGTCGCCACGCTGCCCGCGACCAGCAATCCTTGCGGCGCGTACCGCTTCATCCAGCCCCTCCACCAGAATGAGTATCAGCTTGTCGCGAAGGTCGACTTTCAACAAAGCTCCAAAAATTCCTTATTCGGGCGGTATATCCGGACTACCCTCACCCAGGTGCCGGCCTATGAGCTGGTAACGAGTCCGCTCGCTACCACGTCCGGAGGCAGAGACAATCTGGCTCAGACTTTTACGCTCGGCGATACCTACCTGATCAGTCCCAGCATGGTGAACTCGTTTCACGCGACGGCCAATCGAACCGGCATTCACCGCGAAAACGCTCCGTACTACGGAGCCAGCGACATCGGCGTCAATGTCTACAGCTCTGTGCCGAAATTTCTGATCCTGGCCATTACCGGCGGGTTCAGCATGGGAAGCGGGATTGAAATCGAGTCGCGGTACGCCACCACCGCTTATTCGCTGAGCGACGATGTGAGCTGGGTGAAGGGAAATCACCAGCTTTCCTTCGGCGGCTATGGATCGTTCTTTGTTTCGAATTCCTACGCGAACGTGCGCTCGTCACCGAACTTTTCTTTCACCGGCATCGCCACCGGGTTGGGATTGGGCGACTTTTTGACCGGCAAGCTGACGCTACTCGACCAGGCGACTCCCAACACGATCTTCGTCAGACAGTGGTTCATGGGTCTGTACGGGCAAGACACCTGGAAGGCGTCGCCGCGGTTGACCGTGAATCTGGGACTTCGCTGGGAGCCGTGGTTTCCAGTCGCTTTTGCCAACGGCGCCATCTACAATTTCAGCTTTGACCGCTATAACCAGGGAATCCGAAGCACCGTCTACCCGAACAGCCCTCCGGGACTCTACTTCGCCGGCGACCCGGGTTTCCCGGGCCTCTCCGGCCAGAACAAAAAGTTTAAGGATTTCGAGCCGCGCATCGGGTTGGCGTGGGACCCCACCGGGAGCGGCAAAACGTCGATCCGCGCCTCGTACGGGCTTTTCTTTGACTTTGCCCCAAGCCAGCTTTGGTTCAACACTACCGTCGCGCCACCTTTCGGGGATGAAATCAAGCTGAACAGCCCGGCCGGAGGCTTTGACAATCCGTGGCTGGGTTTTCCGGGCGGGAACCCGTATCCGATCACCTCGCACACTCTATTTACGCCGCACGCTCCTTATATCACGGTTTCCGGGTATGACATGCCGACGACGGAAATGCATTCGTGGAATTTCAGCATGCAAAGACAGCTCACCGCGAATTGGCTGGTTTCGGCGAGCTACGTAGGCAACGAGACCGAGCATGTATGGACCTCCACACAAGCTAACCCGCCGCAATACATTCCAGGCAATTGCGCGGCCGGACAGTATGGTCTCACTAAGCCTGGCCCCTGTTCTCAGGCCGCCAACTATGACCAGCGTCGCGTGCTCAGTCTGGCTTCTGCCGAAAAGGCGGGGTTAATCGGCTATTTGGACGTGTTTGACCCGGGCGGGACGCAAGGTTACAACGGTCTGGTCCTGTCGGTCCAGCACAGGTTCAGCAGCGGTTTGACACTCAACGGGAATTACACCTGGTCTCATTGTATCGGCGACTTCTATGTTGCGACGCAGCCGCAGAATCCGGGAACCGGCTATCAGGAGCCGAATAACCGGCGGTTTGACCGCGGCAACTGCCTGATTGACCGGCGCGGCAACGTGAACGTATCGGCTGCATACGAGCTCCCGCGATTCACCAATCACGCGGCTCGTATTCTGGCGACCGGCTGGCGCATCTCACCTATCTTCCGCTATCTCACCGGCACGCCACTCACCATCACGACCGGCATCGATGTGGCTTTGAACGATAACACCACCACCCAGCGCCCGAATCAGATCCTTCCAGATGTCTATGGCAGCGGTTTTCTGGCTTACCTGAACAGCGCGGCATTTCATCAGCCGGACCCCGGAAAGCTCGGCAACATGGGCACCTACAGCGTGTATGGTCCCGGCTTGTTCGAAGTCGACACGGCGCTGTCGAGGGTGTTTAAGATTCAGGAGCGGAAATCACTCGAGATTCGAGGGGAGGCCTATAATCTCCCGAATTTCTTCCTCCGCGGAAACCCCGGCACGGCTCTATCGGTCACGAGTACGTTCGGCAAGGTCACACAGGTCTACAACCCGGGCTACGCACTCTCCGGGGGCGGCGGACCGCGCGTTGTCCAGCTTGCCGCGAAGTTCGCGTTTTGAGGAGGCCGGCTGCGCGAAAATAGGAGTAGTGTCCCGCCGGCTCCTGCTCTTTGCCGCCACGACCGGTTACCAGATCCGGGTTTTCGCGGAGGCCGCGCGGCGGCTTGGCGTCGATCTCACGCTCGCCACCGACCGCTGCCATGTGCTTGAAGATCCATGGGGCGACCGCGCGATTGCCGTCCGGTTTGACCGGATCGCGGAGTCCATCGAAGCGCTCCGCGGCCACCGGTTCGACGGGGTCCTGGCGGTGGGCGATCAGCCGGCGGTGCTTGCGGCCGAAACGGCTGCTGCCTTCGGCCTTCGGTTCCACCCACCGGCCGCCGCCCGGGCCTGCTGCGACAAATTCCTCGCGCGCCAACTCTACCAGGCCTCCGGTCTGGGGGTTCCGCCATTTTTTCGCGCTTCGTTGGGAGAAGACCCCGCCGCTTTAGCCGCTCGTGCGCCCTATCCGTGTGTTCTCAAGCCCCTCGGCGGTTCCGCCAGCCGCGGGGTGATTCGCGCCAACAACGAAGATGAGTTCCTCGAAGCCCTGCGGAGGATTCGCAAGATGGGTGAGCGCGAACTCCAGGTCGAAGGCTACATCGAAGGCCGCGAGTTTGCGGTCGAGGGCCTGGCGACCGCCGGACAATTCGAGCCACTCGCCATTTTCGACAAGCCCGATCCGCTCGAAGGGCCTTTCTTCGAAGAAACCCTCTACGTGACGCCCTCCCGCGAGCCAGCCGGGGTGCAGCAGGATTTACTCGGAACTGTGAATCGCGCCGTTGGCGCGCTCGGCCTTCGACACGGTCCGGTGCACGCGGAACTGCGTTACAACGCGCGCGGCGCCTGGATCGTCGAAGCGGCGGCTCGCCCGATCGGTGGGCTGTGCGCCCGGGCTCTGCGCTTCAAACCGGATGTCCCGCTGGAGCAACTGATCCTGCGCCATGCTTTGGGCGAAGAGGTCGCGCGCACCGAACCCGCCGATCCGGCCTCGGGTGTCATGATGATTCCCATTCCCAAGGGCGGCGTCTACGAATCGGTCGAGGGCCTCGAGAGAGCGCGCGCGGTCGCCGGAATCAGTGACGTCGTGATCACCGCCAAGCCAGGCCAGCTTCTCGTGCCGCTACCCGAAGGCGGAAGCTATCTCGGGTTTCTGTTTGCGCGAGCAAACACGGCCTCGGAGGTCGAATGGGCGTTGCGGCGATCGCACGCGGAACTGCGATTTCAGATGGCGACCGCGCTCGAGACGTTCAAGCCTTGGTCTTAGGTGGCACGAAATCGGGGGGCAGCGCCGCGCCCTCGCCGAAGAAATAGGCATCCATCTGCTCGATCAGGAATTCCTGGGCTTCCTTGGTGCCCAGATTAAGGCGGTACTCGTTCATGAGCATCTTCATGTGCTCGAGCCACATCTTCCAGGCTTCTTTGGAGACGCTGTCGTAAATCTTCTGCCCGAGCGGATGGCCTTCGAACGGAACTTCGTCGAGTCCTTCCATCTCGCGCTGGAACTTCACGCAAAACACCTTGCGCGCCCCCGGCTGAATCGCGTTGTTGATGCCGGTCAACCCGCCGCTACCGCAACTCATGGATTCGTCTCCTCAACCCAGCATACCCCAGTCCCAGTAGCCGAAAGCCTCCGAGTCGGGAACGCACCAAGCGGCATCGATCTTGTGCCCTAGGCCGATTTCCAGCGCAGCACCGGCTTCCGCGCGGCCGTCACTTCGTCGGCACGGCTGGTGCGCGTGCCATGCGGCGCTGCGCGCACCGTCTCCGGGTCGCGCTCCACTTCCCCGGCGATGGCGATCATGGCGTCGATGAACTGGTCGAGCTCGTGTTTGCTTTCCGTCTCGGTGGGCTCAATCATCAGAGCTCCAGGCACGATCAGCGGAAAACTCACGGTATAAGGATGGAAGCCATAGTCAATCAGTCGTTTGGCCAGGTCGCCGGTGCGCACTCCCTTCTGCGCCTGCCGTTCATCGCTGAACACCACTTCGTGCATGTTGGGAGCCGGATAAGGCAGGTCGAAGTACGCCTCCAGTTTCTTGCGGATGTAGTTCGCGTTCAGGACCGCATCGAGCGTCACGTTGCGGAGTCCGGGCCCACCGTGCGCCAGAATGTAAGCCAGCGCCCGCACGAACACGCCGAAGTTGCCGTAGAACGCACGCACGCGTCCGATCGAGTATTTGCGCTGATAGTCCCACGCCCATTTCTTACCGGCGCGTCTCAGCCGGGGCACCGGCAAAAAGGGCTCGAGGGCCTTCTTCACCGCCACCGGTCCAGCGCCCGGACCGCCACCTCCGTGCGGCGTCGAAAACGTCTTGTGCAGGTTCAGGTGAAGCGCGTCCACGCCAAAATCGCCCGGTCGCGCGATGCCCATCAACGCATTCATGTTGGCGCCGTCCATGTAGACGAGCGCACCTTTGGCGTGCAGAATCTCGGCCACGCAGACGATGTTTTCCTCGAACACGCCCAGCGTGTTGGGGTTTGTGATCATCAACGCCGCCACATCGGGGTCGACGATACCTTCGAGCGCGGCCACATCAAGCATGCCCGCGCTCGTCGAACGCACAGGCTCGACCGTGTAGCCCGCGATTACCGCCGTCGCCGGGTTAGTGCCGTGCGCCGAATCCGGAATCAGGATCTTTTTCCGGGGATTGCCGCGTTTCTCGAGTAGCGCGCGAATGAGCAGAATGCCCGTCAGCTCCCCGTGCGCGCCGGCGGCCGGCTGCAGGGTGACCGCGTCCATGCCGGTGATCTCCGCCAGGGCCGCCTCCAGGCGCGCCATCACCTCCATCGAGCCTTGCGCCAGGCGCTCGGGCTGATACGGATGGGCCCACGCCAGCCCGTCGATGCGCGCCACCAGCTCATTGACCCGCGGGTTGTATTTCATGCTGCACGAGCCCAACGGATACATGCCGTGATCGATCGCGTAATTCCACAGCGAAAGACGGGTGAAGTGACGGATCGTCTCGACCTCGCTCACTTCCGGAAACCCTTCGATATCCGCGCGCACGTTCTCGGAGCCCAGCACGCTGCCGGGGTCCACGGCCGGCACGTCCAGCTTCGGAAGCTGGTACGCCACCTTCCCGGGCGAGCTGCGCTCGAACAGCAGCCGCTCGTTGGGCGAAAGATGAGGCCGCACCTTGGTGATCATTGGAAGGCCTCCGCCACGGCATCCATATCGGCGCGCTCGGACATCTCGGTAGCGCATAACAGAACCGAGTCCGCGAGCTCCGGGTAAAATCGCCCGAGCGGCAGCCCGCCGATGATCTTCTTCCGTAGCAACGCCTTGTTGATCGCCTCAGCCGCCTTGTCACCGGTAGAGGTGACGAACTCGTTGAAAAACTTTCCGCAGAATCTCGGTTTGAGGCGGCTGGCCAGATAGTGGGCTTTGGCGAGGTTCTGCCCGGCGAGTTCGCGCAGCCCCCGCCGGCCGTATACGGTCATGAACACTGTGGCCATCAGAGCAATCAACGCCTGGTTGGTGCAGATATTGGAGGTCGCTTTCTCGCGACGGATGTGCTGCTCGCGGGTCGCGAGCGTGAGGCAGAAAGCCCGGTTGCCGCGCGTGTCGGTGGTCTGGCCGACAAGCCGCCCCGGCATCTGGCGGACGTATTTGTCTCGGGTGGCGATGATGCCGGCGTAGGGCCCGCCGTAGCATGGCGAAATCGCGAAAGATTGCAGCTCGCCGGCCACGATGTCTGCATCGGCCGACGGCTCCAGAATCCCCAGCGACACGGCCTCGGTGAAAACGAGGATGACGAGCGCGCCGTAGCGGTGTGCGATTTCGGCCGCTTCTTTGACCCGTTCGACGATGCCGAAAAAATTAGGCGATTGCACGATGACCGCCGCCGTCTGGTCATCCATCTTGCTTTCGAGGTCCTCGGCGTCAAGCGCGCCCGCATCCGCCAGATACCCGAACTCCTCGACCGGTATCCGCTGGGGTTTGGCATATACGCCGAGCACTTCGCGATACTCGGGATGCACGCTGCGGGCCACGAGCACACGCCCCTTGCGGGTGACGCGCACGGCCATCAAGGCAGCCTCCGCCATGGCTGTCGATCCCTCGTACATCGAGGCATTGGCCACGTCCATACCGGTGAGCTGGCAGATCATCGTCTGAAACTCAAAGATCGCGGTCAGCGTGCCCTGGGAGATCTCCGCTTGGTAGGGTGTGTACGACGTCAGAAATTCTCCCCGCGCCACCACCGTATCCACTAGCACCGGCCGGAAGTGAGAGTAGACGCCCGCGCCCAGAAAACTGGTGTAGCCGTTGGCATTTTCCGCGGCGCGATCGCGGAAATATTGAATGATTTCGTACTCGGAAACCCCCGGCGGCAGATCCAGCGGCCGTTTCAACCGGACGGCTTCCGGCAGATGCGAGAACAGGTCTTCGGAGGAGGCGACGCCGCATGCCTCCAGCATTTCGCGGCGTTCGAAATCGGATTTGGGGAGATAGCGCAAACTACTTCTCGGCTCCTATATAGGCTTGATAATCGGCGGCCGAGAGCAGCCTCTCGAGTTCCTTGGTGGCGCTTAACCGCATCTTTACCAGCCAGGCCTCTCCGTGCGGGTCGGCGTTCAGTTTCTCCGGAGCGGTAGCCAGGGCTTGGTTGATTTCGATAACCTCGCCGCTCACCGGGGCATAGACGTCCGAGACCGCCTTGACGGACTCCACCGAGCCAAGCGTTCCTCCCTGCTCGACGCGCGTCCCGGTTTTGGGCAAGTCGACAAAGACGATGTCCCCCAGTTCCTGCTGCGCGTGATCGGTGATCCCAATCGTGACCGTATTGCCGTCGACACGGACCCACTCATGCTCTCTGGTGTACCGGAAGTTTTTGGGGTAGATGCTCATCGCGCGCGCCTATAAAAAGGAGTTTCCACCGTCACTGCGTCCACCAATTGGCCGCGGACCAGGATTTGAATCGTCCGGCCAATCCCGGCGGCGCCGGCGGGCAGGTAACAGAGGCCGATGCTCTTGTTCAAGGTAGGCGACGGCGACCCGCTTGTGACCCAACCGGCGGGAGCGCCATCGAGCCATACTTCGTACCCATCACGGGCGATTCCCCGCCCGCGCATTTCGAAGCCTACCAGCTGCCGCCGGACACCCTTTTGCTTCTGCTCGAGCAGCGCCTCCCGCCCGGCAAAATCGCCTTTGTCGAGCTTGACGATCCAGTCCAGGCCGGCTTCCCAGGGTGAAATCGAAGCGTCGATTTCATGACCGTACAGCGCCATCCTCGCTTCCAGACGCAGCGTGTTCCGTGCGCCGAGGCCGCAGGGTTTGATGCTAAATTCTTCTCCGGCGTCGAGCACCCGGTTCCAGATGCGTTCGGCCACCTCGGGAGCCACGTAGATCTCGTAACCGTCCTCACCGGTGTAGCCAGTGTGCGCGATGCGCGCAGGGGAGCCGTCTAGGGTTGTGTCGACGAACCAGTAGTAGCGGATCCGTGAGAGCTCAACCGGGGTCAGCTTTTGGAGCGTGGCGCGCGCCTGGGGGCCCTGAATGGCCAACTGCGCATAGTGGTCGCTCGTCAGATCCACGCGCGCGTCAAACCGGTTCAAGCCGCGGATGTGTTCAAAGTCTTTCTGTTGGTTCGTGGCGTTGACAGAGAGGAAATAATGATCGCTCGTCAGCTTGTGGAGGAGGATGTCGTCGGCAAAGCCGCCGTGCGAATACAGCAGGCCCGCGTATTGTGCCTGTCCAATCTGTAGCCTGGCGACGTGATTCGTGGTGACGAAATCGGCGAGGGTTTGGGCCTCCGACCCCCGGATCTCGATTTCACCCATATGGCTGACATCGAAAAGCCCGACGCCGGTGCGTACCGCCTGATGTTCCTCAACAATTCCCGAGTACTGGACGGGCATCTCCCACCCGCCGAAATCCACCAGTTTTGCCCCCAGGGCGCGATGTACGGAGTTGAGCGGCGTCGCGCGAAGCGAGGCTGCGGCCATCAAATGTCAGGCTAACACACGTCGCGATGCGGCCGGACCATGCCCTCGAGTGGGCGCCCGGATGGGACGTGCGGAGTTGAAAAGCGGCTACGCGCTGACCGCGAGCGGCCGCCCCTCAGGCGTGGACTGAGCGAAACGGGGCGCGTGGAACGGCTGAAAGCGGTACCCGATTCCGAAGATGGTTTCGATATACTGGTCCGCATACACGCCCAGTTTCTTGCGCAATCGGCGGATGTGCACGTCGAGCGTGCGCGTCCGGATCTCCGAGCCATAACCCCATACCCGCATCAGGAGGGCCTCCCGGGGGACGATCTCTCCAGCGTGACGGACCAGCAGCGCCAGCAGATCGTATTCTTTGCGGGTCAGCGTCATGCGCTGGCTGTCCAACACCGCCGCTTGTTGATGAAAATCGATGAATAAATGTTCGTCCCGATACAATTGCGGTTGATTCAGGGTGTTCTGAAGCCCGGCCATATTCAGCCCTCCTTATTAGGGCTATGCTACGAGGAAGGCCCTCCGAGGTGATTGCGAAGTTGTAAAAGCTTTGTAAAAAGGGGTTGGGAGGGCTTGTTTTGCCCCGTCAAAACAGGGCTGGTCTGACCCGGCTAACGTATGGATTCTCCAGGATTATAAACCGGAGCGGCCAGTCTGCGCAGTGGCGGATGCCGATCCGAGGTGTCACCGTGATCCTGAGACGCCGCCGCTTACCGGGTTCCCGCACGACCAACACGCCGCGGGTCACGTCGGCGCCATTCGCCGCCCGGGTGATGCCCATCGCGAGCGTCAGCTTTCCGGGCCCCGAGGTCAATTCTTGGAGCCGGCGCGCCGCCGGCCGTCGCCCCATCATCCTCTCGATTCCGCGAATCGGTTCGAGGGCTCGGACGAGGACACACCCGGGCCGGCCTTCCGGTTCGGTCACTAGGTTCAGGCACTCGTACATTCCGTAGACCAGGTAGACGTAAGCGTGCCCCGGCGGCCCGAAGATGACGCGAGTCCGGTCGGTAATGCCGCGCGCCGAGTGAGAGGCCAGGTCTTCTCCTCCAAGGTAAGCCTCGGTTTCGACGATGATGCCCGCGGTCGCGCCGTTGACGAGAACTTTTCCCAAAAGGTCGCGGGCCACTTCCACCGTGGGCCGCGCATAGAATTCCCTGTTGAGAATGTGCCCCAGCCTCATTTCCGCCGCGCAAACCATCTTCGCCGATCCGCGGCTACAATGGGAATCGCTCATGCGACTGTTTGCCGGGCTGAATCTTCCCGAGGAGGTGGTCGGAAATCTGGAACTCCTCCTCGATCGTCTGCGCCCCGCAGCGCGCATTCAATGGAGCCGTCCGGAGAACCTCCACATCACGACCAAGTTCATCGGAGAATGGCCCAACGAGCGGCTTGACGAATTGAGAGCCGCTCTGGCGGTTCTGGAGCCGCGAGCTCCGATCCCGGTCCATATCTGCAAGTTGGGCTTCTTTCCCAACCCGCGCGCGCCCCGGGTCTTCTGGTGCGGCATCGAGGCGCCGGGGCTGGAGACGCTGGCGGCCGACACGGATCGTGCCACCTCGACTGTCGGCGTTGCCCTCGACGAACGCACCTTTTCTCCGCACCTGACCCTGGCGCGCATCAAAGAAAGGCTCAACCTTCAGCCGCTTCGGGACGCGATCGCAGCGTTGCCGTCGCTCGATTTCGGCGAGTTCGTCGCCAGCTGTTTCTTTCTATACCAAAGCCAACTCCGCCCGGGTGGTTCTGTGTACACTAAGCTTGCGGAGTGGAAGTTTTCCAAGTGATCCCGTTTCTGGCGTTGGCGATTGCCTACCTGCTGGGCTCCATTCCCTTCGGATACCTGTTGGTCAGGTGGCGAACCGGTACCGATGTCCGTGCATCCGGCAGCGGCAATATCGGCGCCACCAACGTACTACGCACGACCGGCCGCTTGGCAGGTGCCGCCACGCTCGTTCTCGATGTGGTCAAAGGCTATGCCGCCGTCTCCATCGTCGGGCACCTCACCGGCAGCAATCAGTTGTGGATGAGCGCGGCGGCGCTCGCGGTCATGGCCGGTCATGCCTATCCGGTGTTTCTCCGGTTTCAAGGCGGCAAAGCCGTGGCCACCTTCTTTGGCGCGTTTCTCCGCCTGACCCCCGTGCCGCTGGCGGCGGCGGTGGTCGTGTTCCTGGCGGTGGCGGCCTGGACCCGCCACATCTCCCTCGGATCGATTGTCGCCGCCGCGACGTTCCCTCTAGCGGCCTGGCTGATCGCGCAGGCATCGTGGCCGGTGTTGGGGGCAGCGGTCCTGGCGGCGGCCTTTGTGATCTACCGCCATAGGAGTAACATTCAGCGGTTACGGAAGGGGTCCGAGCACACCTTCAGCCTGGGAGCCAAGCGGGAGTGAAGCCGCTCGCCATCATCGGTGCGGGCAGCTGGGGGACCGCTCTGGCGGTCGTGCTTGCTCCCCGCTTTCCCGAGATGAGACTGTGGGTGTATGAAGCCGACCTCGCATCCCGCATGCAGGCGACCAGGGAAAATGATATCTATCTGCCTGGTTTCAGAGTCCCTACTAATGTAGTTATTATCAGCAGCCTCTCTGCCGCGGTTCGTGATGCGGGGATCGTCGTCAGCGTGATACCCTCCCATCTGGTTCGCTCGATTTACCAGCAAATGCTCGGCTTTCTATCGGAAACCATGGTGTTTGTCAGCGCTACTAAGGGATTGGAGAACGACACTCTACTACGACCGTCGGAGATAATCCATGATGTGGTTTCTTCCCGATGGGTTCCCAGGGTGGCCGCCCTGTCGGGACCTACCTTCGCGCGGGAGGTCGCCGCACGAAAGCCGACCGCGCTCGTGGTGGCCTCAAGCGATGCTCGTCTAGCCTCCTGCCTCCGGGCGGCGTTTGCCGGGCCCACCTTCCGCCTCTATAGCAGCGAAGACCTCATCGGCGTCGAACTTGGCGGTTCCATTAAGAATGTCATCGCAATTGCGGCAGGAGTGGTCGAGGGTATGGGTCTTGGCCACAACCCCTTGGCTGCGATCATCACCCGGGGATTGGCAGAAATGACGCGTTTGGTGGTGGCTCTGGGGGGCCGCGCGCAAACTCTTTCCGGCCTCGCGGGTTTGGGTGATCTGGTGCTCACCTGCACCGGAGAACTCAGCCGCAACCGCTCGGTCGGCATCGAGCTGGCGCGCGGACGTACACTGGAGGAGATCGTTGGCTCCATGAAGATGGTCGCTGAAGGGATCAGAACGACAAAGGCCGCTGTCGAGCTGGCCGGAAGGTGCGGGGTCGAAATGCCGATCGCCGAGCAAATGTATCAGATTCTCCACTTCGGCCTGGATCCCCGGGAGGCGGTCCGACGGCTCATGGAACGATCTTTAAAGGGGGAATGAGCCAGTTTTAAAGGGGGAATGCGCGAGTTTTCAGATCGGGACGCAACCTCGGCCGATGGAACGGGTTAACAGCAATATGGCGAGTGTGGCTGCGGCCCTGGATTGTGACACTCAGTTAATGATCCGGGTCAAACAGGGGGATGGTGCGAGCTTTGGTGTGTTGCTTGAGAAACACCGCTCTCCGGTCATTCACTTCCTATACCGCATGGTGCAGAACCAGGCGGTAGCCGAGGAGCTGGCGCAGGAGGTTTTCCTGCGCGTGTACCGTTCGCGGACGACCTACGAGCCGACAGCCAAATTCACGACCTGGCTATTCCGAATCGCAACCCACCTCGCCTTGAACACCCTGCGCGACGGAAAGAACCAGCGGATGGAGACCCGGCTGGACGCGGACGTCTCGGAGGCTCCCGTCCGTGAGGTCTGTGATGGGCGGCCGTCAGTCGAGCAGAGCATGGTGAGGGAGGCACGGCTCGATGAAGTCCGTCGTGCCGTGGCCGGTTTGCCCGACAAGCAGCGGGCCGCGGTGTTGATGCATAAATACGAAGACATGGAATACACGCAGATCGCGAGGGTCTTGAACTGCTCGGAATCTGCGGTAAAGTCGTTACTTTTCCGGGCGTACGAAACGCTGCGCAACCGGTTGGCCCATATGGCCTGAGTTCGAAGCACGTTTGAGGTTGGTCATGATGTGTCCGATTGAAATTGGGGAACAAAGCGAGCTGCTGGCTTACAGCGGCCGCAAACTGGAATTATCGCGTGCCGTCGCGCTAGAGCGGCACCTGGAATCGTGTTCGGCTTGCCGCGAATTCGTGGAGGGCCAGAGGGCGGTCTGGCAGGCATTGGACGCCTGGCAGACGCCTCCGGTGGCGGGCGATTTTGACGGGCGCCTCTTCCGGAGGATGGAGAAGGAACCAGCCGTGTGGTGGAACCGATGGCTGGGGTCGATGCTCCTTCGTCCCGGACTGCCGCTCGCAGCAGCCGCCTGTCTGGTGGTGGCGGTGGGATTGATTTTAGAGCGTCCGGGCGCTTCGCCCGAGCCGCAGCTGCCGGCGCCTCAAGTCCAGAATCTGCAGCCCGAGCAGGTGGAGAACGCCTTCGATGACATGAAGATGTTGAGCGACTTTACGCGCGCGGCTCGAACGGATGCGGGTGAACTCTAGCCGAGCGGCGCGTCGAATGGCTCATCCTCGCCGCCTCGCCGGAATTCTGATGGTGGCTTTGGCGCCGGCCCTTCTCGCCCAGCGGAAAGCCGCGCCCGCGGGGCCGCCGCAGGCCGCCAAGAATGCGCCGCGGGAGCCCCGGGCTGGCCCTGGCTCGAAGCCGGGCCGCGCCCCGAGGATGGCCAATCCGGCCGGCGTTGTCCAGCAGCTCATGCGCATGTCGCCGGAAGAGCGGGAGCGGGCGCTTGAAAAGTTGCCCCCGCAACGCCAGGCGCAGATTCGCCAGCGTCTCGAACAGTTCAACAGCCTCCCTAGGCAAGAGCAGGAACGCCAGCTCCAGCTCGGCCGCACGTTCGCGAGCCTGCCGCCGGATAAGCAGGATCTGGTGCGCCGCCAGATCCACGCCGTCAACCAGCTTCCCGATGATCGCCAAAGGATGGTGCGCGCCGCCTTCCAGCAGCTGCGCCGCCTCCCCGAAAACGAGCGCCAGGCGCGTCTGGCGAGCGAGGGGTTCCGCAACCGGTTTACCCCTGCCGAACAGCAGATGCTGGACGACCTGTCCGGCAATCTCCCGCTTCGTCCCAACGAACCATGAGGCCCGCCTTCGGGGCACCTGGTTTTCAGTCCAAGCCAAGGGTTGTTGATCGGAGCGATCGCGGTGTCGCTGCCTGAAAAAGACGAAGGCTCCGGAGAACTCACCCCCGGGCGAGGCTAACTAACTGTACCACCTGAAGCTGCGGACGAACGGCGCGACGGCTTTTCGATACGCGGGCGCGTTCCCAACCGCCGGCGGACGAGGAACAAGCCAGACAACTCACCCAGAATTTGTTTCGTTGCGCCTCAACTCGCTCGACGGCCTCCACTCCGGCTTCTCGAACTAGAGAAGCCACGGCCACAGGCGACGAGTTACGGCCGCGATTGCCGGTTGCCGCTCCATAAAAAAAACCGAGGCGGCAAGGCCCCGGCTGCAACTCCAAGATCTCGTTTCGGTCAGTCACCGACGTGCGGGTCGAGCATCTTCTGCACTTCCGCTTTGCCGACTGCGCCGACGCGCTGCTCCACCACGTTGCCACCCTTGAACAGCAGCAAGGTGGGAATGCCGCGGATGTTGTAACGCATCGCGGTGTTTCCGTTGGAGTCGACGTCGAGCTTTCCGACTTTCGCTTTGCCCGCGTACTCATGCGCCACAACGTCGATGGTGGGCGCCATCTGCCGGCACGGGCCACACCATTCAGCCCAAAAGTCCACCAAAACCGGAACGTCCGACCGCAATACATCCGTGTCGAAACTCTCGTCGGTAAAGGTCAATGTGTTCTGCCCTGCCATTTTGTCTCCTAGCATCATTAGAATCGAGCCGGAACGAAAGGATTCAAGCGCTCCGCCTCGTCGCTAGAAGTTGCCGATAGAGCGCCGAATACGCGCCAGCCGACCGCTTCCAGGAAAAATCCTTCCCCATCCCACGAACGATCAGGGACCTCCAAAACTCCGCTTGGGAAAAAGCCCGGGCGGCCTCCAGGATCGCCGCCAACAGCGCCGGCCCGGAGTCATCCGCGAACTTGAACCCGGTGCCATCATCGATAGTATCATTCAGGCCGCCGGTCGCGCGCACCACCGGGATGGTACCGTATTTGAGGCTGTAAATCTGGCTCAAACCACCTGGCTCGTACCGGCTGGGCATCAGGAGCAGATCCGCGCCGGCCTGGATGCGGTGCGCCAAGGCATCATCGAAACCCAACCGGACCGCAATCCGGCCGGGGTGTAGGGCGGCAATCTCGCGGAAACGATTTTCCTCTTCCGGCTCACCTCGGCCGAGCGCCACCAAGTAGAGATTGTGGGAAACCAAATCATCCGCGATAGCGGCAATTAGGTCCACGCCTTTCTGGCGGGTCAGGCGGGAGACCACGCCCGCCAGAGGCCGCTTTATCGCATGGGCCGCGAAGCCAAACTCCGACAGCAGTTGCTGCTTGCAGACTCGTTTGCCCGCCAGGTCTCGGGCCGAATAACGGGCCGGGATCAACGGGTCGGATTCTGGGTCCCACACCGAATAGTCTGCGCCGTTGAGGATGCCAGTGAGGGCCCCGGCCCGAGCGCGAAGCGCGCCATCGAGGCCGAAACCAAATTCCGGCGTCTGGATCTCGCGCGCATAGGTCGGACTCACCGTATTCAGCGCATCAGCAAATACGATCCCGCCTTTGATGTAGCTGAGCTTTCCAAAAAACTCCACACCCTCGAGACGGTAAACACTGGGGTCCAGGCCCGCTTCTCCCAGAGCCTGGCTGCGAAACAAGCCCTGGTACCCCAAGTTGTGAATCGTGAAGAGCGTTCTCGCTCCCAGGAAGGTTGGGTCGCCGGCGAAGGTGGTTCCGAGATAAGCCGGGACCAGGCCGCTCTGCCAGTCATGGCAGTGAAAGATATCGGTCTTAAAGAGATATCGGGCTACCGCCAGCGCGGCCCGGGCCAGCACGGCGAAACGAATGTGGTTATCGGGGTAGTCGGCCCCGTTTTCTCCGTACAGACCTTGACGGCCGAAAAGGTCCGGACAATCGACCAGATAGAGCGGATCCTCCCCCTGGGAGAGAAAAATCGATGTGTCATACCGCGCCGGGCCGAGGAAAACCGGCAGGTGATCGTAGACACGCCGCAGTCCCTTGAGATCGATGAAGCCGTAGCGGGGGATCACCACCGCCACTTCGTCGCCGATGGCGCGCAGGGCCGGCGGCAGCGAAGCCACCACGTCCGCCAGTCCACCCGTTTTCGCAAGCGGAGCAACTTCCGAGGAGACCATCAGGACGCGGGCCACACTCGGATTTTAGCGAACCGATCGTCTGGCCTACCGATTCTTCTTCGTGACTGCCCAAACGCCAGCCGCATGATCTAGCTAGCGCAACGTCGGCATCGGCGAGCATGAATGGACACTTGGTGAAAGCGGTTTCTACACGGGCCCGATGCCGGTTCTGTCGGGTGTCTGTCACGTTTCGGTCACGGGCGGAGCGTAGCGCGTGAGGTCTTCAAAGTCGATATTGCCGCCGGAAAGCACCACGCCGATGGTCCGCAGCTCGCGGGGCAGCTTGTGAAACAGCACGGCCGCCGCTCCGGCGGCGCCACTCGGTTCGACCAGGATCTTCAGCCGCAAAAGCAGAAACCGCACGGTGGCCCGGATCTCGTCATCGGTGACGAGTGCGACCCGTTCTACCAGGCGCTGTACGATGGGAAACGTCAGCACTCCCGGCTTCGGGACGCGTAATCCGTCGGCGATGGTGTCCGGCTGGACCGCAATGCGCTCGCCCGCCATCAGAGAAAGGAAGGTGTCGTTGGCCCCTTCTGGCTCACCGCCGAACACGCGGATCGCCGGCTCGAGCTCCTTAGCGATGGTGGCGCAACCGGAAAGCAGGCCGCCGCCCCCAACCGGCGTAATGACCGCGTCGAGAGGACCGGCTTCGTCGAGAAGCTCGAGCGCCGCCGTCCCTTGCCCGGCCATGATCATCGGATGATCGAAGGGTGGCACCAGCGTCGCTGCGGTGTCTTTTTGAATACGATCCGCAATGGCCTCGCGGCTCTCCGTGGCGCGGTCGTAGGTGATGATACGGCCGCCATAAGCCCGCGTCGACTCCATCTTCGAACGCGGCGCGTCCCGCGGCATGACTATGGTCGCCTGGGCGCCTACATGGCCGGCCGCGATGGCAACGGCCTGGGCGTGATTCCCGGAAGAATACGCCACCACCCCGCGCGCCAGCGCGGCTGGCGGCAGCGACAGGATCAGGTTCGCTGCGCCGCGGATCTTGAAAGCCCCGCCTTTCTGAAAATTTTCACATTTGAAAAACACACGCGCGCCGGCTTCCGCATCAAAGCCCGCCGAGCGAACCAGGGGTGTGCGGCGCGCCAGAGGCCGGATCCGCTCCGCCGCCGCCCGCACGTCGCTGGGTTGAATCGCTAACTCCATGTGGCCTTAGACTCGTCTTGAAACAGAGGCGCCTCCGTGTGCCTTAAGCAGACTAGCGATAAGCTATCGATACCACGGAAGGGGGACAAGGTTCCATTCATGATCTAAATTCCGGGTCTGATACCACCGCCTTTCAGGCGGTTAACTTGAAGTTGGTCTTGTTTTAGACTTGAATTACGCGACTGACCGTCACCGTCAAGGTCTCGCCTGCCGACCCGGACGGATTGCGTCACAAGCCCTCGCTTTTAGTTAGGCGAGGGTGGTTTACTCGATCGAGAGAACTCTCTAGTTCGAGGGGGACGTTTCGATGGGGCGCAACTCGTCCAGTCTTTCCCGCAAGAACCGGAGGATTTCGGCCGCGCCGGTGCGGTGGTCCAAGGGCAGAATCAGCACACCGGCCGGCGAGAATTGCGCGCCCCGGGCCTGGCTGACGATGTTCATCAGACGGGCCGGATCGACCGGGGTTTCCTTGTGGAACTTGATGTTGAGCAGGTTTGGACGGCGATCGATGGCCTCGATTCCAGCCTGCTCGGCCGCCGTCTTCAGGGCGGAATAGTCGATCAAGTTTCTGACCGCCTCGGGCACCGGTCCGTAGCGGTCTTCGAGTTCCTTCGCGATCCGGTCGCGCTCGGTGGCATTGGTGGCGCTGGCAATTTGACGATAGGCACGTAACCGTTGATTTTCGTCGGAGATATAGTCGGACGGGATCCGAATATCCAGGCCCAGGTTGAGCGCGGAATGGATCTCCGGCGCGACCGGTTCGCCCTTCAGTTCCCGGACCGTCTCATCGAGCAGGCGCACATAGGTGTCGAAGCCCACCGTGTTGATGTGGCCGTGCTGCTCTCCGCCCAGCAGGTTTCCGGCGCCGCGCAACTCGAGATCGAGCGCCGCGATCTTGAAGCCCGCGCCCAAGTCGCTGAACTCCTTTAACGCCGCCAGCCGTTTCCGCGCCACCTCGGTCAGTTCCGTGTCCGGTGGAACCAGCAGATAGGCATAGGCCCGCCGGTTGGATCTCCCCACCCGGCCGCGCAACTGATAGAGCTCGGAAAGCCCGTAGCGTTCGGCATTTTCGATAATTATAGTATTTGCCAGGGGAATATCCAGGCCGTTTTCTATAATTGTCGTGGAAACAAGGACATCGAACTCGTGGCGCATGAACTGGAGCATGGTCTTCTCGAGTTCGGCCTCCCCCATTTGACCGTGACCCACGCCGATCCGAGCCTGCGGACTCAGTTCCTGGATCATGGCCGCGCGCTGCCAGATCGTGTCGACGCGGTTGTGCAGAAAATAGACCTGCCCGCCGCGGCCCAACTCGAGTTCGAGGGCGGAATGAATGAGCGCCGGCTGAGAGGGTGCCACCACCGTGTGGATGGCGAGGCGGTCCTTGGGCGGCGTCTCGATGACCGACATGTCCCGCAAACCGAGCAATGACATGTGGAGCGTGCGGGGAATGGGGGT
>Ga0306922_10000845_pt1 | contig 26359 bp, 24 predicted proteins | sample sta12Cox44000082_FD_203758 | JGI IMG/M metagenome (GOLD analysis project Ga0306922, IMG submission 203758) | Lab enrichment of tropical soil microbial communities from Luquillo Experimental Forest, Puerto Rico - statoxic.12C.oxic.44.000.082 (v2)... | ecosystem: Environmental > Terrestrial >... | reverse complement strand
ATTACAGCAATCTCATTGTCGGCGGCTTGCCGGTAATGGTGCTCCTGCTGTGCGCCTCAACCTTCTTTATCGAGGGCGGTTTTGCCAATTTCGCGCCATATACGGTCGAGCGCTATGGCGCCCGCCTCGGCGCGCGCGCCTCCGGTCTCGGGCAGGCGGCGAACGGTGTCGGCAAGATCCTGGGCCCGTTGAGCCTCGCGCTGATCGCCGGCAGCAGCAACGTGGTATCGCCGCAAGCGACCTCCGATGCCGTGTTGCCGGCCTATTTGTTCCTCGCCTTCGCCATGCTGCTGGTCGGACTGTCCTTTGTCTTTCTCGCGGTCGAGACACACGGCAAGGCGATGGGGATCGGCGACGAGGAGCCGGCGGTCCAGCCGAGCGCCATGGCGCTCGGCACCGAGGCCCGCTAAGTCTAGGTAGTACCGACCGCCTCGCGGCAAACGCCGATGCGGCGGGCATTCTTGGCCCAGTAGAAGAGCGGTGCCTCGCCGCTCGCGGTCCCCTCGCGCAACGCGATCGCCCGCGCCAGCATGAACCGGGTCACGTCGCGAAATGATGCGAGCGCCTCGCGCCCGATCGGGTGCCAACCAACGTCCTCAAGCTCCTCGCTCGCCATCGGCTCACCGAACACATTCCTACCGTCGCCGAGAAAGAACCGAGTGTTGAATCGGCGGAAGGAATGTGACGGGGTGATCGCCCGGCCGACATAGGTCAAGAGGTCCATCGCTGCCATCAGACCGCGCTCGAGATAGGCCCGCTCGATCGGTGCTCTAGCCGGGGGAGCCGACGGCCAGCCGCCCGGCCGGCCGATCAGGACGCCGGCTTCCTCCCAAGTCTCGCGCATCGCGGCGCGGGCAGAGCGCGCGAGCTTGGAGCCCAATGCTTCGGTTCCCGATTCGACGCTCCACGCGTTCCGATCCGGCGGATCGATCGCACCGCCGGGGAAGACATAGACCCCGGGCATGAACTTGACATGGAGCGGGCGGCGGCCGGCCAGCACCGCGAGCGCCCTGCCCTCGCCGCGCAGCAGGATCAGGGAGGCGGCGTCGCGCGGACGCACGACCGCGACGCGCCCTTGCCTTGGCGCCGGGAGGCCATCGTTCACGACGGATACTATTCCCGATTTCTCGGTGCCGGCGCTATTCGAACGCGGCGCGCGAGTGCGTGAAGGGGACGTGCATTGCCCGATTTTGCTTCCCCTTGTAAGCGGGCGTGCAGTCATCACCTAGATGCATTGCTATCAAAATAGCAATTATCGGGCTGCTTATCCATGCCATTCCCGCTATGCTTGTCCCGTCCACAAATTCCGCTGCCATTCCGCTGTCAGACCCCGTTTCTGCGGGCAAAATTCCGCTGCCGGAGAACCGGTTCAGTTGCATCTTTAGCGTTGATTCCTATGGAAATACTGCCACTGCAAGGACCTTTTGGATGCTCGAATATGTGATTTTCCGCTGCCGTCAGGGAGACTCGGGTCCACTCGAATGGCGGGCACCTTCCATCGCCGCGATCCAAACCTCCAACGCCTCGCGCAATTCCGCCAAGCTGTAGCGCTCTGGCGCGATATCATCGAGAACGGCGTTTCTGATCACCGCGCCGTCACGGGAGATCGTGATCGAGAAGGCGTTGCCGGCACCACCCGGGCGCGAAGTCTCGCCTCGCTCAGCTGCCGCGGTCTCGGCGAGAAGCATGCGGGCGGTTTCGAGATCGCCCTGGACGTCGCTTTGCAGAAAGCTCGCAAGGATCTCGCCATGCCGCCCGCTCCCGGGTCGCGCCCGTCCTTCGAAATACCCCGCCGGGTGCTGGCGAACCGTGAGCAGACCCGGCATCAAGGGCCGCGCAACGGATAGGCGGCGTTGATGCGCCCATTCTGGTACCATCCCTCGATCGCGAAGCCGCGGCCCGAAGCGCCGATGAACTGACCGTCGCCGCGTCGATGGCTGGTCTGGAAAGCGGCGAGGATAGCCTCGATGACCTCGTCGTCGGACATCGCATCCGGGAAAAAGGTAGACGGTGCCTTCTTATCGATCCACACGCCTGTTGGCGGATCGCGGAGTGCCACCCGCGCCCGGTAGACGCCGCTCGCATCCGGTGGCTGCACGATTCGCAGCACCCGAGCTCCGGGCGGATCTACCCCGTTCGGCCGGTGGTGATAACCGACCGCCTCGCCGTGCCGGTTGATCTCGCCGTAATCGATATGGGCGAGGTTGATCGGCGGATCGCTCGGCGTCCATTTTGCCGTGAACCCCGGTGCTTCGAGGTCTCGGGCTGAGAGCGCTGCCGGGACCAGTAGCAGGGCGAAGAGCCGCGAGACCCTCACCCGCGCTCGGGCTCCGCCACGGCCGCCGACCATGGCGACATCACGTCGGAGATGCCGTGATTGACCCCGTCGGCGCCGCGCAGCACGAGGTTAGGGCGAGCAAAACGGTCCGGATGCACCGTGTGCTCGACCAGTGCCGCCCCTGGCAGGCGCGACAGTCGTTCGATGATAGCCGCCGAGAGGCGGCGGTCGATACCGATGCGATCGCTGCCGCTGACGTCGATCCGTGGGTGGTGTGCCGCCGCCTCGGCATCCATGCCGAAATCGACGATAAAGCTCGCCATCTGCAACACCGCCCCGAGGATGCGCCGCCCGCCGGAGGCGCCAACCCCGAACCACGGCCGGCCCTCACGCGCAACCACGACCGGGCATATGTTGGTCAACGCACGCTTGCCGGGGGCGATCGAATTCGGCCGCCCAGGTTGCGGGTCGAACCACATCACGCCGTTGTTCATCAGGATACCAGTCCCGGGCAACACATAATGGCTGCCGAAAATCGACAGCAAAGTGGTCGTCAGGGCGGCGATGCAGCCTTGCCGGTCGACCGCGGTAACGTGGGTCGTCGAGGTCGCCAAGCCGGCTTCCGCGTCACCCATGCTATCGAGCCGTTTGACGTAGGCGTGTCGCAAGGCTTCCGCGAGCGCTTCGAAATACGCGACATCGGGGATGCGGGAAAACTGTTGTTTGCCCAGCCGCCCGACAACTTCGCCGAGGGTCGGACCGGCGGTCATGCCGGGAGTAGTTCGAAGAACCACGTCGCGATAGGGAATCTCCAGAGCTGGAACAATTCTCGCCTGGCAGCGGGCGAGATCGTCGGCCGAGAGGAAGCCGCCTGCAGCCTGAGTATCGGTGGCGATCGAGCGGGCGATCTCGCCATTATAGAAGTCGTCGGGCCCTGCTTCGGCGAGCCGTTCGAAAGTCTCAGCTAAACGCCCAAGAGGCAGGCGGGGAATATCGCCGTCGGACGAGCAGACAGGCGGTAGACCGTCCGGCAGCCAGACGTGCCGGCTCTCCTCATACCGCCGCAGATCGGCCGCAGCATTCGCGACCTTCAGCGTCGTGAACCAGTCGACCGGCAAGCCCGACCGTGCCAGCGCGATCGCCGGCTTGACCAACTCGCGCCACGGCAGTCGGCCAAACCGCTCGATCGCCAGAGCATAACCGCGCACCGCACTCGGGATCACGAACGAGAGAGGTCCGCGGACATTGCGGTCGCCGACAACGCCTTGCGTCCACGTGAACAGCTCTGCCCGGGTCTGGCCGGAGAGCGGATACGCGGCCGGATCGAGGCCGCGCGGCGCGATCGGGCCAAAATCGATGCTTTCAGCGCGATCGGCACCAGCCTGGTGCACCACCAGATGGCCGATTCCGCCGAGCCCGCTGCTCCACGGCTCGACGGCTGCGAGCGCAAATGCGGTGGCCACGGCGGCATCGACCGCGGTCCCGCCCGCCGCCAGCACCTCGGCGCCGACTCGCGCCGCGGTCCCGTTTTGGGCCGCGATGACGCCACCACGGGAAGAGGTGCTCGGCTTGCGGATCGCCCAGTTTTGTGTCAGGTGCATGTCGCGGCGCGCTCAGGTCAGCGCGATCGAGTCGACCCGGGTGGTGTAGAAGGCGTAGTAGCCGGCGAGCCCGGATACTTCGTCATAGGGTGTGGGGTAGGCCCACACGGCGTTCTCCGACCGCCGGAGCGAGCCCTCGCCGGCCGGAACTTCGATCGTCCAGTAGGAGGCTTCGCCTTTGTACGGGCACCGGGTGTGATGTTCGGTCGGGCGCATAAGATCGAGCCGGACATCCTTCTCCGGGAGATAGTGCACCGGTCCGTGGCCGGTCTCCTCGACGCGCAGCGCAGCGCTGCTGTCGGCAATCGTCACGCCGCCAAAAACGACCTTGACATGCCGGTTTTCCGGGAGAAGGTCAACGCGATAATCGGGGCGGCTGACAAAACCTGGGGCGTGGTTAGGCATCTCGGTTTCCTCCAAGAGGTGATTTCATGGCTGGCGTTTTCTGGGCGGCGTCGGCGCGCCGGCGCCGCCAAACGAGGCGACGCAACTGGCGTGCAATTCGGCATCGGTGATCGGCCCGCATTCCTGCTGCATGCGCTTGGCACGGAAGCTCGGATTGCCGCGCAGAACCTGCTCGTATTGCTCACTCTGGCGCACGTTTGCCGTCGCTGCAGGATCACGGGTCGGCATGGCCTGAGCCAGCGCGGTCCCGCCAGATGCGATCGTCAACAGCGTGGCGAACGCTGCCGCTTGATACCTCTGCACTTTCCTTCCTCCTTGTCCAGATCAGTCTGCCATCGTCAGCCCGCCGCTGACGCTCAGCACCTGTCCGGTAATGTAATCAGACAGGGCACTCAAAAAGAACATTGCCGCCTGCGCGATCTCGATCGGCTGAGCGATCCGGCGAAACGGGATGGCCCGGGTCAGCGCCTCCTTCATCCGCTCGGGTTGGCGCTGGAAGAGCGGCGTGTCGGTCGGACCGGGGCAGACACAGTTGACGTTGATGCGGTAACGCGCGAGTTCGCGTGCGAGCGATTTGGTAAACGCGATCAGCCCCCCCTTCGCCGCGGCATAAACCGTTTCGCCCATGCTGCCGACCCGACCCGCATCGCTCGAAATGTTGACAATCTTCCCGGCGCTGGCTGCTACCATCGGCGGCAGCAGGCCGTGGGTCAGCCGCACGGCGCCCATCAGGTTAATGGCGATGACGCGATCCCACATTTCCGGCGGATTTTCGAGAAAGGGCTGGATCTGATCCCAGCCGGCACCGTTCACCAAGCCATCGACGCATGCGATCCGTTGATGGATGGCGGCGACAAATGCATCGATCGAGGGCTTGTCGGTGAGATCGACCGGCAGGTAGTCGATAGCGAGACGTTCCGCGGCGCCCTCCGCCGCGGCTGTGCGTCCGCCCGCCTCATCGATATCGCCGATCACCACCCGCGCCCCCTCGCGGGCCAGCAGGAAGGCGGTCGCCTTGCCGATCCCCGAGGCGCCGCCGGTGACGATGACGGTCCGATCTTGCATGTCCATCGGTGTGCCTTTCCCCGTTGCCGGGCGCCGCAGTGATGTTCCGCGTGGCCGGCCGCCGATGTCAATCCTCCGGCGGCGGGAAATTGCTCCGAACCCGACAAGAATGCCCGCGCGCGCTGTTGCGCATAACGAACAGGTCTCGCCGAGTGGTTAATCGGGCCGGCCAACCGCACCAGCGTGTGCCTGAGAGAAGCTACACTTCGTTCCTGCTTAGGGCGACTTCAAATGCAAGCTGACCCGAGTTCCCCCGTCTATTTCATCCTGCACATCCCGAAAACTGCCGGGCAGACCATCCAACAGCACCTGGCCGACCACTGTGCGCCGGGGGTGTTCTGGGGTCCCCACCAGGCGCCGCGTCTACAGGCACTCTCCGGCCGCCGATACAACCCTTGCCGCCTGCCCGGGGCGACGCGAATCCGCGCGGTCTTCGGCCACAATCTTGGCCGGTCGCTCGAAAAATATTTCCCCGAAAGGGAGATTCGGCGCGTTGTTCTGTTGCGCGATCCGATCAGCCTGCAGCTCTCGTTGTACAACCATCGAATGATGCTTCATCTGACCAAGGGGCTGGGTACTTACAGCTTCGATCTCCATCTCAAGGCGTTGCCTCGCGACTTTATCGCGCACCGTCTCCTCGCGCGCTGGCTAGAGATCCGGTGGCCGGTGCTGATGGCGATGACCGACCAACAGAAATACGCAGCGTTAAACCGGACGCTATCCCAATTTTGGTTTGTCGGTTCCCATACGGATTGTGATCGGCTGATTGCCGCCATCGCTCCCGATGTCGGCGTCCCGGCAGCTGCGCGGCGAAGGAACACGGCCGCCGAGTGGGAAAAACGTGTCACCTGGCGGCCTTCAAAGGCCGCCGAGCTGTCCCCGGCGATGCACAAGGCGATCCTCATGGACAACGGCCTCGACCAAGCGCTGTGGGAGAGCTGGCACACCGCCGGGTTCAACCCTGCCGGCGTCCGCCCTCGCCCGCTCCCACCGAGCAGGCCCGGCGGTTTCCCCGCCCACGAACTCGTCCGTCCGGTCTTCTCCGGTGTCTGTCGCTACCGACGCGACTGGGTTCCCCGGGTGCACGCGGGTCGGGCCGGCAACGCGATCGGTCCGAAGATCTTGCGAGCCGAACGCGCCCAGGAGGCACGCAGATGGGACCTCGCCGCCCGGCATTATCGGAGCGTGCTCGCCGACATGCCAAACGCGCCCGAGATGTGGGTCCAATATGGCCATGCCCTGAAGGAATCCGGGAACGTGGCGGAGGCGGAGACGGCCTACCGAAAATCGATCGACCTCGACCCCGACTCCGCCGACGCGCATCTGCAGCTTGGGCATGCCCTGAAGATTCAGGGACGGATAGACGAGGCAGTCGGCTCTTATTTTCGTTCGTTGGCTCTCGATCCGGCGCCGCGCCACCCGCGGGACGAATTGATGGCGCTCGGCTGGACGACGGAGCAGATCGAACAGCGGCTGCGCTGTACCCGGGTTCATGCGTTCCTGCCCGGGTGAGAACAACCGCCGCTCACAGTGGAGCAGCGCATCGGATCTCTTGGAAGTCTCGGATTCCGATCTCCTGCTGCATCGATCGTCGTGTCTCGACTTCAATGATGGTTTGCTCTACACCTTGCCGCAGAGCTCGTCGGTCGAACGTTCTTCAAAATTCTATCGCAACTGGTTGAGCGGGCTGCGAATACGACCCTGGATGGGTCTATTGGTATTCTAGGCGGACACCCGTCCGAACCGCATTGCTGGGGCCCAGGATGTCGGATGTATTGGTAAGCTTTGTCGTGCCAGCGTATAATGAGGAGGCTCTAATCGAGTCGTGCCTTTCTGCGATAATCGGGGAGATCTCGCGCACCGGCTGCCGGGCGGAAATCGTCGTAGTGAACAACGGGAGCACCGACGCCACGCGCCAAATCGCCGCGTCAAACCCCAATGTCAAAGTGGTCGATGAGCCCCAAAGGGGACTTGTCCAGGCTCGCGAGGCCGGATGCCGCGTGGCCAAAGGCAAGCTCATAGCTAATATCGATGCCGACACGATACTCCCCGAGGGCTGGCTGCGCACAGCGCTGACGGAGTTCGCAGGGCACCCAGACCTGGTCGCCCTGAGCGGTCCGTACGTCCACTACGATCTCCCCAAGGGAGCGCGGCTCATCGCAGCGGGGTTTTATCGCGGCGTGTACGTCGTCCACCTGTTGAGCAGGTTTCTGGCCGGATCCGGGTCGGTGATGCAAGGAGGCAACTTCATCGTATCCAGGATCGCTCTCGATGCCGCGGGAGGCTTCAACCCCGATTTCCGATTTTATGGTGAGGACGCCGAGCTGGCGCGCCGCTTGAGCAAGGTCGGGATAGTCAAATTCACTCTCGCTTTGCGTGCCCTTTCTTCAGGACGACGGTTCGCCGGAGAGGGGCTCTTCAAAGTCTTGTTGAGGTATTCCGCGAACTATCTTTGCACGCATTTGTTCAAGCATCCGTTGTCGTCAACCTGGTTGGACTTTCGGCATGCGACCGGCGCGAGCGGCGGCCTCGAATGCCCATCGAACGCCCCTCTATCGCGCGAACCGAGGGGCGCAGGACTAGTTCGGCCGAATTCCGCGCTATCCGAGTTCGGCGTGATCCACCGAAGCGAACGCCGGTGACCGACCGCGCCATGCCCAGGCACCGCCTATCCGTCATTGTTGGAATTCCCGGGTCATGGTTTCTCGTCGGTCCAGCGGCGGCTGCCCCTACGATCCCGCTGCCGGAGCCGGGAAGCGAGCCAGGATTGCTGCCGGCGCTGGTAATTTTGGGGTTGCTGACGATGGTGGCAGCGGCCGAGCTGGTTCGGCCGCTCCGGATGCGGTCCGGCTCGACCTCGCGACGATGGGCCGGCAATTTGTCTCTATGCATCCTCTCGAACGGCGTTCTTGTGCTGCCGACCCTCACCGCATTTGCGGCGGCTTTCGTCTCGCAATTGGAGCACAAGGGCCTGTTCGATTTGCTCGAACTGCCGAGCGCGATACGGGTCGTCATCGCGACAATCAGCCTGGATGCGCTGGCCTATGCTCAGCACCGGCTATTGCACGGGGTGGAAGTCCTTTGGCGCTTCCATGCGGTCCACCACTCTGACCCGGAAGTTGATGTCACCACGACCTTTCGGCATCACCCCGTCGAAGCGATCTTCAACGGTGCTTTGATCGGCGGTGTCGTCCTGATGATCGGTTTCTCGCCCGCCGAGATCGCGGCCTATACTTGGGTGTCGTTCGTGGTCGAGCTCGTCGCACACGCAAATCTTGCGCTGCCATCATGGTTTAGCGCAATCTTCGGCAAGTTTATCGTGACGCCTGAATTCCACCATCTGCATCACTCGCGTGCGAACGCCGAGGCAAATGCCAATTTTGGCCAAGCCTTTTCAATCTGGGATACGCTATTCAAGACCGCGCGAACTCGATCCGCGGAAGACCCGCGTCGGTTGGAATTCGGCCTCGACGAGTTTCGCGGGCAGAAATTTCATCTCCCACATTACCTGCTTGTGCAGCCCCTACTGCCGAGAACCAACGATCCGGTCGCAACCGCTGCTTCACGTTCGTGACCGCGCCCATGTCGAGGCGCGGGACGTTCTTCGGCTCGGCCTTAGTCCGCGCGAACGGAAGCCTCTTCCTGCGCAAGGCGGCGCCCTTCAGACCAAATCGTCACGATCAGGGAAATCAGCACGATGGCAATGGTTATGATGACAATACCGTCAATCGGCGACATCGGGCCGAGTGGCGTATTTACCGACCGAGGGCCGATTGTCAGCAGAAAAAAATTGTAACAGATAAAACCGAGTCGTATCTCAGTCGGGCCAACACCAAAAAAACCTATCTTTATAACACGAGTATCCATCGCCTTGATAAGATTAAAGAAAGAGACCATGTAATATCCGGCCAACCCAAGACAAGCGACGTCGAAACGCATGTACGGTGATGCCCCCAGCCCGAAAAATATGCATATTTGAGAAAGCAAATCCGTCGCGTTGTCGATAAAGAAGCCATATCGGGGGCGCTCGATCTCGCGAAATCGCGCCAAGGTGCCGTCCAACGAGTCACCGAACCAGTTTATTATCAGCCCTGCGCTCGCAACCCACAACAAAGCTGGCGATAACCACGAGGTGCTATAGCCGAGACCGCAGAGGAGGGCGCCGGCGAATCCCGTTAGTGTCAGGTGGTCCGGTGTGACCCCGACCGGAAGTTTCGGCGCAAACCATTCTACGAGAGGACGCTCCACAGGTATCACCCATGATGTATTCACCCGCGATATCATTCGTGTTCCTAGATGGAGGGCTGAGAAGACCGGATGACGTCGGTACTTGTGCTTGATCATAGCGGCTCGGACGAGTGGAAGCATTCTCGCCGTGAGGTCCGCCTACACTGTGAAGCTGAAAGAACGATCGGACAACCGATCGTACGCGCACAACACTTGGTCAGGGTCGTATGACCGAAAGCAAGCCTCGACCGATCGGCGTCGATCGTGAGATCGTATTGGATATTTGCCACCTATCGCTCGGGTTCTGGCGCGACACGCCCGCCGGCGTCGATCGGGTCGATGCGAGCTTCGCGGCTCATTTCTTGACAGCCAGCGCCCCGAACCGAAAAGCGCTGCTGTTTACGCCGATTGGCCCACGCGCCGTTCGGATCGCCGACGCCCGCCGTATATTCGAAGGTGTTCAGATCCATTGGCGAGAGACCCAGCGACCAGAGGAGGATGGGGCATTTGCGCGCGTACGGGACGCATTAATCGGGGTGCCGCCCGCTCGGCCACGAAGATCGCCGAACGCGGCAATCTCTCAGCGCTTCAGCGAAGCGCTCAGGATCAGTGCGCGAGCCGCTCTATTGCATGCCGGCGCTTGGGGCCAGATCGCAGCCATTAATTCCAATGCCGTCTATTTGAACGTAAGTCAATACCCGCTATCGAGGCCGGGCTATTTTCGCTGGTTGCAAGAACGGCGCGACGTCAAGCCAGTATTCATGATCCATGATCTTCTGCCGATCGAGTATCCCGAGTTTTTTCGCACCGACTCGGTCAAGCGTCATGCTCGGGGATTGAATGTTTTCGCTGAAATCGCCGCCGGCGCCATCGTCTCGACGCCCGCGGTGGCGGACGCGTTGCTGGCGTACCTCCAGCGGCTCGGCCGGAAGACCTTGCCGTTGCTTATTCAGCCGCTCCCCGTATCACCGACATTTCATGGGCCGCGAGAACACGACGAGGGCCTCGCGGCACAACCGTATTTCATCATCTGCGGGACGATCGAGCCCCGCAAGAATCATTTGCTCCTTCTCAACGTGTGGCGCGAACTCGCGCGATTATGCGGGTCCGCTACACCGAAGCTGATTGTCGCCGGCGCGCGCGGCTGGGAAAATGAAAATATCGTCGACATGCTGGAGCGCTGTCCGGCGATCCACGACCACGTCATCGAAGCTTCGGGGCTGTCGACACCATCTCTGAAGCGTCTCATCGACAATGCTCGCGCCGTTCTGATGCCTTCCTTCGCGGAAGGCTACGGCTTGCCCGTCGCCGAGGCGCTCGCCGCCGGGACCCCCGTGCTGGCCTCCGATCTTCCGTCTCTTCGCGTGATGGCCGGGTCAGCGATTACCTGGCTGGATCCAGTGGACGGATTGGGCTGGCTTGCTGCGATCCGCCGTCTTTCCGAAGAGCCCGCCCATTGGACCCGGTTTCGGCGAGATCAACCTTTCGAGGCATTCTCTAGCAAGGCCTACTTCCAGCAGATCGAGGCGTTCCTGTCGACGATTTGAGCGGAGGGCATCGAGACCTCAGCGTTAGCCAATCGGCAGACTGATCGCGGTCGAAGGTCATGTGGTTTGCAGAGACCGCGCGCGGCTCGAAGGCACTAGCCAAGGATCACGAAGCAGATAATAATTCAGCCCGTTTGGAGGCGGAATCGTATCAACCGTAAATGTCGGCACCTATCGCCTATGACGTAGCTCGATTGCTGTTGGGTTCTTTGGCCGTCACGCCGCGCGGTATCGACCGGGTGGACCTCCGCTACGCACGTTTCTTCTTCGAGACCTGGCCGGGCGATTGCGTCGGTACCCTACCGACGCCTTGGGGTGTCCGACGTTACGGTCGCCGGCAGGTGCTCCAGGGACTCAACCGCCTGGAGCAGCTGTGGTCAGAGACCGTCCAGTCCCATGAAGATCGCGTGCTGTTACGGATCAAAAGACGGCTTTCCGGAACACAGGACTCATTGACCGAAAAGTCTCGCGGCGGAGATCGACCAGTCATCGGCCCAGCATCTAGGGTCTTGAACCTTCTTTCGGTGGCAGGTTTCTCATTCGGGGCTTCGGTTGTCAGGGCGGTGCCCAAGAACGCCATTTATGTGAATGTGGGTCAGGTTGGGCTAGCGATTCCGCGGATTATTTCCTGGCTTCGACAGCGACCGGACGTCAAATCGGTGTTCATGCTTCACGACGTGATTCCACTGGAACGTCCGGAGCTGGTGTCCGGGAAAGATCAGCGCCGGCACGGGAGGATCGTCGATCGTACAGCACGGTATGCATCCGGTCTGATCGCGTCGACGGCGGCGACGCGCGAAGCGGTGCTGAACGCGCTTTGCTTGCGAGGTCGATCCACAATCCCGGTCGAAACTGTGCCGTTTCCCGTTGCCCCGGTATTCCTCGAGAATGACGGGCCTGACGAGGAGCTCTGTGAGCGCGATTACTTTGTCGTCTGCGGAACGATCGAGCCACGCAAAAACCACCACCTGCTGCTGAACGTCTGGCGCGAGCTGGTCGAACAACGAGGCCCGCACGCCCCAAAGCTCGTCATAGTCGGATCGCCTGGTTGGGGTGCCGGGTCGGTGCTGCACGCGCTGGAACAATGCCGGCCACTCCATGGCGCGGTAATCCTCGCGCGCGGTCTGTCGAGCCCGGCACTCCGTCGACTCATCGCATATGCGAAGGCCCTGCTGATGCCATCCTTCGCCGAAGGGTTTGGTCTCCCTATCATCGAAGCGCTAGCCGTGGGAACACCAGTCATTGCATCCGACCTCCCCGCACATCGCGAGATTGCCGACAACTTAGCAGTCTATCGCGATCCCACGGACCGTGCGGGCTGGCTTGCCGACGTTTGTATGTTTGCCGACGAGACCGAGACGGCGGCAGAAATTCGCCGACGCGTCGCGCAGTACCGGCCGACGACTTGGGGCGAATATTTTATTCGGATCGAGCGCTTTCTCAAAACTTTCGAACAGCCTGATTCGCCGGCGGGTGCCGATTAAGCTAAGCAGACCATATTCGTCATTGGGAGCGCCGCAGGACTGCATCCCTGATCATCGCCGGTGGCGGCGTCGCAAAAACGCAGGCCAACGATGCGTGGCCATGGGAAGACGACGCGCGGCGCCCGCGTCGATGCCGCACTCGACCTCGCGAGGCTTGACAATCGCGTGATAGCATCCCCGAAAATATTGTTGCAGCCCAGCATGCCAGCGACGCGGACGCCGAGTTAACCGCCGCTCCGCTCGGTGCTTGTGAAACTCGAGCGATCATGGCCCTTGGTGATCGGCAAATTCGCCCGCATACGCAACGACCTGGATCACAATGTCCCATCGCATCATTTACGATGGTCTTAATCTTGCGCTTGAAGAGGGGACTGGCGTCGCAACCTATGCACGTATGCTAACTCAGGTCGCGCGCGATCTTGGCTACAACGTCGGGGTTGTCTACGGTTCGCCGCAGGCCCCCTCCAGAAATCCGGTGCTACGCGAGATCGCCTTTTTCGACGAAAAGCGCGCGGTCAAAAAGTGGCTGCCAGCGGAAATCCTCAACTCCATCGCCGATCAAGTTCGCTATTACCTTCCCGTGAGACCAATTACCGTAGACCTCAGCGGCGTCGTTGTCACCCGTCACTTTGACGACACTCTGCCAGTGCGCGATCATATTTTTGTCACGCGCAATCTGTTTGCTAACGCGGGGAGGCATTTTTCCTTGACAAACGCCTTTGTCGAGCTTTCCTTCGATCCGCGGCCCGATATCTTTCACTGCACATATCAGCTCCCGTTGCGCTCGAAATCGGCCTGCAACGTTTACACTATCCATGACCTTGTCCCTCTGAGGTTGCCGTTTACGACGCTCGACAACAAGCGCTGGATGTTTCGCCTGCTCAAAAAGATCACGGCCAAGGCCGACCACATCGTCACGGTTTCCGAGAATACAAAGCGCGATATAATCGAGCTTCTCGGTGTCGACGAGAATAGGATTACCAATACTTATCAAGCTGTCTCTTTTCCCAAGGAAGATATAGAGCGCTCTGAAGGCGTCATCGCCGAGCAACTTGCCGGCTCTTTCGGTCTAGAGTCACAGGAATACCTTTTGTTTTTCGGGGCTCTCGAGCCGAAGAAGAATGTGGGTCGTCTCATCGAAGCCTACCTGGCATCGGGCGTGGATGTTCCGCTGGTCCTTGTCTCCGGCGAAGGCTGGCATAACGAGTCCGAGAACACGCTGCTCGAGGAGCTACGCGAGAACGAGCCCGGATCGACAGGACTCAACCGGACGCGGCTCAAGCGGCGTGTGCGGCGGTTCCGCTACGTCAGGCCCTCGACCCTGATCACCCTGATCCGCGGCGCGCGCGCCGTCGTCTTTCCGTCTCTATACGAAGGCTTCGGGCTGCCAGTGCTCGAGGCGATGACCTTGGGCACTCCTGTCGTGACCTCGCGGGAATCCTCTTTGCCGGAGATCGCTGGCGATGCCGCCTTGCTCGTCGACCCATACGACGCCGACGACATCGCGCGGGCGATAACGACGATCGTCAACGACACCGATCTGCGCGCCGAGTTCTCGCGCCGCGGTCGGTTACAAGCCGCCAAGTTTTCCGTCGAGCGTTATCGCAAACGCGTCGAGGCGCTGTACGCCTCGCTGCGGTGAAGCGTCACGGCGGGCGGGCGCCAGGATCGGCTAGGGGTCGCGCGCTCGCCGGTTCCATTTGCGGCCGTAACCGGTTAGAGTGGCTCGCGCGCGGATGCGGTTCCCAGCCATCGGCGCATCGTTTTAGACAAAATCGGCCGGTCGGTTTACTCTCTCTTATTCGGATCGTCCAAATGGCAGAAATCTCGCAGCTGGATCGCGTCCTATCGCTAGCCCGCGCAGTCGCCGCGGACGTCGGAGTCCGCCCCCGCGCCGCCGGGCGGATTCAGCAGTTCTTCCGGTCTCTCAACATCTGGTTCTGGGTCATCGTCGGCCTACCCACCCTCGTCGCCGGTGTCTACTTTTTCGCGATCGCCTCGGATCTCTATTTGTCGGAAGCGAAATTCATCGTGCGCAGCCCGAAGCAGGTGCAGACCAGTTCGATCGGTGCGTTGATCCAGTCTACCGGGCTGGCACGTGCGGTGGACGACACCGCCGTGGTCGAAGATTTCATCATGTCGCGCGACGCGGTTCGCAAGCTCGAGCAACAAAATGAGCTGCGTGCGGTCTTCGGCCGGTCCGAGGGCGATTTCGTCACGCGGTTTCCGGGCATACTGATGCGTTCGGATTTCGAAGCACTATTCCGGCGTTACGATCTCTTTGTGTCGGTCGAAACCGACCACACGTCGGGTGTGACCGCGCTGCGTGTCAAAGCCTACCGTCCCGAAGACGCCCAGGCTATCGCGAGCGCCCTCCTGAGCTACAGCGAGCAGCTGGTCAACGAGCTCAATGAGCGGGCGCGCAAAGACACGCTCGGCACCGCCCGTCGCGAGGTCGACCGCGCGCAGGAGCAAATTTCCCAGATCCAGAGCCAGCTCACCGCCTACCGCGTGCAGCAAAACATGCTCGACCCGAAATCGGCGTCGACCGGCGTCTTGGAGCTTATCGGGCAAATGAATGCGGCTGAGACGACAGCTCGGCAACAGCTCGGTGAGATCCTCAAGAATTCGCCCAACAGCCCACAAATCCCGCTGATCCAAACGCGGATCGCCTCACTCGACAAGCTGATCGCCGAGGAGCGTGCAAAGCTCACCGGCCAAACGAACTCGGTCGTCGCGGCGCTGACCGAATACGAGCGCTTGGCGCTCGATCGCGAGCTCGCCGAAAAGGCGCTGGCATCGGCATTTACTTCACTTGAAGCCGCGCGCCTCGAAGCGCAGCGCCAGCAACTTTATCTCGAAGCCATCGCGCAGCCGAACCTCGCCGATTACCCGCTCTATCCCAAACGGGTTGTCTCCTTCGGCATGGTTCTTGCGAGCTGTCTGCTCGCCTACGGCATTATCTGGTTGCTGGTGGTCAGCGCCCGCGAACACGCGGCGGCCTAGCCGTCGCTCTGGGGGTAGGCCGGACGGATGTCGCCGTTTTGGCGAGGGTTCCTCATTCAGTGGCGGGTCGTCGGCGCCCTGATTATTCGTGAGATCTACACGCGCTTCGGCCGCGAAAGCCTCGGTTTTGCCTGGATCGTGGCTGAGCCGTTGGTGTTTGCGATCCCGGTCCTCTTCGTGTGGCGGGCTGTCAGAGACCCCAACGAGCATGGCATTTCGCTGATGCCATTTCTGTGGAGCGGCTATCTTCCACTATTGCTTTTCCGTCATCTCGGCGGCCGCATATTGCTGTTCATACGTGCGAACGTGCCGCTGCTCTACCATCAGCGGGTCACCATTTTCGACATTTTTCTCGCGCGTGCTTTGTTGGAGATCTTCTCGAACCTCACCGCGCTAGTGGTATCCTTTGCGGTGTTCTACGCAATCGGGGCAGTGGATGTACCGCGTGATTTGCCGATGTTCTACCTGGGCTATTTTTACATGATCTGGTGGTCGGTTGCAGTCGCGCTGGTCATCGGCGCCCTGTGTGAGCGCACCGACTGGGTGCAACAGGTTTGGATGCCTTACTCTTACCTATACATGATGTTCTCAGGCTTCTTTTATCTCGCAGATTGGCTGCCACCATCCCTCCGCAACGTAGCGCTGTACCAGCCCTATACTCAGGCATACGAGATGATCCGCGGCGGGGTCTTTGGCACGACGATTACGACCTATGGCGACCCAGCGTATACCACGTTCGCCCTCGCAATCTTGACTTTGTTCGGGTTGTGGCTGATGCGCGATAGCCGTAAATACGTCGTGATCGAATGATTAACGCTATCGATGTGACCAAGGACTATCGGACCGAGGGAAGGGTCAATCGCGTTCTCAGTAACGTCTCGTTCAATTTAGCGAAAGGTGAAAAGCTGGCTCTCCTCGGGCGTAACGGCTCGGGCAAGTCGACGCTGATCCGCCTCGTCGGCGGCGTGGAGCTGCCGACCCGCGGCACCATCGAGCAAACCATGAGCGTGTCCTGGCCGATCGGGTTGGCCGGCGGTTTTCACGGAAGTTTAACAGGAAACGACAACATGCGCTTTATTGCGCGTGTATACAACAAACCGTTCGACGAGATCAAAGCTTATGTCGAAGACTTTGCCGAGCTGGGCAAATTTCTATCGGAACCGATGAGAACCTACTCCACGGGGATGAGGGCCCGGTTCATGTTCGCGCTGTCGCTCGCGATCGATTTTGACTGCTACCTGATCGACGAGGTCATTGCTGCCGGTGATCAACGCTTCCAGCGCCGGTCGCACGAAGAACTCTTCGAAAAACGGGCCGACCGCTCGATGATCCTTGCTTCCCACATCGGCGAGATCATTAAAGCCTACTGCTCCCGGGCGCTCGTCCTCCATCGGGGGCGCGGTAAAGTCTTTTCCGATCTCGATTTGGCTTTGGACATCTATAACGACCTGTGAGGAGCCGTTGCTCCCGAGGGCCTGCGCGCTGTAATAGGCGGGCAATCTCCGATTCATTTCGCTCTTCGCTGTGGCATTGATACCGACAGACACCTTCGCTGCGGCGGAATTTCTCGTCCGCCACATGTACCGGCCCATCGGGCTTGGAAACGGTGCAAGCCACTTTGCCATCGCAGAGACGGCACTGCCGATCGCGGGCGACAGCTGGTTTTGGACCGACGATAACGCGAAGGTCCTCGAGTTCCTCTCGCGGCCAGAGCTCTGGCAGCGTTTCCCGTGTCAGACCTCTGAAATTCTCCGGTTTGTACGGGCGATGTGCTGCGGACCGCTCATCTTCCGGCGGGTCAGCCCGCCGCGGCTCGAGCCGGCCGAGAAGCAGGGTACGCTCAACGGTTACCGCCATTCGCTGATGAACGTTAAATACGATCTGTCGCGCGGCGAAGTCATCGCCGGCCTGCGCTTCCACGACGAAAGAAACTCCGATAACCTGTCGCTGACCGGCAATTACGTCGAGTTTACCTATCATCGACACCGTTTCAGGCTGGGCGTCGAGGCGGCTATCAGCGACGGCGATGCTAAGCAGGACGGGCATACCCTGAGACTCTGGCATTCCGGCGACTTGCATTTTGAGAATCATCGGAAGCGGGTTCGGCTCGGCCGGATCGCCTATACCTATACGATCGATTCTCGCTCGATGTTGATCGATGTCGAGGTCACCCTCGAAATCGAGCCCGGCGTCCCAGTGACCGACGTAGTGCTGACCATCGGGCATGACCAGCTCGGTCGGATGCGCTACCGAACGATTGCCACCGATATTACGCCGGTGGCAAGGCCGCTCTACCGCGCCGGGATACCTGGCCGACGGCTGCTCAACGCGGCGGGCGCTTCGTATTATCTGATCAGACAACCCCACATTTCAGGCGATTGCTTTGCCATCCACTCGATGTCACGCGATCCGGCCCGATTTACTGGGGTCGAGACTGTCGTGCAGCGCTGGGGAAGGTTGCGTTTGGCGGTTGCCCGTTATTCCTTTCCCGGTTCGCAGTGCGGCGCGAATCTTGTTGTCGGTGAGCGCAAACTGCTTACCGGAGGTGGCTTTTACGATCGTATAGCCGATTACGCAGGCCTGATGCGGAGCGAGGCTTTGATAGTGTCGCAACAGCAGGCCGTCCGGGACCTCAGCACCTCCTACGACTATGGATCAAAGATAAATGCTTTTGCCAAATGCTTCGCTGTGTGCAAAGCCGGAGTAGTGACCACAGATCCGGCAGATCTCGATGAATTACGTTCGCTATTCGACTTATATCTCGATTATTATTATCAATTATTTGTTAATATTCATGAAAAACAACGAAATTCGATCTTTTCTCGAGATCTTTCATTTGTCATCCTTGGTTTGGTGACGATGTACCGGGCCACCAACGCCGCCGATTATCTCCGACGCCTCGCGCGGCTTTGCAATGTGCTGCTCGAGTTCGAGGTGCGTTCCCATCACATTGGAGGAGACCCTGCGTCCGGCTTTTTGATGAGAATGACCAGCCCCCGGGTTGCCTACGTCGACTGTCAAAGCGCGGCACTCCTAGCGTTGACCCAGGCCGCTCGTTATCTCGATGATCCTCGATTGGTGGCGGCGATCGAGCGCGGTCTCGCGAGCTATTGGGTGGAGACCTGTACAGTCACTGATGGCCGTCCGTACGAGATCGACACCGTCTCGACCAGCATGGTTGATCGTCTCGGCATGCGCCGAACCGAGAATGCGTTTTGGAATTTTAAAGCCGGGGTGACATTGCGGTTCTTCGCTGCGCTGCGCAAATCGTCCCATCCAGCGCTGCGATCGATCGTCGTACGGCACGGCACGCGAATGGAATCATTCGAGATAATCCTCCGCCGGCAGCTCGAGAGATCGATTACTCAGCGAGAGGAGAGTATCGAAATCCGTACCGCCGTGTCCGCGGGGGAGACCAACTCGGAAACGCAGCCATGGGTAATGCTCGGGCTATTCGGCCATCCGTACGATTGAGGCACAGCCTCGGGTAATGCTGCAGCTTCTCGGCCATCTTCTGGTTGAGCATCAGATCAGACGCGGTGGCAGCGGTGTTCACGAGCGCCTGGCAAGCGCGGTGTGCATCGCGGCCGCAATCGTCGCGGAGGATCTGCGATTGCCGGGGCGCTGCAGCACGAATAGGCAGCGTCGCCCTACCGTCTGCTTAAAGAACGAGGCGAGATTCTGGTGGATGGCCTGCTCGGTCGCCGTGTCGCGGACGAGCCCGTAGTAACGGAATTTGCGCTCCGACCAATCCGCACTCGCCCACACGAGGTGGCCGTGTATCGGCCACCCCTTGTCGTCGCAGGGCCAGTGCCGCCAATACGATTCGTCGCCGACGGCTAGCCACTCTTCGAGATATGGTTCTTCAAATACTCCGAAGATGTGATCCCTTCCCCACATCGGCGAATTTACATATACATATCCATCATCATCGACAATCGATAGGATTCTTTCGATATATTGGTCGAGCTGTAGCGGACTGACGTGCTCGAGAACATCCATACAGAGGACGACGTCAAATCGACGGTCGATATCCAGCGTGAGAAGATCGCCAAACATTATGGCATCGCGGATGTTCGGGTGAGCAAACGCGAACGCGAGATGGCTGACCTCCGCGCCGCGGACCGTTACACCTGCTTCGGCCAGGAGACTCATTACAGGGCCGGTAAAGCACCCCAGCTCAAAGCAGCTGCGAGCCTGCAGACCGCGCACGATCGCGGCGGTAACCTCCTTGTCGTGGTCGATCACCGGGCTCCATACACCGAACCGGTCGTAAAAGCGATGCCGGTCGAGGAGCGATGCCATCAGAGCGATATCGGCATCACTGCGAGCGACATACACGGTCATCGGCGCTCCGCGGACCAACTGCGTTTCGTATTTTTTTGGAATCGAGGCCCTAAGGTCGGGGATTGGTGCCGGCGGTACCAAAGTTTGGATAAATCATGAGCGAAACTCTGGTGAAGCGACGAAGCTGCGAATCACCCGCTCGAGCGAACCTCCGGATCGCAGGTGGTCGACATTATCTCCGAAACCGGCGAGGTCGGGTTCCCGATCGAGGATCCCGCGATAGAGCGCGGTGGCAATATGCTCTGCGGAAAACTCCCCCCACGCCTGAACCGCGAGCTGACCCGGCCAATAAGGAATCTGGCCGCGGCAGATAATATCCCGCGCGCTCGGCCGACAGCCCATCTTGCCCATTCGAGTCTAGCGCGGGCCTGCGTACAAATAGCCATCCAACACTTTCAACGGCGCTCGTCTAGCTGCTGCCTCTAATTCTCCGCCCTGGCCAGGCGGGCGCCGGACTTGGCTTCTGCCGCCGGCTGAGGCAGCAGGGTCGCCTTCGCCAGTCTCACCGTGCCGTCGAAGGCGGCGCGTTGACTAGATAGGCGGATGTCGATCGGGTGTTCCCCCCCCTCGTCGACGACGAACTCGATGTTCGTCTCCAAACCGCCGCCGCGCTGCGGGCGGATCAACCGATACCCCAGCGGCGCACCGGCCGAAACTTCCACGGCAAACTCGTACTCGGCGGCTCCGGGGGAAAACACCAGCTCCAAGGCGAGCCTCCAGCGGCCCGGCGGCAACATGATGTGTGGCCCATCCACCAGACAGCGCGCCCGCCCGGTGATATCGACCGAGCCCGTAGCCGGCTCGCCAGGTCGATCCCCCCGAGAAAAGAGGTCGGGCGCCCAGTGAATCGGTTGCAGAACCACGAACGAATTGACAAACGATCCCAATGCGCCGATCGCGACGCCCTTCGCGGTGTCGTCGAGAGTTTCCCACGCTTCGACCGCGTCTCGTCGCTCCGGCGTAAGCCCGCTATCCGCTAAGTCGCGAACAATTTCGGCGACTGTGGCATTCTTGACCGACAGTTGAAAATGATCCGCGATCGCCGAAGCGGTCGCCTCAGCATCGTGGCTGGTCGGCTCAGCATAAAGGAGGAGAGCACCCGGCGCGCTGATATAGCCCGCAACCCCAGCGCAGCTGCCGGCCACCGCCCTGATGGCGGCCGCCATGTTGTTGCTGTCTCCGCCGACGATTTGGCTCAAAGCGACGCGTGGATCATCGAGCGCCACGACGAAGCGTCGCTGGGCGGCGATCAGTGCCGTGCGCAGCCGGCCACCCGGCTGGCGCGACGCGAGCACGGCCTGCAATGGACCGGCGCGAAGCAGGCCGCGGGAAATCTCGTCAAGCGTATTGGCATGAAGGATCTGTGTCGGCCCCTGCACGGTTTCGGCCAGCCGCGCCGTAACCGCATCGCACCATTCCGCGAACCGACCGGGCAAACCGGCGACGAAAAACAGCATTTACGCTCCACTCTAACCGCTATTCGGGTCCTGCTCGGTGTCCTTCGAGATCGGCGCGCCGTCGAACCTAAAGCCGAAGCACCGCGGTAAAATCCTGGCCTACTTCGGTCACGGTGTCGGCCCGCGCCGTCTGGGGCGTCAGTACGACACGGCCGAATGCCAGCTGGCCAGTCGCGTTGTCGTTCATCACGGTGACCCGGACCTCAACCCCCTGCCCTCTCGATTCGCTCAAGAAAAAGTTCAAATCTGTCACATAGACACCGCCTCTCGTGGGCTGAAGGGTCACCGAGGCGAGCTGGCCGTCCGCGTAGGCGTCGATCAAAAATGTGTAGCCCGCGGCCTCCTGTGAAACCCCGAGATGGACGCGAGCCAGCCACGGCCCCGGCGGGAGGTGGATATAGGGGCCGTAAACGAGGATGCGAGCGCCGCCGGCGATGTCAAAAGATTCGATCGGCGGGGTGTTCGGACCGTTGAGGATGAACAACTCGCGGGTCCACACGATCGAGCCCAATCCGCGCCCGGCGAAACATTCGTCATACCCGGCAAAGGCGCCGCCGATTATCTTGCCGGCGGCATCCGGGAGAGGGTCCGCCTGGGCCGCGGCCGACCAGACGCCGCAGGTTTCCGGCAGACGCTCGACGATTCTTGCGATCTCGGCATCGCTGACCCCGATCCCAAGATGACGAGCGAAAGCTAGAACTGTTCCGGCAACATCGACCCGCGTGCCGTCCGCATGCACCAGCAGCGCCCCGGGCAGCGAAGGATACCGGAGGACCGGCGCACAGCTGTTGGCCACCGCTCGGGTAACCGCTCGCGGCTCGGCATTGATCTCGGCCAGAATTTCGGCGGCGGCGGTGCGCGGATGGTCGAGTGACACGACAAAGGGCGCATTGGTGTCGGCCAAGGCAGCGAGCAGCCTTGTGTCCGGTTGTCTTACGCCGACGACGAGGTGTTCGGTATCGCCGCCGCACAACAGGGTGTACGCAACCTCATCAAGCGTCGGCGCAATGGCGTGATGGCCGAGCATGTCGGGAAGCGACGGCCATGGTTTGACCGCGACGCTGGCGCCTGAATGACCGGCAAGCTGCGCGATAACGGCATCGCACCATTGCGAAAATCGGCCCGGAAGGCCGACCGAGATGAAGATCACGCCCTCGCCTCACGAAGTCCCGGTTCGCCTTGAGGTCTAGCCTCGCTTGTCGCGGTTGTCTAGCATGCGCCGACAGGACAATCGTTTGGCAACCGCCCAGGCCGGCAGGCGCGGAAGCCGAGTCTGCGATTGTGCCTGCGCCTGTTATTTGAGGGGATGGCGGCGCTGCGGCTTATCGTGGATGCACAAATAAACGAGAGGCCCCGCACCGCGCCGATAGGACTTCTGGGATGAGCTGGCTTAGCGCCGTCAACACCTTTATCGACCGGATCGGCCTGCCGGGCGGGCAGAAAAACGGGCACTCGCCGGAAGAGATTGTAACCGACCTCTATTGGGGGCTCCTGGAGCGCGAACCCGATCGCGTCGGCTTGCAAAGCCAGGCCGGGCTGCTTCACGGGGGGACCGCGCTGGAACATGTGGTTCGCGGCTTTATCGCGTCGCCCGAGTTTCGCGCGCGCATGCTCGCCGCGCTGGTCCCGCCCACCGATCTGCCCGACCTGACCCAAGCGAAGAACGGGAATGGTCGCTCGCCGGAGGAGATTGTAACCGGCCTCTATCGGGGATTGCTGGGGCGCGACCCCGATCGCCTCGGCCTGCAAGACCAGGCCGGATCCCTTCACGCGGGGACTGCGCTGGAGCATGTGGTTCGCAGCTTTGTCGGGTCGCCCGAGTTTCGCGCGCGCATGCTCGCTGCTCTCGTCCCGACTGTCGAGTTGCCCGATCTGACCCTAGCAATGCCGGAGCACTACGAAACCCAGATCGCTCAGGGAATGGCGATGACGATATTCGCAGGTCGGACCGACACCGACATAGTCGAGATGGAATCGCTGATCAAACGGCACCGCTATTACGATTGCTTCGGCGTTTGGACGCCGGTGATCGAAATCGACAAAGAGATCATCGCCACTATCGTCCGCGCGCTGGGGGCACGGAGCTGTTTCGAGCTCGGTTGTTTCACAGGCCCGGTGCTGAGCCTGCTGTCCGACTCCGGGGTCAGCGTCGCCGGTGTTGATGTGAGCCACCTCGCCTTTGCTTTCGCCTATCCTAATATCCGAGACTCGATGATTTACGGCGATCTGTTGGGCCTCGATATCGCCCAGCGGTTCGACGTAGTGCTGTGCATGGATGTTCTTGAACACATTAGCCCGTTACGACTCGACGCTTATATCGACAAGATCCTGTCGATCTTGGCGGAAGACGGCTACGTGTACATGAATTCACCGATGTGGTGTCGCGACAGCGTCTTTGGCGTGGTCGAAGAACCCTATCTCGAAGAATGGCGCACGGTCGGCGATCCGTCGTTCTGGCGGCACTGGCGCTGCGACGAGAAGGGTTGGCCGATGCATGGCCATCTAGTCTGGGCGAGCGCTGCCTGGTGGCAGCGAAAATTCGAAGCCCACGGTCTGGTGCGGGACACGACCATCGAAGAAGTCATCCACGAACACTTGGCGTGCTTTTTTGAAACGGCTGGAGGGCGCCGCTCGCTGTTTGTGTTGCGCCGCGCTGGCAGTCGCAAATCCTCCGCCGATGTGGCGGCCGCAGTCGGCGCCGCGCTCGCGGCGTTGCCGGGACTGCCGCGGTCCCGGTAATTTGAGCATCAGTCGTAAGGATGGCCGAGGAGCCCCAGCATCACCCAGGGCTGGGTCTCTGAATTGGTTTCAGCCGAGAATTCCGAAGTGCGGATCTCGATGCAATCATCGCGCTCAGTAATGCATTTCCTGAGTTGCCAGCGCAGCACCAATTCGAATAGCTCGATACGGTGGCGATGGCGGGCTGCAATATCCTGAAGCGCCGCCTCGGGGGAATTCCGCAACGCTGCGAAAAATCGGAGAGCCATACCCACAGTGAAATTCCAATACGCATTCTCGGTGTGGAGGCGGCCATCTATATCTACGCTCGTTGCGAGCACGTCGACCTTCTGCTTCCTGTCCCCGAGCTGCACCAACGATGTTTCGAGGCAATAGCTGGCGAGCCCACGATCGATCGCGAGCGCGAAGCGTGGCTCGCTGATGCACTTCGCGGCCTGAGTCAGCGCGAGCAGCGAGGCACTCTGCCCGTCGACGAAGACCGCACGGTGGCTGGCGATCCCGTAAGGAAATCCCGATGCCGGCTGCCCAGCCACATCGCTGAATGTGACCTCGAAATCAAGCAGCACATCGCATAGCCGACGAAGGCGATCGAGGTAGTCCTCACAGCCTGTTGCCCGATACATCGTGACGACGCCGAGGATGACAAAGGCAAGCTGCCGTGACATTATCGTGTTCTGCCGCTCGTAGTGGCCTCTGACAAAATTATCAAAGTAGTGTTCCAGGTATTGATCGAAAAATGACCGCAGCTTTTCCGGCGTTATTAGTGCCATCCGTAGGTCTGGCTCGGTCGAGCACACCGCAAAACATTTGGCAATCGCGTTAATCTCGGCTCCGTAATCATAGGAGATGCTGTAATCAAGCGCGGCTTGCTGGACCGGCTTGGTCGCTACCGCCTCGCGCATCAGCGCTGCGTAATCGGCGTGGCGTCCGTAGAACCCGCCAGCCGTGAGCAGCTTGTTTTCGCCGGCGACGAGCCGCGCCCCGCGACAAGGGCCGTCAAAGCGATACCGCGCAGTGACCAGATGCAGCCGTCCCGGATCTTGCACGCATATGTCGATCTCGGCCAGTCGGCCCGGTCCCCACGGAGCCGAGTGAACCGCGAGGGCGAACCCAGCTATCTCGGCCTGCGTGATCGAGTAATACGAGGCGCCGGCTGTCGGAAACCGATGCCGTCCGGGCTCGGCGGCAGTGAAAATCGATGGCGGCGACCCGATCGCATAGGCCGCGACGGTATTGTAGCGGACTTCATTGCGCCCGTGGCTGAGTTGGTCGTGCCCAACCGTCAAAACTACGTCGGCGACCTTGGCGTTCGGATCAACCTGCAACGCCACCTCCACCCCGATCAGCATCGACCGGGCATCGATCGTGTAAATGTAGTCGATCCGGCCCAGCCGAATGGTAAGCCACCGCGGCTTGAAGTGAAGCTCGCCCGAGTGCCGCAGGGTGAGGACATGGCCCTGTTGGGTTGCCTCGACCGTGGTGATCGCGTCTTCAACATCCAAAACGAAGCGTCGGCTTTTATAAGTGAACTCCACAGTATTGTCGGACAACAGCAGGTTGTCGGCGGTTCTGATATCGTGAAATCGGACACCCAAGACGACGCTGCCCCGTTGGAGGTCGTGCCGCACATGCATCAAGGAGTGAATATAGCGGGTCTCTCCATTCGGGTCTGTGATGCGCTCCAGGCGCGGCGTGCTGACCCGCCTGAACATGAACGGGCCATGGCACATCGACTGCACGAACCGCAGCACCTCCAGGGTCTGCCCCGGAAATCTGCGCCAGACCTCCGGTCGCGAGAGAAATTCGAGGACCTTGGCGTTATCGTCAGTCCATACCCAATCATCATCGCCGACCAGATTTGCGGTTTCAGTAACCGCGAAAAACTTATTGTTGTCTGTCAAGTCGATGGGCTTATACAGGTAGCGGACAAGATGCTCAGCCGCGGCCATTGCGTCTGTCGGGATGTTTAGCATGGTCAGAATCCTCTATCTATCTCGATTCAGCACCAGAACCGAGGTTAACGCGCTGAAAATTGGGGGATTCATCTGGTGATGCTGGTTTCGGGCGGTTCTCATCCTCTGGGCTCCGATCATCCGCTAATAGCAGCTAGTGTAGTGTCTCACGCACAGGTTTACAATTAGCTGATAGGTAGCAGTGGAGGCCTGCCCAAGGCTGCGCGTCCTCGATTGACCTTGAGGATGAT
>Ga0306922_10000843_pt1 | contig 26366 bp, 24 predicted proteins | sample sta12Cox44000082_FD_203758 | JGI IMG/M metagenome (GOLD analysis project Ga0306922, IMG submission 203758) | Lab enrichment of tropical soil microbial communities from Luquillo Experimental Forest, Puerto Rico - statoxic.12C.oxic.44.000.082 (v2)... | ecosystem: Environmental > Terrestrial >... | reverse complement strand
CCGACCGTCTGGTGAAGGAACATCCACAGCTTCGTTCCGTACGGCGTCACGAGCGTCCCCGCGAGCGCCGCAACGATCAACGCGGAACCGAGCGCGAACGCGCGCACGGAACGCTGCTCGAAGACGTCGAAGGCGACCCACAGAGCGAGCGTGGCAAAGCCGACAATCCATCCGCCGTGGGCGTTCGCCCAGACCATGAAAAGCGTCGCCAACGCGATCGCCAGTCGCCCGCCGCTCCAGCGGCGCTCCCCCGAGGCCCCCGACGCGGCAACCGCGTTGGGGTGGCGCTCCTGGAGCAGCACCAGCAGAATCACGAAAAACAGCACCGAAAACGCCTGCGGTCGCAAGACCTGCGTGCGTGTGTAGCTCGCCGCCACGACAAGCGCGGTCAGCCAGCTCAGCGCAAAGGTCGATCCGCCGCATGCCTTGCCGGTTCGCCACGTCAGGCAGGCGATGCCACCAATGATCGCGAGTTTCAGGAGATTGAGACCGAAGGCGCCGAAGTTGTCGTAGGTGGCCGCCAGGACGGCCTCAGAGAGCCATTCATGATTGATCCATGCGGTGTCGGCCGTGAACGAGTACCGATCGGCGACGCTCAAGCTATGGCTGGCGAGCAGATCCGCACCGAAGCGAAGATGGCCCCAGAGATCGGCATCAGCGCCGGTGTGCGAGATCCAGACCGCAACCACAACGGGCGCGGCGAGGCAGAGGAGGTCAACGAGCGAGCATCGAGGCAGCCGTAGACGACCAGGCACCGTGTCTACGCCCGCTTCGGCTTCTGCTTCGGCGTGGGAGTGTCGTCCTCGTCCGCGGCCCCTTCGAGCTTCTCGATGAGCTTGGAGAACCCGTACTCGTCCGGATCGAAGAAGCCCCATTCATCGTGCGCGGTGCCGCCCTTCGACCGCTTCTTTTTCTTCTGGCTCCCATCAGCGTAAGACGACTCTGAAGCTGATGTTCCCTCCGCCTGGGCTGCATTCACAGATCCACGGTCGTCGGAAGAAACATCCGGCGGTGTGGGGCTTGCCGAAGAAGCCTTTGCGGCGGGCCCCGACTGCGACGTCGCCAGTTCGGCATCGCGACGGAGCGCCTCGAGGATGTCCGCCCATTCTTTCATGGCCTCGAGCTCAGTCTTCGCAGTCGTCTGTGTCGGCGCCGACGAAGCCGCCGTTGCCGCGAAAGCTGACGGCGCGTCGGATGATGTCGCCGGCGGCAGTGGCGTGGCCGGTGTGGATTTCGCCGATTCAATCTCGTTGTTGTCGAGGAAGGGCCACTGGCCTTCCTTCGTTCGTGCTCGCTCCTTCCCTGACGCCGGGGTCGGCGGGTCCGCACCGAGCGTCGTCGCCGGCAGCACCGAATCAAAGCCAGCGGCGGGGTGAAGCGAACTGTCGATCTCGTAGGCGCCGGCTTGATCGTCCTCGAATTTCATTGAACGATGCGTCCTCCGGGTTCGCGTGCTCGAATCGCCGAGCAATGAGGACAGGTCAATCTCGTCTCCCTCAGCCCATTCGCCTCCCAACGCGTCGGAATGCCCTCTGCCGCCCCGTTTCGCGTCAGACAGCTTCGTGTCGGACGGCTTCGTATCGAAAGGATTCTCACCGGAGAGAATTCCATGGAACGGATTCGCCCGTCGCGGACTGTCAACGAACGGATTGGTGCTCGCCGGAGGCTCGTCAGGCTCGCTTTGTTCCTTGAGCGACGTCTCGGCCGCGAACGTCGACGTCTCGGCAGCAAACCGCGTCTCGGCAGTGCCAGTTGTCTCCGTCGTGGCCGGTTGAACGGGGATTTGTTCTTCAGCCTCGAGGGCGGCCACGGCTGCGAGCAACGAAGCGGGCCCGTCAGAGTTGTCGGCCACCCATGGAAGAGCGTTGCGCCGTGGGCGAGGCTCGCGTGTCTTCTGAGGTGCAGGCTCGCTGGACGCTTCCTTTGGTGAAACCGGCGGGTTAGCCGGCGGGTCGGCCCGGGGCGCAGCACGCGGCTCGATGTGCGTTTCCGGGAGCCTTTCCTGCGGTTCGGCGAGGGCCTCGACCCACGGTTTGACGAGCGGCTCCTCCGAGCTGGCGGGTTCGGCGTGTTTGGCGACGACAACGGTCGGCGCTTCCTGGGCCGTAAACGCCGCCCGTTCGGACAGCAACGCGCGCTCTGTCGCGGAGCGTTCCAGATACTCTCTGCACTGTTCGGCGAACACGTCCGGATCGCAGCCATCCGACATCGCCAGCTTTGTCTTTTCCCTCCGCAGCCCGAAAAGAACGCCCCCCGGGCGGCCGTCACGCCCCGGGGATGACGCGAGCACTGGAATCGTGAGGGTTTGCACGTGCACGGCGGAACCATCCAGCGCGCGAAGCCGCTCGCCGAGCACGGCCTCATCCTTGGGCGAGAGCAGAGCCGACGTCAGAATCAGATCCGGCACGCGCTGGCCGAGTGCCGCAAGGGCGCGCTCCGCCGATTCTCCAAGCACGAGCTCAGCGTGGAGTTGGCCGCGCACGATGGCCGTCAGCTCGCTGGCCTGGCGCCGATCTGGCTCAATCGCAAGAATCAGCGGCATCGCTACATCCGAAACATCACCAAGGCGAGAGCCGTCCCGGCCATGAGCATGATCATGAGCGGCCGGTGCTCATCGCTCTGTTGCTTCACAGCAGAGGTCACGACGGACACAAATTTTCGTGCGCGACCAGTCGTCGCAGTCACCCCGGACGTCGCGCGTCCGTTCATCATCGCCGAGACTTCGTCGCGCACTTGCCCATCGAAGGCGACGAGCACCGTCAGCAGGAGGCCAACGGATCCCAACGTCAGGAAGCTATCAATCAGAACGCGGCGTAAGGTGCGGACTCGTTTTGCCACAGACACTCCGACCTTTGGAGATACGCAATTGCTGTACCTGTCTCGGATCCTTAGATCAGAGAACCCTGCGTCGATCTATCTCCAGTGTTTTCGCGGATCTGCGCGGTGCGCCCACGCGTGTCCCCAATTTCGTAATGCGCCCCGCCCCAACTAAATTTGACCCTGCGCTTACGAATGTGCCAGCCCTCAACGCTCATGGAGCGGCAAAAAAGAGGGCCCTCGAGACCCCTCTCGTGGGTATCTAACCGCAAGCGCATGAACGACTTTCTGCAGGGTCGCTCTTTGACACCAGCCGCCTCTGGCACACCCGTTGCCCATCTGTCCATTCGTTCGCGCGGTCATGCAGGGAAGGCGTGATCGTATTTCGCACACTCGGTGTTGCGTGTCAGAAGGACACGCAGGAGGAATGTGATGACGCAGTTGATCAACCGACTCCGCATGTTCGCGATGGACGACTCAGGACAGGACCTTCTGGAGTACGCGCTGCTCGTGGCGCTCATCGCGCTCGTTGCATTCGCGGCGGTCCAGCTGGCCGGTCAGCGGGTCAGCGGGATCTTCAACAACATCGCGACCCAGCTCGGAGCCTAGGACGCGGACGCGTGGCGTGGCGGGGGTGCATGCCCCCGTCACGCGCGCCACGCAATCAGGTAACGGAGCGACCCTATGCCGCACCCCAGCGAATTCATACTGCAGCCCCTTGTAGCCGTCTGCCGCAAGACCCGACGCGATGAGGGACAGGATCTCCTCGAGTACGGGCTTCTCGCTGCGCTGATTGCCCTTGTCGCATATAGCGCGGTGTCCACAGTGGGGCAGACCATCTACAACATGTTCTGGAACAACATTGCTTCTGCAAGCTTCTGAACCGGTCGTGGTGGCCGCCGTGGCGGGAACCGGTGCTTCGAGCGCGGTTGTTGACCTCTACACGCGCCGCATCCCCAACCCCCTGACCTTTGGCGCCGCGCTCTTGGGGCTCACGCTCGCCGTTGCCCACATCAGCCCACTGACCGCCCTCCAGGCGTTGCTGGGATTAGTCGTGGGTCTCGCGCTGATGTTGCCCGGTCATCTGATTGGCGCAACCGGCGGCGGCGACGTGAAGCTGTTCGCGGCCCTTGGCACGCTGCTCGGGCCAAGGGCAATCATTTTCGCGTTCTTTTATACAGCGCTCGCCGGTGGTGCCATTGCACTCATCGTTGCCTTACGGCGTCGGCAGTTGCGGCAGATGGTCGAACGCACGGCCGACCTGGTGCGCACGGGCGGAGCGAACGTCGCAGAAATCGAGCACGCAGCTGGCAACCGCTTCGCGTACGCGCCCGCCATCGCGGTCGGTGCGCTCGCAGCGGCGCTCCAGATGTTGTGAGGCTCGAGAAGTGGTGAAGGGCGAGAGCGGCTAGCCCCCCACTGGCCGCGGGCGCCACCGTCAACAACGATCAGAGAAACGAATAGGGGCATCGGTTATGGGTCGAGTCCGCGTCTTCTTCGTGCTCGCACTGGCAGTCACGGCGGGTAGCGTGTTCGCGTACGGCACGTACCGGTACGTGCGGAACCTGCCGCAGAGCGGCCCGGCGGCAACGATAAACATGCCAACCCAGCCGGTGGTCGTGGCCGCAACCGACCTCGACATCGGCGCGGAAATCAGCGCCGACGACGTCAAGGTCATCGCATGGCCCAAGGACTCCGCACCTGCGCAGGCCATCAGCGATGTGAAGGACGTCGTGGGTCGCGGCGTCATCTCCCCGATGATTCAGAACGAGCCAATCGTTGCCGTCAAGCTGGCGTCGAAGGACGCCGGGGCTGGCCTGCCGCCCGCAATTCCACCGGGACTGCGAGCGCTGTCGGTGCGCGTCAACGAAGTGATCGGCGTCGCCGGCTATGTGCTGCCCGGAACGCGTGTCGACGTGCTCGCGACCGTGAACCCCACAAACATTGCCCAGGACGTGACGTCGAAGGTCGTACTGACCAACGTCCAGGTGCTGGCGTCGGGGACCAAGATTGAGCGTGACGTCGAGAAGAACAAGCCAATTCCTGTGAGTGTCGTGACGCTGCTCGTGGCGCCAGAAGAGGCCGAGCGCCTGACGCTCGCCGCCACGGAAGGCAAGATTCAGCTCGCCCTGCGTAATCCGCTGGATAAGTCGATTCCGAGCACCCCCGGCATCCGGCCCGCAGCGCTATTGGGGTACGGAGCAGCCACCAGACAAGCCGTTGCCCGCACGCGTGTGGCTGGTATGAAGCCATCGGCCGCGCCCATGCCTGTGTCCGGGCCATCTGAACCAATCGGTGCCACGGTCGAAATCATCCGCGGTGACAAACGCGCGCACGAGATCGTGCGCCAGGAGCAGTAGCCATGGGTCGTCGATTCGCGTCCGCGCTCATCTTCTTGATCGTCATCGCTGGCGGCTCCGTGCTCTACGCCGACGACAGCGTCCGGCTCATGGTCGGTCGCTCCACGGTCGTCAGCCTCGGGTCGCCTATCGCGCGGGTCTCGCTGACGAGCCCTGACGTGGCCGACGCGCTCGTGACCGCACCGAGCGAGCTCCTCATCAACGGCAAGACGCCAGGCACGATCTCGATGTTCGTGTGGGACCGCGCCGGGGCGATTCGCCGGTACGAAATCATCGTCCAGCGCGACCTGGCCAGGCTCTCGGAACAGATGAAGCAGCTGTTCCCGACCGAGAACATCGACGTTCAGAGCAACGGCCGAAGCATCGTGCTGTCGGGAACCGTCACCAATAAGGACTTCATCGAGCGCGCCATCAACCTAGCCTCGGGCTACGTGGACAAGAGAGAAGAAGTCGTCACGCTGCTGCAAGTGCAGGAAGGCGCTCGCAGCAACCAGGTGCTCCTCCGCGTGCGGTTCGCGGAAGTGAATCGTCAAGCCGTGACCGAGCTTGGCGCATCGTTCTTCACCGGCGCTGGCGGCTACAAGGACTACTTGGGACGCGTGACGACCCAACAGTTCCCGGCCCCCGCCTTCGACAACAGCGACGCGGCGAACCCCAAGGTGGTGTTCAGCGACTTCCTGAACTTCTTCCTGTTCAATACGAAGCAGCAACTTGGTGCGGTGATCAAGGCGCTTCAGTCGCGTGGTCTGTTCCAGAGCCTGGCCGAGCCGAACCTCGTTGCCGAGAGTGGAAAGGAAGCAAGCTTTCTGGCGGGTGGAGAGTTCCCGGTGCCCATCGCGCAGGGCACGGGCAACAACATCGGCATCACCGTTCAGTACAAGGAGTTCGGCATCCGGTTGACGTTCACCCCGATCGTCAATGGCGACCGGGTCCACTTGAAAGTGCGGCCGGAAGTGAGCGCGCTCGACTTCAGCAACGCGGTCGTGCTCAATGGCTTCCGGATTCCGGCGCTCACAACCCGCCGAACCGAAACGGAGCTCGAGCTGTCGAATGGGCAGACGTTCGCGGTGGCCGGCCTGCTCAACAACTCGATGAACAAGACGCTCCAGAAGGTTCCCGGCATCGGCGACATTCCGATTCTGGGGCTGCTCTTCCAGAGCCAGGCGGCGCAGAAGGACCGCACCGAGCTGGTGGTGATGATCACGCCTGAGATTCTGGCGAACAACTCGCCCGGCGTGACACCCAACACGCCGCGGATGCCCGACACGTTCTTGCCGCCGCTCGATCCGAAGCATTCGAGAGAAATGCCGCCGCCTGCCTTCAGGTCGCCGGGAAGCGGCGCGGCCTACGTGGCGCCGGCGCAGCCGGTGACGCCAGCCAACGGCCCCGCCGCAGGGACCGCGAAGGCTCTCGCGCCGACGGCCCGTCAGGATGCATCGGCCGCACCTTCGGGGCAGGCCGCGACGCCGACCCCACAGATGATCGAGGCCGACAAGAAGGCCCTCGAACAGGCGCAGAAGGATCATGCGCGAGACGAGGCCGCGAAGGCCACCGACGGCAAGGGCCGCGCGAAGCAGCTCGAGGAGGACAAGAAGCTCCAGGACAAGGCCTCCAAAGAACAGGCCAAGAGGGACGCCGAGGCCGCGAAGATCGCCGCTGCACAGGCGAAGCGTCAGGCTGAGATCGACAAGGCCGCGAACGAGGCTGCAGCCAAGCGCGCTGCGGAACAGGCGAAGAAGCAGGCGGAAATCGACAAGAAGAACAACAGGTCGGTTTCGGACGCCGAGGCGAAGCTCAAGGCAGCCCAGGCCGCCTACGACGCTGAAGTCGCCAAGAACAAGAAGCAGCAGCAGCAGTAGTCGTAAGGCATCCCAGGTCCGAGGGCCATGTCACAACTTGTTGGTCTCATCGTCACGCATGACGAGGAATTCAAGAAGCGCGTGGGTCGGATGCTGCGGTCAGGCCCGATTCCGGTCGGCCTGATTGACGAGCGCGTCAACCGCGACATCAGCGCTGCGGACATCGTCGTCGTTGATATCCGCGGCGACGGGTCGTCAGCCCTGGGCAGCATCGAGCGGCTCCGCGCAGCCGCGCAAGGCGCAAGCGTCTTCGCGGTCGCGCAGGCGAATGATCCGGACCTCATCCTCCAGTCGATGCGCGCGGGCGCGAACGAGTTCTTCGCGTGGCCGCCAGACGAGGAATCGTTCGCCGCAGCGATTCGTCGGACCGCCTCGCGTCGAGAGACCACACAGGGTCCACGCGCGGCGGCGAGGACACTCGTCTTCTTTGGCGCAAAGGGTGGCGCCGGGACGACGACGATCGCGGTCAATTGCGCCGTGGAGCTCTCACGCCTGAGCAAGCGCTTGAGCGTCATCGTGGACCTCAAGGCCGGTCTTGGTGAGGTCGGATTGTTTCTGGGCGTGCGCCCCCGCTTCACGGTAATCGACGCGATCGACAACCTGCATCGCCTCGACCGCGAGTTCCTGAAGGAGCTCGTGATCAAGCACAAGTCCGGCCTCGAGATTCTTGCCGGATCGGATCAGTTCGACCGGCCCGGTGAGGCTGACGGGGGGGCAGTCGAAGAGCTGTTCCGGCTGCTCGCGCGGCAATACGAGTACATCCTGGTCGACGCCGGCAGTCAGATCAACGCGTGCAGCTTGGCGGCGTTGTACACGGCGGAGCAAATGTTCCTCGTCGCCAATCCCGATGTCCCGTCTGTCCGCAACGCCCAGCGCCTGTTGGACCGCATCCGGCAGCTTGGCGCCGGGGTGGAGCGCGTGCGGTTCCTCCTGAACCGCGCCGCGGAGCCGTTCCCGATTCCGCTCAAGCAGATCGAAGGGGCCCTCGGACATCCGATTTACCAGAATTTCCCGAGCGACTATAAGACCGTCTCCGCCGCCTTGAACTCCGGTGTGCCGCTCGCCTTGGCGGGCAACTCGGACATCGCCTCTCAATTCGATCGTTTCACGCGTGGGATTCTCGATCCGAGCTCGGAGGACTCCGGCCTGGCGGGTAAGAAAGGTGTCCTCGGGAGCTTTGATCGTCTCGCGTCGATGTGGTAACCGGTCATGAGCTCCATCGTTCCCTCTCAAAAGCCGTCGTCCCCGCGGCCGCCCGCCGGGCCTCCCGCGGTGCGCCTTCAACCCCGGCCCGGATATCTCGAGCTTAAGGCCAACGTCCATCGCAAGCTGCTCAATCGCCTCAATCTCGAGGCATTGGCGCAGGCCGATCGTGCCCGTGCCGAGAGTGAGATCCGTTCGCTGCTGGGCGAACTGCTCGCCGAGGAGAACGTTCCTCTCAGCATGGCCGAGCGCGAGATGCTCTTCGTCGAGCTCTTGGACGACGTCTTCGGCCTCGGTCCGATTGAGCCGCTGTTGAGAGATCCGTCCATCAACGACATCCTCGTCAACACGTGCAAAGACGTCTTCGTCGAACGCGGCGGTCAGCTCGAGCGCGTGGCGGCCACGTTCCAGGACGACAGGCATCTGATGCGCGTCATCGACCGTATCGTGTCGGCCGTCGGGCGCCGCGTCGACGACAGCTCGCCGATGGTCGATGCGCGGCTGCCGGACGGCTCGCGCGTCAACGCCATCATTCCGCCGCTGGCCGTTGACGGGCCGCTGCTCTCCATTCGACGTTTTCCTGCGGAGCGGCTGAAGGCAACGGACCTGGTCAATCTGCGCGCCTTGACCCAGCCGATGCTCGATTTTCTGGGGCATTGCGTGCGCGCACGCTTGAATGCCCTCGTCAGCGGCGGCACGGGCGCCGGCAAAACGACCCTGTTGAACATCCTCTCGAGCTTCATTTCCGAGCGCGAGCGGATCGTCACCATCGAAGACGCCGCCGAGCTCCAGCTTCACCAGGAGCACGTGGCGCGCCTCGAAACGCGGCCCCCCAACGTCGAAGGCAAGGGCGCGGTCCGGCAGCGGCAGCTGGTCATCAATTCCCTGCGTATGCGCCCCGATCGCATTATCGTCGGCGAGGTCCGCGGTGAGGAAGCGCTCGACATGCTTCAGGCGATGAACACGGGCCACGACGGATCGCTGACAACGGTCCACGCCAACTCCCCGCGAGACGCCCTGGCGAGAATCGAAACCATGATCGCCATGGGGGCGACGAATCTGCCCGAGCGCGCCATGCGCCAGCAGATTTCGTCCGCCATTCAAGTCATCGTCCAGCAGACGCGCTTGAGCGACGGGACGCGTAAAGTCACCAGCATTTCCGAGATCACCGGCATGGAAGGCGAGGTCATCACCATGCAGGAGATCTTCCTCTTCGAGAAGGTGGGCGTGACCCAGGAGGGCAAGGTGGTCGGCCGGTTCCGCGCGACGGGCGTCCGGCCGAAGTGCGCCGAGCGCCTCCGAGCGTCCGGCATCCACCTGCCTGCCGAAATGTTCGAGGGCGTTATGGAGGTGCGGTGATGGGGCTCCCGCTCGTCGTTTTTCTGTTTGTCGTCGTCCTCATCATGGGGACGTACGCCGGGATGGCCTACCTCCCCAGCGTTCTCGCCAGCCGCGAGATGGATCGACGCTTGAAGGACGTTTCGGGCTTTCGCGGAGAAGAGGGTGTCCAGGAGGCGGGGAACCTTGTCCTCCAAGTCAAGCATGGAACGCTCCCGATTATCGATCGCGTCCTCACCGGATCAAATGCTGGAGGGAAGCTCAAGCGGATGATTGAACAGTCCGGCATGGAGACCACGCCGAGCACGATCGTCGTTGCGTGCCTGGTGGGTGCCGGAGTCGGATGGGTCGTGGCGTCCTTGTTTACCACTCAGTGGTTCGCGCCTCCAATGGCCGCGTTCGCGGGATTCGTCCTGCCGATCGCCTTCGTGAAGCGAAAGGCCTCGGGGCGGATTCGGAAGTTCGAGGAGCAGTTCCCGGAGGCGCTCGACCTCTTGTCGCGCGCCATCCGTGCCGGTCACGCGTTTCAAACCGCAATGGGCATGGTCGCGGACGAGTTGCCAGACCCCGTCGGGCCGGAGTTCAAGAAGACCTTCGACCAGCAGAACTACGGTCTGCCGCTCAAAGAGGCCCTCAACGAGCTGGCCGATCGGATTGGGCTTTTGGACGTGCGCTTTTTCGTGACCGCCATCCTGATTCAGCGAGACACGGGCGGCAACCTGTCGGAAATTCTCGATAACCTGGCCCACGTCATCCGCGAGCGCTTCAAGATTCTGCGCCAGGTGCGGGTGCACACCGCCCACGGACGCTTTACCGGCTACGTCCTCCTGGCGCTGCCCGCGTTTCTCGCAGTCGCGCTGATGTACATCAACCCCGAGCACATGGGCCTCCTCTTCAAGGAGCGCATGGGCCAGGTCATGGTGGGTATCGCGATCGTCATGCAGACGATCGGCTACATCTGGATACGTCAGGTCGTCAAGATCGAGGTGTAACAGTGACGCTGCTGCTTCCGTTGCTTGGTTTCGTGTTCATCTCCCTTCTCGTGATGGCAGCCGGCTTGGCGCTCTCGCCCAAAGTCGGTGTGATCGAGCAGCGTCTTGGGGAGGTGGGTGGCGTCTCACAGACGGCGATACGAGAAACCGACGCTGGATTCGAGCGCGTGATGTCTGCGCTCAAGAGGCTCGGCAACAGCGCGCCACGCTTGTCCTCTGAAATGGGCAAGCTGCAGCAGCGCCTTGTTACCGCGGGATATCGCGGCAGCGACGCGTTGCCGATCTTTCTCGGGATCCGCATCGGCCTCTCGTTGCTGCTCTTTGCGCTCTTCGGGTCACCACTTGCGGCTCACCCCAATCTCTTCCTGGCGCTCGGTGCGTGCGGTCTCGGGTACATTCTGCCCGGCGTCGTGCTGGCCCGCATCGCCAAGCGGCGGCAGCACGTGATTCGACTCGGTCTGCCCGATGCGCTGGACCTGCTGGTCGTTAGCGTTGAAGCGGGGCTGGGGCTCGATCAGGCCATTCAACGCGTGGCCGACGAGCTTGCGTTTGCCCATCGCGACCTGGCCGAGGAGATGCGCCTCATCAATCTCGAGCTTCGCGCGGGCAAGGCCCGAGCTGAGGCGCTCCACAACTTCGGCGAGCGGACCCAAGTCGACGATGTGATCTCGCTCGTGGCGATGCTCGTCCAGACTGACAAGTTCGGCACCAGTGTCGCGCAGTCTCTGCGCGTGCACGCGGAAACCTCGCGCACCAAGCGCCGGCAGCGTGCTGAGGAGGCGGCAGCCAAGACGGGCGTCAAGATGGTCTTCCCGCTCGTGTTCTGCATCTTCCCCGCGATCTGGATCGTGACCATTGGACCGGCCGTCATCAAGTTCATTCAGGTCATGGGACCGATGGGCCGCGAATGACGGCATCCGTGTCAACCGCCTCGCGGACTGACGAACGACTGTCACCGGTCCCACCGGTGCCTCGGACGATCGAGGACACGGGCCTCGCGCTCGATCAGCTCGAGCAGCTGCTTGTCAAGACCATGTATGGCGCCGAGGCGACCGGGATGGCGATCTCCGAGCGCTTGCGCTTGCCGTACGCCCTGATCGAGCCCTTGATTGAGCGCGTCCGCGCTCAGCTGTTGGTTGAGGTTCGGGGGGCCAGCGGATCCGGCACCGCGGGTTATCGGTATGCGCTCACCGACCTCGGCCGCGACCGTGCGCGCCAGTTCCTCGCAATCAGCAATTACGCTGGCGCCGCGCCGGTTCCACTCTCGGCTTATACGGCCGAGATGGGTGCCCTTCGCGTGGCTCGTGGCTATGTGGACCGCGACCGGATCCGGCACGGCTTTTCACATCTGGTCATCTGCGACGAGGTGTTCGACAAGGTCGGCCCCGCGATCAACGCCGGCAAAGCGGTGTTTCTCTACGGCCCGCCGGGAAACGGCAAGACCGTCATTGCGGAAGGGATGGGACGCACGCTCGGCGGCGACATGTACGTGCCCTATGCGATTGACGTCGACGGGCACGTCGTGACCGTCTTCGATCCGATCGCCCACGAATCGCTCGAGGGCGATCCTGAATCCACCACGAGCGTCGTGGCCGGGGCTCCTCGCGATCGACGCTGGGTGCGCATCCGCCGCCCCGTGGTGATCGTGGGCGGCGAGCTGACGCTCGATATGCTGGACCTGACGTTCAACCCCATCTCGAAGTTCTATGAAGCGCCGCTGCAATTGAAAGCGAACGGCGGCGTGTTTCTGGTGGACGATTTCGGCCGCCAGCGGATGCGCCCGGAGGATCTGCTCAATCGATGGATTGTTCCGCTCGAGAGCCGCGTGGACTATCTCACGCTGCACACCGGCAAGAAGTTCCAAATCCCCTTCGACGTGCTGACGGTCTTCGCGACGAACCTGAATCCGCTGTCGCTGGCCGACGAGGCGTTTCTACGCCGGATTCCGTACAAGATACCGATCGAGGACCCGACGGTCGACGACTTCACGCAAATCTTCGAGATGAACTGCAAGCGGCGCAATCTCACGTTCCATTCAGTGATGATCGCCTACCTGCTCCGTCGCCACTACCTGCCGACCGAGCGGGCGCTGCGTGCGTGCCACCCGCGCGATCTGATCGATCAAGTCACCGCGCTGTGCCGCTATCGCGGCATCGCGCCCATCATCACGCGTGAGCTGCTCGACGCAGCCTGCGACGCGTACTTCGTCGACGACAATATCGGAGCGAACCTCAAGCGAGCCACGCATCGTCCACTGGAGATCAGCTGACATGTCCCTGCTTGCTCTCCGTCACCCATTGCGCGCAGGCCGGTTTGGCAGCCCCGAGCTCTTCTCCGGCAGCCACGACGTCCTCGTCGGCGACCTGCTAGGCCGAGCGGCGGTGGGCGCGCTGTTCGCGATGCTGTCGATGAACCTGTGGGCCGACTACCTGAAAACAGGCCGTGTGACCGGGCTCCTCTTCCTTCTGAGCGAAGCCCTCGTGGTCGTATTGACGATCATTCGGCGGCCCGCGCGGAATGTGGATCGCTCGTTTCTGTCGAGGGCGCTCACGATGATCTCGCTGCTCGCCCCCACCATGATGCGCGCGACCACCAAGACCCCGCTTGTGCCGGACCTGGTCACCGCGATGGTGTCGACCGTTGGCGTGGCGATCGTCATTCTGGGAAAGGTCACCATCGGGCGCAGTTTCGGGATCGTGCCCGCCAACCGCGGCATCGTCGCGACAGGGCCGTACAACGTCGTCCGCCACCCCATTTACGCCGGCTATCTGCTGTCGCATGCTGCCACGCTCGTCGCCTATCCAGGTCTCAGGAACGCGTGCATCATTCTCGCCGGGGACATCTGTCTCGTGTTGCGCGCGCTGGCCGAAGAACGCTGCCTCAGCTCGGACCGCGAGTACCAGGTCTACTGCGGTCGCGTGGCATGGCACCTGGTCCCTGGGGTTTTCTGAAGTGAGAGCGGTCCTATGTTGATTAATGCGCGAACGAACCAAATCGTCGCGACGAACATCGAGATCGCCGACACGAGCGAAACGCGTCGGAAGGGCTTGCTCGGCCGGGAGAGCCTCGACCCGTCTACGGCGCTCATTCTGGTGCCCTGCTTCTCGGTGCACACGGCTTTCATGCAGTTCTCGATCGACCTCCTGTTTGTCGACCGCGACGGCGAGGTCGTGCGCGTGGTAAGAAACCTCGAGCCTTGGCGGATCGCCGCCTCATGGGCCGCGCACGCCGTCGTCGAGCTCGCGGCTGGGGTGATTGGGCCCGACGACGTGCGCATTGGCGATCGGCTGTGCCTCTCCGCCGATCACGCGCTCGCGCGAGACGGCGTCTCCTGGCCGATGCCCGCGTAGGTACCAGGCCTAAATCGGCCCTTCAAGTCGAGCGATTGTCGCGCCCAGGTGCGACGACGTGTCGTCACAGAATTCGGCGACGCGTGGGTGGCGGTCGAGCGCCGCTTGCACGATCCCGCGCTGAACGCCCTTGCCTCGACCGTGGATCAATCGCACTTCCCGCAGCCCCGCCAGGGCGGCAGCTGTGATGTACTCCTCGACGACCGAGGGGATGTCCTCCGGCCTGAAGCTGTGCAGGTCGATCTCGGCGTCTATGGGTATCTTGTGTGAGACTCCATGCAGGCCCCTGGCTACGGTTTGCGGTATTCAGCCTTGACCACGGTCTTGATCCCGCCTCGAACCGAAAAGTCGCCCACTACCGTCATCCGCCGCGGCTCGAGCACGGCCACCAGGTCGTCGAGAATCTGATTCGTCACGCTTTCGTAGAAGATGCCTCGGTTGCGGAACTCGATCATGTAGTACTTCAAGGACTTCAGCTCGACGCAGTGGGCATCGGGAACGTACGTGATCCGGATCTCCCCGAAATCCGGCAGTCCCGTTTTGGGACACACTGAGGTGAACTCGGGGCAGCTGATGGAGATCTCGAAATCTCGTTCCGGCCGCGGGTTCGGGAACGTCTCCAGCGTTGAGCTTGCCATCGCCGAAAATTCTAGCACCCGCCTTCTCGTTCCTGGTGGTTCCAGCAATTGACACCGCCAAGAAGGGCGGGCTAGGATACGTCGTTTTTCGAGCAAATCCTCGATCATCGCTGCGCGCGCGACGACCGACGGTGAAGATACGCGCGTCAAGTGAGGGGGATACACCGATGGCTGACGCCCGCAGGATGGGCAAATCCGAACTCTTTTCGCACTTCGCCGAACGCTTCGAGATGAAGCGGACGCAGGCTCGCGAGTTTTTTGACGAGCTCACGGCGTTGTCCGAGAAAGAGCTGAAGCGCTCAGGTGAGTTCGTGCTGCCCGGAATGGTGAAGCTCGTCGTTCAGAAGCGCAAGGCGCGCATGGGCCGGAACCCGGCGACGGGCGAGGCGATCAAGATTCCCGCGAAGACCGTCGTGAAGGCCAGAATTGCCAAGCAGCTGAAGGACGCGGTCCTGCCCCGCAAGTAGATCGGCAGCCTTTTCTGCTCGGCGCGGGGCGTAAGCCCCGCTTCTCCCCACTATGCGGCAGTCGCCCTTGCCAGCACCCGGCTGAGCAGTGTGGCGGGCACGAGCCGCGCCGCCCGAGTCTCGAGATTGGTCACCGAGTCATCGTCGAGAATGATCCGATCGCCAGGGCCCAGCAGAATCTCGGCGCTGTACCGACGCGCGCCGCGCTCGGTGCGGAGCTCGAAATAACGAACGGCCACCTCGTGATTGTCAACCGCCAACGCCGTCGTCTTGACCAATGTCCGAAGCATCTGTTCCGTCCTTTCAGGAGACCGATTAGCTCGCAGCCGCTTCCGCGGATTGATCCTTGCGACCTGGAAAGCTCAGCGCAAAAGCCGTCCCCCTGCCGACTTCGCTCCTGACCAGAATCGTCCCGTCGAGCTGCTCCACGATTCGCTTCGTGATCGCAAGTCCAAGGCCGAGGCCGCGCCGCTTCGTCGTGACGAACTCGTCGAAAATGGCCGAGAGGCGATCGGCCGGGATGCCCGTTCCCGTGTCCGTGACACTGACCTCCACGCGATCGCCGATGCGGCTGGTCACGATGGTGACGCGCCCGCCGGACTCCGTGGCCTGAATGGCGTTCGTAATCAGATTACGGAAGACGCGCCCGAGGGCGAAGCGATCGCCGTCGATGACGAGAGCGCCCGTCGCGCAGTGCGCTTCGACGGCAACGCCGTTCCGGTCGCCTTCGGGCCGCATCGACTCGACGACTTCAGCCACCGCGATGTTGATGTCCATCGCGTAGTGTTCAATCGGCTTCGGTTTCACGATGTTATGGAGGTCGTCGAGGAAGCGACGGATGGTCCCGAGCTCGCGGTCGACGATCCGGCCGCAGTCCTGCCGCGTTTCAGGGTCGAGATCGGTCCGCATGAGCAGCCGCGTGTTGTTGCCGACGTTCTGAATCGGGTGCAGAAGGTCGTGGACGATTCCGGCCGCCACGCGTCCGAACATCGCCTGCCGTTCTTTCTTCTTGACGTCTTCCTGGAGTTCGGCCAGCCGCCCGGCCATCGTGTTGAACGCGTCGCCGAGCTCGCCGAACTCGTCCCTCGAATCGATCTTGACGCGCGTGTTCAGATTGCCCGCCGACAGCTCATGCGTCCCGCGTTGCAGCACGAGAATCGGGCTGATGAACGAACGGCCGAACAAGTAGCCGACCGCGACCATGGCGAGCAGCGCCAGTGAGATGGCCACGACGAGCTGGCGCTGGAGCACCGCTGCATTTGCGTACGCCTCCGCCGTCGGTTGTTCGACGATGACGGTCCATCCGAGCGGCGCGATGCGTGCGGCCACGCCGAGGTCGCGGCGTCCGTCCTCATCGGTGTACTCGAGGGAGACGGGTTCCGCCTCGGCTGCAGCCCGTGAGGCGGCCACCAGTGGGTGAGCGGCCATGTTGTGAGCCCGAGCGACCAGCGATTTCTTGTCCGGATCGCCGTGGGCGATCAACTCTCCGCCCGGCGCGACGATCATCGCGTAGCCGTGATCACCGATGCGGATGCGATCGACCATCCGCCACATCTCTTCGAGGTTGAATTCTCCTGCCAGCCACCCGGCCGGCTGGTTCAGGTGCAGCAGACGAATCGTGAAGGTTGCCGTCGGCAGCAGATCTTCGTCGACGCGAATCGGAGACATGGCGACGCCGTCCAGAATGACCGCATGGGTCTGGCTCCCCGAATCCCGGGTCCCCTCTCCGGAGTCGTGCCGCGCGTCTGGTGCCGAGATATGTGGCTTCCCGATCCGACTCGAGACCGTCGCGGTGCCGTCCTGTGCAAAGAGCGTGACCTCCTTGAACTCTCGGAACTCCAGCACGTAGTTTTTGAGGATTTGATCCTGCTGGCGCGCGTCCAGACCGGTGTTCTGGAGATCGGCGGCCAGGGCCTTGAGCAGGTTGGCGTTCGTGATGACATACCGCTGAACTTCGTCCGCCGCCCGCGTGGCCACGTTTTCGTTGCCTGCGGTGACCGACTCACGAGTGCCGCGGTGGAGCGAGAGAACTGAAATCAGCCCGTAGGCTACCAGCGGGACGACCGCCGCGAGCGCGAGCAGCAGCGCGAAGCGAGTCGTGATGTGGCGGATGCGAAGGGCCATTTGGTCAGTTTTGTGTGGCGCTTCCTTTATCGGCTGTTGGACGCCAGAGTCTTAACGTGGAGACGACATCACGTCCTTTCTCCGCAGACACATCGAAGCGATTATTCACGGCCCGTGAGCGATCGCCCCAAGCAAGAAAGATCGCAGGTGGGTCGTCGCTGATAGCCGTCTGGAAAGCCTGCACAGCGGCTCGATACTCGTCGTCGTTGACGGCATGCCGAATTCTGTCGAGCGCAGCGTCGACGACCGAGCTCGAGAACCCAGTCGCGTTCTGCCCACCGTTCGAGTGCCACCACCGATATGCCCTGAAGAGGCTCCAGCCGCTGGCCGTGTCGACAAGCAGCGCTTCAAAATCCGGCGCGGACAGGGCGCTGGCCAAATTATTCGGGGCGACTTCGGCGATAGACAAGTCGACACCCACAGATTGAAGCCGCTGCTTCACGATGATTGCCAGGCGTTCGTACGGCGCTTCTGCCGGGGTCAGGCACTTCAGTGTCAAGCGTGCGCCGTTGCCTTTGTTCAGAACAGCGTCAGCATGCCGCGGATCGAATATGAAGGTTGAACCCGGGTCTCCGAAAGCCCAATGATGACTGGACACCGGTCCGGTGGAAGGCGTTCCGTGGCCGGCGAGCCCGTCGCGGACGATCTCGTTCCGATCGATGGCCTGATTGAGCGCCTTCCGCAGTGCGGGCGACCTGAGCTTGGGCGATTTGGTGTTCAACAACACCATGTACTGGTAAGGGCGGTCAAATGGGTACAACGAAACGCGAGAGTCGTTCGTCAAGTCAATTGCATCCATGCCGACTTCGTACAGCATGTCGAGGCGACCCCGTAACAACTCTGCCCAGGCAGCCCGGGTGTTTGGATACGTATTGATGTCAATATGCCGGATCGCCGCGGGACCCAGGTAGTAGGCTGAGTAGGAGTCCAACCCTGCCGATTCTTTGGAGGTTGGATCGCTCCGGGTAAGCATGAACGGTCCAGTGCCGATTGGGGGAGCATCGCCTTTCTGGATTGGCAGGTCGAACAGCGAGTCTCCCACAAACGTCGATGGCTGTCGAAACTTGAAGCTGATCTCCTGGTCGCTGTCGACCGCTATCGTGTCGATATCCTCAAACATCGTTCGCAGTGTTTTGGGCAGACTCGTTTTGAGAAATGCAACGATCGTCGATGCATCTACTGGAGATCCATCATGGAACCTGACATTGTTTCGCAGTTCAACAGTAAAACGAAGGCCGTCGGCAGACACCCTCCACCCTTTTGCAAGCCAGGGCTCCAGACGGCCCTCCTGATTGACGCGAAACAGGCCTTCGACCGTCAAGTTGCTTAGAAACTGTTGAACACCCCGCTCGGGGGTTAATGAAGGCGCCCCCCCGATGCCCACTCGGAGCGGCGCGCTGGTTGACGACGGCAGTTTACCGCTGGTGTCATTGCTGCACCCGGCCGTAAACATGGAAATGACGAACCACAGACCGACAAAGGCAGTTCGCCATGTCGGCAATTGGTCCGTTGAGCTCACTCTTATCCCTTAGTCATAACGGGCTCGTCGATCATCATGTCGCAAGCCATGCTCTGCTTCTTCGTCTTCACAGTGCTCTTCTTGATGATTTGAACTTTCATAAACGCTCTCTCCTATGCAGCGCTGGCGACCTGATGCGCCAGCGCAATAACAGCCGATTCGAAGCTCCTCTTGTGACACGTCGGCAAATTCATGTCTCCAAGCTCGTTGTGGGATGCCACCAGGCACCCGCCCGCGCACACCGGAATGAACGCGCAGTCCCCGCACTCGTCCCACGGATGCAGCCGCTCGAACCGCTCGCGTGCGCTCTCCCGCCACGCTTCCCGCCGATCGTCGATATGTCCTGTCGATAACGTTTTGTCGCCCGTGAAGCCAGGACACGCGTACAGCGACCCGTCGGGCCCGATGGTGTGTGCGTGCTTCATGTGCACGTGGCACGGCCCATTCGGCACCCCGCTCGGCGCCGGCAGTCCGCGCCGACGGGTTTCGTCGCGCAGGAACCCGATCTTGTCGTCCAGCGTGCTGCACGAGACGCACCCGGCCAACGCCCCACCGCCCTTGCCCGCCGACGTCATGCAGGTCCCGGCCAGCGGTTTGTTGTCGCGCCCCACGGGAATCAGCGGGAGCATGCCTTTGGGTGCCGCCGGGCCATTGCGAATGACGGGCTTGAAATTCACCTTCGCGAGCTTGTCCGCGAACGGTTGTTCACTCAGAAAGTCCAGCAGGGCTGGATAGCTGTCCACTGAGGTCTCGTCGAAATTGCCGCCAATCGAGATCGGCACGCGGTCCGCGACCTGTCGGATGTTCTCGATGATCCGGTCGAACGTGCCCTGCCCTCCTCGCAGTGGACGCATCCGGTTGTGTGTGTCCCGGTCGCCGTCGAGCGTGATCTTCACGCCCTTCAGCCCATATTGCAGCATCCGGTCCACGACCTCGGTGGTGAGGAGCAGCCCGTTCGTGATGATGCTCGTGCCCATCCAGACGCCGCGCGCCTGCGTGGCGCGCCACGCGCGCTCCGCGATCTCGTACATCACCGGAAGATTCAAGAGCGGCTCGCCGCCGAAGAACATGACGACGAGGCGTTCGGGCCTCACGCGGTCCAGCTCGCGCTCGATCCAGGCGGAGATCCTGATTGCGGTGTCGAGCGACATCTTGTCGGCAAACTTGTTGTAGTCGCCGTGATCGCCCTGGAAGCAGTAGTCGCACGCGAAGTTGCACTGCAGCGTCGTGAGCACGGTGATGTGCAGCTCCGAGCGGTCCTCGGTCGTACGCGCGAAAAACCTATCCAGCGCCGCGCGGTCTTCCGCGCGATTGGTCACGAGAAAGCCGTGCTCCGCGAGCAGGTCGAAAGCTGCCCGCCCTTCGTCATCCAGCTCCTCCGGGCCGTCCGTCATGGGGGTACGATCCAGCAGCTCCGCGACGTCCCTGGAGACGACAACCTGCGCGTCCGTCAACGTGTTCAGGAGGAACAGGTCGCCCGAACCCGCACCTCCTTCCCCGCGGGAAAGCGGGACACGAACGTTGAACATGGAAGGCTGCATGCGCACACTCCCAAACGAGTGACGAACAGAATGCTCGTTCTGGGGAAGGCTCAAATCAGACTGTCTGGACACCCCGCCAAACGGACGGTTCACCTGCCAGAATAGCAACGCGCGTTCCACAATGGTCGAGGATTTTATCCGGAACGGCTTACCCCTGTAACAAATGCCAGATCTTTACAGAGACGGCCCTAGAAAAACAATTCGCAAAGCGCACTGGATCAGGCAAAGAATTGCCCGCGCCGCTCGCTTTGGCCCGTCTCAACGAGCGCCCAGACCGCTAATTGTCGAGGTTTATGGGTGTTGTACAGATGAGGTAAGGAGTTGGCCGAGCGGTCAAGTTGTTGGCTTCACGCTCCGCGCAGGCGTTTCGCAATCTGTCGCACGTCGAGCTTGTCCATCTTGTACTTCAGAGTGCTTAGTGGTATTCCAAGGTACTCTGACGTGCTGGTCACATTCCACGCGTTGCGCTCCAGCGCCCGGACGATGAAGTTTCGCTCGAACGTGTTTGTCGCCTCCTCGAAAAAGCTAGCCGAGTGCGTTCCCTCGGGCTCGAGCTGGGCGAAATGGAACTCGAGCGGCAAGTCCTCCTCGCCGATATAGTCCTTGTCGCTCACAGCCACGAGCCGTTCGATCAGGTTCTCCAGCTCACGGATGTTTCCCGGCCACCAGTACCGCTTCAGAATTGCCATCGTCGTGTCCGTAATGCCCTGAACCTGCTTGCGGAACCGCGCGTTGTAGCGCTTGAGGAAAAAATCGGCGAGCTTCGGAAGGTCTTCAACCCGCTCGCGGAGAGGCGGCATCTTGATGGGGATGACGTTGATGCGATAGAAGAGATCCTCGCGGAACCTGCCGTCCTTGACCGCCCGCTCAAGGTCGATATTGGTCGCCGCAATCAACCGGAACTCGGTCTTGATCGGCTTGGAGCCTCCAACGCGCTCGATCTCCCCCTCTTGAATCGCACGCAGCAGCTTTGCCTGGAGATCGAGCCGCAGGTCACCGACTTCGTCGAGAAACAGCGTGCCCTTCGAGGCGAGCTCGAACTTGCCGAGCTGCTGACGATGGGCCCCCGTGAACGCGCCACGCTCATGGCCGAAGAGCGCGCTTTCGACCAGCTCCCGCGGAATCGCGGCCAGGTTGACCGCGATGAAGGGCGCCTCCGGATCGGCCGATTCGCGATGGATCAATCTGGCGAGGAGCTCCTTGCCGGTCCCGCTCTCGCCAAGAATGAGCACGGTTGCCGACAATTTCGCGATCTTGTGGACCAGGTCGATGATGTCGTGCGTCATCTTGCTCGGTCCGACGACGAACTCGCGCTCGCCTTGCTCGGCCACCTGGGCCGAAAGGGTCAGCACCTGGCGGTTCAGGTCCTGGCGCTCGCTCGCGTTGCGGACGAGCGACCGGAGCTGGTCGTAATCGAAGTCCTTGGTGATGTAGTGGTATGCGCCGTGCTTCATCGCCTGCACGGCGGTCTCGACGTCGTTGATCGCCGAGATCATCAGCACCTCGATAAGGGCGAAGTTTTCCTTCACAATGCGAAGAACTTCGAAGCCGCTGATCCCCGACAGCCGCACGTCGAGCAGAATCAGGTCGATGTCCTCGCGGTTCAGAATCGGTAGGGCGGCTTCGCCGCTCGCCACACGCAGGACCCGGTACTCACGCCTGAGGATGCCCGTCAGCGTATCCCGCATCCCCTCATCGTCATCGACAATGAGGACCGTCTTGGGCTTGTGGCTCATCGCTTTCGGGAGAAGCGCAGGTATTGTGTCAGGCGGTTGACACTGTTGCAAGCCGTTCGCTATCGTACGCGTTTTGGTGACCTTCCACTGGTTGCTCACCGTTGCCACTCTTTTCGCTGCCGTGGCGGCATGGACGAAAGCGCGGCGCCTCGCCCGGCGGCTCGAGCGGCTGACCGAGTCGTACTGGGAACTGCGGTACGAGCACGGCCAGCTGCGTGCGCGCGTCAACCGCCTCGACCCGGAGGACACGCAGGCACGTGGGGCGACCGAGCCCGCCCGTGACGGCGGCACGACCGCGTTCGTCCCGCTCTCCTCGCTCAGGCGGTGACCATTCCGAATCCTGAGCCCCCGAATCACAAGTCACGACTTTGAATTCTTATGACGTCCGATTACGACGTGGTAGTGATTGGCTCCGGCACCGGCGGATACGTGGCGGCAATCCGCGCCGCCCAGCTCGGTTTGAGGACCGCGGTCGTCGAGAAAGAGAAGGTTCTCGGCGGCACCTGCTTGAACTGGGGATGCATTCCGACGAAGGCTTTGCTCGAGCATGCCCACGCGCTGAAAGTTATCAAAGGTGCGAAAGAATGGGGTTTGCTGGGCGTGACATCCCCCTCGATCGATATGGCCCAGGTGCACGTGCGCAAAAACCGTATCGTCTCCGGCCTGACGAACGGCGTCGAGTTCCTGTTCAAGAAGAATAAAATCGACTGGGTCAAAGGTACCGCGCGTCTCGTGCGCAAAGCCGGTGCTTCGAGCGCCGGCCCCGTAGTCGTTGATGTGTTCGAAGGAGAAAAGCAAACACTTGCGCCGCGAAAGGGAATCATCGTTGCGACCGGATCGGCGCCCCGCAGTGTGCCTGGGGTCGAGATCGATCGCAAGCGGATCATCACCAGCGACGAAGCCATTCACCTGAAAGAAATTCCCAAGACCCTGGTCATCATCGGGAGCGGTGCCGTCGGTGTGGAGTTCGCGTCTATTTTCGGCCGCTTCGGCGCCGACGTCACGATTGTCGAACTGCTGCCCCGCCTCGTTCCGATCGAGGACGAGTCGGTGTCGGCGGAGCTCGAGAAGTCGTTTCGAAAGCAGGGCATCACCGCTCACACCGGAGCAAAGGTCACCTCCGCAAAAGCGGATTCAGACGGCGTCGACGTCACCATGCAGGTCGCGGGTGGCCGGACGGAGAACGTGCGCGCCGACTACCTGCTGGTCGCCACGGGCCGCGGGGCCATGACAACCGGCCTCGATGCCGAAGCCGTCGGGCTCGTGATGGACAAGGGCTACATAAAGGTTGACGAGCACTACCGGACGAACATTGCCGGCATCTCCGCGATCGGCGACGTCATCACCCTGAACGGGCCGCACCCACAGCTCGCCCACGTCTCGTCCGCAGAAGGAATCATCGCGGCCGAACGGATCGCCGGGCTGGAGGCCCGGTCGCTGAACTACCACCACGTGCCCGGGTGCACTTATTGCGATCCGGAAATTGGCAGCGTTGGTCTCACGGAATCCCAAGCTAAACAGCGGGGCTACGACGTCCGAGTCGGGACGTTTCCCTTTGGCGTTCTGGCGAGAGCGAAGATGGCCGGGGAAACCGAGGGGTTCGTGAAGATCGTGTCCGATAAGAAGTACGATGAAGTGTTGGGCGTCCACATGATCGGGTTGCGGTCGACCGAGCTCGTGGCCGAAGCCGTGATGGCGCTGAGGATGGAGTGCACCGTCGAGGAGCTCATTCGCACCGTTCATGCGCACCCGACGATGGCTGAAGCCATCGGCGAGGCCGCGCATGCCACGCACGGCGCCGCCATACACATCTGAGCGCGGTGCTACGAGGCTTTTATGACAGACGTGGTCATGCCGCAGATGGGCGAGTCGATCGCAGAAGGCACGATCGTCCGATGGATGAAGAAGGTCGGGGACTCCATCGATCGCGACGAGCCGCTCTTCGAGATCTCCACCGACAAAGTCGATGCCGAGATTCCGTCGCCGGCCGCCGGCGTGGTCGCAGAGATTCGAGTGCAGGAAGGCGAGACCGTCCCGGTCAACAGTGTCGTCGCTGTCATTGGCGCAGCCCCCGGCACCACGACGTCGACGTCACCCGTCCCCTCGACGGGCTCATCCACGCCGCCGTCAGCTTCGCCGAAACCGGCTGTGGTGCCAGCGCCGGCACGCGCCGTGGATGCGCCAGCGCCGCCACGCGCCGCTGATGCGGCACCGGCACCCACCGAAGCGTCGAGACCGACGCCCGTGCAGGCCGCGGGATCGGTACCCGTGGAGGCATCGAGATCGAGACCGGCACCTGCTGAGCCGCTCAGCCCGACTCAACGATCCTCGCCGCTCGTCCGCAGAATCGCGAAAGACCACAACGTCGACATCGGACTGATCCAGGGCACCGGCATCGCCGGCCGCGTCACCAAGGACGACATTCTCGCCTTTCTCGAGCGCGAAAAGCAGGCGCCGCAGGAGACCCGGCGGGGGCCCGCGGAAGCAATCCAGGAGCCTCGAATGGGCGACGAACGACCTGCACGCGACGAGGTCGTCCGAATGTCACCCATGCGCAAGAGAATCGCCGAGCACATGGTGATGAGCCGGCGGACGTCGGCGCACGTGCACTCCGTCTTCGAGGTCAACTTCACGAAGCTTGCTCACATCCGCGACACGCGCAAGGCAGAGTTCGAGCGGGCCGGGACGAAGCTGACGTACCTGTCCTTCATCACGAAAGCCGTGGTCGAAGCGCTCCGCGAGATGCCGACCGTCAACGCTTCCGTCGACGGTGAGAACATCGTCTATCACAAAGACATCAACATCGGCATCGCCGTCGCTCTCGACTGGGGCCTCATCGTGCCCGTCATCCGGCACGCCGACGAGAAGAACCTCGTTGGCTTGAGCCGCGCAATTATCGACCTCGCTGGGCGCGCCCGGGCGAAACAGTTGAAACCGGACGAAGTCTCGGGCGGAACCTTCACGATCACCAATCCAGGTGTTTTCGGCGCGCTGCTCGGAACGCCAATCATCAACCAGCCGCAGGTTGCGATTCTTGGCGTCGGCAACGTCGAAAAGCGTCCCGTGGTCATCGACGACGCGATCGCCATCCGGCCGATGGCGTACCTGACGCTCGGCTATGATCATCGCGTCATCGACGGCGCCGTCGCGGATCAGTTCATGTCGCACGTGAAACGCTCGCTCGAGAATTGGGATCTGAACGCGGTGTGACGGGTCTATCGAAGCCCATCGAAATCCGGCGGCTTGGCCTGATGCCGTACGCGGAGGCTCTCGCGCTTCAGCGGACGCTGGTCGATGAGCGCAAGGCCGATCGGGTGGGCGATCTGCTGTTGCTGGTCGAGCATCCCGACGTCCTGACCCTGGGCGTTCGCCGTGATGGGGGGCGCGCCCACATCCTCGCGACGGCGGCCGCGCTCACCGCCCGGAACATCGAGATCTTCGAGACGGGTCGAGGTGGCGATATTACATATCACGGTCCCGGCCAGGTCGTTGGCTACCCGATCCTCGACCTGAATCCGGACCGTCGCGATGTTCACCGGTACGTTCGCGATCTCGAAGAAGTCCTGATCCGCGTCGCGGCCGACTACGGTGTCGAGGCCGGTCGCGTCGAAGGATTGACCGGCGTGTGGGTCGGGCGCGAAAAGCTGGCGGCCATCGGCGTCCGCATTGCGCGGTGGATCACCAGCCACGGGTTCGCACTGAACGTCACAACGGATCTCAGTGGCTTCGATTTGATCGTCCCGTGTGGCATCGCCGATCGCAGCGCCACATCTATGGAGCGCCTGCTCGGTCGCAGCGTGGATCGCACAGAAGTCGAAGAGCGGGTCGTCGCCCGCTTCTGCCAGGTCTTCGACCGTGTGGTCAATGCTTCGACTCTCGCGAGGGCGGCAAGCGACCATTGACAGCCTGCCTGCTTACTGTTGAGGTTAAAGAACTTAGCACTGCGAAGGAATATTTGACCTCGCTCGGGGGTTCTAGTGTGGGCGAGGCGAACAAGCATGCGCGACCCCAGGCAACCGGGGGACGGCGGCCCCCGAAGCGACAACGACCTTCTCGAGCGCCTGAAAGCCGGCGACGAGGAGGCCATGGCTGAGCTGGCCGAGACCTACAGTTCGAAAATCTACCAGCTCGCGTTCCGATACCTCCGAAACAAGGAAGACGCCGAAGAAGTCACGCAGGACGTGCTCTTCAAGGTGTATCGCAAGGTTGGTGCGTTTCGCGGCGACGCCGCGCTTTCATCCTGGATTTACCGCATTACGTTCAACGCTGCGATGTCCAGACTTCGGACGGCTCGGTACCAGCGAGCTCAAGAAGACGATCGGCAGACCTTGGGTGTCAATGCGGAGGGCGAGCAGACGACGGGCGCGTCGCGCACCGACGTGGCCGATTGGAGCGATCTCGCTGACGAGCGGGTGCTGCGCT
>Ga0306922_10000841_pt1 | contig 26418 bp, 29 predicted proteins | sample sta12Cox44000082_FD_203758 | JGI IMG/M metagenome (GOLD analysis project Ga0306922, IMG submission 203758) | Lab enrichment of tropical soil microbial communities from Luquillo Experimental Forest, Puerto Rico - statoxic.12C.oxic.44.000.082 (v2)... | ecosystem: Environmental > Terrestrial >... | reverse complement strand
CGCATCCTCGATGCTCTTCTCCGACGAACCCGCGACTTCGATGATTCTGTACACGTGATCGGGCATCGTTGTCCTCCCTTGCTCACTACCAGAGCGGCAGCCTTCAGTACCACCGCTCGCAAATCAACCGACGGATCATTTCGTGCGGGCTGCGGTATAATTAAAGGCCTGCGCTGCGCCCTTTTCGAAGGGACAAAGGCAGTGGCCGATTTGAGTCGACGACAGCCCGCTTCCCCCGTGATCACGGATCACCCATTCCGACGATTTTGGCCGATGATGTCGATCGACGTCGCCAGGTAGTGATCGGTGCCATGGCGGTTGATCAGCATCAATACGCTTCCGCTTCCGCTCGACGCGGCTTCCTGTAGCCTACTAGTAGCATCCCCAGGTGAAGTGACCGGGCGTTGATTGATCGCCTCGATCACGTCGCCGGGTAAGAGGTCGAGATCGGCAAATGGGCTGTCCTCGTCGATCGCCGTCACGACAACGCCGTTTACCTTATTGGGAACCCCCAGCCGCTGGCGGCGCTGCTGGGTCAATGGCGCGAGCTTTAAGCCGACGACACCCGGCCGCCCCAACCGCGGACTCCCGCTCTCGCTTTGCCTTGTTTCCAAGGTTTCGGCGCTTTCCGGCATTTCGCCAATCACCGGCCGCAAAGTCGTCTCAGCATTCCGCCGCCATACCGTCACCGCCGCGGCCTCGCCGATCGCGGTCTGCGCGACGACCAGCGGCAGCTCGCGCATCCTGGAGATGTCGTGCCCGTTGACCGAGAGTATGATGTCGCCTTGCGCCAGCCCGGCTCGGGCGGCAGGACCGTCGGCGCTCACTCCGGCGACGAGCGCCCCTTCTAGCTTCGGCAGCCCAAAACTCTCGGCGATCTCGGGTGTCACCTGTTGGATCTGGACACCAAGCCAGCCGCGCGCGACCCTGCCGTTTGCCTTCAACTGCTCGACCACCGGCCTCGCGAGATTCGCCGGTATGGCGAATCCAATGCCCACTGAACCGCCATTGGGGGAATAAATCGCTGTGTTGATGCCGATCACATTGCCGTTGAGGTCGAAGGTTGGGCCGCCGGAATTGCCCCGATTGATCGCCGCATCGATCTGCAAAAAGTCGTCGTAAGGGCCCGCATGGATGTCCCGGCCGCGCGCCGAAATAATCCCGCTGCTGACGGTGTTGTCGAGACCAAAGGGATTGCCGATCGCGAGAACCCAATCGCCGACCCGGGCAGTGTCGCTGTCGCCCCACCTCGCATGAGGCAACGGTCGTTCCGCATCGATCTTGACCAGCGCCAAATCGGTCATCGCGTCGCGTCCGATGACCCGAGCCTGATATTGGGCGCCGTCTTGAAGAGTTATCGTGATCTTGTCGGCGTTCTCCACGACATGATCGTCGGTAACGACATATCCACCCGGGTCGACGATGAAACCCGACCCCAAGGCCGTGCTGGGAAGAGGCAGGCCCTTACGGCCCTGCTGCTCGAAGAAGCGGCGCAGGAGTTCGTCGAGCGCCGAAGGCGGCAGCCCGCCTAGGGCGCTCTGATCCTTGGCGCGACCGGGGCGGAGTTCGGTTTGGTCGGCGGCCGTTTTGCTCGCCCGCTGAATTGCCGACACGTTGACTACCGTGGGCATCACACCTTGCACCACGGGAGCAAAGCTCGGTGGTGCGCGCCCCGTCACACTCGGTGCGAGAAATTGCAGATCCGCCGGCGCACAGCCGATCTCGATTATCGCGAGACCGAGCAACACGGCTGCGGCAGATATCGCCGCGCGCGAGAGGTGAATAACCAAGGCGGGCATCGGGAGGCCCCTCACGGAGGGTCGGGTCGCGCCGGGTCGAGCGCCGCGCAAATCCGCGCACCGCCGATAGTACTCTCGATGGCTTGGAAAAGGATACAGCGGTGCAAGGCCGCCGGACGGGCGCTGCGGCCGGCGCAGCATGACTCGATTGTCTGCGCCTCTACCCGACGCCGGGGGCGATGCGAGCGGGAAGGCGCGAATTCGGCAGACGAACCGCTACCGGGAAAGAGGCGATGGCCGAGCAAACCCTCCCGATACGCCGCTGGCTAACTTATCTCGGTCATGTTTGATTGCTACGGCTCACCAAACCCTATCTCCTCGATTGAGCCGGTCGCGTCCTGTACCGGGGTAGTGGGCGGTGCGGTGCCCATCAGCTGCTCGAACTGACCCGGTAACGACAGCCATCTCCGGAGGGAGTTGAATTCAAACCCCGGAACATTGCCTGCCAGCGCGCACAGGAGCCGAGCAGTCATCGGATAATCACTTGGTCCATAATGAGCAATGTCGCATGCAAGATCGAGCTCGTGCTCGAGCGCGACGTCGAGGAGCGCGATGAAGTCTTCTGTCGTCGTCGCCGGCGCATCGCGAATTTCGGCAACGATCGAAGTGATTTCGAGTAGAAGCTCTATTTGCCGTTGGCGCATCGGCGCCAGGTCAGTCCCTGCGGTTCGGGCCTCGTTGATCGCTATTGCCAGCTGATGGTGCTCATCCTCGAGTTTCGCCCATTGCTTGTGAAGCGTACAAATCGAAAAAAGCGGGCGTTCAGTCACCACTTTAGCTCCCTTCACCGGCTTTCGAGCCCTCATCCTCCCGAACGCGGCATCGCCCATCAATTTTAGCCGCACGCGCCCGAAGGCGGTGTCCAAAAGGCGTCAAATCAAAGTCGGAGGGCACCATTTCGGGCGTCATCTGGAGGGCTCTAAAACTTGGCCAGTAGACACGGGGCCGTCGGGCCGATCCTTGAGAAGCCCATCGAAATGCCGAGTTTGTCAAAGGGTCGATTGCCCAGCGGAACCAGAAGCTACCCAAAGGGGCTGACCGGAGGGCCATAGGAGAGCCAAGAGATGGCGAAGCGGAGCGCTCCAAGGGCCGCCGCAGCGGCTCGGCACCAGCGACCATATGTCCAAGTCGATGGGTCGAGGCACGATTGCACAATCTCTTGGAATCGCCCGGGTGTGCCCCCCGCTCGGAGGGATGAGGGCGGGCGGACGGGCGGGATCGATCGAGGCGGTGGGTCAACGTTCGGCGCAGATCGTAACGAGAAGAGTGGATTGCGGAGCGCGGTCCGGGGGCAGTTGTTCATCGAGCGCGCAGCAATGACCTCGGGTGAGATGGAGCTGAGAGATGTGAATGCCCCGATCGTCGCCGACATCTGCCAAAAGCTCGACGCGATTTCCGCTCGCGATTCGAGTTCGCGGCAGCCCGCGTCGACACCTTCGGGGTTCGGGGACTCGCGGCCCACCTGGACGATCGCTAGCGGCTGACGAGGTGGCACCGCCGTTTCTTGGCACCGACCATCAGTGCCACGCTCGACTAAGCTGTGGCCTCCTGACCGAGATCGAACAGATGGCTCACGCAGAGTTGCGACTTTCCTCGACCTTTACGTTTCGAGCTGCCGTTGCCGTTGCCGTGGCCGCGGATGCGGCTCATTCCCGAGAGCGAGATCATCGGCCGCGTGGCAGAGCTGGTTGTGAGATCGCTGGTCGCAGCCGATGGAATTGACGCCAAGCCGCGCCTGTGATGCTCGAGACCACTCGCGCCTTTGAGCTCAAGGAGCTCGCTGAGACTCGCTGTCGGTGGAATATCACGACTGGGAAGGGAAGGCGGGCGCGGTCTCGATGTCGCCGGTCTCGTCAGTTTTGGCTAACTGTTGTTCAACTCGGGGCAAAAGCGGGGCGCTCGGCGCCCGGTCCTTGCACGACGCAGCGCTGTTCGCGCGGTAATGCGTGGGAACTGACACCTATCAGTGGGCGGTCTGCTGAATGCGCTGTATCGCCTCCCCGATTTGGCCGCTGGGCGGCGGAGCCTTAAAATTTTCGGCTGGCGTGACTTGTCAGTATCTGCTTAATCAAGCACGATCCTCGCCCGACCCGGTTTTAATGCTTTGGCACAATGTCGTGAACGATCGTGGGTTGGGCGAAGAGGTAGTCGGCAATCGCCTCGAGATCGCCGTCGCTCAGATATTTGAGGCCGTCCTGGATGGTCTCCCGCATCGCACCCTTGACCCTGCTCTGCTCGGGCGTGGTGCCGGTCTTCAGGAGCTCAACAACATCACTCTTTTCCCACTTGCCGATCCCGGTGCCCGGATCGGGCGTGATATTGGGAACGAGCTGGCCGTCGGGTCCATCCGGCGTCCCGGCCAGCTGCTGACCGGACCGCATGGCGCCGAGGAAATTGCGCGGGGTGTGGCACTCGCCGCAATGCGCGAGCGCGGTGACGAGGTAAGCGCCTCGATTATAAGCGACACTTCGTTCGGGTGCCGGGTGGAACGGGCCCGGGGTGAAGAACAATAGCTTCCAGCCGGTTTGCAGGAAGCGCCAGGAAAACGGAAAGGCCACGTTGTGTGGCCGGTTCTGCTGGCGCACCGCGGGAACCGAAAAGAGATAGGCCTTGATTGCCAGCGCGTCGCTGTCCGTGATCCTAGTGAAGCTCGGATAGGGAAACACCGGGAAATAGTTCGCCCCGTCGGGGCGCACACCCTCGCGCAATGCCCGCAGAAACTGCGTGTCGCTCCAGCGGCCGATGCCGGTTTCCTGATCGGGCGTGATGTTCGGGCTGTAGAAGGTCCCGAATGGAGTGGCGAGCGCTCGGCCTCCGGCGAGCCGCTGCCCGTCGACGGCGGTGTGGCAGGAGAAACAGCCGCCCGCCCGCACCAGATATTCGCCCCGCTCAGCGGCGTCCTCCCCGGCGATTGCCGGGGCCGCCCCGGTCAGCAGCATTAGCGCAAACGCCGCTGCGATCGGCTGGCGCCGAAACGCCGGCATCACTCTTCCTTGCGGAATTCGGTGTGACACGCATTGCAGGCGTTGGCGGCTGCAGTGTAGGCGGCAGCGATCGCCGCCTTGTCGCCCGTCTTCACTGCCGGCACGAGTTGTGCTGTCGCGGTCTGCACTGCCGCGATCAGCTGATCGACATGGTCGCTGGCGGCGAAGATCTCCGGTTTGATTTTGCTCCCGTCCACATCCGAACCGGGCGGAAACAGGCTCCGGTCGAGGGTGCTGGCGATCGAGGCGACGGTTTCCGCTGCCGTGACCGTATCCGGGCCGTACGCGGCAGTACCCTTCACGACGCGGCCGATGCCAAGATAAAATGGCCGGCCCATGTGCTTCATCGTGTCCTCACGGTGCTCGAACGCCGCCTTGCCGTCATCAAGCGACGCACCATGGACCGCGATCGAGAATAGTGCGCTGATCCCCGCCGTTACCGGCAGGACGCGTCCCCACCTTCGCATATTCGCTTACTCCGAGTAGCGCCGCGCTTCCGCGGGCTTCTCGCGAGCAGACTTCCGATCCGGACCCGTTATTCCGGGCTCATCGGGGGTTGGGAATAAACGAGCGGACCTACCGGTCTGGATTGGCGTCACAACCCACGCCAATCAGGAGAGAGAGATGGCCGATCGTGATGAGAAGGAATTACTGAGCGGGCCGAACATCAACCGCCGCGGCCTGTTGAAGTGCATGACCTGGGCGGGCACCGGTGTCGTGTGGACCCTGAACGGCGGCGTGCCGCGCACCCTCGGCCTGATCGGCGGGGCTGCCGCCGCCGAGGCGCCGCAGGGCGAGCTTACCTTTGTACAGATCAGCGACAGCCATATCGGCTTCCACCTGCCGCCCAACCCCGACCCGCGCGCCACGCTGACCGAGGCGATCGACAAGATCAAAGCGATGCCGACTCAGCCGGCCTTCCTGATCCATACCGGCGATATCAGCCACCTCTCAAAGGAAGAGGAATGGGACGTCGCCGATCAGGTCATTAAGTCGGCTAACAAGCAGGTGTTCCACATACCGGGCGAGCACGATGTTGCCGACGCCGACAACGGCAAGGCCTATCTCGCGCGCTACGGTAAAGATACGAGCGGCAAGGGCTGGTACAGCTTCGACATGGCGGGCGTGCACTTCATCGGCCTGATCAACGTGTTCGAATTTCAACCCGGCTTCAAATCCGCGGGCCTCGCCAAGATTGGCGACGAGCAGCTCGAGTGGCTGGAGAAGGATGTTTCCGGCCGCTCGGCGAGCACACCGATCGTGCTGATGGCCCACCTGCCGCTATGGACGATCTACGAGCAGTGGGGCTGGGGCACCGCGGATGCCGGCCGCGCGCTCGGATACTTGAAGCGCTTCGGGTCGGTGACCGTGCTCAACGGGCACATTCACCAGATCATCCAGAAGGTCGAGGGGAATATGACGTTCCATACCGCCGTGTCGACGGCATTCCCGCAGCCGGCGCCGGGCACCGCTCCCGCTCCCGGCCCGATGAAGGAGGTGCCGGCCGGGGAGTTGCACAAATACCTCGGCATCAGGACGGTCAACTACGTCGCCGGCAAGGGCGCTCCCGCCCTGACCGACAGCACGCTCGTCACTTGAGAGGGGGCCATGTCGACGACCAGAAACCCGGCGCCGCGGTGCCGGCGGATTGTCCTATTGCTTATCGCGGTCGGGGTGACCGGCCTCCTGGCTGCCGCGCTGCCCGAGTTGACAGCGGCGGGCGAGGCGGTCGTCGCGGCCGCGGCAAGCCCGCCGACCGTCAAGATCGACAACTTCGCTTTCGCGCCGGCAACCCTCACCGTCACTGCCGGCACGACCGTGACCTGGAAGAACGAGGACGACAGCCCGCACCGGATAGGCGACAAGAACGGGACTTTCAAATCTGCCGCGCTCGACACCGACGACACCTTCTCCCACACCTTCGCGGCGCCGGGCGAGTACCCCTATATCTGCACGATCCATCCGTACATGGTCGGCAAGATCGTGGTCAAACGCGCCGGGTCGTCGTGAAACGCTCTCCGGCCTCGGGGGCCCTCACCCCGACCGTCCCCGGCGAGCCCTAAGGTATTCAAAGATCTGAGAGCTATGGAGAAGAAGCGGAAGCACAGCGACCGCGCCGCGGTCAAAGCCGGGCGGACGAAGCAAGGCAAACACCTATCGCGCAGGGGCGTGTTCAGTTTTGGGGCACACCTACCTCGCCATCTTGGCACCAGGATTGAAACGTATCATGGGCGCTAGGATGGGCATCGGCCAGGTGGCGCCTTCTCGGGTGAGGAAGCGGGCCGCGCCGGAGGATCGCGGCGCCTCGGTTGCTCTGCGCGATCTGTCCGCGGTACCTCGACGGCATGGCGGCGACGCGGTCTGTCGGGGTACAGCAGATGGCAGGGGGGCGGGGCAACTTGGCTGCCGCCGCGGTGCCATTGCAGCCCGATGACGGCGTCCGCTCGCCTCCCCTGATGTCCCCCTGTTAACCTGATTCGGCCCCCTGCAACCCGCGAAAACCCTCCCTGCTATGCGATGCGCGCTCCGGTTTGTAAGTAACTGATATGCATGACTTTAATGGCGGACAGACGATCGATTTTCAACGTGGAATCGATTTTTCACCCTGATTTTAGCCCTTCAGCAGGGGAGGCGCGCAAGCCGCTCCTCCTTGGGTCCGCGCGGAGAGGCTCACAGCGGCACAGGAGTTACGGGACGCGTGTGAACACCGTAACCCGCGAGCGGGGAGGCAGAGACCCACGATAGGGGCAGGGGTAGGCGCCCACGCCACGCGCCAAGCTGCCCCCGAAGATCGCTACGCGCGGATTGATCAAGCCCGAGCGGATCGGTACCGTGACGGCCTTCACCGCCGCCGACGGGAGTTGCCAAATGCCAGACGACGTCCGCAAGCCCGCGATCGACAAGTCGCGCCTGCCGAGCCGGCATGTGACCGTTGGCCCCGAGCGCGCGCCGCATCGCGCCTTTCTCTATTCGATGGGGCTGACCGACGAGCAGATCGCCCAGCCGCTGGTCGGCGTCGCCACGACCTGGAACGAGTCCGCGCCGTGCAACATCTCGCTGTCGCGCCAGGCGCAGGTCGCGAAGAAGGGAGTGGCAGCCGGCGGCGGCACGCCGCGCGAGTTCACCACGATCACGGTGACCGACGGCATCGCGATGGGGCATGACGGCATGAAGTCGTCGCTGGTCAGCCGCGAAGTCATTGCCGACTCGGTGGAGCTCTCGATGCGCGGCCATTGCTACGATGCGCTTGTCGGTTTGGCCGGCTGCGACAAATCCCTGCCCGGGCTGATGATGGCGATGCTGCGGCTGAACGTGCCGTCAGTCTTCATGTATGGCGGCTCGATCCTGCCCGGCCGCTTTCAGGGCCGAGACGTGACGATCGGCGACGTGTTCGAAGGTGTCGGCGCGCATAGCGTCGGCAAGCTCTCCGACGAGGAATTGCACGAGCTCGAATGCGCCGCCTGCCCGTCGGCCGGCTCCTGCGGCGGGCTCTTCACCGCCAACACGATGGCCTGCGTGTCGGAAGCGATCGGCCTCGCCTTGCCCGGCTCGGCCGGCGCACCGGCACCCTACGATTCCCGCGACGCCTATGCCGAGGCTTCGGGCCAAGCGGTCATGGAGCTGTTGCGCCAGAACATCCGCCCACGCGACATCGTCACTCGGAAGGCGATCGAGAACGCCGCGACTGTCGTCGCGGCTGCCGGTGGCTCGACCAATGGCGGGCTCCACTTGCCGGCGATCGCCAACGAAGCCGGCATCGATTTCGACCTCCACGCGTTCGGCGAGATCTGCAAGCGCACGCCCTATATCGGGGATCTGAAGCCCGGTGGCCGCTATGTGATGAAGGACCTGCACGACATTGGCGGCGTGCCGATATTAATGAAAGCGCTGCTCGACGGCGGCTATCTGCACGGCGACTGCATGACCGTCACCGGCAAAACCGTCGCGGAGAATTTGCGCAATATCGTCGTACCCAAGGGGCAGGATGTGGTGCGGCCGACCTCGGCGCCATTGTCGCCAACCGGTGGGCTCATGGTGCTCAAGGGCAACCTTGCGCCACAGGGGGCCGTCGTTAAGGTCGCCGGCATGGCCAATCTACGCTTCAGCGGACCGGCGCTGTGCTTCGACCGCGAGGAGGATGCCTTCGAGGCAGTCGACAAGCGCCGCTACAAGGAGGGCGACGTGATCGTCATCCGCTACGAGGGGCCGCGTGGCGGGCCGGGGATGCGCGAGATGCTGTCGACGACGGCGGCCCTCTACGGCCAGGGCGTCGGCGACAAGGTGGCGCTCGTGACCGACGGCCGGTTCTCGGGCGCCACACACGGCTTTTGCATCGGCCATGTCGGGCCGGAGGCAGCGGTCGGCGGCCCGATCGGTCTGATCCGCAACGGCGACATGATCACGATCGACGCGCAGAAGGGCACGATCGACGTGGGGTTGAGCGACGCCGCGCTGGCCGAGCGGCGCCGGCTGTGGCAGTCGCGCCGCAGCGATCATCAGTCCGGCTGCCTGTGGCGCTATTCGCAAACCGTCGGCGACGCCGAGAAGGGTGCCGTCACCCACCCCGGCGCGCGCGCGGAAATCCGCGCCTACGCCGATATTTGAGGCGGGCCTCGGCCTAGCGCTCCTCGGTCCAGCTCTCGGAGAACGCCAGTGCGCAGGTGCTGAACGGTCTTCCTTCGCGGTCTCTCGGCCATGGCCGGCCCGCCGCCTCGATGCCGTTTCGCGACAGGCGCGCGCCCAGCGCCGGGATAAGCAGCGTGCACACCCCGTAAGGACGCCCGGGTTCCGCATTGGGCTGCGTGTGGATCAGCAACGGATCGCCGATCTGATACCAGGTGAGTGCAATCTCCTCGTCGCGCGAGGTCAGGCGCTCGGTCCAGAAATAGCGCGGGTCGCCCGATTTGGTGAATTGCGCCTCGATCACCGGGATCGACGTGTCTGCTGTCTCGGCGTTGAGCATGCCTTGGACGGTGGACTGCAGCCATCGCGCCATCGCAATATTGTCGGCGTAGATGTGCCAGCGATTATTCGTCAACTCGCTGTGGAGATAGAGAACGTGCCCCGGACCCGCCGGGCAAGTGATGATGCGCCAAAAGCTCGCATTCGTCGTGTTGGGACCGCCGTCGGTCTGGCTCAGTCGGATGAACGGGTTTTCCCCGGTCAAGATCACATGATTAGGGTCGGCGGGCATTGCGGATTCCTCCCTGCAGGCTGGTCGGGAAGCAATGCTAGGGTATCGCCGGCGTCGGCGCTATGCCGATGACCCTGCGCGTTGGTAGGCCAACCAATGCAGGAGCGGCAACGTCGCCGCCTGCAGCGCCGTCGGAAGCGATTACCACACCAGCGATCGAGGGATCGTAGAGGATGCCGAGAAGGACGCTACCGGCAAACCAGGCGACGCCATAGACCGCGTTGAAAATGCAGAAGGCGGTCGCGCTCCGCTCCCGGGGTGCCAGCCGTGCGATCGTCGTGCGCATTACCGATCCTGGGCGCCGGTGCCGATCCCCCAGCACACCGTGCCGACGACGGCCTGGAGAAGCCGCCGAGAAAGACCAGCGGTGCGGCGGTTGTCGAGATCACCGTCATCGCGATCGCATAGACGATCGGGATCCATGTCGCCGGCATCACCGCCGCCGTGCCGAAGTGGTAGGCGATCAGCGCACAATCGGTATAGCCGGCGGCGATGAAGGCGACCGCGACGAGGTAGACCCGAAAAGTCGGATCAAGGCCCTCGGTTTCGAGGGCCGGCGGCGCCAGATCATATCATGCGGCCGCGGCAACGACACGCGGGCTGCGAGAAGCAGCGAAATCGATACGAGCGCCGGCTCGAGGAGAACAGCAAAGGCCGCGCGATAATCATTGCCGAGAAACAGAACTCCGCTGACAACCAACGGCCTGACGACGGCGCCCAGCTGGTCGAGCGCCTGGTGAAGGCCAAAGCAGCCGAGCCTCGTCCGGCCGGCGGTACGCGACAGCATCGCGTCGCGCGGCGGCGAGCGGACCGCCCGTCCCATTCGCTCGGCGATGATCAGGACGACCGCGTTCTACCAATTTCCGGTGAGTGCCAGAAGCGGCATGGCGAAGAGGTTTAAGAGATAGCCGAAGATCGTGACGGCTCGGTAGCGGCCGCTGCGATCGGCGAGATATCCCGGGCTGAGGCGGACGGCGTAACCGACGAACTCGCCAAAGCCGGAAACAACGCCGATCGTCGTCGCGGTGACTCCGAGGACACCGAGATAAGGGCCGGTGGTGCTCCTCGCGCCCTCATAAGTCATGTCGGCGAAGAGGCTGATGGTGCCGAGCAGGATGATAAACGCCACGGCGCGCCGCTGCAGCAGGCCGCCCCCAGAGACCACCCCGGTGTCGGCGTTCATCTCACCTCCTTGAACTCTCGCATCGGGACTGTGGCGTCTTGATCTCCCATTCGGCCACGGGTTAGAGTGAGGTGGCAAGGGGATGGGGTTCCCCGTAACCGCCCGCAAGGGCTGATGACTCCTGCTGCGTGACGATGCGTGGCGGGGTCTGTCTACGACCCGCCGATCGGCGGGTTTCATTTTGCCTCTACACGCTCGGGATCCGAGTAAGCCCGTCGCTGCCGACGGGCGAACAAAAGGATTTTGGGATGGACAACATCTGGTTCGCTTCGGCGCTGTGGATCGGGCTGGCGCTGATCGCCTCGGCTACGCAGGCCTGGATCGCGGTTTCCGTGGCCCTGCTCGAAATCATCATCGGCGCGGTCGCCGGCAACCTCGTTGCCCTTCCCTTGACACCATGGGTGAACTACCTCGCGGGGTTCGGAGCGATCCTCTTGACCTTTCTGGCCGGTGCCGAGATCGATGTGAAGGTCATTCGCCGGAACCTCGGATCGACGATGGCGATCGGGATGGTCGGCTTCCTTGCACCCTACCTCGGCGTGCTCGCCTGGGCCCATTTCATTTCCGGCTGGCCCTGGGCGCAGGCGCAGATAGCCGGCATCGCGCTCTCGACGACCTCGGTCGCCGTCGTCTATGCGGTCATGGTCGAGACCGGGTTCAACCAGACCGAAATCGGCAAGATCATCCTGGCGGCGTGCTTTATCAACGACATCGGAACGGTCCTGGCGCTCGGCCTCGTGTTCGCCAATTACAATCTCTGGCTGCTCGCCTTCGCCGCCGCGACCCTGGTCGCAATGTTCCTCTTGCCGCGCTGGACGCCGTGGTTCTTCGCGCGGCTCGGCTCGCGGGTCAGCGAGCCGCAAATCAAGTTCGTTCTGTTGATCCTGTTTGTGCTCGGCGGGCTCGCCAATACGGCAAAGAGCCGTACTGCCGGCCTATCTGATCGGCATGGTGCTCGCACCCGTCTTTCTCGCCGACAAGGAGCTGACCCACCGGATCCGGGTGATCGCGTTCACGGTGCTGACCCCGTTCTATTTCCTGAAGGCGGGGTCGCTGGTGCGCGCCGATGTCATCGTCGATGCGGCCGGCCTGATCGTGGTCTATCTCGCTGTCAAGATGATCACCAAATTCGTCGGCATCCTGCCGCTGACGCGGCTCTTCCGGTTTGAGCGCAAAGAAGGAATGTATACGACCTTGATGATGTCGACCGGCCTGACCTTCGGATCGATTTCGGCACTCTTCGGGCTGACCAACCACATCATCGACGAACGCCAATACACGATCCTACTGACTGCGGTGATCGGCAGCGCAGTGGTACCGACTTTGATCGCGCAGCGCTGGTTTCAGCCGGACTTCAAGCAGCTGACGAGCACAGCATGCTGCAGCTGTCGTTATCGCGGAGCGAGAGTAGAATGTATGCCAGGATGTTGGTGGCGAATGACGGGTCGCCGGGCGGACAGAAGGCGCTCACAGGGGCGATCGAGCTGGCACGAAAACTCTCCGCCGAGCTTCATATGGTGACGGTCGAGGAGTTGCCGCGTTTTCCCGCGAGCATCGATGAAATCGCCGAGGAAAAGGACGAAGCGAACCATCGCTTCGTCCCCGTCATCGAGGCGGCCAAGGCCGAGGTGAAAGAGGCTGGGGTGGCGATCGAGACCCACCTCGTCCCGGGCCACGTCGTCGACGCCGTCATCGGGCTGATCAAGCAGCTGAAAGCCGACCTCCTCGTCGTCGGCTTCATGGGCCATTCGCAACTCTACGAGCGCATCATTGGCGGCACCACCGATCGGCTCGTCCGTTTGGCGCCTTGCGCGGTTCTGGTCGTGAAGTAACGCGCGCTCAGACCTTCTCGACGTTCCACATCAGGAAGGGCGGGGCGGCGATGACGCCTTTAATGTTCTTGCGATAGGCGGTCTTGTCCGTCCATTGCCCGGTCGGCACGTAGGGGACCGTCTCGAACGCGCGCTCTTGGATCTTGACGGCGATTTCCTGTCGGGCTTCGCTGTCGTTCGCTTTGAGCCATTGCGCCCGCAATTCCTCGAGCGTGTCGTCCTTCGGCCAGCCGAACCACGCCCCCTCGCCATTGGCGCGCAGCATTACGTTGAGCGTCGGATCGAGCTGGTCGGCGCCGACCCAGCCGGTGCAGAAGATGTTCCAGCCTCCTTCGTCGATCGGCTTCTTCGACGCACGGCGCGTCACCAAGGTGCCCCAGTCGCTGGCCGCGATCTCGGCATTGATCCCGAGATTTTTCAAGAGATCCGCCGTAACCAGAGCCTCGGCGTGGATCAGCGGCTGGTCGACCGCGTCGAGCACGATGACCTTTTCGCCTTTGTAGCCAGCCTCCGCGACGAGTTTCTTGGCCTTGTCGAAGTCGCGCTTGCCGGTCAATGCCTCCGATCCGGCATCGCTCGACATCGGCGTCCCGCAAGTGAAGAACGAGGGGCATACCTTCCAGTTCTGGGGGTCGCCGGCAAAGGCGCTCATGAAATCGGCTTGGTTGGCGACCGCCAATACGGCCTGTCGCATCTTCACATTGTCGAAAGGCGGAAATAGCTGATTGAAGCGCATGCATCCCATCGACGGCAGCGGGTTGGCCTCGATCACGGTAATGTCGCGATTGCCGGCCAGCACCGGCCAGACATCGGGCGGCGGGTTCTCCCACCAATCGGCTTCGCCGCTGTTGAGGGCCGCTATCTTTGTCGTGGCGTCGGGGATATAGAGCCATTCGACGCGGTCGACCTTGACCACCTTGCCGCCCGAGGCCCAGTTCGAAGGCTCGCTGCGCGGCACATAATCTGGGTTCTTGACATAGACCACCTGGTGACCGGGCTGAAACTCCTCGACGACGAATTTGAACGGGCCGGATCCGATCGTCTCGGTGACCTGCTGAAACGGGTCGGTCTTGGCCATCCGCTCGGGCATGATGAAGGGAGTGAGGCTCGACACTTTGGCGATGCCGTCGATCAGCAACGGGAACGGCTCTTTGAGGTGGATCGCGAAATCCTTGCGGTCGCCGCCGGTCATTTCCTCGACCACGGTCGCGAGCGCCTGACCGAACCCGTCCCGCACCATCCAGCGCTTCAGCGAGGCGACGCAGTCAGCGCCGCGCACCGGTTGCCCGTCATGGAATTTGAGGCCGTCGCGCAGGGTGAAGCTGTAGCGGAGCTTGTCGGGCGAGATGCTATAGTCGCCGACCATCTGCGGCTGCGGCCTAAACTTGTCGTCGATCGCGAACAGCGTATCGAACACCATGTAGCCGTGGTTGCGGGTGATATACGCGGTCGTCCAGATCGGGTCGAGCACGCGCAGATCCGACTGCGCGATGAAGCGCAGGGTCTTAATGTCAGCAGCCTTGGCATGTGCGCTCAACCCGAAGCCGGCGAAGCTTGTCGCCGCGGCCGCGATCGCGAATTCGCGACGTGTCATTCCGTGAGCCATCCCTCTTCTCCGTGGTTGGGAGTTGACCAGCCGCAACATAGCAAAACCGGGGCCGCCGGGCGCGCTTCGCGTAACCGTGCTCAGACCTTCTCGACGTTCCATTGGAAGAGCGCGTGCCTGAGCATCAATCCCTTCAGGTTCTTGCTATAGGCGGTCTTGCCCGCCCATTGTCCGGGGACGACCTCAAAGGCGCGCGCCTGGATCGCCACCCGAGCTCTTTCCGGATCGGGGTATCGGTCGCCTCGATCTATTGTTGGCGCGACGCCTCGATCTTCTCGTCGCTCGGCCAGCCGAACCACGCCGCCTCGCCGTTCGTCCACTGCCCCGGTACCGAACACGTTTGTCGATCGGCGCCTTCGATGCCCGGCGGATCACCAGGTTGCCCCAGTCGCTGGCGACGATCTCGACGGTGAGCCCGAGCTTCTTCAGCAGGTCGGCCGCGACCAGCGCGGGAGCATGCGGGTTCGGCTGATTCAGGTGACCACATCCATCCGTGGAAAGGTGGGGATCTTTCCCTTGGGGCGGACCGGCATCGCAGGAGAACTCCAGCGGCACCATTGCCACGCTGTCGGCCGGCCGCAGATCCCAGCCGCGCTCGCCGCCTTCGGCGCAGGCGATGACCCAGGCTAATTGGCTCCCGAGACGGCGCGGCCGCGCCGCGATCACCGCGTCGCCGACGACAACCCCGAGCGATCCGATCGGCGGCGGCTGACCGGTGCGATCGAGGTATCCGCCGAGCTGACATAGCGCGATTGCGAGCCGAACGCGGCAGCGCTGCGCTGGCGGCATGTCCAACAACATCATTGTTTTCGCCTCAGGGTGAAGTTGACGGCGCCGCGTCGAGCGCGCCGTTGCGGCACCCGATCAAAGCTGTTGGAGACTGGTTGGAGACTAATTCTGCGAAAACCTGGCGTCCCCTACCGGATTCGAACCGGTGTTGCCGCCGTGAGAGTGCTGTATTTCATGTGCCGCAAACTTATCGCCTGCCCCTAAAGATGTCAAATTGTCCCGAGATAAGCTTGCATTCTATGACATTTGGGGACATTTCTGGGCGGTAACCCGATCCGCGGGATAGGCACAAAATATAGGGGACAGCCTGCCCCCTGCCTGCCCCTGAATTACCGAACGAGGGTAACTGCGTGCAGATGAGGTTGACCGCCGCGCTGGTTCGCGAGCTCACCCAAGAACAAGCACCTACGAAGGAAACCGTGATATTCGATACGGTACTACCGCGGTTCGCCTTGCGACTCAAACCGCCCCGGCCGAGCCAGCCCGAACGATGGGCCGGGTGGTATTTTGTTCGTTATGTCGGCCCCGATGGCCGCGAGCGTAAATGCCGCGTCGGCTCCCCTGCGACGATGGATCTGGACGTGGCACGCAAGGCCGCCCGAGCCGCCCTGCGGCGGGCCGACGAAGGTGGCGATCCGGCTGCCGACAAGGCGGCGGCTCGGGCGGCTTGGACCGTGCGCGAGGCGGTCGAAGCCTATCTTGCCAGTCCTGATTTTCAGCGGAAAAGCGACAAGACGCGGCTGTGCGACGCCGCCACCCTCACCAATCATGTCGTCCATCGGCTCGCCAACGAAAAATTGAATTCGCTCGACGTGCCGGCCGTAAAGCGGCTGGCCCGCGCCGTCGAGCACGACACGCGGTACAACAACCGCAAGCGCCGGTTAGGAGGATCTGGCGCCGCTAGGAAGACGGTACGGGTGTTGTCAGCGGTGCTCACCTGGGTGGTCGGCGAAGGCCGGCTCGCCGGCAACCCAATCATTGGCAATCTCCGGCTCGACGGTGACGGGGTCCGCGAAACCGTCCTGACCGAGCCGTCGCAGTACGCTGCGCTCTTGCAGGCAATGGACGAGCTCGTGGCATCGGGCAAGCTGCGCCTGCAGTCTCGCGCCTTTCTAATTGTGGCAGCTTTCACCGGGATGCGGCGCGACGAGCTACGCAAGCTGCGCTGGGACCAGGTGGATCTAAGCGAGCGCCGCATCACTCTCCGCGATACCAAAGGCGCTCGGCTCGCGCGAGGAGGCGTGAAAACCGAGTCGGTATCACTCCCGCCAATTGCCACGGCCGCGCTCGCCGGGATCCGCCCAGACGATGCTGCGCCGGAGGAACGCGTGTTCGTCCCGGTGCGCGGTGATGTGATCGAGATCAATCGCACCTGGACTTTGGTCCGCAGTGCTGCCGGACTGCCAGCCGATCTGGCGTTGCACGGCTTGCGCCACAGCGTCGGCACAGTGGCGATAATGGCGGGGATGAGCTTGCCGGAGGTGCAGCGGCTTTTACGGCACCGCTCCGTCGGCACGACGTCGCGATATGTCCACCTTGCCGATCGCGCCCGCCTTCAGGATAGGGCGATGGCGGCCATGGCGCCTCAATTTGAAGACCTTACCCCTGGGGAGGAGGCCGCTGCCGGAACCGGCGGTGATCCCGAAGGCAGGGAGCGGCAATGACCGACGGGTTCGAGGCATCATATTGGACCCTGCTCCAGGGGCTCGCGTGGGTCTTTCTGGGGGATCCGAAACTGGTTGCGCGGTGTGGGGCCGGCGCTCCAGAACGCCAGTTCGGCCAAGAACAGACCTTGCCAAACGGGACCAAGATCGTCTTGCTGACATCGCCAGATCCACCCTCGACACTCACGATCGACGTCGCGGCGGCTGCGCGCGGCGCGGCAGCTTCGGCAACAACTGTGACGACCGTAGGCGCAGAGAACGAACCGCGTCTGCCGGACGGGGTACGCCCAGCAGTACCGGCGGCGGCCTCCAAACAATTCGAAAAGGCCGAGTTCCAGACGAGGGAAGCTGCACAAAACGAAATCCTTCGCCGTTTCCGTTCAGGCGAGCTGCCGATCAGCGGCAGACGCCAAGGCCGAGGCCTGCACGAGGTCATCCCCGTTCTCGAACGCGTCGACATCGAACTCGATTGGGATCACGGCCGCGGGCGCCGCAAGGATCCCGATCAACAGTGGGATGACCTGCGTGGCGAGCGCGACGCGTGGCTGCGGCTGTGGCCCGCGCCGATCCTTGGCGCCGCGTCCTCGGGAGCGGCTGCGGGCGGAACCTTACCGCAAACCCTTGGGCCGGCGCCGCCGCCCGGGCGCCGAGGCGAGAGGCCCGCGACCCGGGCCGCCCACTTGGCAATTCTTCGATATGTTAGGGACTTCGGAATCGACAATCATTTGAGGGCGCGCGAGTTGGCGCGACGCGCGACCGACTATGCCCAGCATTTGGGGCTCGAGGGCGCAGTTGAACTCGACCCCGAGAACTCCACGCTCCGGGAGCTCGCTGGGGATGCCCTCGCGGCTCTACGCGCTCCGGACAAGCCAGGCTGGGAGCCGGACTGAGCTTTTAGCATCCATTACTGGCCACTACTGGCCAACAAAATCCGAGGATCGCGGTTAGCCTCCTGCCATTCCAAGGCCCCCGGGGCCGGCATGTGGAGGAGGACAATGGTCGACACCCCAATGCGCTTCGATACCGCCGGCGCGGCGCGCTACCTGCGCGAGAAACACGGAATCCCCATTGAAGAAAAGACGCTGCGCAACCGGCGCGCCGCTGGTAACAAACGCGGCCCAGCCTGTCGGTATTTCGGCATTAAGCCACTTTACGATGTCCCCGAACTCGATCGATGGGCGCAAGAGGATGCGCTGCAACCCGAAAATCCGGTGCGCCGAAACATGCGTTTACGCGAGGCCGAGCGCACGAGATTGGTGGGCAATGCGGAGGTGATTGCCGCCACAGAGGAGTACTCGATTTGAGGGGGCCTCCCGGTGAACTGCGTGATGCGTTCTCCGCCGGAGTCATGAGGCTAATACGCAAGCGTCATTCGGCTTTGGGAGGGACAGGTGCCTAACGCCTACGGCGCCGATCCCAAGACGCGGGGTCCAGGCGCTAAGCCGAAGATCGAGGCGCCGCACCCGTTGATGCGCTCATTATCACCGGGGGAGCCATTTCCGACTGCCGTATTGGGCGATGTTCTACAGCCGATGGCCGAGGCGATCCACGATCGCGTCCAGGCGCCGATGGCGATCGGCGCCCAATCGCTGCTCGCGGCGGCGGCGTTCGCAGTTCAAGGGCATGCCGACGTCGTACTGCCTATCGGCGACACGAAGCCCGTCTCTCTTTATTTGATGACTATTGGCGAAAGCGGCGAACGCAAGGACTCCTGCGATCGGATCGCCATGCGGCCGATCACTACGCGTCAGATTAGCCTACGCGATCAATATGATATCGAGCATCAGCGTTGGGTAGACGAGAAGGCGATCTGGGAGAAGTTGCGCGAAAGAGCCTTACGGGCCGGCAAAAAGGGTGATCCCGCCGGGATGCAGGCGGATCTCCAAGCTCTCGGTCCTCCCCCGGCAGAGCCACTTCAACCATTGCTAACATGCAGCGAGCCGACATTCGAGGGGTTGTGTAGGTTGTTTAAGAATGGCCAGCCGAGCCTCGGGATCTTCACGTCGGAAGGCGGCCAGTTCATTAGCGGCCACGGCATGACCGAAGAGGCCAAACTGCGCACAGCCACCGGGTTGTCGAAGCTGTGGGATGGCACACCAATCGATCGGGTACGGGGCGGCGATGGCGCATCGTTTTTGTTGGGGCGCCGATTGTCGATGCATTTGATGATACAACCTCGGGTTGCCGAGTTATTGATGTGCGATCGATTGCTAATCGACCAGGGGCTGACATCACGATTATTAACAAGTGCTCCTGCGAGCACTGTCGGAAAGCGGCTGTGGCACGAGCTGCAGAACACTACCGAGTTGGTGATCCAGGACTATGGCAGCCGTTTATTGGATCTTCTCGAAAAGCCGCTGCCGCTCGCCTTTGACAAGCGCAACGAGCTGGCTCCAAGGGCATTGCCGCTTGATTGGGAGGCCACTCAGCAATGGATCAATTTTTCCGATCATGTGGAATTGCGCTTAGGACACGGCGGGGAGTTGGCGCCGGTCAAGGGTTTCGGCAACAAGTTGGCTGAGCACGCGGCGCGATTGGCCGCCGTGCTGCGCCTGATCGGCGACATCGAGGCCCAGATGATCGACGCCGCGCACATGGAGGCCGGCATCATTCTCGCCGAGTATTACGCGGCCGAAGTCCTCCGCCTGGGCGAGGCGGTACAAATCAGCGCGCAGTTGATGAAGGCCACCGCGCTTCTCGATTGGCTGCAAGACGACTGGCAGGAAGAAAACGTCTCGCTGCCCGACATCTATCAGCGCGGGCCCTACGCGATCCGTGACCGGAACACCGCCTACGCTCTGGTCAAAATCCTCGAAGGGCATGGTTGGTTGATAAGGGTGCTGCAAGGTGCAGTTGTATTGGGGCAGCCTCGCCGCGAGGCGTGGCGGATCGTGCGGAGGGGTTGAGATATGCCCGGCTATACCAAGTACAGCGATCGATTTCGCAGAACGCAGGGATCTACCGCGACCCCTGCTAATCCTGCTAATCCTGCTCAAGCTTCGCCAATCGGGTATGCGAATATACAACAAGAGGCGAGCGCTTTAGCAGGATTAGCGGGGCCGCCGCCGGGGTGCATTTCGCACGAGAGGCTGGTGGTGATCGCCCCGCAGCGGTTCGCCGGACCCCTTGCATCCCTACAACCCGCAGGTGAACTTCCTTATGATCACCCCCATGATCACCGGTGTGGTCGGATCATCCGCAATGACGGCTCCTTTCTGCATTTTTGCATGATCTGCGGTGCCTGGGGCACCTACGGCTACGGCGTTACCGATGACCAGTCGGGCCGATGGTATTGCCACGAACATCGGCTACAGGGAGGAAGGCGATGAGCGAGACGCCGCGCAAGCGCGTGCGGCTGCTCAGATTTGTCCCTCTGCGCAAGAACGCGCTGCGCGGCTTTTGCGATATCGAACTCCCCAACGGGATGCGGATTTTCGGGTGTCCGGTTCTGGCATCGCGCGGCCGGGCCTGGGCAACCTTTCCGGGCCGGCCGCAGCTCGACCGCGCGGGACATCAAGTTCAGATCGATGGCAAAGGCCAGTTCGCCAAAATCATGGAATGGAACAGGCGAGATTTGTCTGATGCCTTCAGCGAGGTGCTAGTCGCGCTGGTGCGCGAGCAGTACCCCGACGCGTTGACCGATCCGGAAGAGGCCGAGGCGCCAGTATCATGAGCCCGCTCGACCACGCGTTGGAACTCGCCGCCCAGGGCTTCAAGGTGTTCTTCTGCGCTTCGGACAAGACACCGACTACGCTGCATGGGTTTTATGACGGGACTGACGATGCTGGCATGGTGTTCGAGCTCTGGGTGCACCGCCCCGGAGAGATGATCGCAGTCTCCACCGGCGAGCTCTCCGGCGTCGATGCCGTCGACGTCGACGTCAAGCACCTTGGGGCACGCTTGTGGTGGCATCTCAATGCTGGCCGATTGCCAGCAACACGGACCCATGCGACGGGAGGCGGCGGCTCTCATTTGCTGTTCCGCCATCGGCCCGGGATGGGCAGTTCGGCCAGCCGCATCGCGATTGGTGTCGATGTTCGCGCTGATGGGGGTTATTGCATTTGGTGGCCGGCGAGCGGACTGCCGCTGCTATGCGACAAGCCGCCGGCACCCTGGCCCGAATGGCTCGCCGCTCTCGCCGAGCCGCGTGCGTCAGTCGTACTGCCGCAGACGAAGGTGGCGATAGGCCGACGACGCACGCGGGGATCGAGCTATGCCTATGGGGACGCCGCTCGGCGGCGGGCCGTCGAGCGCATCCTCAAAGCGCCAAACGGATTGCAGGAAATCACGATCAACCGGGAGTCGTACAGTCTCGGCGGTCTTGTGGCGGCGAACGTGATAGCCAAAGAAGACGCCTACGGGGATCTTCTCGATATTGCCGATCAGGTGCCCTGTTTGGATCCGGCGAGACCATGGGGGTGCGGTGAGGTCAGAAAGAAGATTGAGCGCGGCCTCGCACAGGGCATGCGTCGACCTCGCGCCGGCATCCGGAGCTAGACCCCAGGGTGGTCGATCCCGTCAATTCGCCGGGGACATCCGGCTCGGGCGCTCCCCGGCTGCAGCTCTGGAACATGGGTGAGGACCACGACCTGCCGCCACCACGGGCCTGGCTGATGAAGGGTACGTTCTGCAAAGGGTTTTTGAGCGGCATAGCGGCAGCGGGCGGGGTGGGAAAAACCGCTCTGCGGATCGTGCAGCTCCTCGCCGTCGCGACGGGGCGGGTGGACTTGACGGGCGACCATGTGTTCGGGCGCTTTCGGGTCCTGTTTATCTCCCTTGAAGACGACCTTGCCGAAATCCGGCGTCGAATATGGGCGGCAACGCAGCATCACGGGATCCCGCACGATGAGCTGCTGGATTGTTTTTGGGTGACCAACCCGAGCGAGCTCAAGCTCGCCCGAATATCCTCGACAAACCCCAGACGGATCGAGCCCGGCGAGCTGGCCGCTGAACTACGTCGGGTGATCCTCGACAGACGCATCGACATCGTCGCCATTGACCCGTTTTTGAAAACTCACGAGGCCGACGAGAACGACAACGGCATGATCGACCAGGTGTGCGTCCTACTCGTTCGTATCGCGATCGAGTGCGGTTGTGCTGTCGACATCGTTCATCACACCGCCAAAGGATTCACCAGACCCGGCGATGCCGATCGGATGCGCGGGGCGAGCGCGTTACGGGACGCCGTCCGCTTGTTCTACACGGTGACGGGGATGTCCGAGAAAGAGGCTAATGGCTTTGGCGTGTCGGAGGCGGAGCGGCGAAGCCTGATGCGGCTCGACAGCGCGAAACTGAACCTTCTGCCGCCGGCACCGGAAGCGAAATGGTTTCGTTTTATCGACGTTGAGCTCGGCAATCGCACCAACGAGTATCCAGGTGGCGATCGGGTGCAAACCTGTGAGCTGTGGCACCGCCCTGATCGCGGCGCCGGCATTCCTCCAGACGCCCTCAAGCGTATCTTTGACCAGCTCGAGGCCGGCCCCGCCGCTGGCCGGCGCTACAGCCGAGCCTCAAACACGGCCGAAGAGCGCGAGGGCTGGCGGCTCCTACAGACGCATTGCCCAAACCTGACGAGGTTTCAGGCCAACGACGAGCTGAAAAGATGGTTGAAGGCCGGCTTTATCGTCGAAAGTCAATATAAGGATCCCGTCATGAGGAAGCTCCGGTCCGGCCTCTTCGTGGTGAGCCGGCCGCTGTGAGCGGTCGTAGAAAGAACTGTCCTAAGCGAGGATAGTTGTTCTCGCAGGGCTCGCGATCCTTGTGGGAGCCGGTCCCATCGAGGCTCGTCTCTCAGAGAGAGCACACGTCGATAGCGACCATTACATCAACTGATATTCGCCGGCTGCTGAATAGCGATTTGGCCACTTTGCGGCACGGTCAGCAGCAGATTCGGCAAGGACAGTACAGCCAGGCGGCGCTGCTGTCGGAGACCAAGGATCTGCTGCAGCACCTGCTCGGTCGCGTCAGCAAGCTGGAACGCGCCGCCAGGTTCGTCGAGCAGCCGCAAGCGCCGCAGCCTGCCCGGATGCGACGCCTATTCGATTAGCACCAATGGTGCCGCAGCGATTCCGCGAACCGCGCTGCGGCACCTCCTCGAAGGGTTCGCGACACAGAGGAGTTTTGAGTAGTGGATGATAATACCACATTTGGAGACTGGGGAAAGTTGAGCCGTGAGTACGCGGCGCGTCGGGCGGAGGCCGGCACGCCGGAGGGGATCGCCTACACGGCCTGGCTCGAAAGCCTGCCGCCGGCCGAGGCCGCGGCCGAGATCGGGGGAATGTTCGCGCTCTGCGCTCCCGAAGACCGCGCCTCGGAGATCTCGTGCGATCTGCAGATGGACCCGGAGAAGGCCCAGCTGATCGCCATGCTGCAGCTGCTCGACCAGTTCCCCAAGGTAATCGCCGTGGAGCCGTCGAGCGGTATGCGCTCGGAGGGGCAACGCCTTCACCCAGACCCACGCATCCGCTGGATCAACGACCAGCTTCCGGAACTGAGCATCCTCGATCCGCTGGCGATCAGCTTCGATGTCGTGATGATGACCGCTGCGTGGCAGCACCTCCCGCCATCTCAGCGAGACCGGGCCTTCTGTAAAATTGCGGCGCTGGTCAGAACCGGTGGCTTGCTCGCGATCAGTTTGCGGAGCGGGCCTTCTCCGGCGGGTAGCGAGATGCACCCGGTGTCCTTAAAAGAGATCGAGCGCCTCGCCCGAAACCACGGCTTCGCTGTAGAGAAGGTTCAGCAGGCTGCCGACCAGCAAGGACGGGTCGAAGTCTCGTGGACAAGCGTAGCGCTTCGGCTGCCGGATGATGGGACCGGCGCACTACCGCTGCTCTGTCATGTCATCCTGAACGATCAGAAGAGTGCAACCTACAAGCTAGGCCTGCTCCGGGCCCTGTGTCGGGCAGCAGATGGCTCGGCCGGGATGGTTCAAAAGGCGGACGACGGGTTTATGCGCGTTCCGTTGGGACTCGTGGCGCTCAATTGGCTGCGGTCGTACTTGCCGTTAATCCGCGAGAGCCTCCCCCAAACACCAACGAATGTCGGCGCACAAAGAACTCAGCCGCTGGTCTTCGTCCGATGTGCGACGCGAGGTCAGCCATCGTCTCAAGCGCGACGGCAACCCGTTGCTCGATATGGTGCGGGCGGTTGACCCCGAGGTTGACGAACGGCAGTTCAACGATGCGCTTACCGCAAACCTCCGGCGTGGCCGCTTCCTCCTCCTGATCGTCGGCGACGGGATCCGGGAGGGGGTGGAGGCAATAGCCGAATATCTGCAACTTCACGCCGGATTGCATTTCTCTCTGGGTCTCGTCGAGCTGCCCATCTACGTCATGCCGAACGGTGACCGCTTGGTGGCGCCGCGGGTGCTCGCGCGAACTGCCCTCGTCACCCGGAATGTCGTGGCGGTGCCCGATGGATACTCGGTCGACGAGGCGGAAGACCCTACGAGGGTCGCAGAAATCGACCCCGAGCGTTACCGCGCTCGGAGACCAGTCGCAGCGATTTTGGACTGAGTTTCTGGACAATTACCTTGAGCTCGATGATCCGGAACAACCGAGGCCAACGCCAGCGCGGCTAGGCTACATCAGCTTCCCACTTCCGGCGCGCACCAGTTGGTTCACGGTCTATCGTGGCTTACACCCTGCCAAGGTTGGAATTTTTCTTTCGTGTTGGCAGAACACCCCTGGCGCTTACGCCATGCGGGCAATCGTGGATGAGTGGAAAGCGGGGGGTGCGGTCAAGGACCAGCTGGGCGGGACCGCGAAGCTGTCTACGACTACGAGGGGCACCCTGGACACCATCATCGACTCGTTGGAGGTCGGATCGCTGGAACAGCCGGAGGTGAGGAAAAAGGCGTTTTCCTGGCTCGCCGAGCGGATAAACACCTTTGTGAACGTTCTGCGTCCTCGCATGCGCTCCGCGGCAGCCGACTACCAGTCACGAGGCGAATAGGGCCACAACCCAAAGTCCGCGGCCTACCCACCTCATGAGACGTTTGGACTGGCGTCGGGCAATGACCGGAATGGGGCATGAAGAGCGGTTCCCGTCGACAAAGGCTGAGTGCCGGCTGCGGGTTCAGAAAGGAGACGATCGCCGGAACGCGCCGTAACGGGCGAGACGCGCCGAAACCCGCCGTTCGGCCGACGACGGCCAGCCGTCTCAAGTCGACCCAAAGCCGTCGTTCCGTCTGACGCCACCGCCGCAGCATCGGCTGGCCCTCGCCGACGAGGCGAGCGAACTCCACCCCATGAAGAGCTGGAAACAGCCTCCAGATTTGTTTCAATGATGATTATTTCGACGGCGTGGTCGAGTACAGGCCGGTAATGCTCGCACTCTCCAGGATGTCACCGTCTTCTCCTGCTTGTACCAGCGCCTGATACAATGTTGCCGCCTTTGCCGGGAAATTCTCCGTAGACGGCAAATTCAGCAGCGTGTCGAGAGCGTAGACCGTGAAAACATACCTGTGGACATCCGGCGCGAAGTCGGGAGGGGGGCAGGGACCGTCGTATTGAGCCCCTCCGAGGCCTGAGAAGACGAAGTCATTGTAGACTTGCTGACCGTACTTGCTGCCGGCAACGCCAGCGTTCTGCGGAAGTCCGGTCCGAGAGGGCGAGATGTTGTACATTCCCCAATGGGTGAATGCAGCCGTTTCGTCGTACAAAATCACGACGAAACTCCGCGTGTTGCCTCTGGGCCTAGTCCAAGACAGCGCCGGTGATTGGTTCCCGCCGGGGCTGCCGTCGATTGAACAGCCGTTCGTAGTGCTGTTCGGCGGGATCAAGTTGAAGATCGCACTGATCGGCAGGAACGTGTTGTTGTCGAACGTGCTGCTGCTCAAGTGGAACGGATGGCCCGGATCCTGGGCGAAACTCGTTGGCGATGGCATGGCAAAAACAAAAACCAAGCCGAGAAGCGAGGCAAATATTCGGGTTTTCATGGAATGTTCCTCCCTGGCGACATCTGCTCGAAGCGCCGTGCGGCACGAATTCTAGGTTTGAGCCTTGAGCGAAACAAGGCGGAAATAGCGTATAGGTAGAAGACCTTTTCCCGAAGCCAAATATGGGGCCGCTTTCTGCCGCGCGATACTTGCACCGTCGAGCGGCACGGGGTTGGCGAAGGTCGGCAATCCACCCACGGCGGACCCTCCTTTTGGCGGCCTCGAAGGTCGGCTCGGGGGCATGAAGACCCGTTCCCGCCGCACCGGCTGAACGCCCGCAGTCCGTTCAGTTAAGAGACCTTCGCCTGGACGCGAGGCAACGGGCGAGACGCGCCGTAACCAGCCATTTGCAAGATCCCGGCGGAACCGCGAAGTTCGAGCCTCAAAGAGCCAATTCCTGGTCACGCTCGCTGATGATCGTACCTGAGC
>Ga0306922_10000840_pt1 | contig 26419 bp, 20 predicted proteins | sample sta12Cox44000082_FD_203758 | JGI IMG/M metagenome (GOLD analysis project Ga0306922, IMG submission 203758) | Lab enrichment of tropical soil microbial communities from Luquillo Experimental Forest, Puerto Rico - statoxic.12C.oxic.44.000.082 (v2)... | ecosystem: Environmental > Terrestrial >... | reverse complement strand
CGTATTGCTGGCCGCCGCGATTGTATTCACCATCACTCGAAACTGGAATTCCTGGGAGGGTGGCCGAATCGAGCAGGTAACGGACGATGCTTACGTCCGAGGCAATCTTACGCCACTGAGCACCAAGGTCGCTGGAATCGTTCGGGATGTGAAGGTTTCCGATTACCAGCAGGTGCACAAGGGAGACCTGATTGTCGGCCTCGAAGACGATGATTTCAAGGCGCAGGTCGCACAGGCGAGCGCAGCGGTACAAGCTGGGAAAGCCGCGTTAGAAAATAATCGGCGCCAGCGCGAACTTCAAGATTCGAAGATCGATCGAGCACTCGCGGGAATCGATCAGGCGAAGGCGCAGATCACGGCGGCGGAGGCTGGAATTGCAGCGGTACAGGCAGATGTAGTGCGCACGCAGGACGAACGCGCACGGCAGGAATCGCTTTTTCAAACGCGTTCAACAACCCAGCAGAAGGTGGAGCAGGCGGTTGCCGACGAGCAGCGGTTCGCGGCTCAATCTGCAAGCCGCAAGGCAGACCTCGAGCAGGCCAAGACGATGCTGCGCAGCAACGAATTGGCGGCCGAGGCGGAACGTCGTACCAAGTCCGTTTTGGAGTCGCAGGATATGCAACTCATCGCCGACCTTCAGGCCAAAGAGGCTGGGCTTACTGCTGCGAAAGTAAACCTTGGCTACACGACGATTGAAGCACCTGGCGATGGTACGGTGGGCGAAAGGCAAGTCCGGCCCGGGCAGCTAGTCTCTCCCGGAACACAAGTGATCCCCTTCGTCGATAAAATCAAATGGGTGGTGGCCAACTATCGTGAGACACAGCTCACCAACATGAAGGTGGGTGATCCCGTTGAGGTACGCATCGACGCATATCCCGGAAAAATCTTTCGCGGTAAAGTGATCGAGATTGCGCCGGCGAGCGGATCACAATTCGCGCTTCTGCCACCCGACAACGCCACCGGTAACTACACGAAGGTTGTGCAGCGAATTCCCGTAAAGATCGCATTCGACGATGAGAGCGTTGCGACTTCGTTGCAACCAGGCCTCTCGGTTATCGCCACCGTCCGCACAAGGCACTGATTGGAGCGCGCGATGGCTGCCTCAACGGTTACAACTCGTCCGCTCACCCCGGTGGAGATTGCCCGCAAGACGGCTGCGGCGATTCCCTGGGGAATCTCGACCCGACCAATATTGGGGATCATCGGGGTCCTGATCGGCGCGGGGCTGGTCACGCTTACCGGTCGCATGCTTTCGCTGGGGATGGCAGATCTGAGGGGCCATCTCGGTATCAGTTACGATCAGGCCGCATGGCTCGACAGCGCGTACAACGCGGCTCTGATGTTTATCGGGCCCTTTAGCGTCTACCTCGGCGGTCTGCTCGGGCCACGGCGCATACTTCTTTTTGCGGCTGGAGTCTTCACCGCAACCTGCGTTTTTCTGCCGCTCATACACAATTATAGTCTGCTGGTTACGGCGTTGATTGTTGCCGGGCTCACATCCGGCACGTTTTACCCGCTCACCCTGACTTTTGCACTTCGCATTAGTCCCCTGCGATACCTGCCTTTCACGATGGCGTTCTATGCGACTTTCATCGACGGAGCGGTGAACATCGCGCCATCTCTCTATGGCTGGTATCGCGATCATCTTTCCTGGCACTGGATGTTCTGGAATTCAGCGCTGATCTGTCCGCTGATGATCATCTTTGTCTATTTCGGGATACCGCCAGCGCCCGCCCGGAAGAAGGACGCGGCTCCGCCCAGCTTCGCCGGATTCCTGTACCTGAGTGCTGGGTTAGCCCTCATGTTCGCCGCCATCCAACAAGGTGAACGCCTCGACTGGTGGCGCTCTGGAGTATTCAACGCGTTGTTTTGGTCCGGTGTATTTTTCACGCTTTGCGCGCTCATGCGGCGATTGCGCGGTCCCAACCCGCTGGTGGCGCTCCCTTATCTGTGGCAACGGAACACCGTCCTGCTGGGCAGCCTGCTCTTCTGGTTTCGATTTACTCTCACTGGAACCATCATCCTGATTCCGCAGTCGCTGGCCATTCGCGGGCTTGAAGCCGACCAGATTGGGCCAGCTGTGATCTGGAGTGCTGTTCCGCTGTTGCTGATTACGTTTATCGCTGGGCTCATGCTGATTAGCAACCTGGATCCGCGTCTGTTGCTAGCTGCGGGCTTGACCTGCACCGCCTTCGCGGTTTGGTTGAACGCTGATTTAACTTCCGCATGGTCGGCGGCAAACTATTACCGCACGGAGTTGCTAATGGGCGTCGGACAGGCGGTCTCTCTCATAGGCCTGGTAGCGTGCATCATTCTGCAGGGAGTCTTCTCTGGGGGCATGATGAAACCTCAGTCGATCTTGACATTTTCCGCCTTCTTTCATGTGATTCGCTTGTTTGGTGGAACCACGGGTGCCGTGTACATGGGCCACTTTCTTGCGGACCGCGAGAAGCTGCACTCGAACCTGCTCGGCTTGCACGTGCAATCCGGAAACTGGATCACAGACGCCAACATCCGGGAACTCGCGGCGGGGGTGTACGCGAAATCTTCAGGGATAGCTGCCGCCACGGGCCGTGCGGTTGGACTGATGAGCGCCCGGGTCCGTCTTCAGGCGTACACGCTGTCAATTAACGATGGATTCTATTTGGTGGCCTGGACGTGCGTTATTGCTCTGCTGCTAGTTGCCTTACTACGTAAATCACCGCTGAAGTACGGAGATCTGAGCGCCTTTCAGCAGCCATCGGCCGCGCCTCAGGCGCTCATGCCTCAGGAGGCAAAATCATGAACGCCCATACTAAGCTTCTCGTAACAGGTCTCTTTTTCTTCGGAGCTTTGAGCATGGTGCGCGCCCAGAACGGGGCGCAAAACGTCCGGCGCCTAACTTTGCACGAGGCGGTTCAAATGGCGCTGAAGCAGAATCACATGGTTCGGATTTCAGAAATGAAGATTGAGGAGAAGCAGCACGCGAAGGACGAGGCGAGGAGCGCTTATTTCCCCACGATTAGCAACCAGAGTACCCTCTTGCACCTGACCGACACTCAGTTCATCGAGATTGCTGCCGGGAGCCTGGGTGCCGTGAACGGTACGCCGATCCCAACTCAACCGGCGGTGATCAATCAGGGCGGGCGAACAATTGTTACCAGCGGAACGGGTTTGGTGCAGCCACTCACGCAGCTTTTCACGAGGATTAAGCCTGAGAATGACATCGCGCGCGCGGATTTGGACGCGACCCGGGCAAACGCCAGGCAAACTGAGAACGAGGTTGCACTGAAAGTCCATCAGCTTTACTACAGCGTCTTAATCGCACAGGTTCACCAGAGCGCGTCTGAGGCGAGGATCAAAGCAACAGAAGCTCTCAAGAACGAGCGCGTGCAACAGGTAAAGTACGGCAGCGCCCTTGACCAGGACCTGATCGAAAGCACTGCACAATATCTCCAGGCAAAGCAGGAATTGCTGACGACCGAGTTGCTGCTATCGAACTTGACCATGGAGCTTGACGACGTGGTGGGGCTACCGCTTACGACTCGACTCGAACTTGAAGCAGTACCTTCGGAGGATTTCGAAAGCTGCAAGGAAGAAGAATGCGTAAAGACTGCTCTGGAGTCACATCCTGAAGTCATCGCGGCACGGGAGGAACTGCAGAAGGCGTGGGCTGCCGTAAAACTGAGCAAGGCGGACTACATACCAGACGTTTCGGCGTTCGCGCGCTACAGCTACTCAGATCAGGTTCCGTTCCTGGCGCGCAACTTCGGATCGTTCGGTGTTGAGTTCACGTATGTCCTCTTTGATGCGGGACGGCGTCACGCAGCGCTTGAGAAGAGCAACGCTCAACTGGCCCAGGCGAGGGAAAACCTCGCACGCGTGACGGACGACGTGGAGCTGCAAGTGCAGATTGCGTACAACAAGTTACAGCGCACACGGGAACTGGTGAACGTCTCAAAGGAATTGCTGGCGCTGCGAACGGAAGGAAGCCGCGTATCAGGGCAACAATTGGAGAGGGGTGAAGCTCTACAATCGCAAGCGGAGAGCGCTGTCGCCGAAAAGTTTGATGCGCAGACCTCGTTCCTTCAGGCTCAGCTCGGTTACATCCAGGCACACGATGAAATGACGGAAGCAATGGGACTTACGCCCCAATAAACCAGCCGTTTGCAAATTCCTCGCTAGTTACGATCCGCGATTCCTGCCGAAATTTCCTTCTGTCAGAGTCTGCGCAGGTGCCAGCATGTTGACACCCGCGTTTGAGCGCTAGATCGCAAAGAGAAGATAAGTCGTTTGTTTCAGTAACCTAAAGGCTGCGTCGGGTGGCCGACGGAATGCACCTACCTTGGTCCGGAGGCACGGCGATGGCATCAGGCAATTCTCTATCAGCTGACGGCAGGGTCTCCTCGCCTAATCTCGCGGCGCAGGTGAAGAGTCAGGCTCAAACGCGGGCGTTTGTTATCGCCTGGTTTTTCACCGTCATTTTCTATTTCCTCGAATATGCGGTGAGGTCCAGTCCGTCCGTAATGATCGCAGAGCTGGAAGCCCACTTCAATACGACGGCGCTTGGCATCAGCGCGATACTGGGCATCTATTACTACACCTACTCGACCATGAGTTTGGTGGCTGGCGCGGCGCTCGACCATTTAGGGGCAAAGCGCACAGTTCCCGCCGGAATTGCTATTCTTGGAGTCGGTTGTTTGCTGTTTAGTGTACCGGCGGTAGCCGCAGGTGATGCTGGCCGGTTGCTGCAGGGGGCCGGCTCTGCGTTCGCGTTCACGGGTGCTGTTTACCTGGCGGCGCACGGATTCCCGGCGCGTTATCTCGCGACTGCGATTGGCGCCACGCAATGCGTGGGAATGCTTGGCGGTGCGGCTGGTCAGAATGTCGTCGGACCGCTGATCGAGCATGGCCTGGGCACTCACGTTTTCTGGGTTGGCATAGGACTGGTTATCCTGGCGAATGGAGTGCTGCTTTATTTCGCAACGCCCAGGGAGCAGGTGGGGCCGCACCTCCAAGAAGGCGGTGCGGGCTCGCTGCTAAAACCGTACAAAATTGTATTTTCAAACCCGCAGTCTTATCTCTGCGGGATCGTAGCCGGCTTGCTGTTCGCACCTACCACGATCGGGGACATGATCTGGGGAGTCGCCGCGTTTCAGAAGGATCTTCAATTCTCCTACCATAATGCAGTGGTCATCGCTTCTATGGTCCCGCTCGGCTGGGTTTTTGGGTGTCCTCTACTGGGTTGGCTCTCCGACCGCATCGGACGGCGAAAACCGGTAATCATCGGGAGCGCAGCGGTGATGCTTCTGGCCGCAGCACAAATTGCTTTCAAGCCGCTCCCAATTTCAGTGAAGGTGGCAATGTTCATATTCGGGGTTGCATCTGGTGCCGCAATGATTCCTTACAGCACCATCAAGGAAGTCAACCCAGACAATGTGAAAGGCAGTGCAACGGGCGGTATCAACTTCCTTGTTTTTGCGATTACAGCGTTTCTGGGCCCGGTGTATGCCCATCGCATCGGCAGAGGCACTGGGAACGCGGCAAACCTGACGTTGCACTTTCAGCATGGTGCACTGTTTTGGATGGCTTGCTGCGCGGCGGCGATTGCGGTGACTTTCTTTCTTCGTGAGACAGGACGTGCCGCACAAACTCAACCCACGGCGAAGTAGCACGAGTTTCACCGGTTTGTTGCGGTTGTTTCTGCACCGGATTGAGTCAAATCAGCGCAGCAAGAACAAGATTTCACAGGAGGATTTAAGCGATGCCACATCGGATTGCGGATGAGTTGATCAGGCGGCTTGCAGAAGCCGGGGTCGAGCGGATTTATGGCGTGGTAGGTGACAGCTTGAATCCGGTCACCGACGCTCTGCGCCTAAATAACAAAGTGAAATGGATCCACGTCCGTCACGAGGAGGCCGGCGCCTATGCCGCCGGCGCCGAGGGTCAATTGACCGGCAAGCTTGGGGCGTGCGGGGGCAGCTGCGGTCCCGGCAACCTTCATTTGATCAACGGTTTGTTCGATGCTCATCGGAGCAACGCTCCGGTGCTTGCCATAGCGTCACACATCCCCAGCAGCGAAATCGGTACCGGATATTTCCAAGAGACCCACCCGGAAATCCTGTTTAAGGAGTGTAGCCATTATTGCGAGGCGATCTGGAATCCGAAGCAGTTTGAGCGCGTGCTGCACATTGCGATGCAGAGCGCAATCGGAAAAGGCGGAGTTGGAGTGATCGTGCTACCGGGTGATGTTGCCGGGGCGGAGCTTCCCGTCGACGGCTCGCGTCGCTCAGTGGTCTCGAAGCGGCCGGTTGTTCGCCCCAGTGAAAAGGACTTGGCGGCATTGGCAGAAATGATCAATTCCGCGAAGAAGGTGGCTCTTTTCTGCGGATTTGGGTGCGCCGACGCGCACGACGAGGTGATGGCTCTGGCGGAGAAAGTGAAAGCTCCCGTCGGGCATTCGTATCGCGGGAAGGCGTTCGTGCAGTACGACAACCCATACGACGTGGGAATGAGCGGACTGCTTGGCTATGGTGCAGCCTATCGCGCAATGCACGAATGCGATCTTCTGTTGTTGCTGGGCACGGATTTTCCTTATGACAAGTTCCTGCCGACGAAACCGAAGATCGTCCAAGTGGACATCCGCGTGGACCATCTCGGCCGGCGGAGCAAACTCGACCTCGGGCTGTGGGGTGATGTGGGCGAGACGCTCCGCGCACTTCTACCGATGGTGTCTGCAAAATCAGATCGCTCCTTCCTAGATGCGATGCTTGCGCGACAGAAAGAAGCAGTTCGAGGATTGAATGTTTACGTTGACCACATCAGTAAGCGGACGCCCATGCACCCGGAGCCCGTTGCGGCTGCTTTGAGCGAAATCGCAGCTCCCGATGCGATCTTTACGGCCGACACCGGGATGTGCAACGTGTGGTCCTCGCGGTATATCCGTCCAACGAAAGACCGTCGACTGATCGGCTCCTTCACGCACGGCTCCATGGCAAACGCACTTCCCCAGTCGATTGGCGCGCAATTCGCCTATCCCGGAAGACAGGTTATCGCAATGTGCGGCGACGGCGGATTTGCGATGACTCTGGGAGATATTTTGACGATCACGCAGTACGACCTCCCCATCAAGCTTCTTGTGTTCAACAACGGGGCTCTTGGAATGGTGAAAGTCGAGATGGAGGTGGCCGGCCTTCCCGATTATCAAACGGACTTGAAGAATCCCAACTTCGCAAAATTTGCGGAAGCCATCGGCATCATGGGGGTAAGGATCGAAAACCCGGCGGATGTCTCGTCGGGAATCAAGAAGGCACTTCAGCATTCTGGCCCTGCGCTAATTGACGTCGTGACTGATCCGAATGCGCTTTCCATGCCTTCGCATGTGGTGCCGGAGATGGCCGTGGGGTTTGGTCTCGCCCTAGGGAAACTGGTGCTCGGCGGCCATATCGACGAGGTGTTGGACACGATTGAAAACAATATTCGCCATACGGGCGCGGCGTTGGAGTCGCTTTAGGTCGATTTACGACCTATTGCGGCCCGCTCGCGTTGCTAGCACCGCATTGTCTTGGCGCTATTCGAGGTGGTCTGGCCGGAGGAGAAGTCTACCTCCACTCATGGCGAGGGTGAATTGGGGCACAAATGGTTCCGTCGCGACTTAAGAAGCGCTATCGAAGAGAGAAAACCCTGAGAATGCTTTGGTTACGCGTTTTGTGTTTACTGTTGATTGTGCCGGGCGTAGTCTATGCTCAGAGCGATCCTCAGAAAGTGGATTCGTCGGCGACTAATTCGGACGTTGCAACTGAGTTGCAGACACTTCGCGAGGCTTTGATGCAGACGCGGAAGCAGGTGGCTGCTCAACAGCAGGAAATTGAAACTTTGAAAGCCCGAGCGAACGCCGGCTCGCTCTCGGCTTCGAACCGACCGTCACCGACGGAGGGCGAGGCAAGCGTTGCTGGTCCGGCCTCACCTTCAATTCAGCCTGTTTCGCTTAGCACTGCGGCCTATGTCTGGCAGCAGCCAACTCGGCAAGATCAAGAAAAGGCGCAGTCGCCGGTCCAGGGATTCAAGATCGGCGACGCAGTCCTGACTCCTGGAGGATTCGTCGACCTCGAGAATATCTTCCGCACCACGAACACGCAGAGCAACATTGCCACGTCTTTTGCCACGATACCCTACGGCAACACGCCGCAGGGCAATATCAGCGAATTTCGCACCACCGCTCAATATTCGCGCCTCAACTTGATGGTCAAGGACAAGTATCGCGGCAACGACATCACTGGCTATGTCGAGGGCGATTTCAGCGGCAACGATGCTCCAGGCGTCTATCAAAGCGTGAACCAGCACACCAACCGTCTGCGGCTGTATTTCGGGGACTTCAAGCGGGGCAAATGGGAGTTCCTTGGTGGGCAAACCTGGAGTTGGATGACCCCTAACCGTATCGGCATAGGACCCATCCCTGCAGATCTGGCCATTACTTACAACGAGGATCAAAACATTGGAGTCGGTCTTCCCTACACACGCGCCGCTGAGATTCGCGCCGCCTACCATGCGAATGAACATTGGGCGATGGGAGTGGGCATCGAGAACTCGAATCAGTTCATCGGGACCTTCGTCGCTCTGCCGGCGGCCTTCAGCTCCATTGGACCGCAGTTCGACAACGGCTCGCAAATCGGAGCCGCAAATGCGTTCCCAGACATTCTTTCCAAGATCACTTACGATCACAACCTTTCCGGCCGACATTTTCATGCGGAAGCGGTCGGGCTGGTGACCGGTGCGCACGCTTCCGTGAAACCGATCGGGGAAGACTCGTTCAAGCGACACTCAGCCGTCGGTGGCGGCGGGCAGATCGCTGCGAACTATGAACTATTGCCAAAGCTTACTTTGCTAGCCAACGCGTTCTGGAGTGACGGCGGCGCTCACTATCTGGTAGCTACGGGACCGCAGCTTGTGGTTCGTCCAAATGCAGCCGGAACCGATATCAGTTTATCCATGGTGCACGCAGGGGCAGGCTCGGTAGGCCTTGAATGGAGAGCGAGCGAGAAAGAAGCGTTCGCGGTTTATTACGGCGGGGATTATTTCGGACGGAATTTCTTCCCCGATACCACGAACACTGCGGAACCCGGGACGATTATCGGGTATGGCGGACCGGGCTCGCCTAACACAAACAACCGCGCCATTCAGCAGGCTACTTTCGATTGGCTGCAAACTTTCTGGAAGGACACGCGATACGGGGCGCTGCAGTCGTACATTCAGTATTCTTATCTGACTCGCTCGCCGTGGTTCGTAGCTCCAGACACTCCCAAGAACGCCCATCTCAACATGGTATATTTCGGCGTCCGCTATGTTCTCCCGTCGACCTCGGGTACTCTGCTCCGTGTGCCTTACCCGAACTAGAAAGGCGGCGCGCCCCTAGGGAAGATCACTTCCCGGGTTCGACGATCGTGACGGCGAGCGCCGAGAGAGAACAGCTTCCACACAAATGAAATATAGTGGGCAAACTCGGGGGCTGGTAAGCAAGATCGCCGGCGTCGGTGTGTTGCTCATAGGCTTCCTGCTAGCGGCAACGCTTTGTTTTGGAGGGCCGGCGGATCCTTCCCAGAGTCTCAACATATTCAAACCGCAGTCGACGCCCGCAGATTCGATCTTTCGGCTCTCCATGTTGGTACTGACAATTACCGGTGCGATTTTTGCGGTTGTTTTCAGCTTGCTTGTGTATGCCATTTCAAAATATCGCAGGCGCGGCGATGACGACGGCCGCGAGCCGCCGCAGGTCTACGGCAGCAATCAGGTGGAACTTGCGTGGACGGTGATTCCCGTCCTGATCGTGCTGGTGCTGTTCCTCGTCACCGCACGGGTGATTCATTCCATCCAGGATGCTCCGCAGCCGCCCGGTGCGATTGAAGTGATCGCCATCGGCCACCAGTTCTGGTGGGAATTCCGTTATCCCGCCCTCGGCGTGGTCACGGCGAATGAGATGCATGTGCCCGTGAGCGACCCTTCGCATCCGACGCCGACTTTTATGACCCTGAGTTCCGCGGATACAGACCACAGCTTCTGGGTTCCACGTCTTGCGGGGAAGACCGATTTGATTCCAAACCGCGTAAACCACATGTGGATCGATCCTCATGAAACAGGACTGTACCTGGGCCAATGCGCTCAGTACTGCGGCGTACAACACGCCAAGATGCTTTTGCGCGTGTACGTTGATTCGCCGGAACAGTTTGACCGGTGGGTGGAGGAAGAAAAGAGGCCGGCCACGGTCAGTGATTCTGTCGCAGAAGGACGGCGGGTGTTTGAAACTACGGCCTGTTTGAATTGTCACGGCGTTTCCGGGACGGTAGCGAACGGGAGGTTCGGCCCGGATCTTACTCATCTGATGAGCCGGGATACGATTGCTTCGGGCGCCGCCCCGAATAGTCCCGAACAACTCAAACTGTGGATTCGAAATCCCGACGCAATCAAACCGAGCTCATTGATGCCAGCAATGCAGCTCAGCGAAAAAGATTTGGACGCGCTCGTCGCGTATCTCGAGACGCTCCGATGAGAAAAAGAGAATAGTCATGGCTTCAGAAACAATTGCGATCACGGCAGTCCCCGGGATTGACCGTCCAATCAGTGAAAGGCTGCACGATTGGATCGTTACCGTTGACCACAAGAAGCTCGGAATTCTCTACATTGTGTTAGCACTTTTCTTTCTCGTCGTGGGCGGGATTGAAGCCCTTATTATCCGCATCCAGTTGATCGTCCCCCACAACAATTTTGTTTCGCCCCAAGTCTTCAACCGCATGATGACGATGCACGGTACCACGATGATTTTTTTTGTCGCCATGACGGTCCTATTTGGTTTCGGCACGTACCTGGTTCCTTTGATGATTGGCGCGAGGGACATGGCCTTTCCGCGCCTCAATGCGTTCAGCTTTTGGATGACTGCTTTTAGCGGCTTGCTTCTTTACTTCAGCTTTATCGGCGGAAATGGGCTTTACGGCGCCGGGAATGCTCCCGATGTTGGCTGGTGGGCTTATGCCCCGCTCACTGCCCGCGCATTCTCGGTCGGGCACAGTACCGATTTCTGGACGCTGGCCCTGATCGTGTCGGGTATCGGTAGCATCGGCACTTCTGTGAATTTCGTAACCACGATTCTGTGCATGCGCTGCCCCGGGATGACTCTCGGGAAAATGCCGCTCTTGGCATGGCTAAACCTCGTAATGGGCGGCATGGTCTTTCTGGCAATGTCGCCGCTCACCGCAGCTCAGGTAATGCTTTGTATCGATCGTTATCTTGGCGGGCACTTCTTCGACACACAGGCGGGAGGGTCGGCCGTTCTTTGGATGCACTTCTTCTGGATTTTCGGCCACCCCGAGGTGTACGTCCTGATTATTCCCGCGTTCGCTTTCCTATCGGAAATTGTTCCTGTTTTCTCCCGCAAACCAATATTCGGGTATCCAGTGATGGTGGCGGCGACGGTGTGTATCGGCTTCGTGAGCCTTAGCGTCTGGGCTCACCACATGTTTACGGTGGGGATGAATTCCTACGCAAACAGCTTCTTCACCATCACCACGATGGCGGTCGGTGTTCCCACCGGAATCAAGATCTTCAATTGGCTCGGGACGATGTGGGGCGGAAAAATTGAATTCCGCACTCCGATGCTTTTCTGCGTTGCCTTTTTGTTTCAATTCCTGATCGCCGGCCTCACGGGAATCATGCTGGGCGCTTCCCCGTTCAACTGGCAGCTCAGCGGCTCTTATTTTGTCGTCGCCCATTTTCACTACGTAATAGTCGGAGGCATTCTTTTTGCGCTCTTCGGAGCCTTTTACTACTGGTTCCCTAAGATGAGCGGCCGGATGTACAAAGAGGTTCTTGGGAAATGGCACTTCTGGCTGTTCTTGATCGGTTTCCATATGACGTTCGACTCCATGCATATTCCGGGAATTCTGGGTATGCCGCGCCGGATCTATACCTACGAGCCGGGGCGTGGATGGGAAACTTGGAACCTCATTGTCACGATCGGCGCGGTGTTTCAAGCGACCGGAGTACTCGTGTTTGTTGTGAACCTGCTCTGGTCAATGTTCAAGGGCGAGCCGGCAGGGAACGATCCTTGGGATGCGTGGACGCTAGAGTGGTCCACAAGCTCGCCTCCGCCCGAATACAATTTCGCGACGATCCCGGTGGTCCGCAGCCGACGTCCGCTCTGGGACCTGAAGCATCCGGATGATCCGGATTGGAAGTACGAGTAGAGGAGAACTAAATTGGGCTCCGCAGTGGTTGCGCCAACAAGGACCGAGCCTGAGTGGATTCTTCCGTCGCGCGGGCGCGTGGGAATGTTTTCGCTGATTGCCGCTGAATCGGCGATCTTCACGATTTTCGTGGTCGCGTACCTCTTTTATATCGGCAAGAGCTTGTCCGGTCCGATGCCGAAAGATGTGCTCGAAATTCCCATCTTCAACACGATTTGCCTGCTCTCCAGCAGCCTGACGATTCATCTGGCCGTGGGAGCATTGCGCAACGCAAGAGTCAACACGTTTGGATTGTGGTGGTTCGTCACGATGGTCCTCGGCACCATTTTTCTGGTCGGAACGGGCCGCGAATGGCACCACCTCATTTTCGATAAGGGACTGACCATCAGTACAAATCTTTTCGGCACGACGTATTACTCCCTCGTCGGTCTGCACGCTTTTCACGTCACCGTAGGATTGATCTGCATTGTCCTCACCATGATTTTTGCGCTATTCCGCAAGGTGGAACCCGCGCACAGCGAGCGCCTCGACGTCTTTTCGTTGTATTGGCATTTCGTGGATGGGGTGTGGATCATCGTTTTTACGGTCGTCTACGTCATCGGCCGTTGAGGGCAGAGTCACATGGATTCTTCTAATTCACGAACAGAGCCATTGAGCGCCGCGCCGGTCACGGTCACTCTTCCCGCGCCGACGGCGTGGCCCATCATTCTTGCGTTCGGCATCACCCTGCTCTTCGCGGGTCTGGTTACGAACGCTTCCCTCAGCATTCTCGGCGCGATTCTAGCGGTGATTGCGTGCGTTGGGTGGTTCTGTGATGTCCTGCCGCAAGAGAAGGAGGAAACAATTCGAGTCACCGCGGAAGTAGCTGTCCTCACTACTTCTAGGCGTCAGGTCGAACGGCTCGCGGTGGCACCAGAACTCTCCCGTGCGCTGCTTCCACTCGAGACGTATCCGGTTTCAGCAGGAATCAAAGGCGGCCTCGCTGGAAGTGTGGCCATGGCTGTGCTCGCGTGCCTTTATGGATTGCTCAAACAAGGAAGCATCTGGTATCCAATCAATCTGCTGGCAGCGACCGTCTATGCTGAATTCCTCCGGTTCGGCAGCGCGTCGCTCCATGCTTTCCACTTGAGTAGTTTTCTCATTGCGGTCCTTATCCACCTCCTTACCTCCCTGTTAGTCGGACTGCTCTACGGCGCCATGCTCCCGATGTTCCCGCGACGCCCAATTCTTCTGGGCGGGATCATCGCGCCGATTCTTTGGACCGGCTTGCTCTACAGCATACTTGAGCTCATTAATCCGTTGCTGAACAAGAATATCGACTGGCTGTGGTTCATCGCATCGCAGTTTGCCTTCGGCATCGTTGCTGGCTTGGTGGTTATGCGCCAAGAGCGTGTGCCAACTGAGCAATTCGTGCCGTTTTCAGTGCGTGCGGGCATTGAGGCTCCGGGAATGAGCAGGGAGAAGCCCGGGCCAGGCGGATCAAAATGAGGCTCCGGCATCACATCCTCGGGATCGCAAGCCTCTCTGCTTTAGTTTTGTGCGGATGCAGTGGCGTACCCAGGGGAGCGGCTACAATCGAAGTTCCGATCGTTCCGAGCGACGTTTTAGATTTCAAGATTCTCTATGCGCAGAACTGCTCGGGTTGTCACGGCCCGGAAGGTAAAGGTGGAGCCGCCATTGCTCTTGCCGATCCGGTATATCTCGCGATTGCAGACGACACAATAATTCGCGGCGCGGCCACGAACGGAATCGCAGGAACCGCAATGCCTGCCTTCGCGCAAAGCGCCGGCGGCATGCTCACCAGCAAACAGATTGATGTGATCGTCAGTGGCATTCGCGAACGCTGGTCGAAGCCGGATGTCTTGCGCGACGCGAGCCCGCCTCCATACTCTTCCGAACCTGGCGATCCTTCGCGCGGCTCGGAAGTCTACGTCGTCTACTGTTCTTCCTGTCATGGTGCCGGGGGCCGAGGCGGCGAAAGGGCGAGTTCGATTGTGGATGGCTCATTTCTTGCCCTGCTCAACGATCAGGAACTCCGGACACTCGTGATCGTGGGCCGTCCTGAACTAGGCGCTCCCGACTGGCGAGACAACGTTGCAGGGAAACCGATGTCAGCGCGGGAGGTCTCCGATGTTGTAGCGTGGCTCGCCTCTCAGCGCAGGAAATTTCCAGGCCAACCCTATCCGAGTGTCGCAAAGACGGCAGGAGAAACTCGATGACGCTCCCAAGTGGCTTCACGAGACGAGATGTGCTGATGAAGATCGGAATCTTCCTCAATGGAATCGTTGCCGCTATTCTTGCCGTTCCGATTGTGCGTTATCTCCTCTCTCCGGTTGCCCGCGGACGTAAGGGAGGCTATGAGTCGTGGGTTCCACTTGGCGACCTCGAACAATTCCCTTCCGGCCAGACTCGCCTCGCCACTTATCGCAATCCTGTGGTGAATCCAACCGATGGAGATACTGCTGATATCGCCTGCTGGGTTCGAAATGTGGACGGGCAAAAATTCCAAGTCTTCGCCATCAACTGCGCTCACCTCGGATGTCCCGTTCGCTGGTTTCCGCAATCGAGCCTCTTTATGTGCCCATGTCATGGTGGCGCTTACTATCAGGATGGTTCTCGCGCTTCCGGCCCGCCGGAACGCGGGTTGTTTGAATATCACTACAGGATCGAAAGCGGGCGGTTGTTGATTAATGCGGGCGAAATGCCCACGCCAGGCAATCCTACTGCTTCCAACATCGTCACCGAGATAGGGCCATGCGTCTGATCGAATCCATTGGCGAGTGGCTGGACACGCGCCTTCAGGTTGGTACGTCCATCCGCGAGACGATGGAGCATCGGATACCTCGCGAGACATCCAGCTGGTTTTACGTTTTCGGCAGCGCTGCCTTCGTTGTGTTCGTACTTCAAATCGTCACCGGCATCATGCTCGCCCTCATCTATGTACCGTCTGCAGGTGAAGCTTGGAGCAGTCTGCAGACTCTCAATCACAATGTTTCGCTCGGCTGGTACATTCGCGCCCTTCACGGTTGGGGCTCGAACTTCATGGTCGCCATTGTCCTGATTCATATGGTCCAGGTCTTTCTATTTGGCGCCTACAAATACCCGCGCGAACTTACCTGGGTGGTGGGCGTCTTTCTCTTACTCGTCACTCTCGGTATGGCCTTCACAGGACAAGTATTGAGATTCGATCAAGACGCTTACTGGGGTCTCGGAATCGGCGCATCAATCGCAAGCCGTGTTCCCGGGATCGGACCGTGGGCCGTTAACTTGATGCTGGGCGGCCCGATTATCGCCGGTGCGACACTCTCACGGTTCTTTGCGCTTCACGTCTTCGTAATCCCCGGACTTCTCATCGCATTCGTCAGCGTGCATCTTTTGATGGTTCTCAAACTAGGAATCAATGAATGGCCCGTGCCGGGACGTATCGTGCGCAAGGCTACCTATATCAAGGAATATCACGCTCTTACGAAAACAGACGGCATTCCTTTCGTTCCTGATGCGATCTGGAAGGACATGCTTTTTGCCGCCTTCATTCTGCTCTCGATCGGTCTGTGCGCCGCCTGGTTCGGTCCTTTCGGCCCGTCGGGTCCGCCCGATCCCACAATCATTCAAACCTCGCCGCGCCCTGATCTCTTCTTCCTCTGGCTTTACGCAGTGCTCTCGTTCTTGCCGCCCTCCATGGAAACTCCCGCCCTGCTGATCGGTCCCGTGGTTGGTATTCTCGCGCTGATTCTCCTGCCATTTCTCTTCGGTGAAGGCGAGAAAAGTTGGCGGCGCAGGCCCATTGCGGTACTCACAATTCTGTTGGTCGCAGTTGCATTGGCCACATTCACGAATCTGGCGCAACATACTCCGTGGAGTCCCATAATGGACGCCTGGAGCGGCGACCCGATCCCACCCGAATTTCTCCACAACCGCTCGGCACTCGAACGGCAAGGCGCTCTCGTGTTTCAGGTAAAGCAGTGCCACAACTGCCATTCGCTCGGCGACCAGGGCGGAAAACGCGGCCCGGCTCTAGACGCGGTGGCTGTGCGACTGACGCAAGACCAACTCATCCGGCAAGTGATCCAAGGGGGCGGAAACATGCCTGCCTACGGAAAAAATCTCAGCCCGGCGGAGACCACGGCGCTCGTGACATTTCTCGAGACGTTGCATCCCGTCGGGCAACAGCCTGCGCGGAACTCTTCGCGCGCGCTCGCAATCGAACCGGGTACGGCTACGCCGCCTGCGAGCCATCAGTGAAATTGCCATGACCTCTGACGCCCAAGCCGTTTTGCAATCGTGGTCCCCTCCACTGGGTGTCAACTTGGCTTTGGGCCTCACCGTCATTATCTACGTACGGGGTTGGCTTCGTTTGCACGCTGTTTTTCCGTGCCAGTTTTCGTTCTGGCGGCTTGCAGCATTTCTGACCGGAATGATTTCGATTTGGATCGCAATCGGCTCCCCTTTGGCTGCGTTTGACGATGTGTCCCTTACCGTTCATATGGTGCAGCACCTCTTGCTCATGGCTATCGCTCCTCTCTTGGTGCTGCTTGGCGCCCCAGCACTGCCGTTCCTTCAAGGGCTTCCGCAGTTGATCGCTCGAAGGATGATAGGACCATTTCTCAGATGGGCTCGTCTTAGACGGTTCGGACATCGGATCACAAACCCTGCGATCTGTTGGCTCGCGGCCACGTTTGTTTTGGTCATATGGCACGTTCCTGCAGCGTTTGAGGCGGCATTGCGTTGGGACTGGCTGCATGAGTTGGAGCACGCGTCCTTTTTGGGCGCCGGACTCCTTTTCTGGTGGCCCGTAGTCCAGCCATGGCCGAGCGCAACGCGGTGGCCTCGGTGGTCTGTGCCTTTGTATCTTTTTGCCGCCACGTTGCCCTGTGACGCGCTCTCTGGTTTCCTCGCTTTCTACGATCGCGTTGTGTATGTCTCTTACAACTCAGCGCCCCGGCTTCTCAACATTCCCCCGCTCGAAGATCAGCAACTCGCCGCTGCTCTGATGTGGATCTGTGTAACGATCATCTTCCTCGTGCCGGCAGTCATCGTCACAATGCAAATACTCTCGCCCCAGGGGCCGCGTTTGGCGGAGACGACGTGGTCCGAGGCAGGCGGAATCGAAACTCAGCAGCAACAATGGGGCCACCACGGTAACGATGGTTACATCGCGGCCATTGAAGTTGACCCACTGGGCATGGACGAGCGTATCAGGCAACCAGTAGCCAAGCGCGCCTAGCAGCATTAGCTTGACAGGACGACCGAGATTGCAGCCACTCCCATAATAGCTAGAAGCATGGCCCGCTCACTTGCATATCGCTGGAGCGAAGACGGCGATTGATATGATGTCCGGCTGGGAGGCGCGCAACAAGATTCGTGATGCGACAGCGGAACGCGATAGTGAAGTCCGCCGCGGCGTCACGACAACGGAGGATCCCGTCTGGGGTAGCCGTACTGTAAGTAACAATTACAACCACTACTGGACACGTGCGGACGGATCCATCGTAGGCACCACGACCGACACACCGCCCGATTACAACAATCAATGGAGAATGATGACGACGCATTGACTCCACGATTCGCAAAGTTCCAATTGAACCATCTCCGGCGATCGCGTTGACTTCGGCAGGAGCGCGGCCTAACATCGCGCAAAATGGCATACTCCCCACGGTGTGACGATTCTGGAGCGCGGCAGACTCTCGAAGTAGCGCACGTGTTGTTCGCTGACCTGGTTGGGTATTCGCTGTTGGCGACGGATGCGCAGCAGCGCGTCTTGCGTGAACTTCAAGAAGTTGTCCGGCAAACAGCGGAATTCCAGAGAGCACAAGCGGAGCACGATTTGATCTGTCTTCCCACAGGGGACGGGATGGCCCTGGTGTTTTTTCGCGAACCCGAGGCTCCAGCGCGTTGCGCGCTGGAATTGAGCAGGGCCCTGCGAGTACAACCGGAAATCAAGCTACGGATGGGGATTCATTCGGGGCCGGTTTATCGCTTGGCGGATATCAACGCAAATCGGAATGTGGCGGGCGGCGGAATCAATCTGGCGCAGCGCGTGATGGATTGCGGGGATGCTGGGCACATCCTGGTTTCGATAGTGACCGCGGATTTGTTGAGGGAAGCGGGCGGATGGAAAGAATCGCTCGAAGATTTAGGCGAGGTGGAAGTGAAGCACGGGCTGAGACTGCATTTGTTCAACCTGTGCAAGGAGGAAGCGGGAAAGCGCGAGCTGCCAACGAAACTTAGGTTGACGCGAATGCGGACGATCCGGCGCGTGGCTGCGTGGGCAACGGCGGCAGTGGTTGTCGCCGCGTCGGTGAGCTCATGGCTGATATTTGGGAGGAAAGCGCATGCGCTTGGGGAAGCAGATACCGTCGTGCTTGCGGATTTCGAGAACAAGACACAAGACGCCGTGTTTGACGACACGCTGAAGCAGGCGTTGAGCGTGAGCCTGCGGCAATCGCCGTATCTGAACATCATTTCGGAGGAAAAAATCGGAAAGACCCTAACGCTAATGACACGGCAGGCGGATACGAAGCTTACACCGGGAGTCGCGCGGGAGATTTGCCAGAGGGTAGTTAGCAAAGCATATATCGGTGGGTCTATTAAGACTCTGGGAACCCATTACGTTATAGGTCTTCATGCGGTGAATTGCCAGACGGGAGATCTGCTCGCGCAAGAGCAAGCGGAAGCCGACGGGAAAGAGAAGGTACTGGATGCCGTCGGTAAGGCCGCGGCGAAATTGCGCGAGGAGCTAGGCGAATCGCTGAGCACAGTCGAGAAATTTGATACGCCTCTGCGCGAGGGGACGACATCTTCTCTAGATGCGCTGCGGGCGTTTTCGTTAGGAAAGGAGAAGGCGCGACAGAGCGATTCGGAGGCTGTGCCGTTTTTCAAGCGGGCGATCGAGCTGGATCCGAATTTTGCTACGGCTTACGAGAGCCTGGGAGCATCGTATTACAACCTAGGGGAGGTGGAGCTGGCGAGTGAGAATTTTACCAAAGCGTTCCACCTGAAGGATCGTGCGAGCGAGCGGGAACGGCTGCCGATCGCCATCAGCTACTACCAGTACGTGACCGGGCAGCTCGACAAAGCGATCGAGGAGTATCAGTTGTGGGCGCAGACGTATCCGCGGGATGCGCGCGCGCATGCGAATTTGGGCGTCTTGTACGGGGCGATCGGAAAATTCGAGGAGGCCCTGGCGGAGACGCAGAAAGCGCTACGATTGAATCCGGATGGAGGAGCCAACTATTCAAATCTAGTTCTGTTGTTTACGGTATTGGATCGGCTGGATGACGCACGGAAAAGCTACGAGCAGGCGGTGGCCCGCGGACTCGACAGCGCTCTGACGCGAGTGAATTTTTATGGCGTCGCGTTTTTGGAGGGCGATACAACGGAGATGGACCGCCAGATTGAATGGGCGCGTGGAAAAGCAGGAACGGAGGATATTTTTTTCGCGGCAAAGGCGGATGCAGAAGCTTTTTACGGGCGAATTGGTTCGGCGCGAGAATATTGGCGGAGAGCGGTTGAGTCGGCGTTAAGGGCGGAGGAGAAAGAGACTGCGGCGCAGTGGAAGATGGATGAAGCAATTTGGGAGGCGGAGATTGGGAATTCCGAACGAGCGCGGCGAGAGGCGGCCGGGGCGCTCGCGATCTCGGCGAATCATGATTCAAAGATCATGGCGGCGCTGGTGATGGCGCGAGCGGGAGACGCGGCGCAGGCGGAGAAGATTGCGGGAGAGCTTGCAGCCGCTTATCCGCTGGATATGCTTGTGAACAGCTACTGGCTGCCGGTGACCCGCGCGTCGGTGGAGTTGGAGAAGAAAAATGCGGCGCGGGCGCTGGAAATCCTGGAGGCGACGACACCTTACGATCTGGCGAGTCCGAACACCTGGGCGGGGATGGGTGCGCCCGTGTATCCGATGTATCTACGCGGGGAGTGCCGATTGATGATGCGAGATGGAGACGAAGCGGCAAAGGAATTTCGGGGGTTGCTTGGGCAGCGAGGGTTGCTGAAGGCTTCGCCGGTAGGGTTGCGAGCGCGCATGGGATTACCGCGCGCGTTTGTAATGCAGAGTAATTCGTCACAGTCACGCGCCGCGTATCAAGATTTTCTAACACTATGGAAGGATGCCGATCCCGACATTCCCGTCCTGAAACAAGCCAAAGCGGAGTATGCAAAGTTGCAGTAGCGGAATAACTCCGGGTCCGTCAGCAGGGGATGTTGTTAACAGGCGATTACACTCAGAGCCGGGCTGTCGGTGATATGGCGATTTCCAATTTATCTTAGACACGAATATTTCAACTCCCGAAACTGTCGATGTTTGTGGACGAGTGCATTCGCTTGACTTCGCCTCTAAACTTCACTAACCTCCGCGCCACCGGGATCTAAATTGTATCGGTGCCGCATCCTAGTTACCTTTCAAAATAAATCTGGTTCGGATCACTGCCGAGGAGGTCGGCTGCGATGAAACAATTCAATGGGATTGTGGTTGCGTTGTGTCTGTTTTTTGGCATGGCGTGTCTTGCATCGGCCCAGGAAAACAAATCGATGGGCAATCATCCTCCCAAGATTCTCACGATCACGCGCGAATTTGTGAAAGCCGGAAAGCAAGGCTTCGCGCACGACAAATCGGAGAGCATGTTTGTCTCGGCGATGGCGGCGGCAAAGTGGCCGACGCATTACCTGGCCATGGATTCGGTCTCGGGCAAGCCTCGCTCGCTCTTCTTCACCGGATACGATTCCTTTGCAGCCTGGGAAAAGGACGTTCAGGGACAACAAAAGAACACCACCCTTTCCACCGCGCTGGATCGCGCCAACGAGGCTGACGGTGCGTTGCTGGACTCGACGGAAACCTCCGCATTTTTCTACCGCGAAGACCAGAGTTTTAACGCCACGGTGGATATTCCCCATATGCGTTATTTTGAGATCGAAGCGTTTAGAGTCCGGCCCGGACACGAAAAAGATTGGGACGACGCCGTCAAGTTGGTCAAGGATGCGTATGCAAAGGGCCTTCCCGACGCTCATTGGGCCATCTATCAAGCGGTCTATGCTCCCGCCGGGGGCGCCCAGTACATCGTCATTACGCCGATGAAATCGATGGCAGAGATCGACACGGCCTTCTCCAATCTTCCGAAGTTCACGGCCGCGATGGGGACTGACGGCATGAAGAAGCTCAACGAGCTTTCCGCATCAGCCATAGAGGAGTCCGCAACAAACCTTTTTGCATTCAGTCCGAAGAAGAGTTACGTCGAAGAGGACTGGATCAAGGAGGACCCAGAGTTCTGGAAGCCGTAAGCATCTGCCGCGCGGCCGCGAGGAAAACAGACTAGCGGACTTGGTAATCCCAAACGACAGGCCATCAAAGCCCGGAAGATTCTTCTTGCCGGCGGAGGTCGACGCAATTATTGCGTTGGCCGACGGACCGTGGAAGACCATCTTTTCCGTCGCGGCGATGACCGGATTGAGACCCGGCGCTCCTCGGCTTGTCTGTCGACGATCTGGATTTCACCAAACGGCAGATTTTCGTCAGGCGTTCGGCGTGGTACGGCAAGCTCCAAACTCCGAAGTCGAAGTCGAGCACCGCACCCCTTCCCATGCCGGATAAGCTTGCGACGGATCCTCTCCGCGTTTCTGAAGAGTTGGACCCCGAACGAACAGCGCCTGCTCTTCGCGAACCGGGCAGGTAGGCCGCATTCCGCAAACAAAGTTGTCCTGGACAAGCTCGTAATTCCGCGCTGCGGAATGCACGCCTTTCGTCATAGCCTCGGCATCGCTCTGAGTTCTACCGGTGCTTCGGTCAAGACGATTCAGACACAATTGCGGCACGCTAGTTCGGCTGTAACGCTGGAAAAATACGTTCACCCAATTTCACAGGAACAGAGAGAAGCAGTCGAGAAGGCTGTGGGCCATTTGCGGACAGATGTGGCCAAGCCCGAAGTAAACACCGCTATTATCAACTAGTGGGTATCGAAAACTCTACTATATTACCAAAGCTCCACAAAACAGCGGCGTTGCAACCGCTCCTACCGACGCAATCACTACAAATACTACAAGCCCCTGTGCTTTCGGCGAATTTCGCGCACAAACCTGTTTTCCAGAAAACACCGTATCTACCCGCATATCCCCGCCGATCGACCGCTCCAGGGGGCTCAAATCGCCGCCCAGAGGCGTTCTAACCGTCCAATTTGAGACCTAACTAAAACGACTTCGCACCGGACAACCTGCTGGTCTCTTACGTCCAATCAGGAATAGTCACCCCAGCCATAAGGTCTCGCCTCTGCCGCGGTTATCCGCGTATCGAACCGAGCGAATCACGAACCAGCAGTGCCCGAACTGATGCCCTGTTTTTTGCCGTATCCTATGGCCCGTAGTCTCTTCTCAATATCGATCAAGACGCCAGAATCTTCGATGGTTGCCGGCAGTTTATAGTCTTCGCCGTCGGCAATCTGTTGCATCGTGCCGCGCAGGATCTTCCCCGAGATCGTCTTGGGCAGAGCTGGCACGACCACCGCAATCCTGAACGCAGCTACTGGGCCGATTCGCTCTCGAACCATCTGCACGACCTCGGTGACAATCTGATTGGGATCGCGGTCTACGCTTTTGAGCACGAGCAAACCAACGGGCACCTGTCCTTTCAGTTCGTCGTGCGCACCGAATACCGCGCATTCCGCCACGTCTCGGTGTGAAGCGAGAACTTCTTCCATTGCCCCTGTCGATAGACGGTGCCCGGCTACGTTGATAACGTCGTCCGTCCTGCCCATGACGTACACATATCCGTCGTCATCCATGAATCCGGCGTCTGCGGTGGCGTAATAGCCGGGGAATTGTGAAAGATATGAACCAATGAAGCGCTCATCAGCATTCCAGAGGGTCAAGAATGTTCCCGGCGGCAGTGGCAGCTTGATCGCCAACGCTCCAATCTCACCACGCTTTGTTTCGCGCTTTTCTGGATTCAGAACATGAACGTCCATGCCGGGCACGGGTCTGCCTGCGGATCCGGCTTTCACATTCAAAGGCTCAATGCCGAGACAATTGGCACAGATCGGCCACCCTGTTTCGGTTTGCCACCAATTGTCGATCACAGGGACCTGAACATGGCTCTCGGCCCAATGCAACGTATCTGGATCACATCGCTCTCCTGCCAAAAACAGGGTTCGGAAATTCGACAAATCGTAATTCTTGATCAGCGCACCAGAGGGATCCTCTCGCTTGATAGCACGAAAAGCAGTGGGGGCAGTGAACATGACTCTTACTTTGTGCTGGGAAATGACGCGCCAGAAAGCTCCCGCGTCAGGTGTGTCGACAGACTTGCCTTCGTAGAGTATGGTCGTATTGCCGTGAAAAAGAGGTCCATACACGATGTAGGAGTGACCCACGACCCAGCCCACATCGGACGCCGCCCAGTAGACGTCGCCGGGATCGACGCCATAAATATTCTTCATCGTCCACTTCAAAGCGACAAGGTGACCCCCGTTGTCGCGAACCACGCCTTTCGGTTGTCCTGTCGTGCCGGAGGTATAGAGAATGTACAGCGGGTCCGTGGAGGATACCGGAACACATTCGTGTGGCTTTGCCCCTTCCACCAGTAGATCCCAATCGCAATCGCGGTCCGCAACGAGTGGCGCACGCTCTATCTCGCGTTGAAAGATGATACATTTCTGAGGTTTGTGTCTGGCGATTCGAAGGGCCTCATCGAGAAGGGGCTTGTAGGCAATTATCCTGGTTCTCTCCACGCCGCACGAGGCGGAAATCACTGCTTTGGGCTCGGCGTCATCGATTCGCGTGGCGAGTTCGTTCGCGGCAAATCCCCCGAAAACCACGGAATGGACTGCGCCAAGACGGGCACAGGCGAGCATGGCCACCACCGCCTCGGGGATCATTGGCATGTAAACGATCACACGGTCACCCTTGGCGACTCCCAAGCTCGACAGCGCTCCCGCAAACCGGGCGACTCTGTCGCGCAATTCGCGGTAAGTAAACGTTTTGATCGTATTGGTGACCGGGCTGTCGTAGATAAGTGCCAGCTGAGTTCCGCGGCCATTCTCCACGTGTAAGTCAAGGGCGTTGTAACACGTGTTGACCTCGCCGCCCGCGAACCACCGGTAAAATGGCGGTCGGCTATCGTCGAGTACCTTTTCCCACCTCTTATGCCAGTAGACTGCTTCAGCGGCTTCGCTCCAGAAACCGGCCGGATCTCTTAATGAACGTTCAAAAGTTGCCTGCAAAGCTCCCGTCCCCATGTGGCCTCCCGGTGACCTTGGTGGCGATTGAAGTAAGGTCCGCCTGAGTAGCTTTTCTTCCGACGTCTTTCTTAATTTTCAAGCATCCGGAGTCCCTCTATCCGCGCCAAGACCGTTTCGACCATGCCGGAGCCGATCGCTGTTTCATCGCCGCTTGGTATTTGTTCATCGGCACCGGCCGGCCCGCTTATCTCAGTCCCGGTAAGGAAGGAGCATTGGCTGCACTGGTTGGCTCCGAATTCACGCACCGATACGTTATCGTTATCGGAATTCGGCCCCAAACGAGTCTTCATTCCGCTCCGATGCGCGCCGTCGCCGGAGTATATCACCGCCTTCATCGGGCTAAAGTCTTGGGTAGGCTAACCGGACATTTGCTCTGGCCGGAACAAGTTCATTCCACGATAATCGGTTTACAGCACAATTGATCGGTAACGCCAGCGCACCGGCGGCGTTCGTGCAGTCTCGTCCAACGGGCTAGCAGAAAAGGCTCCACTTAACATCGTTGCGCGCTATCAACTTATCGATTTGCGCGAGCGATTTTGCGATTCTCGTCAGTTCTTCGCACTTGAGCCTCGTTCATAACGGCGGTGGCCCTCATGAATCGTTCTTGGGAGACCCTCAGCGGGGCTTGGCCACAAGGTACAGATACCGCAGCAGACGGCGCTCGGCCGTCAAGCTATGTACGCAGGACAGGAAACGTTGCAACCCGTCGAAATTGCGCTCGCCTTCGACAGTGACGAGTTCGGTCTTCCTTTTCTCCCGTGCCTGATGCCACTGCTTTGCGATTCGGGATGCATTCTCAGTTGTGTCGGTGACACGAATCAGCTCGAACCCGGCTCGCTCAAGCAGTCGTTCATTCTCGCCTGGCGGACTGTAGACGTAAAAGCCAATCGAGCTCCGTGTGGCAATTTCTTCGTGGGAGATCATTCCGCCGACTACCAGCGCGTCACTGAACAGCATTCGTCCACCCGGCTTCATAATGCGACATATCTCGCAAAGCACTCCGGGGCGTCCCGGAAGGTGGCATAAGACATCATTCGAGAAGACTGCGTCAAAGGTGTGATAGTCAAAAGGAAGATTCTTCGAAGCGTCGCACTCCTCAAAACGTACCCGTGCAGCGAGACCTCTGGCCGCCACGAGTTCGTTCGCATTGCGAACTCCCGGTACATTGACGTCCAGACCCACGAGGCGACAACCTATTTTCTCCGCGAGGTATAGGGCGTACCCACCAGAACCGCAGCCTACTTCCAGCACCGACGAGTCAGGCTTCAAGTCAAGCAGTTGCGGGATTTCTCTAGACTCTTCGGTGGTGACCCAGCTGGTTTGTCCAAAATCCTCGCCATAGGTCTCCAGGCGTACCTGTCGGTAGATGTCAGACCCGTAGTTCGCATATGCACCGTCGTAGAGCTCTACTCTCGCTGGCATCGTGATAACCTCATCGACCCGTTTCTATTAGTGGATGGGCCACATTACTGCTGTCTAGGGATGTTGTTCAAGCCCGCAAAAGCATGTTGGTCTGTGATGTGCGAACACCCTCATAGTCCTGACACCCGCGATAGGACTTAGCTTCGGCGATCATTTCAACCCTCGTGCAGGATTGGCTGAAGGAATACGCCTGCGATGTTGCGCCTGTGTGAAAATGGTATCTATGGCCAACTCGTGTTCTTTAAGCGGAACTCGAAGAGGAAGAGCACTTCCTGGGGGCAGAGTTTCTTCCCGCCGTCCTCTGGATGTCAAGGAAATAGTTTGTTAAAAACCAGCAATGAACGTACTGTCCGCGCCGCCTCGCGTGATGTTGAAAAGTTGCCTTATCACAATAAACCAACCAGAAGAGTCAACTCCCGGTAAGTCGCCTTACCGGACATCTCTAACAGGGTCGGCTCTGTCAAAGCTTTTTTGAACGAGCTTCTCCAGTCACTCTGAGGTGGAGAGTGCCTGTTTGTTTCTTTGCCCTCTGCCTCGACGACTGTGGCTCGTTCGTAA
>Ga0306922_10000838_pt1 | contig 26437 bp, 23 predicted proteins | sample sta12Cox44000082_FD_203758 | JGI IMG/M metagenome (GOLD analysis project Ga0306922, IMG submission 203758) | Lab enrichment of tropical soil microbial communities from Luquillo Experimental Forest, Puerto Rico - statoxic.12C.oxic.44.000.082 (v2)... | ecosystem: Environmental > Terrestrial >... | reverse complement strand
CGCTCCAGTCAGTCATGGTGCTGAAACCTTCCTCCTCGAGCAGGCGCTCCAGGGCAATCGGGACATCATCAATCGTCATCCACAATCAGAATTTTGATAGGATCACTGGCCATATCGAAACTCCCAATCCTTCGCGGCGAGCTGGGCGGGGGGAACGCTCGCGGGGAAGGACGTCGGCCCCATCAGTGGGTGGGTAATCGGTATAAGGGAACGGCATTACGCTGGGGTGGAGCCGCGTCCTCCTCCTCCTGAGGAAGGACGCGGATCGCGCAAGTGACGGTTGTCACAAGAAAAGAAAAAATAGACAGGCCGTTGCCGCCGAAATCTCGGCGGAGTCGGACCGGGCGCCGGAATGAAGGAGGTGGCGCGGTGAAGCACAATCGAGAGCGGAATCCTGCAAGCGTGCAGTATCACGGCACAAGTCTCGAAGAGATTCAGGAAGGTGTCAGCGCCGAGGCGGTCAGCTACGCGGCCGGCCTGCTGGTGGAGGCGATCCGCAACTTCAACTCTGCGCGCTTCAACGCCCGGCAACAGAAACTCACTCTCACCGAAGCGCAGATGATTGCTGCCAACCTGATCGCCAACGCTTCGGCGCAACTGGATGAGATGACTCTGGAGGAACAGTTGGCGCGTGTGCGCCATGCGATCAAGGAAGCCAAGACATAACCGTCGGTTCCGTCCGCCGCGCCGCTGGCGTCAGTGCGAAGCTGGCATCTGGAAGATGATGCCGCGATCGGAGTTCGCGGTCTTCGTGGCGGCTACGTCCAGATCCGAAAGCGGAACTTTCTGCGATTCGTCCTGGGTATAAATCCACAGAGTCTGGCCAACGATGGCGTAATTCCGGGCCTCGGTCCGATGCCCGTCGTGAAAAACCAGCACCGTGGTCGGGGTTGATTCTTCCGGGGCAGGGGAGGCCGGAGCAGGTGTTGCAGCGGTCATTGCTTTGGCTGGAGCAGCCGCCCCCTTCTTCGCAACCTTCTTGGGGGTGGCTTTGTCCGCCGCCGGAGCCGAGGCCGGAGCTGCTGCTGGAGTGGCCCGCTCGCTTTGCAACCGTTCGACGACGGAATTCAATTGCGCGATCTGCGCCTTGAGTTGGTCGACCTCAGCCTGCAACTGCTGAAGCTGGTTCACGAGTTCCGGGTCGGGAGCGGCGGGCGCAACGGCTGGGGCATCCTGCTGCGCCGCTTGCGATTGGCCATCGGTCTGTTGTGCGAAAGCCAGGGAAGCAATTCCGAGCAGCGACGCGAGCAGCCATGCGCTCGCAACTGGACCTCGTCCAAACATGTTTTCCATCCCCAATTGGCGGATCTGTCCCAAAGATGCCCGCTTTTCGGACTCTATTTCTACACAAACCGGGCGTCAAGACGAAATGGCCCGTCCGGGCGACCCGGCAGGACAACACCGCCGGGATGAAATCTGCCTGTAGACATTTGCCTCGCGCCACAGTTGCGGGCAACTTGGCGCGACCGATGAGCAACTGAGGCTTGGATAGTTCCGAAATTTGAAACCTGGGCCGGAGTTTTCGGCCAGCCCAGGTCCTGGTCCAAAATAGGAGTTGATTTAGTTCGGCATCACCACGGTATCGATGACGTGAATCACGCCATTCGACTGGAACACATTGGCGATCGTGACCAACGCGGTGCCGCCCTTTTCGTCCTTCAGCATGATGTGCTTGCCGTCATGCAGCATGACCCAGAGTTTCCCTCCTTCCACCGTAGGGAGTTCGGCCGCTCCGTTTCCTTCCTTGATCTTCGTCATCAGATCGGCGGCGCCCATACGGCCAGCTACTACGTGATAGGTCAGCACCTTGGTCAGCAATCCTTTATTTTCTGGCTTCAAGAGCGTATCCACAGTTCCCGCGGGAAGCTTGTCAAACGCTTCATTAGTAGGAGCAAAGACTGTAAACGGACCCGGTCCTGAGAGGGTATCTACGAGTCCAGCTGCTTTTACTGCCGCGACTAATGTCGTGTGATCCGCCGAATTTACCGCGTTCTGAATGATGTTCTTGGTGGGATACATCTCCTTGCCACCCACCACGGGGTTGTCACCGGCCGCAACGGCGGTAATGGCAAGGGCGACCAATGCGATCGCCAACGCAAATTTCTGCTTCATAGGTTAAGTTCCTCTCAGAATTTGGCTTCCGAATCTAGCCTAAGTACGGACGGCTGCCGAAGTTGGATTGCGGCAGGAGTCGGAATCCATAGAACGGGGAGCAATCCGGCATCGTGATGTCGCTCAAGTCAGTGCTCAACGCGCCCGCTAAATGCCAAAGCGTGTGAGTGAGGTGCGCCAGCTTGCGCCAAGACAAATATTCTTAGTTTGTTTTTCGTCGCTTGCACGATTCCTTTGTTAGAATTTCCCGCCAGGGGGATTACATGCCTAACTTGGACAAAGTCGTGAAGTCATTGTTATCGGAACAAAAAACACTGCAGGGTAGGTTGAGTCAGGTCGACGCCGCCATTGCAGCTCTACGTGGTATGGGTCAGAGCGGTCGCAACACAGGGTTGCGACCGAAGCGGGTGCTTTCCATTGCCGCGCGCCGCAGAATCGCAGCAGCGCAGCGTGCGCGCTGGGCCAAGTACAAGCAGCAGAAGAAAGCCGCAGCCTAGGTCGATTGGCGGTTTGCTTCGCCGAGAGTAGCAGCCGGTTTCGCGCCCGGTCCACACGGGCACTGAAGCCGGCAAACTCGTTCTGGGGTAACGCTATCTAAGTTCGGGAAGTAAGGTGGAGTCGATCGAATCAAGACCTGGCGTTGCTCGACACGGACTATAGGTTTCTCCACACCCACCACGACGCGGTCACGGGCGGCCCGCTTGGTCTTATGCGCTTCCGCCGTTTGCGCCCTGCCGCAGTCCTGTAGCTGAATGGATCTAGGGGGAAAGGGAGGCGATCCTGACGAAGACTGTTATTGCGGGTAGCGGCCGTCGCGCAGGGTGGATGTGCAACGTGCGAATATGATCACACCTCCCGCGTTCGGTGCGCCCGATCGGCTGTGCCTCGCCTCCGACAGGCGCAAGGTTCTCAGGCGAGTTGGCGCGAAGGGTTCGACAATCTGGGCACAATCGACTTCTGCGGGTAATCGCCCTTGCGTCTTAGAGATAAAATGGCCCTTTCCAGGTTTTAGGGCATGTCCGGTGGCGCTGCTTTCCGCTCTTCGTCATCTGCCCTAAATTGTTTACAATAGAAGTCTTTGGCGCAACTCGATGCGCCTCCTGACACTACACGGCATTACCAGAACGCAAGCTTGAATCCGTTCAGACAACATTCCGGCCAGGCGGGCCAGCCCGATTGGGTCTACTGGCGCGTCGAGGGGAGCCTGCTGGACCTGACCACGGTCGAGCCTGTGGCGTTTTTCACCTGGAACGCCCAGACCTTTATCGCCCGGATGGCACGCCGCGGACTCGTCTTCCTGATGGCTGCCCTGCGCCCATTCCTGTACGCAGCACATCGACGATTCGCAACCCGGGTTGTCTACAGTGTCCTGCGGGGCGTGAGCCGGGACCGGTTGGACCTTTTGGGCGAAGAGTTCTTTCAATACAAGCTCAAACCCCACCTCAAGCCCGACGGCATTGAGGAGTTGCGCCGGCAGCAAGCCAAAGGAGCTGAGATAGTCCTGGTCAGCCAGGCCCTGGACCACGTAATGCGCCCTCTGGCCCGCTTCCTGGGGGTCAAGTGGATCGTGGCCAACCGCCTGGACTTCCGCGATCGTGTGGCCACGGGCCGGCTGATTGCGCCTGTCATCCGGCCGCGAGGACTGTTCGCCCGCATCACCGGCGCTGGCCCCAACGGAATACGGGATCCGGAGCGCCTGGTCAGTGAACTGAATCTGCCTAGCGTCGAGGTGCTGCAGTTCGCGATTGTTTCCTCCGCGCGTGCCCTGCAAACTCATCCTCGGCCGGTCGTGCACTTCGAAAGGGCCGATGTCCGGCAGCCGCTCTCGGTTCGCTCCGCGTTGGGGGGAAAGCATGTGCTGCTGGTCGGAGTCACAGGCTTCATCGGGAAAGTCTGGCTGGCGAACACGCTCCGGGATCTGCCCGAGATTGGCCGAATCTATCTCCTGATCCGCCGCCAGAAATCGAACCCCGCTGGCAAACGTTTTGAGCGAATGGTGGAAGAGTCGCCGGTCTTCGATCCACTTTACGATCGCTACGGCGCCCAGCTTCCGGCGTTCCTAGAGGCGAAGGTCGAAGTTGTCGAAGGCGACGTTTCGCAACCCGGCCTCGGTCTCAACCCCGAAGACGCGGTACGTCTGAAGGGGCGGCTGGACCTGATCATCAACAGTTCCGGTCTCACCGATTTCAATCCGGATCTGCGCGACGCCTTGGTCACCAATGTCGACGCGGCCATGAATGTGCTCGCGTTTGTCCGCGAATCGGATCATTGCGGACTGATCCACCTGTCGACCTGTTACGTAGCGGGCGCGCGTGACGGCCGGGTGGGCGAGAAACTCCGTCCCAACTACACGCCCTCCGGAGCGAACGGCTTTGACGCGGAGCAGGAATGGCGGGCTTTGCATCAGCGGATCGCCCTTGCTCTGGCTAAGTCCGAGAGCCCTGAAGTTACTGCCGAACTCCAGCAGCAAGCCGTGGGAAAGCAGCATGCCGCCCGCGATCTACAAGGCGCGGCGTTAGAAAATCAGATTCGCAAGGGCAGGATTCGGTGGCTGCGGACCTATCTCAGTGAAGCCGGCACCCGGCGCGCGCTCGAACTCGGTTGGCCGAACACCTATACCCTGACCAAGAGCCTGGCCGAGTCGCTGCTTTCCAAGTACGGTAACGGTCTGCCGGTCGCGATTGTTCGACCCGCCATCGTCGAGACTTCGCTCGTCAAGCCCTTCAACGGGTGGAACGAAGGCATCAACACCTCGGCTTCGCTGTCTTACCTGCTGGGTACGAATTTCAGGCAGTTGCCGTCGAATGAGCGCAAACGGCTGGACATCATCCCAGTCGACTCCGTTTGCCAGGGTATGACGTTGATCGCCGCTGCGGTAATCGAGCGGCGCCACGAAGCCGTCTACCAACTGGCAACTTCGGTGACCAATCCCTGCGACATGGGGCGCTCCATCGAACTCACCTCGCTAGCCCACCGCAGACATTATCGCGCCCAGGAAGGACTGGAATCCTGGCTGCGCCTGCGCATGGACGCGATCCCGGTCTCGAAGACACGCTACAACCGGATGTCGGCCCCGGCACAGATGGCCATCGTGAAATCCATTCAGCGCATCATGGCACCCTTGCCGCTCAAGACGCGTCCGCTGGCCAAAGCCGAGCGCAATCTGGAAAAGGTCGGCAAGCTGGTGGAACTGTTCGAGCCCTTCATCCTGCAGAACGAGCACGACTTCGTCGCCGACAACGTCGAAAAACTGGCCAGTGCGCTGCTGCCCGAAGAGCGCCAGCAATTCGGCTACGACACCCGCTCCATCGACTGGTGGACGTACTGGATCGACATTCACATTCCGGCCTTACGGCGGTGGACGTACCCCCTCATCGAGGGCCGCCCCCTGGAAGTCCGGCCTCCCCGCGTATTTGCAACGGCGCCGGAGGAGACCATCAGCGAACCCATCCGAACGGGCACAAACGGGGCAACGTGGCGATATTCCTGACCGGAGCTACCGGATACATCGGCGCACATGTGGCCGCGAATCTGCTCGAGACCCACGGGGCCGCTCTCAACGTCCTGGTCCGCGGCAAGGATACGCAGGATGCTGCCGCCCGGCTGTGGCAGGCCTTCCAGTTGCACATGGATTTCTCGCGCTTCTACGAGCACCTGCAGACGCGGGTCCGCATCTTTGCCGGCGACCTGACCTCGCCGCAATTCGGATTGAACCGCGACAGCTACGACCGCCTGATTCACACCACCGACTCGGTCATTCATTGCGCGGCGTCGCTGAACCGCAAGTCGGAAAAAAGCTGCCTGAATGTCAATCTGCGGGGGACGCTGGAAGTCGTGCAACTGGCGCGGCACTCGCACTACTACCACGGCCTGCGCCGCTTCAGCGACGTCAGCACCGTGGCGGTCGCCGGCAAGCGCAAAAACGAAGTTGTCACCGAAGACCGCTCCCTCGACTGGGATCGCTCCGACTACGATCCCTACGCTCGCACCAAGAAGTTCGGCGAGCACATGGTTCGAGAACTGCTCCCGGAAGTGCAAATTACGATTTTCCGGCCGAGCATCGTCTTGGGCGACAGCCGTTACCCCGAGACCACGCAGTTTGACATGGTGAAGGCCTTTGTCTTCCTGGCTGGTTTGAAAGCCCTGCCGTTCCGACCACACGATCAGATCGACATCGTCAATGTCGACTTCGTGGCCGATGCCATCGCGACTCTGCACCAGAAGTCCGAGCCGCAATACGACATCTACCATCTTTCATCGGGCAGGGACGCCCAGACTTTCCGCGAAGTGACACGCGCGCTGGCGGCGGCCCAACAGAAGCGCGCCCCACTGTTCTTGCCCTACTTGGAGAAACCTTTTACCGCTACCGTTAATATCCTTTCAAATCGCCAGGGGCCAATCGGTTACGGCGCATCATTAATGAAAGTGTTTATGCCCTACCTGGTCTGGAACACCGTTTTCGACAACACCCGTGTGACTTCCGAGTTGGGCAGGAAACCGGTGCCCTTTTCCAAGTACAGCTACCCTCTGCTGCAGTTCAGCAGCGAGAACAACTTCTCGTATCACTACAAACCCTGGCCGGCGGCGACGGCCGGAGGGTCAGCCGCATGATGGATCTGGTGCTTGAGGCCTGGGTCAGCGGCATCATCGAATCCAAGCGCATCGCCTGGATGGCGGGCCGGGGAAAAGTCTGGAAACCCGGGGAGAAGCTGAAGCTGCTTTTCGCCGGCTACAACGGCACGCGCAACATGGGATCGGACGTGCGCGTCGAAGAGATGCTCCGCCAGCTTCGCCACATTCTCGGCGAGGACCGCGTCGACTTTAGCGTGATGACCCAGACGTTCGCGCGCTCGGAAGGCTATTTCAAGGGCACGCGCCAGGTCCTGCTGCCACAGATCTTCCCGCCCTTCCTGGCGAGGGAGGTCCCGCAGCATGACGGCGTGGTGGCCTGCGAAGGCTCCATGTTCAAGAGCAAATTCGCCAACGCTCTTACCACGATGATGATCGGCTCGCTCGGCATCGCCGCCGCGCAGAATAAATTGTCCGTCGGCTACGGCGCCGAGGCCGGCCACATGGACCCCCTCGTCGCCAAAATGTGTGGCCGGTATTGCAAGGAGTCGCTGATCATCACGCGTAACGAGGAGTCGCGCACCATCCTGCGCGAGCTCGGAGTTCCCACCGAACTCGGCACTGATACAGCCTGGACCTTCGAACCGCTCCCCGTCGACTACGGCAAGCGCGTGCTGCGCGAAGTGGGTTGGGACGGCAAGGCCCCGGTTCTGGTCGTCTGCCCCATCAATCCCTTCGAGTGGCCGGTGAAGGCATCGGTTGGAAAGCTCATCGCCAACAAGTCGACGGGCGCTTACAAAGACAGTCACTACCGCTCCGTCTACTTCCACAACTCTGGCCCAGAGGCCGACCTTGCCTACGAAACCTATCTGACCGCGATTGCCAACGCGGTGGCAGCGTTCCGCCAGAAGCGCAACCCATGCGTAGTTCTGGTGGCCACCGAGCGGCTCGACGCCCGGCCCGCGCGCAAGATTGCCGAGAAGTTGGGAAGCGTGCCCGTACTCAGCTCCGACGACTACAACATGTACCAAGTGGTCAGCATCCTGCGCGCGTGCGACATGATGGCATCGTCGCGCTATCACGGCATCGTGACCTCAATGCCCGGGCTGGTAGCATCGGCAGGCATCACCATGGACGAGCGCATTCGCAACCTGATGCGCGAGCGGGGCCACGAAGAGTTGCTGATGAACGTCGATGACCCTGACCTGGAGTCGCGCCTGCTGGCGGCGCTCGAGATCCTGTACAGCGATCGTGAACGCATCGCGGCCGGCATCGGCAAGACCGTGGTCAAGAACTTGAAGCTGATGGCCCGCATGGGCATCCATTTCGAAGAGGAAGTGCAGCGTCGCTATCCCGAGTTCCCGACGCGCGCCGGAGAATGGGGCTGGGAAGACTATCTGCCACCGATGCACTCGGGCCTGGGTGAGTTGATCGAGCGGTTTGACTCGAGCGAAACCCGCAAGCCGGCCGTGGCAAGCTGGCAAAGTAGCGCCGGCAGCTTGCCCGGAGCGGAGTCGAAGGGTCTCGCGACTCCGTAGTCGGTGAAGATAGCAGAGGTTAGCTGTTGGTTCCGCACACGACGGATGAGCTTTCTCGACGACATTTTCGCAAGTCTCGACAAGGCGGGCGACACCCCGGTCATCGAACAGATCCGCGACGGCCGCGTGACGCCCATCTCCGCCCGCGAATTGCTTGAACTGATCGGCCGCGCCCGCGCCTTTCTGGGTGCGCGGGGCGTGACTCCTGGCCTCCGTTGTGCGCTCTACGCCAACAACGGCGTGCAATGGGTCGCGATGGATCTGGCCGCCATGGCGGAAGGCCTGATCGTGGTACCGCTGTACGCACGGCAGGCGCCCGCCGAACTGGCGGCCATGATGAAAGACTGTTCGCCCACCCTCATCTGCTCGGGCGATGCAGGCCTGCGTGATGGGCTGCTTAAGGAATGGCCGGCGGCTCCACCGGTGTTTCTGTTCCAGGAGATCTTCACCACGCCGCGCCGGGCGAGCAACGAAAAACCCGCGCCTGCTGAGGCCGACCCGGTTACCATCATCTACACCTCGGGCACATCCGGCGAAGCCAAGGGCGTCGTGCTGACGGCGGGCAATATCGCGCACCTGCTGACGTGCGTGAACCGCCGGCTTGATCTGCTCATGGCAGGGAAGTCAGGTCAGGACCGGGTCTTCCACTATCTGCCGTTCGTTTTTGCCGGCTCGTGGATGCTGCTGCTCACGTCCCTTCTGCGCGCCAGCCGGCTCACCATCAACACCGACCTGAGCAGGATCGCACAGGATATGCGTACAGTGGCGCCAGACTATTTCCTCAACGTCCCGGCGCTGCTCGAGCGAATGCGCCGCGCGGTCGACGAGCAACTGTGGCAGGCGGGCGGCTTTGTACAGGGCATCTACGCGCGCGCCAAGGCGGCGTGGGTGCGCAAGCAGGACGGCCACTCGCGGCCGCTCGATGCCATGTGGCTCTCGCTGGCGAATTCCGCCATCTTTCCGACCATTCGCAAGAAAATGATCGGCCGGAATCTGCGCGCATTGATCTGCGGCTCCGCGCCGCTGGCGGTCGAGACCCAGCTCTTCTTCATGATGCTCGGCATCCCGGTGCTGCAGAGCTACGGGCTGACTGAGACCACCGCGATCTGCACGCTCGATGACCCGAACACCTACGAGCCCGGACGGGTTGGACCCTCGATCCCCGGCATCGAGATGAAACTCGCCGAGAACGAAGAGATCATCGTCCGCGGCCCCAACATTTTTCCGGGATACTGGAATCGTCCGGAAGAAACCGCAAAAGCCTTGCGCGACGGCTGGTTCCACACCGGCGACCAGGGCGAAGTCGACGCAGCGGGAAATTGGAGAATTGTCGGACGGATCAAGAACCTGATCATTCTCGGCTCGGGCCACAACATTGCGCCGGAGCCGATCGAAGAAAAGTTGCAGCAACAGTTGCCCGTGGGCGCGCAGGCGGTGATCGTTGGAAATGGCAAGGGCTATCTTTCGGCAATCATCACAGGCGCGGTCACGCGCGACCAGGCCCAGCTTGCCATGGATGCGGTAAACCCGCTGTTCCCGCATTATAAGCAGGTGCGGGCGTTTCATTTGCGGGCGGAGCCGTTCACCATCGAGAACGGCTTTCTTACGGCCAACGGGAAACTGAAACGCGACGCGATTGCACGGGAAATGCGCAGCGCGATCGAAGAGATGTACCAGATCAAGATGGCTGTGTAGCAGACTGGGAACAAAGTCAGACGGGCAAGCGGGAAGGGCACGACTTCACTCGTGCCGCTAGAGCCGCAACCAGCGGGCTTCAGCTTCTGAGGTTTGGCTGAGGGAAGAACGCAAAGAATGAACTAGAGTCAGATGGATCATTTCCAGGGCCAGGCACTTTCGTGGCAGCTCTCGGCGGGCGTGATCGAACTCACGCTGCATCGCGACCCGTGTAACGAGATCGGCTCGCTCTCGCTGACCGAACTGGAGAAATTCGCTGACGCTCTCGATGATCTCTCCCGCAAGGCCCACGCGCTCATCGTGCACAGCGCCATCAAAGCCGGATTCTGCGCCGGGGCCGACCTGCGCGAACTCTATTACCGCTCCCAAGAGATGGGGAAGGGCGATGCCGTTGCCGGAGTCCGTGACTTCCTCACCCGCATCCATCATGTCCTGAACACAATCGACGCCGCCCCGATCACCACCCTTGCCGCCGTGCACGGCGTCACCTTCGGCGGCGGATTCGAGCTGGCCCTCGTCTGCGACCTGATCATCGCCGACAAGATGGCTCGCTTCTGTTTCCCTGAGCTGCGCCTTGGCCTGATCCCCGGCTTTGGGGGAATCCCTCGGCTCAAGCGCGATCTGGGCAACGGCGTGGTGCGCGACCTCCTGCTTACGGGCCGCAGTTTCAACGCCACTCGCGCGCAAACCGTCGGCCTGGTCAGCCAGGTGGTAGGCGAGGGGGAGGCCCTGCGGGCCGCCCGCGCAACCGCCGCCCAACTGGGGAAGTTCGACCGCAATACGGCCATCGCCGCCAAGAAGTTCATCAAGCCGATCCCGTACCAGGAGCTTAGACAGGAGATCGACCTGTTCTGCCGCTTGTTCGCAGAACCTGCGGTGGAGGCCGGCCTGCGCAAGTTTGTCGAGAGCACGGATCTGCAGCCGTATCTGCCTTGAAGCGCACGACGCGAAGCTCTCGTCGAAGAGAAAATTAAGAGAGTTGAAAGATATGCTGACTGAAGAACAGACGCTGAACGAAATCATGAATCTGGCCGCAGCGCACTTCAAAGTCTCGCGCGACCAGCTGCGGCCGGATGACGACTTCTTCAAGACTCTAAACATCGACAGCCTGCAGGCGCTCGACCTGCTCACGCGCCTCGAGCATCACTTCCACGTTGAAATGCCCGACTATGAATTGCAGGGCGTGAGCGATTTCCGCACGCTGGCCAGCCGCATCCAGGCACGTCTATGAGTGCATGCCGCCGGGTGGTGACTTGGTTAACATAAGTCTTCCATGCTCCTTCGCTTCTCCGTGTTGAAATAGACAGTTCATGTTGGATCTGCGCCAATATCCGTCGTTGGGGGCCGCTTTGCGCGATGCGCTCGAGCATTGGCCCAACGAAACCTGCCTCATCGAGGCCGACCGCGACCGGGAGAAGACGCGCCTTACCTACTCCGACTTCAAGGAACTAGCTCGCCCGCTGACCCGCGCGCTGCAGGACGCCGATTTCCGCGAAGGCGATCGCGCCGCGATCATCATGAGCAACCAGTCGAAGTGGCTGGTCTCCGCCTACGCCATCTTCTATTGCGGAGGCGTGCTGGTTCCGCTCGACTTCAAGCTCACGGCCGCCGAGCACCTGCAACTCCTCGCCCACAGCAAAGCAAAATTCCTGATCGTCGAGTACCACCTGTGGCGGGCCATGATGCAGCTGCCCGAGTTCAAGAACCACGGCCTGAAAACCGTCCTGGTCACGGAATCGCCGTTGCGCATCGATCTTGGCGGTGCCTATCGCTGGGAAGACTTTCACCGCAAGGGCGATCCCATCTTCATCGATCGCCAGCGTGAAGACGTTGCCTGCATCGTCTACTCTTCGGGTACAGGTGGCCGGCCCAAAGGCTGCGTCCTGACGCACGACAACTATCTCGAACAATGCATCTCGCTGACCGCGTGGTATCCCTTCTGGCCGGGCGTGCGCTATCTGAGCATTCTCCCTACGAATCACGCGATTGATTTCATGGTTGGCTTCATCGGGCCGTTTGTCTGCGGGGCCTGTGTGGTGCACTTGCGCACCTTGCGTCCCGAGTACGTGCGCGACGCCTTTGTGCGCTACCGCATCAGCTACATGAGCCTGGTCCCGATGGTCCTCAAGAACCTGGAACGCGGCCTCAAGGCGAAATTCGACGAGTTGCCCGGTCACAAGCGCTTCGTGCTCAACCGCATGATTGCGCTGAATAAGTTCCTTACTCGCCGCAAGCCCAACCTCAACCTCAGCCGGCGCCTGCTCGGCCAGGTCCACAAAGCGTTCGGCGGACAATTGCTGGCCCTGTTCACCGGCGGCGCGTTTATGGAGCCCTCGACGTTGCAGTTCTTCTACGACCTCGGAATTCCTGTGGCCAACGGTTACGGTCTGACCGAGGCCGGCACTGCGCTCACGCTGAATGACTTCAAACCCTTCCGCGCCGACACCGTGGGCCGGCCGCTCCCCGGAGTCGATCTGCGCGTGCTCAGTCCGGACTCGGAGGGCATCGGCGAGGTCTCGGTCCACAGCAAAACGGTCATGTCCTATTACCTCGACGATCCGGAGTTGACGGCCGAAACCATTGTCGACGGCTGGCTCCTCACCGGCGACCTCGGCCGCTTCGATTACAGCGGCCACCTGCAACTGTTCGGGCGCAAGAAAAACATGATCGTGACCGACGGCGGCAAGAACATCTATCCGGAGGACATTGAAACCGTCTTCGAAGGCTTGCCCGTGAAGGAATACTGCGTGTTGGCCGCGAACTACGTCTGGCGAGCGAAGGAACTCAGGGACGAGAAACTTTTTCTCGCCATTCGGCTTGAGCAAAATCAGCAATGGGACGCGAGCCTGAGGGAAGAGGTGAACACGCGCAACCGCAAACTGCCCGACTTCAAGCGCGTTTACGGCTACCTCGTCTGGGAACGTGATTTTCCGCGCACCGCTTCTCTCAAAATCAAGCGCACAGTCTTGGCCGAGGAAATCGCCAAAACCATGGACCGCGCCTCCATTGTCGCCCTGTGAACGAAACCTTTCTGACCATCGTGAACCCCGCGGCAGGTGGTGGCCGCTGCCGCAAACTTGTCGCCCCGGCTCTTGACCGCCTGCGCTGCGCAGGCCTGAAGCTGGAAGTTGTCGAAACCGCCGCCCAGGGCGACGCAACTCGCCTGGCTCGCAAAGCCTACGGACAAGGCTTTCGCAAGTTCATCGCCGTGGGCGGCGACGGCACCTCTTACGAAATCGTAAACGGCCTGTTTCCTACGGAAAACGGCGCTGAAGCCCCGGTGCTCGGCTTCCTTCCTCTGGGCACCGGCAATTCGTTTCTACGCGATTTCACCCAGCGCGGCGTCGAAGGCGCCATGGAAGCCCTCATTGCCCAGCGCGCGCATCCCTGCGACGTCCTCCGCATGCGGCACAAGGATGGCGTCCTTCACTACATCAATCTGCTCAGCGTGGGTTTTGCGGCCGACGTAAATGCCACTCGCTGCGGCACGTTTGCGGGATGGGGCGAGGCCGGATACTTCCTGTCCATCTTCCTGCGCCTGGCGCAACTGCAGCGGCGGCCATTTCCCTTGCGTGTGGACGGCGAAGCGCAGGCCGATCTTCGCCGCTGTCTCTTCCTCACCTTCAACAACAGCAAATTCACCGGCGGCACCATGATGATCGCTCCCCATGCCGCGGTGGACGATGGCCTGATCGAATATGTGCGCTGGGGACCCATCGGCCGTATTGGCCTGATCCGCAATCTCTCGACCTTATACGACGGCACCCACGTCAACCATCCTCTGGCCGAGCGCCGCAGCGCCCGCCGCATCGAGTTCGAACTCGACCGCCCGGTCGATGTCATGGTCGACGGGGAGGCTCTGACATTGCACCTCCAGGAGCTCGATCTGCTGCCCTCAGCTCTGCGCGTCGTGGTATAAAAAATTCTATGTCTCAGCAGAGGAAGGAACGCAAGCTGGCCCGCGAGCTGGAACCACCCGCGCGCGATCCCGCATTTCTGCGCAAGGTCATCATCGGCGTGGTAATCGTTGCCGCTTTGGGCACAACCTACTACGTCGGCTACTACCAGCGCTCCCACCGCTACGACGCCTTCGCGCGCTGCCTGACGCAAAAGGGGGTAAAGATGTACGGCGCCTACTGGTGCCCGCACTGCTCCGATCAGAAGGCGCTGTTTGATGCTTCCTTCAAGTTCGCGCCCTACATCGAGTGCGGCATCCAGGGCAACACGGCGAAGATCACCGACGCCTGCACCGATGCCGGCATCAAGCACTTTCCCACCTGGCAATTTCCGCCCATGGGCGAGCGCGTCGAGGGCGCGATTCCCCTCGAAGACCTGAGCCTGCGGTCCGGATGCCCGCTGCGGCCATGAACGCAGGTTCTCATCGGATTCTTCTGGCGATTGCCCTGCTATCGGTTCTCGGAATCACCCTGTCGGGGGTCTCGCTCGACCACCACTTCCGGACCACCAAGACTACCTACTGCGACTTCGGGCAATCGTTCAATTGCGACCTCGTGAACCGCAGCGAATACTCGACTGTGGCAGGAATTCCGGTCGCGCTCATTGGAGTATTCGGCTACGCGACCCTGTTGCTGTTTGCGACCGCCTACCGCAGCAAGGCCGAAACGCCAGCCATTCTTGCGATTGCAGCGTCCGCCGGTTTGTGCTTCGCGCTCTATCTCACCTACATTGAGAAATATGTTCTTTTCGCCTGGTGCATCCTCTGCCTGAGCTCGCTGGCGGTTATCTCAATCATCACACTCCTCTGCGCGCTGCTTCTGCGTCGGACCCGAATCCAATCGGAAAGCGCTTAGGACAGCTGCAGATCCCTCATGGACGAAATCTCACAACTCACTCCCCCTGTCGAGCCTACCGAGCCCCACGCGTCCTCCTCGGTCGTCGGTGGTTTGCAGTTGCACGAATTCTCCAGCCGCATCTTCCGCAACAAGCGGCTGCTGCGAGTCTGGGTGCCGCCCGGGTATGACCTCCCGGAAAACTCCGGCAAACGATACCCGGTGTTCTATCTCAATGACGGACAGAACCTGTTCGACAGCGCTACGTCGTTTACTGGCGTGGAATGGCAAGTGGATGAGACGGCCGATCAGTTAATCCGCGCGGGCACGATTCCGCCCGCGATTTTTGTGGGCATCGATAATGCCCGGGTCGAGCGCCTCAAGGAATACATCCCTTATCGCTCGCTCAACCCGCTGCTTCTGCGGCCGCTGGGAGATCGTTACCCTAGCTTCCTCACCCAGGAAGTCATGCCCTTCATCCATCAGAGCTATCGCGTCGCGAAAGGCGCGGAGAGCACCTTTCTGGGCGGTTCATCACTCGGTGGGTTGATCGCGCTGTACACGATCCTGAGGGCGCCCGGAGTCTTCGGAGGGGCATTGCTCGAGAGCGCGTCCTTGTGGGTTGCCAACCGTCAGATCTTGAAAGACAGCCGCTCCTTCAGGAATTGGCCGCTGAAGGTTTTCCTCGCAGTGGGCACCCGCGAGGTCGGCCGTGAAGATAAAGACCGGCAGACAGTTGAAAACGTCCGTGAACTCGAGCGCATCCTCCGTCGCGGTGGCCTCGACCATCGCCGCCTGCGCGTAGAAATCGCCGAAGGAGGCACCCACAGCGAAGGCGCCTGGGCTGCCCGCCTTCCTGAAGCGTTGCAGTTTCTGCTGGGTCAGTGATCCCGCAGTCGTCCCGCTTGTGCCGATACCCCTATGAAACGACGCCAACTCAGACAGTGGAGCGACGGGCAGCCTGCCCTGAGCCAGCCGACGGAGCCTGCCCGGAGCGAGCCCAGCGAGCCGAAGGGTCCTCGCCCGTCGAAACAGTAAAGCGATAAACCACCCAAAGCAGCGCCGCCATCGCCGGCACGGAGAGCTGCAGGTGCGTCCACATGCTTAGCGGCCCAACCAGGGGAAGCACATAACACGCGTACAACAGAGTCCCGGCCTTGCTTGCAAGCTCCCCATCAGCGACCGCCTCATCCGCCAGAAGAAGAAAAGCCGGAGCAAGGATCGTCAGGTCGTAGACGGTCAGGTGGGGCGACACCAGCACGGTCGCGATCAGCAAAACGGAGAATCTCGCGGGCAGGGAAGCACGACGCCTCCAGCACAAAAGCGCGACGATCGATGCAGCGGCAGCGGTTGTCGTCCAGAGAGCCAGGGACAGCTTTGGCCACGGCACCAGCAGTGTCCAGAAGGCCCGCAACGAATGCATCTGGTACGGGCGCGGCTCAAACTGCATCATGACCGAACTCGCATGCGTCAGGTGCTCCCAGTAGTCCCGCATCACCGAACTCCCGTAATACGCCCATCCCGCCAGCAACTGCGCCGCGGCTGTGCTCAGAGCCCCGCCCACGGCTTCCCATTCTCGCGCAGACACGAGAACGAAGGCCGCGACGATCCCGAGCTGTGGCTTGAACATCAGCAGCCCAATCGCGAGCCCCGCTGCGAATCTTCGTCCGGACCGCAGTGCCAGATAGGCCAGCGTAAAGCACGCGAACGCCAGTACCGAGGTCTGTCCCCAGACGATCACGTGAAAGAATGCCGGGTAGGCGAAGGCGAGCAGGAGAACAAGCGCCCCGTCCATCGACAGGTTCCTGCACGTCCTCCAGATCAGCCAGCAGCAACCCACATACAGCGAGGCACTGCATACGACCCACGCCAGCAGCGCCCAGGAATAGGGAAGCGCCGCGAAGGGGACAAACAGCAGCGATACCTGCGGCGGATACAGCGGTATGAAATAGACGTGCCCCGCTTCGGGAACCCGTTCCTCAGCGCTCGCGGACTGCGCCTGCATGTTATAAAGAGCGCTTCCGCGGTGTACGCCGGCAAGAATTCCCAGCGTGTAGAAGTGCAGGAAGTCCGCCCCTTTCACGATGCCGTTGCGGTCGTGCAATCCGGGAGCGCTCATGATCCACGCGTAGGTCGACCACAGGCAAAGCGCAAGGACGAGACCATGAACCCACAGACGCTGGCGGGTCAGCCATGTGCCTGCTGGTTGCGGTTCGGGAGCCATGCGCAGGACATCATAGCGTGACGTGTCGCAGGGTCGCGGGCATACGAGTCCGCTCCGTGCAATATTTGTCGGGTGGAGCGGCGGATAACCTATTCTGAGCTTGTCGTGGGACAGACCATTCGGGTCGCTCTGGGCACCCTCGCCAGACGCGCGTCCTTATCTACAGGCACAAGAAAGGCAGGGATGCGCCGGGCAGGCAGATGATTCCGGAACGAACCTCTCAGCCCGTTGCTACCCCGCCCGTCCCTGCTCACGCAGGAACTTCGGTCTTCTCCGCAAGACGGCGCGCCGGTCGATCTACCAGAGCGGCTTGCCGTCGTTGTCGCGGAACAAAAATTCATCCTCGCCGCGCTTGATCTTGCGCGCGAAGATCGTGTCCACACCCTCGAACTTCACTTTCACGCCGGTGACTTCCAGCACGTCACCCTTGTGAAAGGTCAGCTCGTACTGGTTGACGAACTTGGTCGGCGAAAGGTGCACTTCGATGGAAGCTCCGTCGATCAGTTTCAGGGTGAGGTGCGATCCCATCCCGCCGCTGACGGGGCATTCTCGGTCTTTGACGTCCTCAACCGTGCCTTTGAAGACCACCTCGGTCGACTTGTCGTACTTAGGAACCGGCCCGTTGACGGGTTTTTGAGCGGCCGACGCCAACGCCGCCACCAGCAGAAGTCCAAGCAGCACCGCAACTGCACGCCAGGTTTTCATGTTCGTCCTCCTTACATACAGGTCCGAAAACTGGGGCCTGGCTTCACCTAAATTATGACGCGATTTTGCAGGTGGTCTGTGACACCGATCACAGGAGGGCGCACGGAGAACGCACGAAGGTGATAGCAAGAATCGCCATTCCTCAGCCACTTAGGACGCACTTGGCTGACGACCGGCGACTGAAGACCGACGACCGAAGACTGGCGACCGAAACCCTACGCCTTCATCGCGGGTTCGTTTTCCTTCATCAGCTTGTCGAGAATGCCGTTGGCCACTTCGATCATCTCCTGGTCCACCTTGCGGTTGGTGGAGATTGCATCCAGCAGCGGCACCGAGACGATCTTGTTGCCCCGCAGGGCGGCCATCCGTCCCCACTCCCCGCGATGCACCATGTCGATCGCCCCCAGTCCGTAGCGCGTGGCCAGCACGCGGTCAAATGCACTCGGCGAACCGCCGCGCTGGATGTGGCCCAGCACCACCGAGCGGGTTTCAAACCCCGTCCGCTTTTCGATTTCATGGGCCAGCACGTTGCCGATCCCGCCCAGGCGTACGTGTCCGAACTCGTCCTTGCCCAGGTCCGACGTCACGTTCTGGGGTTCGCTGCCGGCGGCAAACTTGGCGCCCTCCGCAGCCACCACGATGCTGAAGTACCGTCCCCGCGCGTGCCGCTGACGGATCAGTTCCGCCACCTTCTCAATATCAAATGGTACTTCGGGAATCAGAATGACGTCCGCCCCACCCCCGACGCCGCTGTAGATCGCAATCCAGCCCGAGTCGCGGCCCATCACCTCGACCACAATCACGCGGTTGTGGGCTTCGGCTGTCGTATGCACGCGGTCAATGGCGCCCGTCGCGACGTTCACCGCTGTATCAAAGCCGAACGTGAAATCGGTCCCGCTCAGGTCGTTGTCGATGGTCTTGGGAACCCCTACCACCTTCACGCCCTGCTGAAACAACTTCTGCGCGACCGACAATGTGTCATCGCCACCAATGGCGATCAGCGCGTCGCACCCGTGCTTCTTGAGATTGTCAATGCAGGTCTGGATCCCCTCCGGACGCTTCGCTGGATTGGTTCGCGAAGTCCGCAGAATAGTGCCGCCCCGCGGCAAGATGCCGCCCACCGTCTCCAGATCGAGCAGCATGGTCTTGTTTTCCAGCAGTCCGCGCCAGCCTTCCATGAATCCGACGAATTCATCCTGGTGATGGAACGTGCCCTTGCGCACCACCGCGCGGATGACCGCATTCAGCCCCGGACAGTCGCCCCCGCCAGTCAACATGCCAATCTTCATTGCCTGCTCCTATCGAAACGGATTGCTCGAAGACAGTTCCGGTGCGTCCCTGGTACAGAAAGAAACCTAGCTTCGGGTCGGAACCATCAAGATTATCATCAAAAGCGACCCCAACAGTTGTCTGCAAAGGACGTACCTTCAAGGCCTTGACCGATTCAGTCGGCTCTGGGAACGACCGGGCGTCCGGTCATTCCGGCGTAGTGATCGATCGTGTTTCGCAGTCCCCACTGCCAGGGGTGCCGATTTGCATGCGGGCGGAAGATTCGCCACAATACTGCCCATTCGCTTCGGCGAAAGCCGTAAACCAACCGGGGAGTTCCTGACTCGATGTCGAAACCTGTAAGCGCATTTGTGTGGCTGGCGGTGGCCGTGGCTGGAGCCCTTTCCGTAGCGACCATCGCTCTGCACCGCGGCGAACAGATCAGCGCCTTGTGGCTGGTGGTGGCAGCACTTTGCAGCTACGCCCTCGGCTACCGCTTCTACAGCAAGTTCATCGCTGCCAAGGTTCTCGCGCTCGACGCCCTGCGTGCCACGCCCGCCGAGCGCCTGGAGAATGGCCGTGACTTCGTCCGCACCAACAAGTGGGTGGTCTTCGGACATCATTTCGCCGCCATTGCCGGGCCCGGGCCGCTCGTCGGTCCTGTACTTGCTGCACAATTTGGATATCTTCCCGGAACGCTTTGGATTCTCGCTGGCGCCGTCTTCGGCGGCTGCGTGCAGGACTTCGTCATACTCCTGTTTTCCATCCGCCGCGATGGCAAATCGCTCACCGAGATGGCTAAAAGCGAGATCGGCCGCCTCGGAGGCTTCGTCGCTTACGTTGCGGTCATCAGCATCATCGTTATCCTGCTGGGAGTTGCCGCTCTCATCGTCGTCAACGCCCTGAAGGCCAGTCCGTGGGGCACGTTCACCATCGCGATGACCATTCCCATCGCGTTGTTCATGGGCCTTTATCTGCGCCGCATCCGGCCCGGCAAGGTTCTCGAGAGCTCGGTCCTGGGATTCGTGCTAGTGCTGCTCGCCATCTGGGGAGGCCAGTGGGCCTCGCACACGCCCTCGGTCGGACGGTACTTCACGCTGACCGCTCCGACGCTGGCCATTCTGATCATCATCTACGGATTCGCCGCCTCAGCGCTGCCCGTCTGGCTGCTGCTGGCCCCGCGCGACTACTTGAGCACCTTCGTCAAGCTGGGAACCATTGCCCTTCTCGCGCTCGGAATCACCGCCCTGCGTCCCACGCTGCACATGCCGGCGCTCACGCGCTTCATTGACGGCACCGGGCCCGTCTTCGCTGGAAGCCTGTTTCCGTTCGCCTTCGTCACCATCGCCTGCGGCGCCATCAGCGGGTTTCACTCGCTGATTTCCAGTGGCACCACACCCAAGCTGATCTCCCGTGAGACCGAAACTCGCATGGTGGGATACGGGGCCATGGCCGCCGAGTCGATGGTCGCCATTATGGCCGTGATTGCCGCTTGCGTCCTGCAGCCGGGAACGTATTTCTCCATTAACAGCCCCGCCGGAATCGTGGGAGCCGCCCCGGAAGCCGCCACCGCGACCATCTCTTCTTGGGGGTTCCCCGTGACCGCCGCCGACATGCACACGCTCGCACAAGCGGTCGGAGAGCAAACCCTGTTCAACCGCACCGGCGGCGCTCCCGCCTTCGCGGTCGGCATGGCGCATATCTTCGCGCACAGCATCGGAGGCCAGGGCCTGATGGCTATCTGGTACCACTTCGCCATCATGTTCGAGGCGCTCTTCATATTGACGGTGCTCGATGCCGGCACCCGCGTCGGCCGCTTCATGGTGCAGGACGCGCTCGGCCACATCTACGAGCCGCTCGGCCGCACCAGTTGGTATCCGAGCATCCTCGCCAATAGCGCCCTCATCGTCGCTGCCTGGGGATACTTTCTCTGGCAGGGAGTCAAAGACCCGCTCGGCGGGATCAATTCGCTGTGGCCCTTGTTCGGGATTGCGAACCAGTTGCTGGCCACGGTCGCGCTCTGCGTGGCCACGACCATCATCATCAAGATGGGCCGCGCCCGCTATGCTGCCGTGACGCTGGGTCCGCTGCTGTGGCTGGTGGCGGTCACGTTTTCTGCGTCGTACTACAAAGTCTTCGATCCCAACCCGCGCAGCGGATTCCTCGCGCATGCCCGGCAACTCGCTTCCAGCGTGGCTCGAACCGGCCCGAACTCCGCCGCCACTGCGCGGCTGATCTTTAACGACCGTCTTGATGCGGCCGTCACGGGAGTTCTCATCGCGATGGTCGCCATGATCTTGTTCGAGTCCACCGCCGAGTGGGTCCGCGTGCTCGCCGGACGCAAGCAGGCGGTCGTGCGCGAGACACCCTTCGTCCCCACCCGATTCGCGGCCGAGGAGCAGGCATGAGATTCCGACGGTCAACTCCGGTGCTGACTCTGAGCAAAAACCTGCGCCGAGCGACGTCAGTTCTCTGGTCCACTCTCCGCGAGATCTTTGATGAGTCTGCCTACGCCCGTTTTCTCCAGCGCCAAAATATAGGGAGCTCCAAGCACGCCTACGCAGCGTTTCTGCGGGAGAATCTGCGCCAACGTGAGCGGCGTCCCCGCTGCTGTTGATTGGGGATACTGATTCCTCACCTATGGAATCCACCCCCGACGCGCTACACTGACTCCCATGCGGGTTCTTGGCATCGACTGCGGCACCGAATATACCGGATACGGCGTGGTCGAGCTCGGCCCCAACGGCCGCTTGCTTTGCCTGACCTGCGGCGCGGTGAAGCTCTCCCCCCGCGAGCCGCTGCCCACTCGCCTGCATCGCATCTACGAGCAACTCGCCCTGCTCATCCGTGAACACCGGCCCGATCAGGTCGTGATCGAAGACGTTTTCTACGCGCTCAATGTGAAATCCGCGCTCAAACTCGGACAGGTGCGTGGAGTGGCCATGCTTGCGGCCTCAGCCGCAGGGCTCGAGGTTGCGGAGTACGCCCCACTGTCGATCAAGTCCGCAGTCGTAGGATACGGGAAGGCCGAGAAGCATCAAGTCCAGCAGATGGTCACTCGCCTACTCGCACTGCCCGAGCCTCCGCAGCCAGCCGATGCCTCCGATGCACTTGCCATCGCCATCTGCCACCTCCACACTGCCGCCACCTTGCAGCGGCAGGGAATTGCCGCGAAAGTAGCGCCGGCATCTTGCCGGCCATAGGTCGCGGCGCCTTCTCGAGGCGCCTTCAACGAAACGGCGTTGTGGCCTTACAATAGTGCGATTCCGTATGCCTTCTTTCCCGGTTCGGTGGTTCGCGCTCGCGTTCTCTGTGGCGGTCCTTCTCTCTAGCGCTCTGGCTCAACCCGCCCACGCTGCGGAACCTCCCGCCAGCGTCAGCTTCTCTCTCGACTTCCCCAACTCCATCCCCGATCACTACATGATCTCGGTCGCCTCCGACGGCCATGCCAGCTACGACTCGACGGGCAAGCTGACCCCTGACGCTGAACCCGGCGATCCATATCACACCGACTTCATGCTCTCGTCTGCGAACTGCAAGCGAATCTTCGATCTCGCCGCCAAAGCGAAATACTTTGAGGGCAAAGTCGACTCGGGACGGAGCAACCTCGCCTCCACCGGAGTCAAAGTTCTCACCTACACGGGAGGCGACCGTCACACGCGCGCCGAATACAACTATTCGCCAGTCCCCGCCGTGCAGGAAATCACGACCATCTTTCAGAGCATGTCGACCACCCTGGAATTTGGCCGCCGGCTGGATTTCTACTATCACCACCAGAAGCTCGCTCTCGAAGCTGAACTCAAGCGCATGGAGGAAATGGCCAAGGAAAAAAATCTGGACGAGGTCCAGGCGGTAGCGCCCATCCTGCAACGGATCGCCGCCGACCAGAGTGTGCTCAATGTCAGCCGGGCGCGCGCCCAGAGATTACTATTGGCGAGTGGCAGCGGGGCTGCTCGTTGATCTACATTGCCTTTTGCTTTAATAACTTAGAATGATCTACCTCGGGCCTCTCAAGAGATCGGCCCCTTCCTCGGCGTCACCTCCTGGCTCCGTCAGAAGTTACAAGAATGTAGCAACCCGACGCCTGCGAAACGTGCTCTAATCAAGCAGGATCCAGTGTCTCCGGGAGACAATTTATGGTGAAGCGAAGCTTGGGTACAGGGCTTGCTCTGGGCCTGGGGCTGTTTCTCGCCCTGGCCGTGAGGTCTGCGTTTGCCGAGTCGCACGTGCGCATCGTGCGGCTTAGTGAAATTCAAGGAACCGTTCAAGTGGATCGCGGCACCGGCCAGGGGTTCGAAAAAGCTTTCTTGAACATGCCCATGGTGCAGGACATGAAACTGGCCACCAAGGACGACGGGCGCGCCGAAGTCGAGTTCGAAGACGGCAGCACCCTGCGCCTCGCCTCCAACACTGCGGTCGCCTTCACTGCGCTGTCAGCGCAGGACTCCGGAGCCAAGGTCACCAGCGTGACCTTGCAGCAGGGCCTCGCCTACGTCGACTACACGGCAAAACACAAAGACGACTCATTCACGCTGGCCTTCCAGAAAGAAAAGGTCCTGCCTCGCGAAGCCGTTCACTTCCGCGTGGAACTGCAGGACACCAACGCGGCCGTGGCCATCTTCAACGGAGACCTGAAAGTCGATGGACCTTCCGGCGAGGTCGAACTCAGTAAGAACAAAACTGCCACTTTCGATTTCGCGGCGGACGACAAGTGCACCATCGCCAAAAACGTGGAAGAGAATCCCTTCGACGCCTGGGACAAGCAGCAATCGAAGTATCAGCGCGAATACGCCAGCAAAGGCTCGAACCACAATTATCCCTACGGCTACGGCGTCAGCGATCTGAACTACTACGGCAGTTACTACGATGTCCCGGGCTACGGCCCGATGTGGCAACCCTACTTCGCGGGCGCGGGATGGGATCCCTTCGCGTTTGGTTCCTGGATGTACTACCCTGGCTTCGGCTACACGTGGGTCTCGGGCTATCCGTGGGGCTGGATGCCATACCGCTACGGCAACTGGGCTTTCGTGCCCGGCTATGGCTGGATGTGGGCGCCCAGTGGTTTCGTGGGATGGAATCCGATTCCGCCGGTCACCAATCCCCCGCAGCGCTTTAGGCCGCCGCTTCCGCCATCTTCAGGTACCGCGACAGTTACCGTCCGACCGCCGGTTCTCTACAGCAATGTCCCGCGCCGCGTGACCATCGAAAACGGCTCGGCCGGCATCGGAATTCCGCGCGGCTCGGTCGATAACCTGGCGAAGTTTTCGCACGAAGCCGCGCAGAACGGCTCGGTTACTCTGCACACCTCGGCACCAGTCCGAAGCAGCATGGCGATGCCCGCATCCGGTGCGGGTCGGATGAGCAGCAGTGCCGGAAGCCACGTCAGCACCGGCGGTTCGCACATGAGTACAGGCGGCGGCCGAATCAGCTCCGGAGGACACACCTCAACGCCGCACCGCTAGAAACACCGCCAGAGATCGATGGAGCGACGGGGAGCCCTGAGCTTGTCGAAGGCTCCGCGCCCGTCGCATTTTTCTTAGCAGCAAATCCGCACCTGGGTGTCCCCTCCCAAGCTCCCCTTGGGCGGCGGGGATGTTCATCGGTCACAGATCGACAGCCTGCGCATCGGATTCGATTCACTGAGCGAAAGTAACCTAGACGCCAAAGGCCCTGCATTCTCCTGTTCCACATCCATACTTGCTTCGGTTGTAGCAACCCTCGTCATTTATGTGGGAGTAGCGTTCATTCTCGGCACAGCCGCGCCAAGGATGCCAAACAAGGGGTGCCGCTTCGTCCTTATTATTCGTACTGGGGGTGCCACTAAATTGGGTTACGAATTACGTGAACGTTTGGACCATGGGGTCCCACAAGACGGGATGGGCTGCGGCACTCATTATCGCTTTGCTCTTTGCCACCTAGGGAACCTTTTGGCCACCGCAACCGCACAACTCAAATATGCAATGACGCGGGCGGGTGGCCCGACGACCGACAACTGACGACCAACCCCTGTTCTACCTCACCACAATCCCCGCATACCCCACCACCGTCCGCCGATCCCCCGAGACGTCCCCGGAAGTCGCATACTTCACCAACTCCGCCGAAGTCGCCCCCATCTCCTTGGCCGCAGTCAGCATCGCGATCGTCGGGCCGTACCCGCACATGCTCACATGATCTTGAGTCACGACTTCATTGAGCCCGGCCGGATCAAGCGCCAGAATCTTCTCGATCGCTTTTCGATCTTTCACCCGCGTCACCGCGTCCGACTCGTAATGATTCATGTCACTCGAAGCAACGACCAGCACGGGGTCGCCAGTCTGCGAAAGCACCCGTGCGATGGCCTTGCCCAGCCCGTTCAGCGCTTCATAGCCGCGGGTTCCAATCGCGATGGGCACGAAGCGCAAGTCGGCTCTGCGCGACACCAGGAACGGCAACTGCACCTCGATCGCATGTTCCCCGCGGTGCGCGTCTGAATCCTCGCGCAGCAGTGGGAACGCTTTCAGCAGCGACCCGGCAAGCGCGCTATCGATCGGAACGTCGCCGAGCGGCGTTTCCCACACTCCCGCGGCCATCATCGATAGCGGAGTGCCATACCCGGTGTGGTTCGGGCAAAGGACGATACACCGCTGGGGAATCGCCACATGCGCGTATACCGCGCCTGCCACGCGCCCCGAATACACATAGCCTGCGTGCGGAGCCACGCACCCAAAAGCCGAGACGGGCTCCCCTTCCACGTGCAGGTAGGACTGCACCTCGGCCATCAGGCGCGACTGTTCTCGGGGATAAAACTGGCCGGCAACAGCAGGATGGCGAACTGAGGATTCGCCCATGAGGCCCTCCTTCCCGCGACTAGTTGCCCGCGACCGGAGCTTGACCGTTCTTGGAGGCAAGCGCCCGGTAGATGGCGGCGCTTTTCTCGAGGGGCAGCGCTTCGGCACGGATGACCGGCTTGACTCCGGCTGCGCGCAGCGCTTCCTTCAGGACCCCTTCATCGTACTGCACTCGCAGATTGTTCCACAGAGTTTTGCGTTTCTGGGCAAAAGACAGCTTCAGGAAATTCATGAAGCCGCCCTCTTCCACGTCCAGCGACTCCAGTTGCGGCGCCATCGTAATCCGCACCACCGACGAGTACACTTGCGGTGGCGGCGTGAACGCTCCAGGAGGAAGGGTAAACAGCTTCTCGACCTTTCCGTACAACAGCGCCGTCGCCGACAGCAGCCCGTAGTCGGTGCTGCCGGGTGAGGCTGCCAGCCGGTCCGCAACTTCCTTCTGCACCATGATCACGATCGTGCTGAAGCATTGCCGAAACTCAAACAGCCGGAACAAAATGTCAGATGTGATGTAGTAGGGAAGGTTGCCCACCACCGGCACCGGATCCGGTGCTTGCACCAGTCCCGGACGCGAGGCCCCTGGCCGCGGCCCGAATAGGGTCGAGAAGTCCACCGCCAGCACGTCGCCTTCGATCACTTCCACGTTGGGATACAGCGCGAACTTCATGCGCAGCTGCGCGGCCAGCACGCGGTCGAGTTCGATGGCGA
>Ga0306922_10000833_pt1 | contig 26528 bp, 19 predicted proteins | sample sta12Cox44000082_FD_203758 | JGI IMG/M metagenome (GOLD analysis project Ga0306922, IMG submission 203758) | Lab enrichment of tropical soil microbial communities from Luquillo Experimental Forest, Puerto Rico - statoxic.12C.oxic.44.000.082 (v2)... | ecosystem: Environmental > Terrestrial >... | reverse complement strand
AATCGCCATCGCGGCTGGGGCAGGTGAATGATGCGCTGTACCGGGAGGTGACACCGGGCTATCTGGAGATGGTAGGAGCGCGCGTGATCGATGGACGGTCGCTCGAAACGACGGATGTAGAAACCAGCGAGCCGGTGGTAGTGGTGAGCGAGTACCTGGCGAAACGGCACTGGCCGGGACAGAGCGCGGTCGGAAAGTACATGAAGGTGGGAGAAGAGAAGGAGCCGTGGCGACGTGTGGTGGGCGTGACGGCGGATGTGAGGGAACGCGGGTTGCTTCTTGGAATGAAGCCCGCTGTTTACTTGTCAACGCAGCAGGTGAAAGCGCCGGGCGCGGATTACCTCGTGGTGCGGACAAAGCAGAATCCACTGCAACTGGTGAAGACCGTTGAGAGTGCGGTGTGGGAGGTGGATCGAGAGCAGCCCGTCGCGCGGGTGCGGAGCATGGACGACATCATCGAGGCCAGTGTGGCGGACCGTAAGAGGCCGATGGTGCTGCTGGAGATCTTCGCGGGACTGGCGCTCGTGATTGCATGTGTGGGTATTTATGGAGTGCTGGCGTATGCGGTGACACAGAGGACGCGGGAGATCGGGGTGCGCATGGCGGTGGGAGCGAGTCGGCGTGAAGTGATGCGGATGATCGTGGGCCGTGGGATGACGACAAGCGTGATTGGGTTCGGAGTGGGGCTAGCATTGGCGACGGCCCTGGGTCGACTGCTCGGCACGCTGTTGTATGGCGTGAAGACAATGTCACCGGCAGTGTACGCTGGGACGATGGTGGCGCTGGCGCTGGCGGCATTGCTGGCTTGTTGGATCCCTGGACAGAGGGCGGCGCGAGTCGATCCCGTGGTGGCGTTGAGAGAAGAGTGAAAACGGAAAGAAGATGGAAGGGCACTTGAAGGGCACAAGTCTAAACGCCCGGCATCGCTACTTGCCGCATCCGGCGACTCGCGAAGTACGCGTGCACTCTCAGTGAGGCGTGCAGTCGACTGCAGGTGGCAATGCGAGGCCGACAGTCGTGTTCAGCGAGCGCGTCAGCGTGCAGGTCGCGCTTTGTCAGGTGCAGACGCTCATCTGGATTGTCTAAACTCAAAAACCGCTTCTCGATGAACGCCAAGAGGGAAGTGTGGTCCGCCACCGTGTGCGACACGTAGTGCTGCTTCGCAAATGGCGAAACCACCATCAGGGGAACACGGAATCCCAGCTGATCGAAGCTGGCGCAGGTGTCGGGATACGGCCCGGTCGGATCTGCGCTCAGCTCTGGGCAGAGCGCCTCCGCCTCGCCTACGCTGGTGTCCACAGTGCCCGACAAGTTACGCGCGCACTCCGCGCCCTGCCCAGGCAGCAAGCTTAGCGGGGGATTCGATAAGTCCGCGCACTGCCCTGGCGAAATTCCATCCGGCGTCCGCGCGCCGCCTTGCGGCGCCTTCGGTGGCGCCACATGATCGTAATAGCCGCCGTGCTCGTCATACGTAATAAAGATGACCGAATCCTGCCAGAAAGGCCCATTTCGTACCGCATTCAGTACCTGCGAAACAAACGCCTGTCCTCTCTGGATGTCCGTCGGCGGATGCTCGTCATTCTCATTTTGGATTCCTCCGTTTGGGACTCCGGGTAGTCCAAAATTCGGATCAACAAACGCTACTTGCGGCAGCGGCGGTAGCTGAGGTGACCCCGCGGCTTGGGCGAAGAAAAATTGCAGTGGGATGAAGTGGGGGTCGATGTTCGGCGGCGCCCCGAACGGCCGGAAGCTCGCTCCTTGCGGGGCATCCTGGAAATAATCGCCCCAGGAAATTCCACTCCTATCCAGCAAATCGAAAATCGTTCCGGTGATCGGCTTGTATCCCCCGGGCGGTGGAAACTGGTCAAAGGTGCTTAAATGTCCGAAGGAAGTCGCGGCCGCGAAATACGCGCGATTGGTAAACGTGCCGCCCAACACCGGCGAAAAGTATCGATCATTGATCGCAAAGTTCGAAGCTAGGTTGTAGTAGAACGGAATATCGTCCTGCGTGTAGAAACCCATCGTCTGATCTTCAGTCGCGTTCTCGACGCCATTGTCCACCTGTTCGGTTGCGTCATTAACACGAACGAATCCGTCACTCAGCGTTTCTTCAAGCGCGCTGTTTGGATTCAAGAAATTCGCCTCCTTATGGGTGCCCAGCCAGGAATGATCCAAATCGGGAGCCGCGCAGCGTCGGCCATCATGAAACACAAACACCGTGCTCCCATTGTCGTCGAGGTTCGAGTTAAAGCAGGTCAAGTTACCTGCCGAGTCGACTCTGCAAGTTAATCCGTCTACGCAGTTGTGGTCGTTTTTGCTGCAGCCATTGGAGGACGTGTGATACGGAGTCCCGGGCGCATAGGCCAGCGCTCCAAAATAATTGTCAAACGAATGGTTCTCCAGCATCACGATGATGATGTGCTTGGCCTTCTTGATGTCACCATTACCCAACGACTGCTCCGCGGTTACTGCTGTGAGGGCAGTCACCACCACAGCAGCGAGCAACAACCGGCACAGCTTCATGTTCTCCTCCTTTCGCTGCTATTGGTCCCTAGTAATGCTGCGCTCTTCAAGAATGTGAATGACCCGTGTGATGTTTGTCGCGTAAATCCCTCACTGACAGCAAATTGGTTATGACCAGGCCGACGTAGGAAGTAAATTTACCCCGGCCCGAGGCCAACCGAACTGCTTCGGGAGAACTGGCTAACACGGGGCTTTGTGGAGGGAGCTTCTCTTGCGATACCTCATAAGTCAAGATCTTTTTGGTATGCACCACAGCACGCCGCTGCATGCTACATGGAAGATCGAGAACATGCTCCGTTCGGACGGTGCACAAGAGGTCGTCCGATTTGATGAGCTCTATCGATATGGCTGGTTCTTTGTCGACGCTCTCATGCTGATGGTGCTGGCGGTCGCTTATCTCCTGCTGACGCGGGTGCAATCGCCTTTGCGCGAACCCACAAAAGTGGCGACGACGGCTGGAGGAAAAACGCACGAAAAATAGTCCGACTTGGATGTGGGGAACATGTCTTCGGTCAGTTGGGACCAACATGCACCTGTGCTGTAAGTGAGACGCTCGGTTTCCGGCCGTTGATCCGAATGAACGACAGGACCTCCTCATCGCCTCAGGCGTGTTCGCTCTCATCCGGTGTAGGGCTCATTTCGCTATTACCAGCGAAACAGCCTTTCAGCGGGCTGGTATCGGCAACTTGGAGTCGCAAATACAAGGCCTTGATCCCTGCTCTTAGTTGGCGTAAGCAGGCTATCGTCCATAATGCAAACGAGCCTATTGGGCATATCACGGGTAATCCTGCCGTTATGCCGTTATGCCTTTTGCCTTTTGGGAAGAGTTGCTACAACACGTCCAGAATCGTCGGATCCTCTGCATAAAGGCGAAATCCGCCTTGTCAAATGCACGAGTCCCCGGTTGAATTGCCAGTGACTGCCAGAAGACGAGTGGATGCCGATAGAAAATCACAGTATGGTAATATTCCGCGCGATATGATCGCGAGTGGTTCCACTTCTCAGTATGTGCTTGGTAGTACGGATGCCGAACAAGAGCGGCTGATTCGACAGGCTGCGCGCCTTGATCCTTACACCGAGCGATTGTTCCGTGACGCAGGTATGGGTCCGGGTCAACGAATTCTGGACATCGGCTCGGGTGTCGGCGACGTGGCGATGCTGGCGGCGCGTCTGGTTGGTCCTTCGGGAGAGATCGTCGGAGTCGAGCGCGACGTACGGTCGATCGCCAGGGCCAGGGCTCGCGTAGCGGAAGCTGGACTGCACAACGTAACGTTTGTGCAGTCGGACGTGAGCCAGGTGACAAGTGGTGCGCCCTTCGATGCTGTAGTGGGCCGTTGCATTCTGCAGTTTCTCCCCGATGCCGCGGCTGTTATGCGTTCCCTCTCGCTCATGGTCCGACCCGGAGGCGTGCTGGCTTTTCACGAGCCGACGTGGTCCCCTTTGCTTTTGCTTACCGCTCAACTGCCGCTGTGGTCGGCGTGCGCTTCGCTCATTCGCAAGACCTTCCAATGCTCTGGAGCAAACCCAGACATGGAACTCGTGCTCTTCCGGGCGTTCGAAGAGGCTGGCCTGCCTGCGCCAAACATGTGGATGGAAATCCCCATGGGAGGTGATGCGTTTTTTGCAGGATGGGTCTGCGATCTTCTGTGCAGTGTTCGCCCGCAGATGGAGCAGCACAATCTTTCCTGCGAAGCGCTGGGCAATTTCGAGACGCTGCGGGAAAGGCTAGACGCAGAGCTGGTGGCGCTGAAGTCGCCAGGCGCTTGCATCGGATTGGTGGGCGCTTGGTCTCGCGTCCCTGCGAGCTCCGCCCCTCGCTAGTATTCAAAACCCAAGCGATGCGGAGCAGCGACGTTTAGAAAAAGTCGAGCTACAGGCGTCGTGGGATAGATCGTTAATGATCCGTTTTCCGCTGCTCGTTGTGTCACTGCTTGCCCAGTGCCTCGTGTTGCTAGTCGCTTCGGTGTAGCTGGTGCGCGCTCTCCTTCGAAGAGTAATGTGCTTTTCGGCGATGGGTCTCGACAAGTCGGCTTGTGTGAATCGATCTCAAGAGGTGTTGCCGAATCGGAACGTAGCGTATCGCAGACACAAGGTCCAGGGATCGTTCATACGTGCAAGTAGGCCACCCAGGCTCAAAGCAAGTACAATTCCGACGTTTGGAGCGAAATGAGACCTGTTCGTTCTCTGCTTGTTATGGCCTTCTGCGTGTTCTGGTTGGGCTCAGGTGCTGAGCAGAGAATCCCTGGATCTGCGCCGAAACCGACGGAGGCTTTACGCGCCGTCACGCTCTCTTCTTGCACCTTGCTCGGCCTCGCACAACCGGCGCGTTGCGGTGTGCTGAAAGTCCCGGAGGATACTGATCGCCCAGACGGGCGCAAGCTCGCAATCGGCGTGGCGGTGGTTCCCGCAACGGGCGGCCGGCCACGTCCCGACCCGATTGCCGTGTTAATGGGTGGCCCGGGCGAAGACGCGATTAGTGCAGCCGAGGTGTACGCCAGGCAGTTCGCGCCGCTGCTTCAGGATCATGATCTTCTGCTGGTGGACCAGCGGGGCACAGGCAGGTCCAACGCATTGCACTGCGACCTGTCTTCGAGCGAGGACCCGGCTGCCAGTCTTCGCGACCTGTTTCCGCTTTCCGCCGTCGAAAGATGTGCACGAAGGCTGCGCGCGCAGACAGACTTGACTCAGTACACCTACGACCGCTTCGCCCACGACCTGGAGCAGGTCCGACACGCTCTCCGCTACGGACCAATGAATTTGTTTGCGGGCTCCTATGGAACTCGGGCGGCACAGGTTTATGTGCGGATGTACCCGGAAAGTGTGCGAACCGCGTATCTGGGCAGTGTTGTTCCGATCGACGTGGCGATGCCACTTCCTTTTGCGAAGGCGGAACAAACCGCGATCGAGAAGATGCTTGAGGCGTGCGCGGCCGATTCCAAGTGCAACGCCGCGTTCCCGAGCTTACGTGAGGAGTTCCGTCAGATATCCGCTCAGCTGGGATCGGGACCGGTAGATGTCCAGATTCCGGGCCAAGGAGGAAGGGCACCGATGTACGGGGGCCGAGTTGCTGAGTGGTTTCGTTCGAAACTTTACCGGCCACGAAGTTCTGTAGCGCTGCCGTGGATGATTCATCGTGCTTCTCTTGGAGACTGGAGCCCGATTGCCGAAGGTATTCTGTCGGACGCCCGCGCAGCCGACTCGGGATTTAGTTTTGGGCTGTTTTTCTCGATCACATGCAGCGAAGATATTGCGTTCATCCGGGAAGAAGATGTCGCCGCCGAAACAAAGGGCACCTTTCTGGGGGACTATCGGGTGCGCCAGCAGCAGGCTGCCTGCAAGCTCTGGCCGAAGGCTTCGCTTCCGAAGCACTATCGCGAACCCGTGCAGTCGTCCGTGCCGACGGCGTTCGGCTTTGGCGACACGGACGGAGCTATGCAGCTTTGGTTCATGGACCACGTAGCCCAGGGTTTCTCGCATAGCCGCAAAATCGTGATGCGAGGGCAGGGACACACCGAATGGAATGAGTGCGTTGCGGAGATTTATCGGCGACTCGTCGTTACCGGCTCAGTCGAAGGCGGGGACACGTCAGGCTGCCCCGCGATACCACGCCCGCCATTTAAGACGCGGTAGACGCATCAGCAAGCGAGGCACGATCCCCAGGAGTCGCAGGAGTTCCACGATTTTACGGTGTTGCGAGGATTCGGCCGCGCTACTGGGCGGTGCAATCGCTCGTTCTGGTGACGCCTCTCCATCGGTCGTCGCGTTTCCCTGCGCCACTGACACTCCTTCTGCCCGTGTCACGGGCCACTCGGAAACTACCAGAAGTCCCGTGTGCGCGAGTTGCGGTCCTATAGTGGGTGCGGCCTCGTGTGAATAGGCCTGGCGCACGACGCTCTGGTAACATTCCACGAGGCCAAAACGGATTCATGTTTCCGCCACAGAATGTCACTCGATTGGACGAATGAAGACTTATCCGAAGGTTTGCGCTGTTTCCATTCAGGCGCTTTCTTCGAGGCCCACGAACACTGGGAATCGGTATGGCTGGCCGCGCAAGAGCCGGAAAAGACGTTACTGCAGGCCTTCATTCAGCTCGCTGCTTCTTTCCACCATTTTCAACGCGGCAACTGCGCCGGAGCCATTTCGCTGTTGCGATCTGCCTTGCAGCGTCTGGACGGATATCCGGAGGCCTTTGCCGGCATCGCTATCGCTCCGCTGCGCGCGGTGATTCGCCTATGGCTCGAGGCCCTCGAAACGGTCCCGCAATCTTCCCCGCCGTCTTTCCCCCGGCTACAACTAGCGGAAAGAGGGCCACTTTACTGAGAAGGCGTTTTCAGTCTCTGCCGATTCATTGATCTGCCTTCTATAACGATGCCTTCGAGGCGAGGTGCGAGAACACAGTTTCAAGTGATCGAGGATCGCGCGACTCGGAAACCGTAGTCGGCGTATTTGAACTCAGGCGGAATACTCGATCGCGCCGCAATGCGGGCGACCTTGACGTGGTGCCGCCAGGAGCCACCTCGCGAAGCTCGACGGTTGCCGTTCGTTGGCCCTGGCGGATTTCGTTTGGGAGAGTAGACGTAGTAGCTGGGGTCGTACCAGTCGACACACCATTCATGCACGTTGTCGCCCAGATTGTATAGCCCATAGGCGTTTGGCGGATACAGACCTACCGGCTCAGGCCCGGTCTTCCAACGCCGGGCATAATTGGGTAGCAGCTCGGGGGGCGTGTCTCCCCACGAATACAGAGAGTGTTCGACGCCGCCGCGTGCTGCGCACTCCCACTCGGCTTCGCTCGGCAAGCGATACGGCATGGAAGTCTCGCGATTTAGCCACGCGCAATAGCCCACAGCCTCATGCCATGATATCGCGACGACAGGCATCTTCGGATGATTGAAGTTCGGATCCTTCCAGCACATCGGCTCAGGATAACGCATCGCAGTAAGAAAGCAGGCGTACTCCTCGTTCGTAACCTGGTAAGCGGAAAGCTCGAAGGCATCCAGCCAGACGCGATGCCGTGGCTTTTCATCATCACGCCCGATTTCGCAGCCCATCCAGAACCAACCCCCTGGAACGCGCACCATCGTCGGTTCGATGACTTCGATCCGGGCCGTTAAGAGGGCTGCCATGCCTGACCTTTTCAATCCACACTCTCACGCGCAACTAGGTGAGAGCGACTTACGAAGCCACGATACGCTCCAGCAATGACCCAAGCAACTTCCGGAAGACGGAGCCGTATCACTTAATGGTATAAAAGGGCCATTCGATGTATCTGCGTTGACTTCGACTCGCACCGATATGCCCACAGCGCGACCGGGAGCCGGATAAATCAAACCATTGTCAAGACTTAACCAACACACAAAAAATACTGCGCTCTGTCGATCCCGTGGGCTCTCGTTCGACGTCAGAGTAGACGCTGGATTTATCCGGCTGTGACCGGCCCGGAAGCCCAGCTCCTAAACCCACACCTAGGAGATGCAACAATGCGATTCATGATTGTGGTCAAAGCCACCAAGGATTCAGAGGCGGGCAAATTCCCGCTGGAGAAGGAGAAGATGTTTGCCGCAATGGCGACCTACCATGAGGAACTAGCGAAAGCGGGATTGCTGCTCGATGCGTCAGGGCTGCAACCATCCTCGAAGGGCTGGCGCGTCAAATACACAGGAGGAAAGCGCTCGGTCATCGACGGGCCGTTTACCGAGGCGAAGGAGCTCATCGCGGGCTACACGATCATACAGGTGAAGTCGCGGGAAGAGGCGCTCGAGTGGACTAAGCGTTTCCCTAACCCCGTGGGCGAAGGAGCCGAAGCAGAAATTGAAGTGCGCCAGCTGTACGAGCTGGACGACCTCGGTCCAAGCGATGCGATTGAACGCTTCCGCGAACTAGTGGCACTGAAGAGGTAGTCCGTGGTGTCCCTGCTGGCAGGTATGAATCTCGCCGAGAAGACAGGAAGTCTCGATCTGGGATGTTGGAGCCAAACGTCGCTTCCAGCCCATTCTTCGTTCAAACGGGCAACCCGGAAATAACCCACGTGGACGCATAACGGCATCAATCGGTGGACCGGCAACGAACAGCCCCGCCTCGCTGCCCCCGCCCCCGCACTACGGAACGCCCCCGCCCCTGCCCGCACCTGGGTGCTCTCGGGCCCATGGTCGATAGTTACGGTCCTAGTGCGGAACGCTGAACATGAGGTTTCGCGGGCTGCAAACCCTAGGCCCCGGTCCACGCGCATCCGCTGTATACAGCCCAGACTGGGTATTCGCCTTAATTCGTATTGTTCATATCCGGTTTAAGTCGGTTTGACTTAATGGTCTTAACCGTATTGAATTAAATATTTTCTAGGCTCGCCGAGTCTTCCAGGTTAGAACGGAAAGCCTGAAAACAAGAAGGAAGAAGAAACGTGGCCTTTCACGCATTCATTGTTGGTGTCGACTGGTTGGATTTCTCTTTGAGGAGCGGCTTGGGCCATCGCTCACAACGGACAATGAGGGCATGGTTCCTTTTTGGTCTGTTTTTGTTGCTCGGATGGCCAGCGGTAACACATGGTCAGGTAGCGGCCCACATAAAGGGCACGGTCACTGATCCGTCTGGCGCGGGCGTCCCGTCCGCGACGGTAACAGCGAAAGACACCGAGACTGGAGTCTCGCGCAACACCACGACCGATGCCGATGGAACTTACCTGTTCTTGGCTCTGCCTGTCGGCACTTACGAGCTTACGGCATCTAAGTCTGGTTTCCATGATTCCACACGCAACGGAATTCACCTGAACGCCAGTCAGGAAGTCACTATCGACGTTCGGCTTCAGGTCAGTTCGGTGAAGGCTGTTGTCACCGTTTCCGGAGACGCGCCCATCGTCAACACCACCACCAGCGACATCTCGGGCCTCGTCGGCGCTCAGGAAATCAAGCAACTACCGCTTAACGGCCGCAGCTACGATCTCCTCCTCACTCTCAATCCTGGCATCGTCAATTTCACTTCTCAAAAAACAGGCGGGACCGGCATCTCCAATTCCACCACCGCCAACAATTTTGCCGTATCCGGCAATCGCCCCCAACAAAACATCTTCCTCCTCAACGGCGTGGAGTTCACGGGCGCAGCAGAAAACAACATGACTCCGGGTGGCCCCAGCGGCCAACTCCTCGGCGTCGACGCCGTCCGCGAATTCAACGTGCAGCGCGATTCCTACAGCGCCGAATTCGGCAAGCATCCGGGCGGCCAGGTGATCGTCGTCACCCAATCTGGTTCCAACACCTGGCACGGTTCCATCTATGAATTCGTCCGCAACTCCGCGCTCGACGCGGCCAATTTTTTCGACCAGGGTGGCCCGCCGCCCTTACAGCGCAATCAATTTGGTGTCGCTTCGGGTGGAGCTCTGCGCAGAGACAAAACGTTCTTGTTCGCCAACTACGAGGGCTTCCGGCAGGACCTCCACCAAACCTCTGTTGCCTTTGTGCCCGGCCTGGCGTCCCGCGCCGCCGCCATTCCCAGTGTCCAGCCCTATCTCAATCTCTGGCCCACTCCTCTTCCCGGCGCTCAGGATTTCAACGGCATTTCGCCGTATTCGAGCAGTCCGCCGCAAACCATACGCGAGGACTTCGGCACCGTCCGTCTCGACAACAATTTCTCCTCCAAAGATTCTCTCGCCGTCATTTACACCATTGACGATGGCTACTCCAACACCGCGACTCCCGCCAATCCTTTCAGCACCGATATCCTGACTCTCCGCGAACAGGTCCTCAGCGTCGAGGAAACTCACTCCTTCTCCCCGTCCCTTCTCAACACCGCGCGCTTCGGCTTCTCGCGCGCTGGCTACTTTTTCGCTGGTGAACCGACTCCCGGCACGCCCGCTGCCAGCGTTCCCGGCTTTCTCAGTGGCCTTCGCGTCGGTGCCGTCGTCGTCGGTGGCAGCGCCGCGTCCAATCCTCAAGCCCAAGTCGGACTCGCCGGCAGCAATAACGGCAGCAATCTCCCCATCAATCGCAACATTTTCACTTATGAGGATCGTGTCTCTCTAACTCGTGGCCGCCACGAATTTACCTTTGGTGCCTGGCTCCAGCAATTTCAGTCCAACGAGGTCATCGCCCTCTCACAATTTGGCCAGGCCACTTTCACCAGTCTGTCCCAATTCATCAAGCAAGGACTTGCCAGTTCGTTCCTCTACGATCCCGCTCCCACCAAAATGCATTGGCGCTCGCTCTTCGCCGCTTTTTACGCCCAAGACGTCATCCGCTTCTCACCCCGCTTCACACTTTCTCTCGGCTTCCGGGGCGAATCTTCCACCGGATGGAACGAAGCCGACGACCACGCCGCGAACTACACCTTTTCCAGCGGCGTAATTTCAAGCGAGCCGCACATCGGTTCAAATTTCTTTACCGAAAATAATGCCAAGTTCCTCGCACAGCCCCGCATCGGTCTCGCCTGGAGTCCGCTCGGGCCCAGGACTGTTCTGCGTGCTGGCTTCGGCATGTACAACGACTTGCAGGACGCGCTGGGTTACCGCGCTGATCAGAACGCTCCTTTCAATCCCGTTTACACAATCCCGAATTTCCTCGTCTCTAAGTTCCCGATCGATCCGTCCGCCCCAGTACCGGCCACCGCCAAACTGGTTCCCGGGGGCGTGCAGCCCAACATGAAAACGCCGACCCTTGTTTCCTGGTCACTTCGGATACAGCATGAACTTTCGCCGAACACTTCGCTCACGGTCGGCTACGTCGGCTCACACGGGTATCACGAACTCGTCGGGATCGATGGCAACACTCCGATTCCAGTTGTGTGTCCGAGCGCCCCGTGCCCCGCCACTTACCCAGCAAATTTCCCGGCACCCATTGCCCACAGTCCTGTACCTGCCGGGGCGTTTTACATTCCTGCAGGAACCCCGAAGGCCAACCCGACAATCGCAAACACCTGGACGTGGTTTTCGGTAGGCACCGGCTCATATCACGCGCTGCAAGTGGACGCGACTCGCCGATTCAGCCAGAATCTCTCTTTCCGAGGCGTTTACACTTTCTCAAAGGCCCTCGACGACGGGGATTCGATCAATCAGACGACGGCGGCGAACGCGCCGGGACTGGTCTCGAATCCCTACGACTTGGCCGCCGACAAGGGCCTCGCCACCTTCAACGCAACGCACTTGGCCTCCATCAACGTGCTCTACAAGCTCCCCTTCGGCCACGGCCAGCGTTACGCCAGCGATCTGTCCGGACTCTCCGGTCACCTCGTCGGCGGTTGGTCGCTCGGCAGCATCTTCACTATTCAATCCGGCTTCCCGCTCACTCCCCAGCTCAGCTACAACCCTTCCAACAACGGCGACACGCGCAATCCTGTGCGTCCCTTCCTCAATCCTGATTTCCATGGCCCGCTCGTGCTCGGCAACGCAGCGCAATGGTTCAATCCAGATGCATTCCTCGCTCCACCCAACAACTCCGGTTTCTGGGGTAACGCTGGTCGCAGCATCATCCCGGGTCCTGGACTCGGAACGTGGGATTTTTCCATCATGAAAGACACCACCATCACCGAGCGATTCCGCCTACAATTCCGCGCCGAATTCTTCAATCTCCTTGACCGCGCTAACTTCAACACCCCGAACCTAATTGTCTTTACACCGACGGGTGTTTCCGGCACCGCGGGTGCAATCACCAGCACGTCGACGACGGCACGACAGGTCCAGTTTGGCCTAAAACTCCTGTGGTGATCTTTTAGCTTCTCGCTTACGATTCTGGGTCAGGCGCGTTGCCGGCACTTGTGTTTTTGCAGAACTCTGCGACCACAGTGCTCGTGCAATCCCTTCCGCAACCGGCGCCACGGCTCGTCGCCAAATTGTAGGTTTGCCCGTAGAGGATACTTCCGGTAAACGGTAACGAGCGCGAAGCTCTTGACATGGAAACACAGCGGGCATTGAAAACGGCAATGGTGGCGATGGTACGAGTCAGGATGTGCCGACTAGGCAGGTGGAACTTGCGAAGGGTGTTTAAAATTACTACCAACATCGCTCTGTGTCTTATTTCACCGTTTTTCTCCTGCGCGCATGCCCAAACCCTGAAGCAAGTCGGGAAATTCGATTTGCCGGGTCCCGTCGGGAAACGCTTCGATTACCTGACAATCGACGAGGAGGATCAATTTCTCCTGTCCGCTCACCTGGGTCCAGGGATTTTGTATGTGATCGACATGCGGACGAACAAAGTCCTGAAGGCGATTCCTGGATTGCAGGGCATCACGGGCCTCGATTACGTTGCGGGAGTGCGTAAGATTTATACCTCGGATTGGGGCGAGGAAAAAGTCGGCGTCGTCGATCTCCGTTCGATGAGCGTCGTGAAACGATTGCCAACCGAAGCGAAACCGAATGGGAGTGTCTACGCTTCTCCCTTTCATAAGGTTTACGTCTCAAATACTTTGGGGAAAGCCCTGACGGTCATCGACACGGATAAAGATGAGATCGTAAAAATCTTACGATTTGAGAGCGAGACCGGGATGCCTCAATACGATTCTTCGGTGCACAAGGTCTACGTGAATCTAAGGAACACGAATGAAGTAGCTGAGATTGATCCGGTAACCGATACGGTTTTGGCACGATATCCCGTAGATGGCTGCCAATTCAATCATGGAATGGCTGTTGATTCGGAGCATCACCGTGCATTTATCTTGTGCAGCGGCAATCGAACATTTACAGTCTTCGCCCTCGATACCCACAAGTCTGTCGCGCACCTGCCCATGCCCGCGGGTGCGGATGTTGTGAAGTTCGATCCGAGCTTGGCACGAATTTACGTCGCGTGTTCCAGCGGATTCATTTCAGTGCTTAAAGCGGAAGACGCAAATCGTTAAAAGAGCCTCAAGGCGTCCTCTTCGTTGCAAACGACGATCGTTTATTTGTCGCGAGTTCCAAAGACGGCACAGTCAAAATATTTGACGGTAGTTCGTTCCAACTCCTCAAAACCATTGAATACGGCGATGACGCCGATAACCTCCGATACGACTCCGCACGCCGGCAAGTCTACGTCGGGTACGGGGACGGTGCTTTGGCAGAACTCGACACGGACGGGAAAAAGATCGCGGAGACCAAACTGGATGCGCATCCTGAATCGTTTCAGCTCGAAAAGAATAGCCCTCGAATCTATGTGAACTTGCCGAAGTCTCGAAAAATTGCAGTTGTGGATCGTGAAGCACACTCAGTCGCAACCACGTGGGGCACGGGATCGTACTTAGCTAACTACGCGATGGCGCTCGACGAAGGAAATCATCGCCTTTTTGTGGTCAGCCGAATTCCAGCACGTCTACTGGTGATAGATACCGGTTCAGGGCAGACAGTTCAGAACCTTTCGACGGTTGACGATTGCGACGATGTGTTCTTCGATCAAAAACGGAAACGTATTTATGCTTCGGGAGGAGGTGGTGCCATTTCCGTTTTTGCGCAGCAGGACCCAAATCACTACAAGGAGCTTGCCCGAATCTCCACGGTGAAGGGAGCGAGGACAAGTTTTTTCTCTCCGGATTTGGATCGGCTATATCTTGCCGTCAGGCGACAAGGGCCCACGCCAGCTATGATCCAGGTGTTCGAAGCGAGCCAGTAGTTGAAGCCAGTGCTCAGCGCGATACGAATGGCGTATGGCTTTGTCGGTCTGTTGCTGCTGGATCTATTACTGGCTGGGACAGTCTCGGGTCAACCTCAAACGCCTGCGGTTCAGCCAAGTCGCATCACGACTGCGGTGCGAGTGGATCACTCTCCAAAAATGGATGGCACGCTCGATGATCCGCTCTGGAAACTAGCCGAGTCTATTACGGACTTTGCTGAGCGAGAACCGTACGAAGGGCAGCCACCCACAGAGCGCACCAAAGTACGCATCCTCTATACGAAAAGCGAAATCTACTTCGGAATCTCTTGTTTTGATTCGGAACCGGAGAAAATTGTCGCTACGCAGCTCCGCCGCGATATCAGTCAGGAACTCGACGACTACTTTGAAATTGTAATCGATTCCTCGCACAACCGACGGAACGCCTACGTGTTTCAATTCAATCCGCTCGGCACGCAGCGCGATGCCTTAATTACCGACGAACAGCATCCCAACGATGACAGCAGCGACGGCGACTCAGGTTGGGACGGTGTGTGGATTTCGGAGGCGCGCATCAATTCAGGGGGCTGGAGCGCCACCGTTGCGATTCCGTTTTCGACATTAAACTTCATGCAGACGAAAGAAGTAGTTTGGGGCATCAACTTCAAGCGCTTCATTCGTCGAAAAAACGAACAAGATCTCTGGTCTGCGTGGCGCAGGTCCTTTGGTGCGAACAAAATCAGCCAGGCCGGCGAATTGCATGGAATCTCTGAAATCGGCAGCGGCCGCCTGTTCATCGTGAAGCCCTACGGCTTGACTGGCTTCAATCATTTACCACCGGCCGCCACCTCGGCAGGCCTGACTCCAGGAACAGAGGCTCTTTACACCGGAGGCGTGGACGTAAAAGTCGGCCTTCGATCGAACCTGGTCGCCAATTTGACCGGCAACACCGATTTTGCGGACGCCGACGTAGACACGCAGCAGTTCAACTTGACGCCTTACAAGCTCTTCTTTCCTGAAAAGCGGCAGTTCTTCCTCGAAAACTCAGGCATCTTCACCTTCGCAATGGGTGGCTCTGGTGACTTGCTGTTTTTCAGCCGTCAGATTGGGATTGATCCGGTCACGGGGCAGCAAGTTCCGATGAATGGAGGAGGAAAGGTCACTGGCTCTCTCGCCGGATTTGATGTGGGCGTCATGGACGCGAGTACACGTTCGAGCGGTCCGAACCCATACGCGAATTACGCCGTGTTCCGGGTGAAGCGCTCATTACCGGGAGGCTCCTATGTGGGAGTCATGGGCATCGACAAACGCGCGGGCAACACAGCTCCTCCTTTCAACCAGAGTGGAGGGGTGGACACGCGGATCGTGCTGATGATTGACCTTGTTTTGACGGGTTATGCCGCCCAGACGCGCTCTCCCCTGGTCGCTAGTGGACAGACCAACCTGGGCGCTGGCCTAAATTACAAGAATAGTTGGCTCGAATTTCTCGCCGAACGCCGCAAGATCGGTCCGAATTTTAACCCCGAAGTCGGATTTCTCGAACGCGCCGACTGTGTCTGCGACTACGCTGATCTCACTCTGAAACCGCGGCCGAAGATTCGTGGCGTCCGGGAGCTAAACTTCGAGGGCTTCCTGTTTCACGCTCCGGATACTCATGGCGTGCTGCAAACGCAGGAATGGCAAGGCACATTCCGCGCCGAATTCCACAACGGCGCCTACACCGATGACGACATCGTGGATGTATTCGCTCAGCGGATCGTTACGCCCTTTAACATCTACAAAAACGCCGTGATTCCTCCTGGCATGTATCGCTGGACGAGGCATCAACTAACGTATGGAACAGCCCAGGACCGGCGATGGGTCCTACGCTTTTTTGAAAGGTTTGGGACTTACTACGACGGCCATTTGAATGAGGCGCGCATTCGGGCCTCATACCGACCAAGCGAGAGATTGTCCTTCGATTTCTCTGAGCAGTGGGATCGATTCCGCTTGCCTATCCCGGGCGGAGATTTTTCCGTGGTCTTTGGCAGTTTTCAGACTAGTTATGCTTTCTCTCGTTTTCTGACTTTATCGACCGTTCTCCAGATGAACACGTCGAACACTCAGGCGGTGAGCGGCAACATTCGCCTTCGTTGGAACTACCGTCCAGACAGCGACTTGTTCGTGATCTACACCGTCGGACAGCAATTCGCCAGCCTCGTGGCTGCAAACCCTGCCCAATTCACTCAGAATCGTTTCACCATCAAATGGACCTATTCCTTCACGCCTTGAAGGTTTGTATCGGTGAGCAGCGGTTTCTGGAGCCGAAGTTTATGACTAAGGCCTTGCAAGACAGCCCACAGAGGTAGGGGTGAAGCTGACCTCGTTACGGCATCAACCTGAAACAGTTCAAAAAGGGCAGTTTCGCTATCTCCTATCCCGCAACTACGTTGACGGGTAGCCGGAAATGGGTGCGAAAAAGGGACCACCCCCCGGCATGCCGAGGGGTTTGGTCTATCGCGGGTAACTAGCTTCCCGCAACATGGACGGGGATGGTTTGCACTGAGGCCTCCCGCACTTCGCCGGCTTCAGTTTTCTGACGGGGCACCTGATACTCTAATTTAGCTCCCATCTGTTTGAGGGCCAAAGAAGAGACATATCGCTTACCGTTGCGCTTGACGATGGTCAGCATACTAGGGCCAGAGAAATCATCCGTTGCGTAGGTCAACACCATCAGTTTTGTGCGACCCTGCGCGTCACGAATGAGCAAGCGCGAGACGAATTCGCCGGATGGCAACCGGAAATGGTACTCCCCAGGCTCTAGCGTTTTGCCCCCCCATTGAACTTCAAAGGGAAGAGCAAATGTTCCCTGAGCATGGTCTTGCGCTCGAGCGGGATGAGGCCCCGCCGCCACAAGTCCTAAGAGTGCACTCGTCATACAAATCGATTGGAATAGCCTTTTCATGATTCACCTCCTGTGTGACATCCCGGGAGCATCGCAGGGTTCCTTTCGTCGGCCTTCCGTTTCTGCCTGCTCGCCCGAGATCTCACAGCCTCTTTGTCTCTCGTCTGTATAGGCGTAAACCAACCCCCAAAACTGCAAACTCGAGCCAACAAAAGTGGAGTTCCCGCAAATGGAAACCCGAGGAGAGGTGTGCTAACCTTTGCGCACTACTACTTAAGTCCAAGCTCCAGAGGGGTTTCCATGCTGGAGTCTTCGTCACACGAAGTCACGGTTCTGCTCCAGGCTTGGAGCACCGGGGATGAAAGTGCACGGGGAAAACTCGTGCCTTTGGTCTACCGGGAACTGCATCGCATGGCCGATCGTTATATGGCCGGGGAACGGTCAGGCCACACTCTACAAACGACTGCCCTGGTGAACGAGGTTTACCTGCGCCTGGTAGACACTTCTGAGATGGACTGGAAAAACCGGGCTCATTTCTTCGCGATCTGCGCGCAGTTGATGCGACGCATCCTTACGGATTTCGCGCGTTCTCACCGCTCCCTAAAAAGAGGAGGCGGCGCGGCGGCAATTCCGCTGGATGAATCCCTGCTTACAGGTAGGGACTCGCCCGGAGAGTTCGTGGCCTTGGACGATGCCTTGAACGCTCTAACGGTCGTGGACGAACGAAAGAGTCAGGTAGTGGAGCTTCGATTCTTTGGCGGGTTGAGCGTTCAAGAGACTGCCGAAGTGCTGAAGGTGTCCCCAGAAACCGTGCTGCGCGACTGGAGACTGGCAAAGATGTGGCTGCTGAGAGAGATGAGCCCAGAACAGCGCCATGAAGGTCGGATGACAGGAGCAGACCGAGCTGATTCGTGATGCGGGGTTGCATTTTTGGGGAGCGAATTCCGCTTTAGTTGTTAGTAGAGCGAAGAAAGAAGCTTTATGAACCGCGAACGATGGAAGCAGATCGAGGGTATCCTTCACTCGGCACTTGCCGTCGAGCAAGGTCATCTGTCGGGCTTTCTCGATGAAGCTTGCGGTGGAGACGAAAGTTTACGCCAAGATGTGGAAACCCTCTTGCTTCACGAAGACGAGGCAGAAGGATTCCTGGAGGGACCGGCGCTCGAAGTAATGGCCAAAGGACTGGCTAAAGAGAAAGCTTGGGATCGCGCATCCGACAAGGCCATCATTGATAAGGTGATTTCTCATTATCTTGTGCTAGAGAAACTCGGCAGCGGCGGCATGGGGGTGGTGTACAAGGCCAAAGACATCAAGCTAGGCCGCCTGGTTGCGCTGAAATTCATCCCTGAAGGTGTAGGTGAGGATCACCAAGCCTTGGAACGATTCAAGCGCGAAGCGCGAGCGGCCTCCGCTCTCAATCACCCGCACATTTGCACGATTCACGATATTGATGAGTACGAGGGCCAGCCGTTTATCGTCATGGAGCTGCTGGAAGGCTCGACTCTCAAGCAGCGCATTGCTGGCAAACCTGTCGACAACAAAACGCTGCTGGAGCTCGCGCTTCAGATTGCCGATGCTTTGGATGCCGCGCACGCGGCGGGCATTGTGCACCGGGACATCAAGCCAGCAAATGCATTTGTCAGTACCCGCGGCCAGGCCAAGCTTCTTGATTTCGGTTTGGCAAAGGTATCGCGGGCGCGACGCACCTATCGAAGTGCGGAATCTTCCGCACAGCCGACTGTGTCGGCCTTGGAAGAAAGCTTGACCAGCCCGGGAGTGGCGATCGGCTCGGTTGCATACATGTCCCCCGAGCAGGTACGGGGAGAAGAGCTCGACGCGAGAACCGATCTGTTCTCTTTCGGCATCGTGCTGTACGAGATGGCGACCGGCAGGCTCCCCTTCTCCGGCGGCACTTCGGGAGCTATTGCAAGCGCAATTCTTCACGACAGCCCACTTTCTCCGTTGGACTTGAATCCCAAACTTCCTCTCAAGCTCGAAGAAATCATCAGGAAGACACTGGAGAAAGATCGCGAGGTTCGGTATCAGTTTGCTTCTGAGTTAGGGGCGGACCTGAAGCGACTGAAACGAGACTCGTTTCCGGAACTCCCAGCTGCGGCAGTTGCTACCCGGAAGACCGGCCGGGCGACTGCAGCTCGCCGATGGCTGTTGGGAGCAACGGGCGAGGGTCTGCACCCCAGACTATACTGGTGGGTTGCGTTGGCGGGTATCACGCTAGCATCAATCGTTTTTTTCGGTATTAAAAGAGGCTTCTGGCAGTCGGTCAAGCAAGTTCCCCTTCAGCCGCCGAAGCGCCTTACCGCCAACCCCGACGAAGATAAGATCAGGACGGCAGTGATTTCGCCTGATGGCGCCTATCTTGCTTACTCGGACGCGACTGGTGCGTACATAAAGCAGATCGCAACCGGGGAAACTCATCCTATCCAGCTGCCGAAAGGAATTGGCGGTCATCCGGTCGCTTGGTATCCAGACGGCAATCATTTCTTGCTGCAATGGTTTGCTAATGCGGAAGAAAAACCAAGCCTATGGTCGATTTCGATGTTGGGCGGAAATGCTCGGAAAATCGTTGATGATGGCTGGGGAGCTGCCGTTTCACCAGACGGCTTGCGCATCGCGTTTATACGAAACGCCGTCGGCGAAGGGGGCTATTGCCGGCTCACTCTCGACTGCCGCTACGCACTTGGACGCGAAATTTGGACTACCGGTCCCGACGGGTCTGAACCGCGGAAGGTTGTTGATGCCAATGCTGAAGATCGTTTCGGACCCGTGGCATGGTCCCCAAACGCGAATCGGATTGCGTATGTGAGACTTCACGCCAACGCGACGGTCAGCGACTTCTTGGTTGAAACGCGCGACCTCTCGGGCGGCAGGTCGGCCGTTATTCACACCGAGCACAGATTCAATCGCGAAGCGGAGATAGTTGAATGGCAGCCGAAGGTTTCTTGGAGTCGTGACGGACGCATTATCTTCGCGCTCCACGAACCACGCCCGAATGAAGGCGATTCGAATGCTTGGGCGGTTCGTCTTGATCCCAAAACTGGCTCTCCAATCAAAAAGCCTACTCGCCTAACCAGCGGGCCCGGCGCTATTTCGTCGTTTAGTATCACTGCGGATGGGAAGAAGCTTGCATTTATCAAAAATACTCTACAACCTCAGGTGTACGTCGCCGAACTGAATCCTGCAACCAGAGCTTTGAAAAACAATCGGCGCCTCAGTTTAGACCAACGATGGAGCTGGCCTACGGCGTGGACGCCGGATAATCAGTCGGTTATTTTCACCTCTGGCCGCAATGGCAGGGCCGAAGTCTTCAAGCAACAAATTGATCAGCCCACTGCCGAGTTGCTAGCCACCGACGCGGCTCGAAACGTTTGGGATGGGAAACTGAGTCCCGACAGCACAGAAGTTTTTTCCACTTCTACTCCCATCGAAGACGCTGAGCCAAGTTTCGTGCGGCTTATCGGAACACCCACAGCGGGCGGACCACCTCGCGTTGTCCTCGAGGGTCCAGACATAGAACACGTGCAATGTGCGCGCGCCCCAGCAACAATTTGCTTTTACGGTCGGCAAGACAGCGCCGGGCACCTAACTATCTTCACATTTGATCCCGCGCACGGAACCAGTCGGGAGATCCTGAAGGTCCCCGACGAACAACCGGGCGACTGGGGCGTTGCACCTGATGGCTCTTTGCTCGCGACCGTTGTGCAGGATCCGCTCGAGGGCCGTATCCGTCTCTTTTCTGTGGGCGACCGCAATGAGCGCGACCTCCTGGTGAAGGGCTGGCCTGGTCTGAGCAGTCTGAATTGGGCCGGGGATTCGCGCAGCTTCTTCGTTTCCGCCATTCGGCCGGATGGAACGATTGTGTTGCTTAATATTGACCTGCAGGGCTCCACCCGTCCTCTCCTCGAGCAAAAGAATGGGGAGATGTGCTGGGCCATCCCTTCCTTTGACGGAAAGCACTTGGCGACCATGCTGATGAATGGCGAAAGCAATGTCTGGATGGTGGAAGATTTCTAGCGAAGTTGAGGAAGGCCTCCGAGTTGTTTCAGGTTTCACGAACAGGAACGACTCGCGGAAAAGCGCAGTGAAGGCGCAGCTCCCCCACTTCAGGTCGGCGATGCTTAATTTCGCTGCAGGCCTATCACTATCTTCGTCAGCGTAGCGATTTTCACCTTCTTCCGGTTTAGGACAGCGCGTATCGTTTTCCGATCAAGTCCCGTCAGTTTGGTTGTCTTCCGCAACCCCCGCGCGCCGATCTCTGCTACCAAACTTTCGTTAGCGGCCACTCGCCCTCCGTCGTAATACGCGCGACGGAAGCAGCTATCGCCTGGACAGAGTTCCGCCAAGGGGCGTCATCACTCTCGGGGACGTTTTGTGCGGTTATCTGATGCATCCCGAAATCAAATCACTCGGGCCGGACGGCAGAAAATGCAAACCCGACGCCCGCGGATTGTTGCGCCGAATAGCCGTGTACGGCGGCCTGCAACATTGCATCGGCAAAGAAGTATCTCGATACGAGCAGGGTAAGACCGAATTCATCGAGAACATCGATGATGTTTGCATTCATTACGACGGGGGGCGCGTGGCCGCAAATGAGAATTTAATCGCGGAGATTGTCGCCCGTGGGTTGCGACGGACAACTAGAGCTACCGGACTTGATCGCAAGACGATTCGCTCTGTTATAAATCGGAAAAGGGTGAAAATCGCTACGCTGGCGAAAATAGTGATAGGCCTGCAGCGAAATTAAGCACCTACGTTTCCGATAAGCGTCACAAACCAGATGGAAGGAACCCGCCGCAATAAAGCACGCCAAATTCGCAAAAGCACTATTGCAACTTGGCATACTCCGATTTAGCTTGCTTCAGGATGGGAATGTCGGGGTCGGCGTCTTTCCACAGCATGAGAAAATCCTGATATGCCTCCTTCGCTTTCAAGGCATCGCCCGACATGGCGTAAGCGCGACCCAGTTGAAGATGCGCCAACACACCAATAGGCTGGTTCAGAACGATCCCTCGATGGTCAATTATCTTCTGGAACTCGGCGGCGGCTGCACTTCCCTTGTGGATGGCGAGATAAGCTTCACCGCGCACATAAGCGGGATACAGACACGACCAGAAACCAGTGTTGCCCGGCGACCCGAATTCGTATGAAACGGCAGCCTGAAGAGCTTCGATCGCCTCAGAAGGATCATTGCGGTCGAGTGCCAGCTGAGCCCGAATCGTGGGGAGGTAGTTGAACTGCACAATAGAATCGTCAGGCCGACGCTTGGCCAATTCATCGATCAGTGCTTGCGCTTGAGCCGAATCACACGCGAACGCAAGCGCCAGCGCTGTTCCGTACTGCAAGTCGACTCCCTTTGCAGCTCCGCGTGCCGAGGCGCCATGCAGGTGCAGGCGGGCTTCTCTAATACGTCCAGAGAGAGCGTTCCGCACCGCTGCACGGGCTTCATAACTGGCCGCTCTCTCCCCCTTTTGTGCCCTTATGGCCGATGCTACGGCACGGTGTGAAAAATCTTCAGAATTCTGTAGCATTCCAAAATACGACGCTGTATCAGCCTCCAACTCTAGTAGAACGTCTTCTCTTGCCGGCTTGTTTGCAGCCCAGTTAACCTGCTGTGCCATCCCTGCTGCGTCGTTCTCCAAAAAAGGCCAAGAGGTAGAGCTGGGCGCGCGCAAACCAAAGGAGTCGTGTTTTTTCGCCTGCGCTTCTTCGCCCGCGGCCCGTGCCTCCTTTGGACGATTCAGATTTACATAGTTGATTACGAGGTCGCTGTAATTCACGCTCCTCGCCGGATCAAGGTGGATGGCCTCGCGTATTTCCTTAAGAGCATTCTCATACTGGCCAAGTTCCGAGTAGAGGACGTAGAGGCGAAGTGGCGTACCAGCATATCGCGGATATGTGTGTGCCCAAAGTTCATATATCTGGCGAGCCTTTTCCCGATCGCCGATGACGTAGTGATAGTAAGTAGACTCTATGTAAAACTTCTCTTGCTCGCTTACTCGCACACGCAAGTCATAGGCCTTGCGAATACTTTCCTCACCTAGCTCGGTTTCCCCGAGGATTTCAAAGGACGAGCCAAGCGCCGCGTAGGCAATGGCGAAATTCGGGTCAAGGCGGATGGCTCGCTGGAAGAAGGGCACAGCCTCAGCAAACTCGTCTTTAACGACCATACTCTGCCGTCCCAGGCTGTAGGCTTGTAGGGCTTCGAGCGAAGGCGTAGTAGCTTGCTCAAGCGGCGTATCAAACCTTTCGACACTGTTGAGAGATTCGCCCAATTTCTTGCGCAGCTTCGCTGCCGCTTTGTCCAGGGCCCCAAGCACCTGCTCTTTGCCATCAGCCCGCTCTTGCTCTTCAGCCAGGGAATCGCCACCGCGGCAGCTCACCGCTTTGAGGCCAAGAACATACTGGCTCCCCAGATTTGAAATTGAGCCGTCTATCACTGCGGCACTTTGTGTTCTGCGACAAACGTCGTACGCGATCTCCGGGGTCAGGCGACCATCTGCTGGCTGACCCATGAGTGAAAGAGTCTCCCGAGTGAGCGCATCCGAGATCAAGCTTAGAAGCGGAGATTGCTCGAGTTGCACTGCCATGCCTTGCCGTAGCGTAGTGTCGAACACCGGATCTCCGGTCGTGTTGGCGAAATCAGCAACCACAATCGTGTCCTTTTCGGTGAGGACAGGTGAGCGGTGAAGGAACAGCCGGAACATTCCTCCGGCCACTGCTACGAGAAGAACTATTGCAAAGGCGATCCAACCCCAAGGTTTTGTCTCGTCAACCTGCACTTGGACTTTGGCACGGCTAGCGGCAACGATGTTAAGCTCGCGCTCCGGCACCAATTGCACGTCCTCGGCGAACCGATAGCCTCGCCCGGGGACGGTCACGATGTAATGGTGATCTTGCGGAGTTTCACCCAATGCTTTGCGCAGCAGGAAAATGTTCCGGCTGAGGTTTGCCTCTTCGACGAAAGTGTCCGGCCAGACCATCTTCATCAAGTCGTCCTTGGTGACGACTTCCCTGCCGTGTCGCACAAGCACCAGAAGGATCTGAAATGTCTTAGGTGTGAGGGGAACAGGCTCGCCAGCCCGGAGGAGAACTTCCTTCTCAGGGTCAACCCGAAAAGGGCCGAACTCGTAGAGCTCTTTCGCGCTCTGATGTGCGCTCGGGGGCATGGAAAACACTCTGACTGAGGAATAACTGGAACGGGCTTTGGGCGGATTCTATCACGACTGAGCCATGTTTCCGGCTGTCTCCGTTCGAAGGCAAATCCGGTAAGCACCTTGTTTTCAGCGGCCTACCTGACTGCGAGAAATTATCAGAAGTTTTCATCGGTTTTGAAAGGACTTCTTCGACGGGTTCGGGGCAAGTTGCGCCCCAGCTCTTCACCAAGGAGCGTGCGCAGGCGGTCTCCGCCGAGCGCGGGGTTATGGCAAAGCAAAGAAAGATCATGATCGAAACTGATTCTTTGCTGATCCTTCGCGGACGAAGTTCCGTGCGCGCGTGGTGCCCGCAGTGTGCGGTGGAAGCAGAAATGATCCGCCTACAGGACGCTGGAGTGGTCTCGAATCTGGTGCCGCCAGAAGTTGAGGAATGGTTCGAGTCAAGGGAGCTTCATAAGTCGCAAGCAGCCGATGGCTCGTCCTTAATTTGCCTGAACTCACTGCTGGGGCGGGTTCGGAACGGGCAAATAACGTAGCCGCGCAATCCCGCGGCCACGAATCGTGAATTGCAAAAGGAGCGCATATGAAAACCATGACGAGATCGAATATCTACGTGGCGATGGCCGCGATGATTCTCACGGCGGCGGTTGCCGTCGCGGCGGCGGCACAAAAGCAAGTCCCCTTCAAGGGAGCGATGCAAGGGCATGACACCGACACATCGACGGCAGACCCCAACATAGTGGTGGTCACTACCAGTGGCACGGGAATTGGAACGCTGCTCGGTCAATTCTCATTCACTCTAGAAAATACCGTGGACCTGGCGGCCGGTACCGAGACCGGGTCCGCTCATTTCATCACCGCTAATGGAGACACCCTCGATGCGACCATTGTCGGATCGGGTGAACTGACGCCTACGCCCGATGTCGTCAGCATCACGGAAATTTGCACCATTACTGGTGGCACGGGTCGATTCGCGGGAGACCAAGGGAGCTTTACTGTGGAGCGCTTGGCGAACGCGGCAACGTTTGTCACCTCCGGCTCGTTCCACGGGGCCATTACTTCCCCGGGTGCAGGTCACTGAGAACAGTCAACACTTGCGCGGAGAGGCGAATTGGTCAGCGGCGATACACGGCTTCCGAACCGCTTCCAATGGTCCGGAATCTTGGACAAATCGGATTTGCCGAAACTTATTTCAACTTCTCGCATGGCGCTCCAATAAGCCAGCGCTCCCTTGGCCTCCCTACGAATCCGACCGTAGGAAATGGAGTTCGCTTCAAGGTGTCAACCTTGTAGACGGCCAGCCCTATCAAATCGCCATGAGTCCCGTACCAAATCAGGACAAAGTAGTCCCCGAATCGTTTCGAATCCTCCTTCGCAAATATTTGGGGAAACCTGAAATGAAATCATTGGCCCCCGATGGCGCGCCGTGCACTGGAACGACTCAAGGACTGCTCCTGAGATCAAAGATTGTTGGCGGCAGGTTAATCCCTGTTGGCAAGGAAACTGATCGCCGCTGGGAGCAAGGTGAAGACCCAAGCATGGTCGATTCTGACCTTTACGTGTATGAGAAACATGGAAGGATGCCTTTCGCCGATGTTTCAGACCGAAGGAGATGGAGGGCGAAGGGCGTGCGTGCGGCGATACGCAAGTCCGGGCTAAGTCCGACGACTGTGTATGCGATTCTTGAAGGGAAACCAGTCCGACGTCACACCCTCGAAACCTTCAGGCGTACTCTGGATGGCTGAGACGTCCCAAGATGGGTCTATTGGGGCTGGCTGGGTGGCTATTGGGGGTGCATTGGGTTCATTGCGGGGGCTATTTGCGGTTATTTGGTAAGCGTCAGCCGAGGGCCATCTTGACGAACAGTGGTCGACTAGGCTGCGTTGCGAGAGTCGCCGGAGAGTTCGGCAGCGATGGTCCAGGGGAGAAGTTGGTCGATCTGATTGACCGGGTGCTCGGCGATGCGGGACAGCACGTTTCGCAGATAGCTTTCTGGTTCGATACCGTTCAGCTTGGCGGTTCCGATCAAGCTGTACATGGCTGCGGCGCTTTCCCCGCCTCCATCGGAACCTGCGAACAGGAAGTTCTTTCTGCCTAGAGCAACCACCCGCAACGCCCGCTCCGCAGCGTTGTTGTCTATTTCCAGCCGACCATCATCGCAGTACCGCAGCAGAGCTTCCCATCGTCCGAGAGCGTAACGAACAGCCAGCGCCGTATCCGATTTTCTCGAAAGCTTGCCCAAGGTCTCTTCCAGCCATTGTTTCAGCGATTCCAGCTGTGGGCGACTCAGCGCATTGCGGATCTCGTGCCGTTCTTCCGGCGCTCGTCCGCGGATATCGTTCTCGACGGCATAGAGTCCTGCGATCCGTTCTAACGCCTCCGTCGCCACCGGCGACTTGTGAGCCTCCT